>Ga0209061_1000651_pt1 | contig 76852 bp, 72 predicted proteins | sample Coa_R1_10_FD_187157 | JGI IMG/M metagenome (GOLD analysis project Ga0209061, IMG submission 187157) | Surface soil microbial communities from Centralia Pennsylvania, which are recovering from an underground coalmine fire - Coalmine... | ecosystem: Environmental > Terrestrial > Soil >... | reverse complement strand
ACCGCAGGACCCGTAGCCCCTCCCCCGCTACTCGAACCTCCACCACCGGGGTCGACCGGCGCCGCCGCCGTGCCCGAGGCAGGCGCCGCCGGCAATGCGGCGCGCTGCCCCGAACAGCCGAGGACTGAGCAAACGAGGATAAGGCCGACGTACGTCAGCCACACTTGAGATCGCACGACTGGTATCTCCGCGAGCGGGCGATAGGCAGTTCTGCCCGAGAAGCCCTACTGTGATCGCTTCACTTGCGGAGTCGGCAATGCCAAATTGTGACTTTGCTCGCTAGGTAGCAGCCCTGGCAAGCACGACGATCCGAGCCTGTCCCGAATCCCGGGCCGTTACCCTCAGTCGCGCGGCTTCGCCGACAATTCGATCCCTTTCGCGACCCCGACTCGCGGAGTCCAGCCGATGAGGCCGGCAAAATCGCTCCGGTACGTGCGCTTCGCAAGCAATGTCCGCAGCCGATACGTCGACAAGGGTGACTCGCGACCCAGCGCGCCCAACACCGCCTCGGAAACTTTTCCGAGCGCGAATGCGGCGGGTCGAGGAATTCTCAGTACCTTCCGGCCGCCGAGATATTGCAGCACCTCGTTTTCCGTCGGCGGCTCCGGGTCGACGAGTTGGATGATCTCTCCACCGACGAGGCGTCGTTCGACGACCGCGAGGACGGCATCGACCACGTCATCGATGTAGACCAAAGGCAACCGTAACGTGCCGTCGCCGAAAAGAACGTAACGACCGTTGATCCGTAGCGCGTTGGTCGCGTTGGACAGCGGGAGTTTTCCGCCGAAGATTTGCCCCGGGCGCAAGACGACGGCGCGCAACCCCTGCTCACGAACGGCTCTCCGTACGAGAAGCTCCGCTTCCCGTTTCGCCCGCGTGTATGCTCCACGATTTTCGGGGCGGGGTTCGAGCGGAGAAGATTCCGTGATCGGATCGCCTTCTTTGCCCCCGGCCCAATCGACCACGGACATCGAGCTGATGTACACGAGCTGCTCGACCCCGTGTTCGAGGCAGGCATCGATTACGTTCTGCGTCCCTATGACCGTCGACGTGCGATGCTCGACCCACCCGCCCTTCATCGCCGCTCCGGCGTGAATCACGATGCGCGCGCCGCGAACGGCCTCCTCGACCGCCGTCGGATTCCCCAAATCGCCGACGACGTATTCGACCCCCTCGATCGGATCACGGGGAACCCTGCGCACGAACGCGCGGACCTGCTCACCTCGCTCGCGCAGACGTCCCACGACGGCGCTCCCCACGGCGCCGGCGGCACCGGTGACCAGAAACCGAACCGAGCTCGCACGCTGCGGTGCCCGCCGGCGGCGTTCGAGGTGGTCCGCTTCCGCGGCGCGAGCGACGCGTTCCACCCAGTCGACGACCGGGATGGCATCGACGACGGAGACCGGGACCGGATCGCCCCGATCGAGTCTACGATAAAAATCGACGATGAGCTCTTGGACGCCGTGATACTGCCGGATCTTCTTACGCAGAAAACCGACGACGTTTTGCGGCACTTCGATCATCGGCTGAAGCGAATCGATGTAGACGTTGGCGATGCGCTCCGCCGCTTTCGGTACGGGCAATGCGATCCGCCGCGCCTGAAACATGTGCAAGGTGTCGACCCGCATCACTCCGGCCGTCCCCTGCAACAGCAAGAGGTTTTGAAGCGGCTTGACGTTCCATGAAAGCCGGAGGTGACCAAGCCCTTGCCGGCAGCGTACCTGAGCCTGCCACTCGTCGAATACCAGATTCGGGTCGCCGCCCAGACTCGCCCATTGGGCATTCACGTCTTCGATAGGCCCGAGAAACGCTTGTATCAAGTACAATGCGTGCACGCCCAAGTCCCGAAACGGATAACCGGCGCTGCGATACGGCGGCGGCAACGGACCGCCTTCGTACGGGGGGTAGACGGAGCTCGTCAGAACGTCGACCGAGACCAGTTCCCCAATCGCGCCTGCACGCACCGCCTCCAAAGCGCGCCGCACCTGGACGTCATACAACAACGAATGGTTTACGCAGACCCGCAACCCTCGCTCGTCGGCGATCCTCTGAATTGTTCTGCAGTCTCCGACGTCGGTGGCGAGCGGCTTCTCGACCAGCACGTTGAGACCAAGCTGCAGCGCTTCGATCGTGAGGACGCTGTGCGTGTCCGGCGGCGTCAGCACGTGCACGACGTCGGCGCCGGCCTCACGAAACGCCGCGAGCGACGGGAAGATCTTCACGTCGAACCGCCTCGACGTTTGCTCCGCCCGCTTGGGATCGACGTCGTGGATCCCCAGGAGCTCGACACCCGGAGTTCGCCGTAGAGCGGCGATGTGGAACTCGCAGATATGCCCGGCACCGATGAGGCCGACCCGGTGCCTGATCGTCGTCGAATGAGTCGCTGCTTCTGAACTCAACGCCTACAGAACCCCTCGAGCTTCGGTGCCGATCCCGTTCGCACTTTGAGCGAACCGGCTCGGCCGCCCGACCAAGCTCCTATAAAGCAGCCGATGCGCCTGCGCGGTCGCCGTAATATCGTACCGCTCGTATACCAGGTCTCGAGCCGCCGCTACTCGAGCGGCCGTCATCTCCGTTTGCGTCAGTACCCGCTCGATCGATCGAGCAAACGCATCGGCCGACCAATCACTCGCTATCTCCGCGCAACGCCCGTCCTGAAAGAACTCGTGCGCACCGACCCATGGTGTGGTGACGACGGGTACTCCGGCGGCCATCGCTTCGATGAGCGAAATCGGCATCGCCTCGTTCAACGAGGTCGAGGCCGCGAGATCGACGCCCTCAAGCAATCTCGGCACGTCGTTGCGAAAACCCAAAAAGACGACGTCCTCATCGAGGTTGTGCTCTCGGGCGATTTTGCGCAGCCCGGCCTCCTCCGGCCCGTCGCCGGCGAAAAGGAGCTTTATCTTCATCGTCGATCGCGTGCCGAGGAGGGCTAGCGCCGCGATTGCAAGTCGATGATTCTTCAGAGGTACGAGCCTGGCCGCAATGAGGACCGCCTTCTCGTCGTCGCGAAGGCCGAGTTCGCCTCGGATCGCGTCTCGCCGGCGGCCGCCGGTGCGCTCCAGCGGCACACCGTTGGGGATGACGACGATCCGCCGGCGGTCGAGCCCCGGCGATCGCTCGACGATCTTTCGCATCGCTTCGCTGAACGTCACGACCGCGTCCGTACGGCCGTTGAGGAAACGGTCGCATAGTGCGTGAAGGGGACCGGATTCCGGATCGGAGTGATGCTCGGTAAAGACTATTTTGCAGCCACCGGCGAGCAGCGCCGCCAGGCGACCGAGGTACTTCCCCGTATGGACGTGAGCGTGGACGATATGGGGCCTGAGGCTGCGCAACGCCCGAACGGTGCGCCACAGCGCGCCGACGTCGCTTCGGCCGCGACGTCCGATCTCTATCACACGAATCCCGAGCCTCTTCTTCTGATCCTCACTCAATCGTGACGGATAGACGCAGACGACGGAGACTTCCGTCTGCTCGTCGGCGGTTCGGACGGAGAGATTGCGCACGAGGGTCTCGGCCCCGCCTTCGTTGAGATTCCCCACGACGTGGACCACGCGAAGCGGTTGCGGCGTCCTATCCCCCATGATCAGTATTGCGCGAGCGTACCGTCGATCTTGGCTCGCCGCACCGATACCGAGAACAGCCATAGCGCCAGCGGGAGCAAGAGCATCGAAGCCGCGAGGAGCCACACGACTTCGCCCCAGACTTGGGCGATCGACAGGCCGGCGAGCGCCGCCCGCAGGCCGCCGAGCGCATGGGTAATCGGGAGGCTCCAGCCGATCCATTGCATGATCGGCGGCAGCGCCGTCAGCGGGAGGTAGACCCCGCCGAAAATCATCGTCAACGTGCCGACCGCGAAGTCGATCGCTCCGGTCTTCTTGAAATACATCGCCAGGGCCGCCGCAGCGACGCCGAGCGGCGAAGAACTGATCATCGTCAACACGAGGAAGACCAGCAGCGTCGCTATGTCGACGTGGCCGAGGTCGAGGCCGAAGAGCATCGCCACGGCGAGAAATACGATGGATTGGAGCGTCGCAAACGTGAACGCCCATAAGCCGGCGCTGAGCACGATGATCGGCAGACTCGTCGGGGTCGACAAGGTCACTTCCAGCGTCCCCGCGGTCTGGCTGTCGCGAATGACCTCGGCGTAACTTGCGACTCCGGTGCTTTGGAATCGCACAAACGCGAGATTGACGGCGAGGTAGTCGAAATACGACATCGTCACGGTGCCGACGGTCACCTTTACACTGTGTCCGGCGACGATCGAGATGAAATAGGCGATGACGACGGAGACGGCGACCGAAGCGAGCTGCACGAAGAAATTCGCGCGATACGACAGCGCTATACGCGCATCTCGGACGAATATCGCCCAGACCTTCGCGAGTGCGACTTGCGGAGTCGGTGCGTCGACGGCGATCACGCTTGAGTCCCCGTAGTCCGCGTCACGTGCTTGAACACCTCCATCGGCTCGGGCTCGATCGAGCGAAATTCGCATACCTCCGCTTCAGGCAGCGACAGGATTCGCATCATTTCGCGCAGAGAATCGACCGACGGCTCGATCCTCAGGTCGATCTCCGTGCCGTTGGCTCCCCGCACGAGATCGAGTGACTGCACACCTCGGATCTCGCTCAGCAAGTCGCAGATCAGCTCGGCGCTCCCATTCAAGCGGACGTGATACCTGGCCACTTGATGAAATTCCACCACCAGCGCCTTGGGGGTGTTGAGCGCCACGATGGTCCCGTTGTTGACGACTGCAATGCGATCGGCCAAGTCCCACGCTTCGTGCAGCAAATTTGTCGCCAGGACCACCGTTTTGCCGCGCACCCTGACGAGCTCGTCACGGATAAGTCTCCTGATTTCGTCCGCGTTGACCGGGTCGACCGCGCGCGTCGGCTCGTCGAACAAGAGGATCGGCGGATCGGCCAGCAAGGCGCGGGCGACGGTGAGCCGCTGACGCATCCCGGACGAAAAGGCGTCGAATCGCCGATCGAGTACGTCGCCGAGATTGACCACGTCGGCGACTTCACGGATCCGGCGCCGCAGGAGCGTGCCGCGCAAGCCTACCATCGCTCCGAAATATTCCAAGTTTTCGCGCGCCGTGAGGCGAAAATAGAAGCTGCGCTCTTCGCTCGAGCAAAGCCCGATGCGGCGCTTTGCTTCGAGCGGCTGCCTGACGACGTCGAAGCCGCCGAGAGAGATTCGGCCTTTGTCGGGATAGAGAAGGGTGGCCAGCATCTTCAGAAGGGTCGTCTTCCCCGCCCCGTTGGGTCCGAGCAGGCCGAAGAGCTCGCCCGCGTGGATATCGAAGGTGACGTCGTGCAGGACGGTGCGCCGCCGTTGCCCGCGGAAGGCACCGAGCAAGCTGCGTTGGACGGGGAAGCTCTTTTCGACTTCGCGCAGCTCGACGATGTGAGCGGCCGGCGGAGCACGACGAAGCGGTGGCGCCACAGAAGTTTCTGTGGTGAAGTCGATCAAGTCGGCAAAACCTCAATTGATGCGCAGTCGCATCTAGTGTCACTCACCGCCGGTGCTCCGGCCTAGGGACCATTGGGCTCACCGGACGGGCGAATTACCCGGCGCGGGAGCGTGCGAAGGCCGCATCGGCACGTCTCGAAGCCGATCTTCGGGCGCGTATCTGCGACTAAAGTCGATCGGGATGCCCCCCTACATCGATCCTCCCCTGGGACCTTCCGGCCCGCTTGAGCGGGCTAGCAAAGCAAGAATTCTGCGGTGCCGATGCGGAAGCGACAAAACAGAGAGGACCCGGCCCCGTGCGAAACTCCGGGTCTTCTCCCGTCGCTCGTGCGACTTCGCCGTCACGAGAAGTGGCGACGAGTCCACGTTGTACCCTTCCCGTCTCCTGTCCTAACGTCTAGGCGACGGAGAGTTCGCGAATCGCCGAAGCGTTGAAGTAGGCGGCTTGCGGATGGTGGATGACGATCGCCGCCGTCGATTGCTCGGGGACGATTTGGTAGGCCTCGGTCAACGACGCGCCGATCCGCCGCTCGACGTCGAGCAGCTTCCAAACCAGCTCGTGCTGAGCCAGGTCGGGACAGGCGCCGTAGCCCCAGGAGTAGCGTTTCCCACGCTGCGGATCGAGCCCCAATTCGGCACGAATGGCGCGATGCGTGTGCTCGGCGAGCGCCTCCGCGGCCTGTACCGAGAAACCATGCAGGAAGTAAGAGGCGGAGTAATCGCCGGCGGCCTGGAGCGCGTCGATCCTCTCCGAGACGGCGCGTCCGACCGTCACGACTTGGAGTGCGATCAGGTCGCTCGCGCCGCCGTCTTCGGGCTCGTGGAGGTAATCGGCCAAACACAAATGCTCTCCACCGACCTGACGCGCGAAGCGGAACCGAGCGACCTCGCGCCGCCGATCGGTCACATCATAGACCACGATGTCGTCCCCGATCCCGGCCGCCGGAAAATAACCGTACACGACGCGGGGCGTCAAAATGCCGTCGCGCTCGGCCAGACGCTGATACTCGGCCAAGCGCGGCGCGAACTCGTCGCGGACGAGTGCTTCCCACTGCGCGCCCTTCACGTTCGCTCCGCCCCATGAGAGACGGAAGAGGCTCTTCAAATCGAACTTCTCCCACAGTTCGCCGACATCGACGTCGCGCGTCCGGATGCCGAAGAACGGCGCTTGCGGTACCTCCGCGACCATCAGACGGGGACGCGCGCTCTTCCCGCCGGCCGTCAACGTCGCCGTCGCCTTGAGCGCGTCGCGCAGCGCCAGCGCTTCGCTGCGTGTCCGTTCGATGAGCGCTTCGCGGCGCGCGGGATCACCGGTAAGCTGATCCATGATCTCGAGGCCTTCGAACGCATCCTTCGCATAGAACAAGCCCGGCTCGAAAAACCGCTCGCCGTCGAGCAGCGCGATCCGACGGCCGAAATCGCGGTTGATCGCGGCCCCACCGACGAGGACCGGATACGAAAGGCCCCGCGCGACCTGCTCTTGGACGCAAATCGGCATTTGTTTCGATGTCGAGACGAGCAGCGCGGAAAGTCCGATGGCGTCGGCCTGCACCTCGATCGCCTTTTCGAGGATCGTGTTCATCGGAACTTGTTTGCCCAGATCGTAGACCGTATACCCATTGTTCGAGAGGATCGTATTGACGAGATTCTTCCCGATATCGTGCACGTCCCCGTAGACCGTCGCCAGGACGACTTTGCCCTTCGTCGTCCCTTCGCGCCTCTCGAGGAACTTTTCGAGGTGCGCCACGGCCTTCTTCATGACCTCGGCGGACTGTAGGACGAACGGCAGGATCAACTCGCCGGCGCCGAACTTGTCACCGACCTCTTTCATGGCGGGGAGCAGGACGTTGTTGAGGAGATCGACCGGATCGCGTCTGCGCAATGCCGCGTCGAGCTTCGCCTCGATCCCGTCCTTCCTGCGACGTAAGATGGCGTTGTGGATTTGGACCTCGACCGGCGCATCCGCATCATCCTCCGCCGCCGCCGCGTGCCCGGCCGCGGCGGTCCCGGCGTGCCGCTCGAAATGCTCGATCAGTCGCTGCAGCGCATCGGGTCGCCGGTTGAAAACCAAATCGTCGCAAAGCTCTCGTTCGCGTCCATCGAGCTCCGCATACGGCCGGATCTCTTTGGGGTAAACCAAAGCCATATCGAGCCCGGCTTCGACGCAATGGTGGAGCATCACGGAATTCAGCGCGGCCCGCGCAGCCGGCTTGAGCCCGAAACTCACGTTACTCACGCCGAGCGACGTGAGGACGCCCGGGATCCGAGACTTGATGAGCTTGATCCCCTCGATCGTTTCGACGGCCGAATCGAGGAATTCACGGTCGCCGGTCGCCAGCGTGAACGTCAGCGGATCGAAGATCAGCGCTCCCGGCGGAATCCCGTATTCGCCGACGACGATCTCGTAAATCCGCCCGGCGATCTCGAGCTTGCGCTGTGCCGTCTTCGCCATCCCGATCTCGTCGATCGTCAAAGCGACGAGCGCCGCCCCGAATTCGCGGACGAGCGGGACGACGGCGTCGATCTTCCCCCGCCCGCTCTCCAGATTGATCGAATTTACGATTGCGCGGCCCGCATAGATCTTCAACGCCGCTTCGATGACCGACGGTTCCGTCGAGTCTATCATCAACGGCGTTTCGACGGACTGTGCCAATTTCTTGACGACCGCCGCCATCTGCGCCGCCTCATCGCTACGTTCGGTGAGCGCCGTGCAGACGTCGAGAACGTGCGCGCCGGCCTCGATTTGTTCCCGAGCGACGAGGACGACCTCGTCGTAGTTCTCTTCGAGGAGCAAGCGCTTGATGCGGCGTGATCCCTGCGCGTTGATCCTCTCTCCCACCAAGAGCGGCCGCGGTTCTTGCTCCAGCGCGACCGCCGTCATCGCCGAAGCGACGAATTGTGCCGGCCTCGGCTCCGGGACACGGCCCTTCAAGCCGCGCACCGCTTCGGTGAAGGCCGCGATGTGCTCGGGTGTCGTTCCGCAGCACCCCCCGACGATGTTCACGCCGAAGTCGACGACGAACGCCCGCAGCTCCCGCGCCATTTCCTGCGGTGTTTCAGGATAGATCGTCTCGCCCTGCGGTCCCATCAGCGGAAGACCGGCGTTCGGAATGACCGAGACGTAGCAGCGCGAGGATTCCGTAAGGAACCGGACGGCGTCGCGCATATGCGAGGGGCCGGTCGAGCAATTGAGCCCGATGACGTCGATCGGCAGCGCATCGAGCGTCGCACAAATTGCGCGGATGTCCGTCCCGAGCAGCATGCGTCCCGTGACGTCGAGCGTCGCTTGTGCGGCGATCGGGACGCGCGGCATCCCGCGCGCGAAGCCCCGCACGATCCCGGCGATCGCCGCTTTCATCTCGAGCAAGTCTTGGCTGGTCTCGATCAAGAGCAAATCGACGCCGCCCTCGACCAGATGGCGTGCCTGCTCTTCATACAGCGCGGCGAGCTCGTCGAACGTGATCTTCGAGAGCGTCGGATCGGACGACGAGATCAACATCCCCGTCGGCCCCATCGCCCCGGCGACGAAGCGCCGACGGCCCGGCGTACTGAAGCGATCCGCGCAACGGCGGGCGATCTGCGCCGCCGTGCGATTGATATCGGCGACCCGCTCGCCCAAGCCGTATTCGTCGAGCTTTAGGCGGGACGCGGTAAACGAATTCGTCTCGATGGCATCGGCGCCGGCCTCGAGGTATGCGTCGTAGATCTCCTCGACGACGTGCGGACTCTCCAAGACGAGCGCCTCGTTACAGCCGTGATAATGAGCGCCGCCGAACGCCTCGGGCCGGAGCTGGCGCGCCATGAGCTGCGTCCCCATCGCCCCGTCGAAGACGAGTACTCGCTCGCGCAAAGCCGCTAGAAAATCGTCCCCGTACATCGTTGCCACGATAATCGCACCAAGCGCCTTCACCGGACGGAATTGCTGTCCTAGTTGGCGTAAAGAGGATTGATGGGACCCTTAGCTCGGCGGCTCGCAGTCCTCGAGTCGCTGATCGGCGAGCACCGCGGCCGGCCGGCCGAGATCAGTCGGGCCCAGCGCACCGTCGAGACCTGGGCCTCGTCGGTCCTGGCCGGGGCGACGCTGACGCTCGCCGAGACCCGCTCCTTACTGGAGCGCGGGATCGTGAGCGGGACTCGCCCCTTCCGGGACTACCTCCTCGTGTGGGGTTACGGCCAAGGCTTGGACTGGGTCGTCCGCCAGCGTCCCTCGCGCCCGCTGTTCACCATAGCGGAGCTGCGCGCACTCCACGTGAGCATCTGCACCCCGCTCGGGCTCGTCGATGCAGCGGCTCGTAATCCGGGGGCCTGGCGCATCACGCGGCTGACGGCGACGCCGGGGACGACGGTCGCGACACCGCCGGCGCTGATCGCACGCGAAGTCGCCTCGTTCGCCGATCGGTTCGCAGGCGGTCCCCCTTCCGACGAATCACCGTTCCTGTGGTTGGCGACGATGCACGAACGCTTCGATCGCCTCCGGCCCTTTGCGATCGGGAACGGGCGCGTCCTACGCCTCCTCCTTGCGCTCGCCCTCGTCCGGCTCGGCTTGCCGCTCGCCGCAGTGCTCCCCCGCGAAGCGCGAGCCTATCGCCGAGCGCGCATTCGCGCCGACGCCGGCGATCTCTACCCACTCGCCTACCTGATCGCCCGCGGCGTCGCGCGGAACCTCGAGCCCGGCGTCCCGCGCAGCGCACTCGTCCCGCTCTCCGCTCTGGCCGACGAACGGCTCTCGCTTGCGGCCTTGAGAAAAGCGGTGACGCGCGGACGATTGCGTCACGTCTACATCGGCGCGCGCGTCTACAGCACGCGCGGCTGGAGGAACGACTATCTCGAACGCGTCGCTGCGCAGAGATGACGAAAGAGCGGCGCGCACAGCGTCGTCCCGATAATCGAGAAGAAAGCGATACCGACCAGAATCGAACGCTCGTCGCCGTTCATGCTCGAAGCGGCGAAAGCCGTATTCGCCAAAACGATGTTGAATTCTCCGAGCGGGATGAGCGCGACACCGAACAAGAGCGCCGCGCCCGCCCCAAGCCCGGCCGCCCCTCCCAGCGCAGTCCACAACAGGGCGCGAACTAAGAAAAGCGCGATCCCCAACCCGAAGACGATCGGCCAATGCTCGAACACGACAACCGGATTCACCGCCATCCCGATCGCGACGAAGAACAGCGAAACGAAGAGCGCCCGAAACGGCATCACCGCGTGCGCCACCCTCTCGCTCCCGGCGCCCTCCGAGATCACCGCGCCGGCCATGAAAGCGCCGAACTCGTAGGGCAAGCCGACGACGTACGCAAGAAATCCGGAGATCAGTGCGACCGCCGCGAAAGCACCGAAGAGCGCTTCGGAGGGGGTATTGGCGAACGACCTGGTGACGAACCAATGCAAGACCCGTGCACCGACCGCGAGGGCGACGGCGATGAAGACCAATGCCTTACCGATCGGCCATACGATCCCGGCCGGGCTCAGTCGATCGGGAGGCGTCGCGACGATGACGAGCAGGACTACCGCAACAAGGTCCTGCACGACGAGTAAGCCGACGGCAAGCTGAGCCGCACGCGTTCGCTCGACGCCCCAGTCGCGCAAGAGCGTTACCCCGATCGCCGTACTCGATAGGACCGTCGCCAATCCCACGATATAGGGATGGGGCAAATGCGCAAGCCGCGCGGCGACGGCGGACGCAGCACCCAGAAGCGCCATCACGACGATGTTTCCGGCCGTCGAGATCATGCCGGCCGCTCGTATCTCCTTGAACGAGAAGCTCAAGCCGAGACTAAAAAGCAGAAAGATCAAGCCGAGCTCGGCGAGGTTCTCGACCGTCTCGGTTCGGACGACGACACCCGGCGTGAACGGACCAACGAGAATCCCGGCGATGATATAGCCCACGATCCGACTGATCCCGAAGCGCGCCGCGATCGCACCGACCGCGACGGCGAAAAACAGTGCCAAGGCGATGTCGGTAAGGAACATCGCCTGGGGATCGCCGTGCGGGAGCTCGTACATCGGCTCCCGGCTACGGCACGTGCGTCCCGGCCGTCACCCCACCCTCGGTCGTACCGATCGCTTCCGCCGGCGCGCCGTCGCCCTGCAAGCGTCGACGGCGACCACGCCCTTCGACCAACAGGTAGATCACCGGAGTGACGAAGAGGTTGAGGACGGTCGAGACGATCATTCCGCCCAAAACCGCCGTCCCCAGCGAATGGCGCGATTCGGCGCCGGCGCCGGTTGCAAAGACGAGCGGCAAGATGCCGAGGATGAATGCGAGCGAGGTCATCAGAATCGGCCGCAGTCGGGTCTCGGCGGCCCTCACCACGGCGCTTCGCGGATCGAGCCCATGCTCTTGCAGCTGATTGGCGAACTCGACGATCAGGATCGCGTTCTTGCTCGCCAGCCCGATCAGCATCACGTAACCGACTTGCGCGAAGATATCGCTCTGGAGACCGCGCAACGCCAGCGCGCCGATCGCTCCGAACATCGCAAGCGGAACGGCCAGGATGATGATGAACGGATCGGTCAAGCTCTCGTACTGCGCCGCCAGAACGAGAAAGACCATGATGATCGCGAGCGTGAAGACGATCAGCGTCGCCGGTCCGGCTTCGATCTCCTCGAGTGCGAGTCCCGTCCACTCATACGAGATGCCCTTGGGGAAGAGCATCTTCGCGAGCCTCTGCATCTCGGCGATCGCCTGGCCGGAGCTGTAGCCCGGCCCCGCTTGACCGCTGATCTCGATCGAACGGAAGAGGTCATAGTGCGTGATGTACGGCGGCCCCTTGATCGGCTTGATATCGACGAACATCGTGACCGGCATCATCGCGCCGCTCGACGACTTCACATAGATCGTCTGGAGGTTACTCACTCGATCGCGGAACGGCGCATCGGCTTGGACGTACACGCGATACGATTGTGCGAGATAATCGAAATCGTTCACGTAGTACGAGCCGAGGTAAACCTGTAGCGCGTTGTAGATGTCCTGCAGCCGCACCCCGAGCGCATAGGCCTTGTTGCGGTCGACCGAGACTTGAATCTGCGGATTGTCGATCCGAAACTGGGTGAATACTTGGGAGAGGATCGGGTCTTGCGCAGCCGCCCCCATCAGCTTGTACGCGGTCGCCATCATCGCCGGTAGGCCGACGTTCCCCGTGTCCTGCATCTCGAACGTAAAGCCGCCGAAGTTCCCGAGCCCATTGATCGCCGGCGGATTGAAGGCGTATGCGGTCCCACCCGCCAGACGGAACAGACCGAGATTCATCCGCCGCAGGATCGCTTGGAGCGAATCGTCGGGGCTCGTCCGCCGGCTCCAAGGCTTCAGCAGCGCGAAGGCGATTCCGCGGTTCGGCGCGATCCCGGTGAAGCTGAACCCGGCGACGGTGAAAACCTGCTCGATGTCCCTGTCTTGTTTGGCGACGTCGTAGACCTCTTGCTCGAACTTCGTCGTCTGATCGAGTGACGAACCTTCGGGCAACTGGATCAACATGATGAAATAGCCCTGATCTTCGTCGGGAACGAACGTCGTCGGGACGTGGTTGCGCAACCACCACGTCCCGAATAAACCGGCGACGAAGACGGCCAAGACCGCCCAGCGCCGGCGCAGCGCTTTGGGCAGCGCCCGATGGTAGGCGCTGCGTACCCCGGCGATCACCCGATTGACGGCTCGAAAGAACCAATTCCCCGGCCGCCGGCTGCGGCCGAGCAAAAGCGCCGAGAGGGCCGGCGTAAGGGTGAGCGCGTTGAAAAGCGAGATCGTCACCGAGCAAGCGATCGTGAGCGCGAACTGACGGTAGAGTTCGCCCGTCGTCCCGGGAAGGAAACCGGCCGGTACGAAGACCGCGAGCAGCACGAACGACGTCGCGAAGACGGCGCCGGCGATCTCGCGCGTCGCATGCAGCGCACCGTCGAAGGCGTTCATCTTGTGCTCCTCGATGTAGCGCGCGATGTTCTCGATGATCACGATCGCATCGTCGACGACGAGCCCGGTTGCGAGCGTCAACCCAAAGAGCGTCAGCGTGTTGATCGAGAAATTGAGGAGCTTCATCAGCGCGAACGTCCCGATCAGGGAAATCGGGATCGTGATCGACGGGATGAGCGTGACGCGCCAATCCTGTAAGAAGAGGTAGATCACCCCGACGACCAGCAGGATCGCGATCCCGAGCGTCTGCGTCACTTCGATGATCGATTCGCGGACGAAGGTCGTCGTATCGTACGGGACGCTGTAGTGCACGCCCGCCGGGAACTGCGGCGCAAGCTCGTTCATGACGTGCAGGACGCCCTGCGAGATGCTGAGCGCGTTGGCCGTCGAGAGCTGCATCACCCCGATCCCCAGGGCCGTGCGGCCGTTGAACTTCGTCGACGTCAGATAGTTCTCGGCACCGAGGTCGACGCGCCCGACGTCCTTGACGCGCAGGTAATATCCGGTAGAGTTCGACTTGAGGATGAGGTTCCCGAACTCTTCGGGGGTCGTCAAACGCCCCAGCGCCTGCACCGTGTACTGGTAGGGCTGATTCCCGCTCGTCGGCGGCTGTCCGATCGCCCCGGCCGCGACCTCCACATTCTGATCTTGCAGCGCGTTGATGACGTCGCCGGGCGTCAAACCGTTGTCCGCCAAGGCTTTCGGGTCGAGCCACAAGCGCATCGCATACTTGCGTTCACCGAAGATTTGCACCGCTCCGACACCCGGGATGCGCTTGAGCCGGTTCACGATGTTGAGCGCGATGTAGTTGCTCAACTTAGTCGTATCGTAATCCGGGTTGTCCGACGTCATCGCGATGACGAGCGTGAACGTACTCGTATTCTTCGCCACCGTGACGCCCGTTTGGGTCACCGGTGCGGGTAGTCGGCCGAGGACGGTATTCACTTGGCTCTGGACGTCGTTTTGCGCGACGTTGAGGTCGGTCCCCAGGTCGAAGACGCAGGTGATCGTCGCCGTCCCCGAGTTATCCGCCGAGGACGACATGTACCGCAACCCTTGGACGCCGTTGATCGCTTGCTCGAGCGGCGTGACGACCGAATACTCCAGCGTCTGCGCACTCGCTCCGGTATAGTTCGCGGTTACCGTAACGGTCGGCGGGCTGACGTTGGGATACTGCGCGATCGGCAAGGCCGGTATCGAGATCAGCCCTGCCAACAAAATGACCGCGGAGCAGACCGACGCGAAGATCGGTCTGCGAAGGAAGAACTCGAACAAAGGCCGGCTGTCCCTCGGATTCCCTATTGAGGCTGGCGGGATCGTTTCGGCATAGCCGCTCTACCTCCCTCAGCCGGCGAAATCAATCTGCGATCGCTCGGATCGATCCGATCACCGTCCCCGAAACGTTTCTGAGCATCGGCTCCGCATAGCGGCGCACGGCCTCGAACTCACGCCCATAGAGGGCGTCTACGCGACGGAACAAGGCCACAGCCGCCGGCGCGACGGCGCGGCTGTTCCCGTCGATCACCTTGAGCGCGAAGCCTCGTCCCGTTCGAGTATCTCCGGCGAGGAAAACCCCTTCCGCGCCGCCTTTTGCCACGATCGCGCCCGTCTCGCGCATGACGTCGGTGTCGAACCGGTCCGTCCCGGCCACGTACCACGGCTCTCTGCGCATCGCGTCTCGGACGACGCGCAACGGCTCCGACTCCCCGCTCGCCAACCTCGCGAACGCCGCCGCGGCGGTTCGCAAGGTGACGGCATAGACCGGAAAACCGCATCCGTCGATCGCGGTCGCATCCGGCGATATCGTTTCACGGATCAGCCGTTCACAATAGGAACGCAGCGCCGCCTGTGCCGGATGGGCGGGATCCAGGTAGTCGGCCAGCGATTCCCCGCGCATGCGGGCGAACGCAAGGAGTCCCGCGTGTTTCCCCGAGCAGTTGTGAAGGATCGCGCGACCCGGCTCGCCGCAGCGCAGCGCGCTCTCGGGGACCCCGCTTTTTTCCAGAATCGAGCGGACCGCGGCGACGTGTCCCGGCTCGCCTGCGTGCGAGCCGGCGACGACCGCAAGTTCTTTCGGCGTAAGCCCAAAGCGCTCGATGAGGCCGCTCTCCACCAGCGCCGCCGCAAAGACCGGCTTCCACGAAGAACGCAAGAAGACCGGGACGTCGATCGTCCCGAGCGCGAATTTCACCTCACCCGACGTATCGCAAACGCAGGCGGCGACCGCGTGAACCGACTCGACACGGTCGCCGCGAAAAACGCCGACGAACGGCTCGCCGGAGAGCGTGCCGTTAAACGAAGGCCGCTTCGACGATGTTTTCCTCCTGCTCGGCGAAGACCGGATTGGAAAGGTATCGTTCACCGGTGTCGCAACCGACCGTGACGATCATCTTGCCCTTCGACTCCGGACGCTTCGCCACTTCGAGCGCCGCCCAGATGTTCGCGCCGGACGAGATCCCGACGAGCATCCCCTCTTCCCGGGCGGCACGGCGCGCCGTCTCGATCGCGTCTTCGTTGGTGACTTGGATGACCTCATCGTAGATCTTCGTATTGAGGATCGCCGGGATGAACCCCGCTCCGGTCCCTTGGATCTTGTGCGGGCCGGCCTTTCCGCCTGAGAGTACCGGCGACCCCGCCGGTTCGACGGCGATCACCCGCACCCCGGGCTTGCGCGATTTTAGTACCTCGCCGACGCCGGTCACCGTACCGCCGGTCCCGACCGCCGCTATGAAGACGTCGACCTTACCGTCGGTGTCGCGCCAAACCTCTTCCGCCGTCGTCTTGCGATGAATCTCCGGATTGGCGGGATTTTCGAACTGCTGCGGCATGAAGTATTTGGAGGGATTGCTGTCGTGGATCTCTTTGGCCTTGCGAATCGCACCGGGCATCCCTTCGGCACCAGGCGTAAGGATGAGCTGCGCGCCGTAGGCCTTCAAGAGATTGCGCCGCTCCATCGTCATCGTGTCGGGCATCGTCAAGATAAGCGGGTAGCCTTTCGCGGCGGCGACGAAAGCGAGCGCAATGCCGGTATTCCCGCTCGTCGGTTCGATGATGACGGAATTCGGCCGAAGGCGGCCGTCGCGCTCCGCCGCTTCGATCATCGCGACGCCGATGCGATCTTTGACGCTCCCGGCCGGATTGAACGACTCCATCTTCACCAAGACGTCGGCCCACAGCCCCTTGGAGAGCCGCGGAATCCGGACGAGCGGGGTGTTGCCGAACGTATCGGCCAGATTGTCATAAATCCGTGCCATCTAGACCTCTCAAGCGTGATCGTGGTGCGACGATTCTGACTCCACTATAAACCTGGGACACAGCGAAAGGGTGCGTCGAGCTTCGGACGAACATGTGTTCGAGCCGTGTTCTCACTCACCGATCGTTCGCTCTACGTCGAAGCGCTCGACCTCTGGATCGATTCGTCGCGTCGGCGAAATCGCTGCTTCGTTTCCCACGGACACGCCGATCACGCCCGCCCGCACGCGACGATCCTGGCGACGCCCGAGAGCGCGCGTCTGTGTGCGTTACGCTTCTCAGGCCGATTCAGCCGAATCGCAGGCGAGGGCGACGCGCCCGCCTGGAGCTTCGAAGAACACCGTTTCAACGAGCCGTGGACGGTCGGGAACCATCGGCTCACGCTCTTTTCAGCGGGTCACGTCCTCGGAAGCGCTCAACTGATGATCGAGGGCGACCATGGCTCGTTCGTCTATACGGGCGACTTCAAGCTCGAGCACTCGTACACCGCCGAGCCGGCCGAAGTAAAGCGTTGCGACGTCGTACTGATGGAGTGTACGTACGGCCGCCCGCGCTACCTCTTCCCGCCGCGCCGAGAGGTCGAGGAGCAAATCGTCGCATTCGCCGCTCGGGCGCTCGAAGACGACGCGATTCCGCTCTTCCTGGCGTACTCCTTGGGGAAGGCGCAAGAGGCGATCGCGATCTTGGGGAAAGCATCGATCCCACCGACGGTCCATCCGGCAATCGCCGCGATCGCCGACGTGTACGTAGAAGCCGGAATTTCCCTCCCGTCGTACGAGCGTTATGATCCTTCGTTTGCGGGCGGACGTGCGCTGCTCTGGCCGCCCGGGAGGCCGCGGCCCAAAGCGATCCGGGGAAAGCTCACGCGCAGCGCCGTATTGACCGGTTGGGCGCTCGATCCGAATACACGATATCGCCTCGGCTGTGAGGCGGCCTTTCCGCTCTCCGATCACGCCGATTTCCGCGGACTCCTACGCTATATCGAGCTCGCGCAGCCGAAGAAGGTCCTCCTGAATCACGGCCCGCGGGAGTTCGCCGACCATCTACGCCGTTACGGCGTCGAGGCCGACTATCTCGAGGAAAACCCCCAGCTGGCGCTCTTCACGTGAGATCGCGATAAGCGGGTAAGCCGCCGGCGCCGCGGGCCTGGGTCACGGCACGGACGACCGCCGCCGTCACCGCCTCGATCGCGAGCGCGCCGACGACGTCGAGCCCGGTGTGTATCGTCCCCACCGAAGCGGCGAAAAGCGTGTCGCCGTCGAGCGAGGTGTGCGTCGGTGAGATCGTGCGAGCCAGGCCGTCGTGCGCCATTTGCGCGACCTTCGTCGCCTGGGCCTTGGTCAGGGCGGCATTGGTCGCGATCACGCCGATCGTCGTGTTCGCCGACGGCGCCTCGCGCCGCCAAGGCTGTTCGCGCAGAAACGAAGCCGCATCTATCGGCAGGCCTGCGTCGTTGCGCGGACCGGCGATGACCTTCCCGGTCTGCGGATCGACGACCGACCCCACCGCGTTGACGACGACGATCGCCCCGACGACGACGCCTTCGCCGTTCGTCGCGCTCGCCGAACCGATCCCCGATTTCATGGCTCGATCAAGACCGAGGACTTTCCCGACCGTGGCACCGCATCCCGCGCCGGCGTTCCCTTCGGCGGGCGGATCGGAGCTCGCACGGGCGACGGCACGGTAGCCCATCGCCTGATCGGGTCTACGCTTGTGATCGCCGATCCCCAAATCGAAGATCACCGCGCTCGGAACGAGCGGCACCACGACGTTGCGGACGCGATAGCCGATCCCGCGTTCCTCGAGCGCGCGCATGACGCCGCCCGCTGCGTCGAGGCCGTACGCACTCCCGCCGGTCAGGCAGATCGCATGGATACGTTCCGGCGAGCTCAGCGGCGAGAGCAAATCGGTCTCACGGGTCCCGGGCGCACCGCCGCGGACGTCGACACCCGCGACGGCACCATGCTCGCCGAACAGGACGACGGTGCAGCCCGTGAGCGCCCCAAAGTCCTCGTCGTGCCCAACGGTGATCCCTGGGACGTCGACGATCGTCCCGCTCATCGCACTAGTCGCCGATATCCCACAAGAGGCCGAGATCCCGCCGCGAGTATGCGCGAAACGCGATCAGCGTTTGCGTCCCGACGATCCCCGGAAGGGTAGCGATGTTGTCGCTCACCACGTCGCTGAGCTGCTCGTGCTCCCGAACGCGCACGACGGCGACGACGTCGTATTCGCCCGCAACGCTGTACGCCTCGGTCACCGCATCGATCTCGAGCAGCTTTTCTGCGATCCCGCGCGCCGTCCCCGGTTCGGCGGTGATCAAGACGATCGCCGTAATCATCTCGCCTGTCTACACCACGCCCGGCGCGAAGACTCCCGCCGCGTCGAACCGATGCGGCAAAAAGCCGAAGCGCGAAAGCATGTCGACGACGGGCTGGACCAAGGTCGAACTGTTCGATTCTGCAAACGCCATGCGCGGGTAGGCGGTGATCACCTCGAGCGGGATCTTGGTGTATTGCGCGAGCAACGGTGCGCATTCGGCGTGGTGACGATTCGCCCATCGCGCCGCCGCCCGAATCGCAAACGAGACGCGGCGCGCCGCCGCTCCGTTGTTCTCGACCCAGTTCTTATTCCCGACGACGCCGAGCGTCTGGAACGGGCGCTTGTCGTTGACGGCCTCGTAGACCCGTCCGAGCGTCACGAGGTTCGCCTTGTTTTGGGTGTAGATCGGCTCGACGATCACCCCGCCGTGAATGCGGCCCTGGGCGATCGCGGCAGGCTGCGCGCCCGGCGGCAACTCGACGAAGTTCACCGCTTTCCCGTCGCCTCCGTTCGCGTCGATGTAGGCCATCGTCGCACCCTGGATCATGTCGCGCAAGGTCGAGACCGCGATCGTTTTCCCGGCGAGCTCCTTTACGTTCTTGATCCCGGTCGCCGGTCCGACGACGAGATACGCTATCGGCGAGGCCGGCGTGTACAACGCGCCGCACTGGATCAAAACCATCGGCAGACCCCGCGAAAAGGCCGAGGAGAGCGAGCCGCTGTTCGTAACGCCGACGTCCAGCGCCCCCGAAAGGACCGCTTGCGAGACCGACCCGCCGTTGGGAAACGTCGAAAACGCGACATCGAGACCGACCTGCTTGAAAAAGCCCTTCTCCTGCGCGTAATAGACCATCGCCGCTTCCTCGACGCCGACCGTCCCCAGCCGGATCGTCCCCGTACTTTGTGCGGCGGTGGGGAGTGCCCGCCCGGCAATGAGTCCGCCCGCAAGAGCCAACATCTGTGAACGCTTCATACCGGGATCTTCCGCGAGACGGGACGTTCCTCATCCGCTCGAGAAATCGAAATCGTGCTCACCGAAGAAAAGAACCGTCTCCTTACCCAAGTCGGGCCGGGTACACCGATGGGGGAGCTGCTCCGGCGCTACTGGATGCCGATCGCGGCGGTCAGCGAGTTCGAGACGAAAGAGCTCAAGCCGGTCCGCCTCCTGGGCGAAGACCTCGTCCTGTACAAGGATCGGAGCGGGACGTTCGGGTTGGTCGACCGGCACTGTCCGCATCGCCGCGCGGACCTCTCCTACGGTTTCACCGAGACCTGCGGCCTGCGCTGCAATTATCACGGTTGGCTCTTCGACGAAAGCGGCGCCTGCATCGAGCAACCCTTCGACGATCTCGCCCATCCCGAAGCCCGCTTCAAAGACAAGGTTCGCATCAAAGCCTATCCGGTGGAGGCGAAAGCCGGTCTCCTTTGGGCGTACCTCGGTCCCAAGCCGGCGCCGCTCGTCCCGACGTGGGAGCCGTTCACCTGGAAGAACGGCTTCGTCCAGATCGTCTTCTCGCGCATCCCCTGCAACTGGCTGCAATGTCAAGAGAATTCGATCGATCCGGTGCACTTCGAATGGATGCACCGGAATTGGACCGTCCGCTTGAAAGGCAAGCGCGGTCCCTACGGCAAGAAACATCTGCGCATCGACTTCGAAGAGTTCGAGTACGGCTTCGTCTACAAACGGCTCGTCGAAGGGATGCCCGAAGATCATCCGCGCTGGGTGATCGGACGGATTTGTCTGTGGCCCAACTGCTTGGGACCGTTGCGCCACTTCGAGTGGCGTGTCCCGATCGACGATGAGAACACGCTCTCGGTGGTCTGGCACTTCAGCCGCGTCCCCAAGGAACGCGAACCCTACGTGCAGACGAGCATCCCGTCATGGGAGGGGCCGATCGTCGATCCGGCGACCGGGCGTCTACTCACGAGCCACGTGATGAATCAGGATTTCGTCGCGTGGCTGGGTCAAGGGACGATCGCCGATCGGACCAAAGAGCACTTGAGCGCGAGCGATCGCGGAATCATCCTGATGCGCAAGCGCTTCTTCGACGACCTCGAGGCGATCGAACGCGGCGAGGATCCGAAAGGGATCGTCCGCGACCCCGCGATCAACGAGTGCATCCGGCTCCCGATCGTCGACCGTGAGATTTATACCGAGGGTTTGACCCTGGCGGAGATGCGGGCGGACCCTTCGCTGGATCCCCTCGCGGGGTACGGTTTGCAGGCGGGTCAACCCGAATGGGTTCGCGACGCGTACCTCGCGGCGATGGGCGTCGACGGGACATCCGCCCAAGAGCTCGGCGCCGATTTTCTCATCGCGCCGGGGGCGGCGACGAGCAAACGAATCTGGTCGTAGTCCCATTTTGAGCGGACGTGCAGCGCTTCGCCCAAACCTGCGCAGCCGTCGCCGCGACGCCGGGGAAACTCGAGAAGATCGGTCTGGTCGCCGCCTACCTGCGTGAGCTCGACGAGCCCGACTTGGTGGCGGCCACCCGCTTCTTCAGCGGCGAACCCCTCCCACCCGGAGACGAGCGCGCGCTCGCCGTCGGTGAGCGGACGCTGATCGCCGCCGCCCGCAACGTTTGGCAATTCGACGAAGCTACGTTTCGCGCGGCCTATCGTGCGCACGGAGACCTCGGGAGCGCCCTGGCTGCCGTCTACCGGGAGCCGCTCGATCTGGGCCTCTTTCGCGCACCCCTCTCGCCGCACGCGCTCAGCGAAATCCTCCGGGAGATCGCCGCCGCATCGGGTCGGGCCTCGGCCAAGCGCCGCCAGGTCCTCTGCGAGCGGATCCTCACCAGGTGCACGACGCCGCTCGAAGCGCAATACGTCGTGAAGATCCTCACCGGCGATCTGCGGATCGGCTTGCGCGAGGGTCTGGTCGTCGATGCGCTCGCGTGCGCCTTTGCGCGCGACGTCGAAGAAGTCCGCCGCGCGCTCGCCGCAGCGGGCGACATCGGGAAGGTCGCTCGTGCGGCGCGCAACGGCGATCTCCGTCCCCTCGCCGTCGCCTACGGCTCGCCGATCGCTTTCATGCTCGCGAGCCCGCTCCCGTTCGGGGAGTATCGCGAGCTCGGGCCGTGTGCTTGGCTGGTGGAAGACAAATATGACGGCGTCCGCGTGCAAGCGCATAAGGTCGGAGGGACGGTCAAACTCTTCTCGCGGACGTTGAAAGACAGCGCAGCCGCCTTCCCGGAGATCGTCGAAGCCCTCGCGCTCCTGCGCGAGGACGTGATCCTCGACGGAGAGGTCGTGGCCGAGCTCGGCGGTCGCGTCCTCCCGTTTCGCTACCTGCAGACGCGCTTGCAACGCAAGGCCGTCTCGCCGAAGCTGCTGGCGGAGGTCCCGGTCACGCTCGTCGCCTTCGACGTCCTCGCGCACGGCCGTGAGTCTCTAATCGACACGCCGCTCGAGATACGGCGCGATATCCTCAGCCGAATCGTCCCGGGACGAGGGCGCGTCCGGATCACGCAGGCGGAACGGATCGAACCCGCGACGCCGGCACAGCGCATCGAGGAGCTCTTCGATCGCTCGCGCGAGCGCGGGAACGAAGGATTGTTGTTCAAACGCCTCGATGCCGGTTACGTCCCGGGAAAGCGTGGAAAGTGGTGGTTCAAGCTCAAGCGCGAGCTCTCTACGCTCGACGTCGTCGTCGTCGCCGTCGAGTGGGGCCATGGCAAGCGTGCGAACGTCCTTTCCGATTACACCTTCGCCGTGCGCGGCCGAAACGGCGAGCTGCTCACGATCGGCAAGGCCTATTCAGGCCTCACCGACGCGGAGATCGCCGAGATGACGCGCTGGTTTCTCGCGCATCGCCTCGGCGATCCCGATCACCGTCGTATCCCCGTCGAACCGCGGATCGTGATCGAAGTCGCGTTCGATGTCATCCAGAGGAGCGAGCTCCACGAGAGCGGCTACGCATTGCGGTTTCCGCGGATCGTCCGCCTACGCCCGGACAAGCCGGCCGGCGAGATCGACTCGATCGAAACGGTCGAGTCGATCTATGCCGCGATGCTCGAACGCGAGGGTGTAGCGCGTTAGGATTTTTGCGACTTGACGGCCTGACCGTTGCTCTTGAGGATGAAGATCTTGTCGGCGTGGCGGGCGCCGAGCGCCTTCTGATCATAATAGATCTTCACATAGTCGCCGGGATGGATGTCCGTCATCTGCTTGGTCGTCTTCCCATCGCCGGAGAAGACCTGATTGAACCTCGGGACGAGCAAGAAGCTCAAGGTCTGGCTCCTGTTCGAGACCTTGATATTCGCGGTCGAGACGTGCTGCACCGTACCGATGAAGACGCTCGGCTGCGCCGCGCCGGCCGGACCCGGCGCGACGCCGGCGCATATGAGGAACGCCGCGAGCGCGGCGATGAATACGCTTCTATTCACAATAATACTCCTCGGGGAGAAGCCCCAGCGCAACATCTCGTACCCCAAGCGCCTTTCGGCGAAACGGCCGACCGCCCTAGCGGTTGAACCGCTTCGCCCGCTGATCGCGGATACGCGCCACCAAAGCCATCGTCCCTTCCGCCTCCGAGTCGCGCGAGAGCTCCCGGCCGTGGGCGCGCACGCGAACGACTCCGACGTACGAGATGATCAGGAAAGCGAGCACCGCCGAGGCCAAGCGATAGCGGTCGGACCACGGGAAGATCGCCCCGGCCGCGCCGAGCATTGCGAGCATCACGAGGAGCGCCTGCGACCGGCGCATCGCCATCTTTAGTCTTCGCTCTCGTGCAAGTGCAGGTGGCAGCCGTCCTCGGCGTCGTTGAGGACTTCGCGGGCTTCAGCCAGGGCGGTCGCAGAGAGCCTCGGCGGCGCCTCGACCGTCCCCTCGGGAGCGAGGAAGCCGATCTCTTCCCAGTCCTCCCACGTCTCCAACGGCTCACCGTCGACTTCGGCCGGGAACCGGACACAGTACCCTTGATCGAGGTGCAGCCCTACGACCATCACACGCGTCCCGCGCGGGAAATACGTCCCGTCTTTCCACAGCGTCCCGTACGTCGTGTCGTAATGGGCGCCTATTTTAATCTGGTCGATCGTCTCCATCTCCGAGCGGTCTGTTCGCGACTAGTTCGCCGTTCGCTTTCCTATACTTGCCGCCCACCCGGGACCCCGTGTATCCTGGTGCGATGAGCAACGAGCACCCGCGTGCCTGGCGCGTAACGGAGTCTACCTATGTTATCGACACGCCCCATCTGCGGCTGAGGAAGGATACCATCATCCTCCCGAGCGGGGAGCGCGTCGAGGACTACTACGTCCGGGAAACACGCGGATTCGCGATCATCTTTGCGCTGACGCGGGATGAGCGCGTCATCCTCACGCGCGAATACCGGCACGGCTACGGCGCCTACTTGCTCGGCCTTCCGGGTGGTCAAATCGACGAGGACGAAGCGCCGCCGGACTGCGCGCGCCGCGAGCTCGCCGAGGAGACCGGATACACAGGGGATCCGCCCGAACTGATCGGCTCGTACATTACCGCGCCCGTCAACTCCGACGGCGAGTTCTACGTCTACCTGATCCGCAATGCGCGGCGCACGCTCGAGCAATCGTTCGATTCGACCGAGGATATCGCCGTCGAACTAGTCCCTCGCGAGCGACTCCGAGCGATGATTCGCGACGGAAGCATCCGTATCAGCACGCACGTCCTCGCGATCTACGCAGCCCTGGATCATCTCGGCCTTCTTTCCGAGTAACGCTCGCAAGCGCGCGGCAAAAGCGAAGGCCCGTCGTTCGACGGGCCTTGCGCGTCCGAGATTCCGTCGGGTCGTCTAGAAGTGGACGCCCAAGCCGACGAAGCCTCCCTGGTGCGAGAAGTTCGCCGGGGCGTTCTTCTGGGCCCAACCTTTTTCACCCGTATAGCCGGCTTCCAGGAAGACCGGGATGTTGGGCAGCTGGAACGTGACGCCTGCCTGATACGTCATCATCGTATATTGCAGCGTCTGTCCGGCGTTCACCCCCGGATAATAATAGATGCTGCCGAACGGTGAGACGAACGGCACGTCGAAGTCCGGCAGCTTCTCGATCCCGACACCGAAGCCTTGCGTGTTCGGATAGCCGTAGTTGTTGAGGCGTTGGAGATAGGCGCCCGCGATATACACGCGAGGGAACGGGATACCGATACCGATCCGGCCGGTGGCGGTGGTATCGTGAATGTCGAACGAGGGGACGAACGTCTGGGATCCGCGTCCGATGACGGTGACGCAGCCGGAATTTCCGCCGGCCCCGAGCGGCTCGGGGATCGAGCAGATTCCGGGATTGTTCGCGCTGCTGAACCGCGGATCGCCTTGGTGTGAATAGAACCAGGTGTTATACGTCAGCTCGGCCATCGCCGAAACGTTGTTCAGGATCGGGAACGAAGCGCCGATGCGCCCCGCCCACGACGGTCCGCCGGTCGGCGAACCGGGGCTGAACTCGTTATAGTTGCTCGGCAAGAAGAGGTAATCGCCGGCCAGGAAAAACTCCGGCCCGTGCGTTGCCGCCGGTGCGGGTGTCGGGCTCGGCGGCGCCGGCGGCGGTGGTGGCGGCGGCGACGGTCGCGGCGTGGGCGGCCGCGTCGCAGCCGGGGTCGGCGGCGGCGGTGGCGGCGGCGGAGGAGAGGGCGGGACATACCGCACCACGACGATCTTCCGAGAAGGGACCCACTGGACGTATGCGCCCATCCCCTCGGAGATCACGCGGACCGGGACGACGATCACGCCCTTGTAGATCTCGGGCGGGACGTCGAGCGGCCGGCTCTCGCCGTTGATGATCACCTCGGGTTTCCCGACGGTGACCTTGACGTCGGCACCGGGCTTCGACACGTCGGCGGTCTTGGTCGCGGGATCGTAAGAAACGGTCGCCCCCATCTGCTCGAACATCGAGCGCAGCGGGACGAGGATCGTCTTCCCGCGCACGAGTGCCGCGAGGACCCGATTGCGCTTGAGCTCATCGGGCTTGGCGTACACATGGTGATCGTTGAAGAGAATCGGGATCTCGCCCGAGGGGGGCGAGCCGAAGTCTTGTGCGCTGGCTACCCCTCTCGCTCCTACTGCAAGGGCAAGCGAGAGCAGGGCAGCTATCGCTGCGTTTTTCATTGGTTCAACCTCTAGAACGAACTAAGGCCATACTAGAAGGAGGGAATACGTACGGCCGTCTTGGCACGGGAATGTAATATACCGCAATTCGGCCATTTTTAATAAGGCGGTGACCAAGCAAACCGTCACAGCAGACCGGGCCCCAGTCCGGCCGAGCCGGTCGATCAGACGCCCGGCGCTGCTCCCCCGTCGATCAAGATTTCGCAGCCGGTCATCGAGGGCATGCGATCTGAGACGGCCAACGCGGCAAGCGCCGCGATCTCGTCGGGGTCGACCATACGTGCGAGGGGGATCGCCTTCACGCGTGCCGCCCAAGCCTCCTCACGGGTTAGGCCGCGCAAGCGCATCTCGTCTTCAAGCAAGCGCTCGGCACGTTCCGTCGCGGTCGCCCCCGGCGAGATCGCGACGATGCGGACGTTGTGCTTCGCCAGCTCCTTCGAGACCCCGCGCGTGAAGTTGATGAGCGCCGCGTTCGCGGTGCTCCCGGTCAGGAACTCGGCCGAGGGCGTCCGTGCCGCGCCCCCGACGATGTTTACGATGCGGCCGTCGCGGCGCGCGACCATCTCGTGCGCGACCGCCCGCGTCATGCGGATATAGCCGAGCAGCTTGAGGTTCCAGGCGTCCAGGAACGCTTCGTCCCTGAGCTCGAGAAAGTTCCCGCCGCGGGCGGAGCCGGCGCAATTGATCAAAATATCGATCTTTCCGAGGGCGTGCCGTGCCTCCGCGACCACGCGTTCGACGTCCGCCGCTTGGCCGAGATCACCCGAGATCGTGACCACTCGCACATCGATCCCGAGGTTCTCCAGACTCGCTTTCGCGTGCGCGAGGCGGTCGCCCGACCGAGCGACGATCGCGACGTGGACGCCTTCGCAAACCAGCATCCGCGCGCACGCGAAGCCGATCCCGGCGCTCCCGCCCGTGACGAGCGCGGTCTTCCCTACCAGACCTAGTTCCAAGGTGCAAGCTCCTCCCGGCCCGAGGCGCCGCCGGACGCTGTACCGCCGTTCACGATGCGATATCGGTCAGCCCCATCAGGGTTCGAATTCGTTGGGTCTGGGCACGGAGCTGGTCGGCGTCGCCTTCATAGACGATGCGGCCGTCGTCCATGACGTAGGCTCGGTCGGCGATCTTGAGGGCGAGAAGCGCATTTTGCTCGACCAGGAGAATCGAGACGCCGCGCGCCTTCATCTCTTCGAGGATGTGATAGACTTCCTCCACCACCAGCGGCGCGAGCCCCTGCGAGGGTTCATCGACCAGGAGCAGCTTCGGATTCGAGACGAGCGCGCGTCCGATGGCAAGCATCTCCTGCTCGCCGCCTGAGAGCCGCCCGGCTCTGCGGGAGCACAGTTCGGCGAGCTTCGGCAGATGCTGCAGGACACGACTGATCGTCCAATCGCCGCAGCGTCCGTTTTCCGCGAGCTGCAAATTCTCGAGCGTCGTCAAGTCCTTGAACATCCGACGCCCCTCCGGGACGTATCCTACGCCCAAACGAGCGACGCGATAGGCGGGCCAGCCTACGATCTCACGGCCTTCGAGGAGGATCGAGCCGGAGCGCGGCCGCGTCAATCCGAGGATGCTGCGCATCGTCGTCGTCTTCCCGGCGCCGTTGAGACCCAAAAGCGCAACGAGCTCACCCTTCCCGACCGTCAACGAGACGTCGCGCAGGATGTGGCTCTTCCCGTAAAACGTATTGAGCCCCGTGACCCGCAACAACTCCTCAGACATGCTCGAGGACCTCTTTCCCGAGATACGCCTCTTTGACGGCGTCGTTTGCCGCGATCTGCGCCGGCGTCCCTTCGGCCAGCATCTTCCCGCGATCGAGGACGGTGATCCGATGAGCGAGCGAGAGGACGACGCGCATGTTGTGCTCGACGAAGAGGACCGTCAATCCCAGGCGCTCGCGCAGATCGCGGATCACGCCGATGATCCGCGCCGTCTCCGCTTCGGCCAGGCCGGCTGTCGGCTCATCGAGCAGGACGAGTTCAGGATCGGTCGAGAGGCTCATTGCGATCTCGCACAGCCGTTGCCCCCCGTGTGACAGCTCGCCGACCGGGCGATCTTTGAAACGTGTCAGGTTGACGAAGCCGAGGAGCTCCTCGATCTTGCCCTCGATCGCGGCCGCCCGCGCACCGCGAGTCGGGGTGAAGTGAAACGAGACCCCGGCTTTGGCCGCGACGCCGATCCGAAGGTTGTCGTAGACGGAGAGCGCCGGGAAAATGCTCGGCGTCTGAAACGTCCGGCTCATCCCTCGTCTGATGCGCTCGAAGTTCGGCATCCGGGTGACGTCCTCGCCGCGGAAGCGAACCGTCCCCCGATCGGGGAAATAAAAACCGGAAAGGCTGTTGAAGAACGTCGTCTTCCCGGCCCCGTTCGGCCCGATAACGGCGTGGATCATCCCCTTTGCAACGCTGATCGAGACGTCGTCGACCGCCTGGACACCGCCGAACGATTTCGAGATGTTGCGCGCCTCCAGGAGCGCGGCGTCGCCCTGTACGCTCATTTCGCTCGACTCGATTCCAGCGTCCCGACGACGGCCGGTTCTTCTTCGACCCGAATCCCGCGCCGCGCCAAGAGGTCGAGCGTCGTCCCGAGGAGACCCTTGGGAAAAGCGAGGACGCACGCGACGAACAAGCCGCCGAGAAAGATCTGCCAAGCCGGCGTGATCGTCGAAATGATATCTTTCCCGACGACGTAGACGATCGACCCCACGAGTGGACCCCACAGCGTCCCCGCTCCGCCGAGAATCACCGTGAGGACGAAATCTCCCGACTGATGCCAATCGAGCATGAGCGGAAACGCGAACATGATCAACAGCGAGTAGAGCGCGCCGGCGAGCCCGGCCATCGCCGCCGAGATCAAGAGGGCGACGAAGATGAAACGGTCGGAATTCAGGCCGAGATAACGGACACGCAGCTCGTTCTGCTTGATCGCGACGAGCGTCCTCCCGAACGGCGAACGGATCAAATACCACATCGCCGCCAGGACCGCGATGAAAATCGCGAGCATCACGAAGTAAAACGGCTGGTCTCTCAGCTGGAGGTGCCACGCGCTGAAGCCAAACCACGGCCGCGGAAAATTCATTCCATCCTCGCCGCCGGTCACATCGGTGAGGCGATACGCGATGAAATAGAATACCTGGCCGAATGCGATCATCAGCAACGCGAAATAGATCCCGCGACGGCGCAGCAAAAACGGCCCGATGATCAGTGCGCCGATCACGGCGGCGACGACGCCGATGATCGTCGCGACGATGAAATGGACGTCGAAATACTTGATCGAGAGGCCGGCACCGTAGGCGCCCAAACCGAAGAACGCCGCGTTCCCGAAGGCGAGCATCCCGGTATAACCGAGCAGTAAATTGACGCTCATCGCGGCGATTGCCATGAGGAGGACTTCGCTCAAGATCGAGACGTCGAGGTGGATGAGCGGCGCCAGGTATGGAGCGACGATCAACAGGACGACGACGATCGCCGAGGCGGCGAGGTTCCCCTTCATCCGAAGATCCCTTCTTCGCCGAAGAGCCCGCGCGGCCGGACCAGCAGGACGATCGCCATCAGGACGTACATCGCGACCTCACTTGCGGCCGGAATGTAGAGGGTGGTCAAGCTGATCGCGAGACCGATGAGGACGCCGCCCGCGATCGCGCCGTAAAGACTCCCCATCCCACCGACGATCACGGTCACGAAAGCGGGCATGAGGAGCTGGTTCCCCGTCGTCGGACTCAATTGAAACATCACCGCCGCCAGTACCCCGGCCAGACCGGCGAGGAAGATCCCCAATGCGAAGTTGACCATGTAGAGGATCTGGGTGTTCGTCCCCAGCGCGGCGATCATTTCCGTATCCTGAACGGCGGCCCGTAAGCGCAATCCGAAGCGCGTCCTCGATAAGAACAGGGCCAAGAGTCCGAGTGCGACCGCCAGCACGCCGACGATGAACAGGCGAAACGTCGGGAATTGCATGAAGCCCAGCGTGACGCCCCCGGCCAGGTCGGCCGGCGGCGAGAACGGGACGCCGCGCGAGCCCCAGATCAAGCGGTACGCCTCTTCGGCGATCAGCGAGAGGCCGAACGTCAGGAGCAGACTATACACCGGGTCGCGCCGGTAGAGCGGGACCATCATCGTCCGCTCGACGAGGATCCCCACGGCCACGGTCAAGAGGGGTGCGATGATCAAAGCGAACCAAAACGACGTCCCGTGTGCCACGAGCGTGAACGCCAGGTACCCGCCGAGCGTCAAGAAGCTCCCGTGGGCCATATTGACCGTCCCGGTCAGGTTCATGATCAGGGACAGGCCGATCGCGACGACGGCATAAAACGCGCCCAGGATCAGGCCGTTGAACAGTTCAGGTGCAGCGTGTTCGAGCATGCGCGCCTACCCTATGAGGCGGGAGAGGCCGCGAATGGGCCTCTCCCGCCTTCTCCAAAGAGCCTTTCGCTTAGGACGGATAGTTCATCTTGCAGACCTTGGCCTTTTCGGCGACGGTCTGCTCGATCGCAAGCGCCGGCTCGCGATCGATGATGTTGAAAACGTCGTACTTGTCTTCGGGCGTCCCCTTGGCACGGATCTCGGCCGTCCACATCGGCCACATCATCTGGTGGTCTTCCTTGCGGAAGAACAACGTGCCCGCGACGAGCGGACTCGTGAAATGGGTCCCTTCCAAGGCCCTTGCGATCTTCACCGGATCGGTCGACTTCGCCTCGCTGATCCCCCACAGCAGACGGTCCATCGCGGTGTAGCCGAAGAACGAGCGGGCCGTCGGCGGGGTCCCATATTTCTTCCGATAGTCGGCGACCCACTTGGCCCCTGCCGCGTTGTTGCCGAGCACGCTCGCGCCCTTGTAATACCACTCCACGCCCCAAAAGCCGACGCGCGCTTCAGGCGGGAGCGCCCACACGGCCTCGAGCTCGACTTGCGGTCCGCCGGCGGGGATCCTCTTGAGGATCCCAAACTGGTTGGCTTGCTTGACGCAGTTTATGAAATCATCGCCCTGCGGGAGGATCAGCAACACGTCCGGCTTGGCCGGGAGCACCTTGGTGAGATAGGGGCTGAAATCGGTCGTCCCGAGCGGCGTGAGGTCCTCGTGGACGATCGTCGCACCAAGCTTCTGCGCGACGTCCCGATAGCCGGCCGAGAGTGAATGGCCGAACGCATAGTCGGGCGTGATCAGGTACCATTTCTTCCCGAACTTCTTCGCGAGCGTCGCGCCCGTCGCGTGGGTCTCCATCCAGGTGCTGTGACAGACTCTGAACGTGTTCCACTTGCAGTCCTTACCGGTCACATCGTCGGTGTGGCCGCCCGAGTCGATGAACGGGACCCCGAGGGCGTTCGCCGCACCGCTGATCGACAAAGAGACGGCGCTCGAGACCGTCCCCATCAGCGCGACGCACTTGTCTTGGTTGACGAGCTTGCGCGCCTTTTGAACGCCGATCCCCGGATCGGATTGCTCGTCTTCCTTCGCCATTTTCACCTGGCGGCCCAAGACGCCGCCCTTCTTGTTCCAAGCGTCGACGGCGGCTTGAGCCCCGCGGGTCTCGCTCTCACCATAAGCCGCGTAGACACCGCTGTACGGCTCCGTGACCCCAATCATGATGACGTCGGCAGCCTCGCCCCGGCGCGGGATGAAGGCGGGGACCCCAAATGCGGCAGCTGCGGCGCCTGCCGCCGCGCCTTGAATGAACCGATCGCGCCTCAGTGACGGACCTTGCATGAGAACCTCCTACGATGAGCGACGGAAAAAACACGGGCCGCCGGCCGAGATCAGCCGAGGACGAACTTTTTTCCAAACTCATCGTAGGATGTCCTCATCCGGCGGGCCGCCTCCTCTCCGCCCGCCGCAGCGAGACCCGCGACGATCCGCTCGAACCCGGCGCTCTCCGGTCAGTAGCGGCGCTTGTGCGTGACGCCTTCACGGTTCAGACGGCGCGCCACTTCTTCCGTCGAGCGCTGACCGATGTAGACCGACAGCGCGCGCTCGACCAAACCCGAGACGGATGTATTCCCCGTGAAGGCGATCGACTTGATCTTCTTCGCGAGGTCGGACGGCAGGCTGATCGAGACGATGCGAACAGGAGAGTTTCGCGTTTTTGTCTTTGTCCGTTTCTGAGGCATTATGAAGAGCCTTGGTTCAAGAAAAGCGCAGCGGTGCCTTTCGGTTTTCGTTCGGATTTCTCTGAAAAAAATCACCGCACCGGGATGAAAGAAACTTTTCGCTGGCCTCTCTCAGGCTCTCTTAAGAAAAGCACCGTATGCTTGAAGCGTCCTTCGGGTTGCAAAGGGCGGCAACCCGCGGGCTTCTCCACAACGAGACAGCGCCGTCGTCGACTCGACGACGGCGTCTCTCTTCGGGGGGCGGCTCGTCACGAGGCCCCTGCCATGCCGACGAAGGCGCGGCGGGGCGACGCGCTCCCGAAGACTCCTCCCTCCGGGGGGCGTACCCTCTCCTTCTATCCGGTGCCTCTTATATATAAGGTAGGGTGCCGTAAACGACACGGACCGGCGATCGAGGATGACGAGCCGCGAGGAGACGCTCGGTTAGGCGCGCGGGGCGCACGGCACCGGGCCGGCGGCGTTTGCTAGAGGTCGGCATTCTTGGTATAAGGGGAAGCGTGTTCTCGTTCCGGCGGATCTTCAGCTCGCTCGGCGTCCCCGACCTGGTCTCCGAATTCGCCGGCGTCGCTGAGCAGATCCAGCGCGCGTTGCTCGACGTCGGCATCCCGTCGCTTCCCGGGCTCGATGTCGGGATACGCGCCGCTCCCGCCCGCCTCGTCGGCGGAGACTACCTCGACATCATCACGAGACCCGGCCGCGCCCCCCTCTTCGCGATCGGGGACGTCTCCGGGAAGTCGCTGCCCGCCGCGATGCGTGCCGTCATGCTGAAATATCTGGTCCGCGGGCTGACGGTCGCGCTCACCGACGACCTCGCTCTGATCTTGCGTCAGGCGAACGAAGCGATGTGCGACGAACTGGAGGAAGACGCGTTCGTCACGTTTTTGATCGCCACGTTCGAGCACGAAAATCGGCTGCTGCGTTGGGCGAACGCCGGCCACGATCCGCCGCTCGCTTATCGAGCTTCACAAGGGAAGATCGAGCACCTCCCTCCGAGCGGGCTCGTCCTCGGCGTCGAACGGGGGACACGCTATCGCGTACAGACGACGATGCTCGAGCCCGAAGATGCGATCGTGTTCTATACCGACGGCTTCACCGATGCGCGCAGCCCCGGCGGCGAGCAGTTCACCCTTGCACGCATCGAAGAGGGATTGATGGAGATGCGAGCCCTCACCGCCCAAGCGATGGCCGAGGCGCTCTTCGAACGGGTTGAAGCGCACGCTGCGGGGACGCTCGCCGACGACGCCTCGATCATGGTGGTGCGCGTTACGCAATGAGCTCGCGCAGAGCCTCGGCCGTCTCGATGGGACGCTCATAGAGCGGGAAGTGTCCGCAGCCCGCGAGCTCGACGTACCGTGCGTGGGGCACTGCATCGGCCGCGTATCGTTGTAGTCCGGGCGGGATGAGCGCATCGGCGGTCCCGGTTACGACGAGGAACGGGACCGTGATGTCGGCAAGGAGGTCTTCGCTCGAAGGACGCCGCGCCATCGCCCGGTACATCTCCGCCGCGCCGCGCGGACTACAGTCGGCGAGGAGCCGGCGCGTCCGGCCGACGATGTCGGGCCGTTCTTCATAAACCCGCTCGGCGAAGAACAGGGGCAGGACGAAGTCGATGAACGGCCCCATCCCTTCGCGCTCGATGCGGTCGGCCATCGCCATGCGCATCTCGGCGAGTTCCGGCGTGTCACCCTGCACCCGGCTCGAGACGAGTCCGAGCGCGCCGACGCGTTCGCGGTAGCGACGATAGAATGCGAGCGCGACATAGCCGCCCAGGGAGTGCCCGACGATCGCGGCACGCGCGATGCCGAGGACGTCGAGGAGCGCGGCGAGATCGTCGGCGAGCGTCTCCATTTGGAACGGAACGGGTGAGAGCGCCGATGCGCCGAGCCCGCGCAAATCGGGACGGATCACCCGATAGTCCCTGCAGAGGATTGCGGCCTGCTCATCCCATGTCACATGCGAGAGCGGGTGGCCGTGGATCAACACGAGTGTCTCTCCCCGCCCCTCGTCGGCATATGCCAGGTCGACGTCGTCGTTGCGATAGCGTTTGGTGATCATCCCCACTCCTACAAAAGTTGCACGATTTGCGGACAAGTGTTATAACAATGGCAACAACCCTGGCTTTTCGCCGGATTGCGACTCCCTATGACGGGAGTAGAAAGGTACACTGAAAGCATCATGGCACCAAAGCGTAAGAAGAAAGCCAGTCCGAAGCGCAAAGTAGCGAAGAAGACGACGGCTCGCAAAAAGGCTCCCGCCAAGAAGGCGAAGAGAAAGAAGGCGGCACGCAAGACGGCTGCTCGCAAAACGGCGGCCCGCAAGGCGCCGCGCCGCAAGAAAGCGTCCCGCCGGAAGAAGGCCAAGGCCGCAGCCTAGACTTCTTCGGGATATTTGAGCGAGTCGCGCGTCGGCTCGCTTTTTTTTTGGTGATGAACGACTCCATGGACATCGACGCCCTGCCCGATCTCGCCCGAGCTCGGCTCATCAAGTCGCGGGCGACCGGCTTGGCGATCCGCGACGACGGACGCGCGGCGGCCGTCGTCTTCGTCAGCGACGGGAGCATCGTCCCGCGCGACTGGATCGTGCGCTTCGACGTCGCGGCGGGCGAAGATCCCGTGCGTAGGCTCGCCGATGGGCTCGCGGCGAGCGGGGCGCGGGGCATCTGGTTCTACGGCGGCGATGCGACCACCCGACGCGCCGTCGTCGGCTTGGGATTGAGCCTCACCGCGCAGGGCGGTGTCGCGATTCATCGGCACGATCCGCGCGTCGAGGTCGGCGAGGTACGGTTACGGCCGCCCTCGGCGCTCGATCGGGTCGGCACCGACGCGATCCTGAGCGCGCATCCCGACCTGCGTTCGGCGACGGTACTGGTGGCGACATATCGCGGCGAGGTCGTCGGCCATGCGCTGATCGAGCCCCTCGACGCACAATGGAGCGAAGTCCGTGCCTACGTGAATCCGGCGATGCGCGGACGCGGTCTGGGGAAGAGGATCTTCGCGAAGATCGCCGATCAGCTCGAGTCCGCCGGCCGTTTCGTCTGCGCCGCTTTTTCGATGCAGGAGACGCGTGCGCGCGATGCGCTCGAGGCCGCCGGGTTCCGGCTCGCCGACTATTATTTCACCGCCTTTCGGAGTGTGCGCGACCACTGAGCCGTCTTGCCGTCCACCTCGCCCTCACGGCGATTCCGATCCTGTGGGGGCTCAACTTCGTCACCACGCGGATGTTGCTCGATCGCTGGGAGCCGCTCGCCCTCGTCACCGTGCGCTTCGTGATCATGGCGCTGCTCGCGCTCCTGTGGGCGTTTGCGTCGCGGACGATGCGCCCGATCGAGCGTCGCGACTGGCCCGCCCTTATCGTGGCCGGTCTCCTGGGGATCACGCTCTACCAGTACTGTTTCATCTTCAGCCTCGAGCACACGAGCGTCTTCGCCTCGTCGCTCTTGGCGAGCGTCTTCCCGCTCTTCACCATGATCGGCGCGGCCGCGCTCGGCGAAGAACGGCCGACGAAGCTCCGTTGGTGCGGCGCCTTGGTCGCGCTCGGAGGGATCGCGATCTTCGAAGGGGTCTTCGCCGGCCGTGCGACGTTCCGATTGGGAGACCTACTCGCGCTCGCGGCGTCGCTCGCGTTCGCGCCCTACACGCTGATCGCGCGCCGCTTGCGCGCGCGGTATGCGCCCGTCCCGTTCCTCGCGATCACGATGACGATCGGGACCATCGTCTTGACGCTCTCGGGGATCGATGCGACCGTCCACCAGCGGTATGAGCTGCTCGACCGGATGGACTGGCTGCTCTTCGCCTATGTCGTCGTCTTCCCGATCCTGATCGGTTACGCGCTCCTCAACTGGGGGATCGCACGGATCGGCGCCGGCCCGGCCTCGATGTACGCCTTCGGTGTCCCCGTCGTCGGGGGATTCGCCGGTGCGCTCGTCTTTCACACACCGGTCCCCGCCTACGAGATCCTCGGTGCGGCGGTCTGCATCGGTGGCCTCGTCGTCGCTCAAGCGGCCGGTGAGAGGCTATCGTAGTTGTGCTTCGGCCAGATCGATGTCCAGCTCGATGCGGTGGAAGATCTCGTCGTTGATGAGGCCCTGCTGACGCATCTTCACGATCGTCGCCCGCTCGGCTTCGAGCGTCTCACGCTTGAGGGCGTGATCGACCTCGTGCTCGCGCTCCGCACGTTCTTCTTCCCTCGGCCCTTGTAGATGCGAGCGGAAATGACGGATGCGGTCGGCATACGCCGCGAGCATCCGGTCCGTCCGCATGCGGTGCAGGTCGGTCACGCCGTCGCGCTCCGCGAGTTCGCCGAGCCGCGCCATCGCCGCTTCGGCCACCTGAATCCGCGCTTGCGCCTCCTCTCGATCGGCGATGTTCGGGCTTTCCACCACGCCCAGCAAACCAATCAGCGCGGGCATCGTGAGCCCCTGGAAGACGAGCGTCACGAGGATGACGCAATACGTGAGGAAGATGATCAGGCTGCGCCCCGGGAAAGGGTGCCCGGCGACGCTCAGCGGGAGCGCGAGCGCGGCCGCCAATGAGACGACGCCGCGCATCCCGGTCCAGCCCAAGAGCGTCGGCCAGGTGAGCGGAGGCCACCCTTCGCGCTCGACGATCCGCGGAAAGAGCAAACGCGGAACGTACGTCCCCGGATAGATCCAGACGAAGCGGACGAGGATCACGACGCCGGCGATCGCGAGACCGCCCCAGACGAGCTCGCCGACGCGCAATCCGAGATCGCTCAGCACCGTCCGCAGCTGCAAGCCGATCAGGACGAAGAGGACCGCGTTGAGGATGAAGACGAGCATCTCCCAAAACGAGTATGCGAGGAGGCGCGTCTGGGAGTTGTAGATGCGCGGAGATTGGCGGCTCACGTAGATACCCGCCGCTACGGTCGCGAGGACGCCGGAGACGCCCAGCGCGTCGGCGGACAAGTAGGCGGCGAACGGCGTCAACAGGCTGATGACGACGTCGGTCTCCGGATCGCTCAAGCCGGCCGCGTCGATGAGCAGCTGCCCGCGGACGAAGCAGTAGCCGATCGCAAGCCCGATCGCGATCCCGGCGGCGCTCACCCAGACGAACGTCAGCAACCCCAAACCGGGCGCGAACGTCCCGGCGGCCGCAGCGAGGATCGCAAAGCGCAAGATCACGAGCGACGACGCATCGTTGACGAGGCTCTCGCCTTCTACGATCGTCGCGATCCGGCGGACGACCGACATCCGGCTCATGATCGCGGTCGCCGCGATCGCATCGGTCGGCGCGACGACGGCGCCCAGGACGACCGCCGCCGGCCAGTTCAATTCGGGGAAGAGGGTATGCGCGACGACCGCGACGATCCCGGTCGTAAAACAGACGCACCCGATCGCCAACAGCAAAATCGGCCGGAGGTTGAAGCGGAAATCGCGCCAGTCGGTGTTCCATCCCCCCGCATAGAGCAAGAGCGGGAGGAACAGGATGAAGACGAGCTCCGGCTGCAGCACGATATGCGGGCCGCGCGGGAGGAGCGCCAAAAGCGAGCCCCCGATCACCATGACGATCGGATAGGGCACTGCGAGCCGACGTGAAGCGAGCGAAAAGAGCGCGACCGCGATCACGACCCAGAAGATGAAACTAAATTCGGCCATCGTCATGCCTCTCGCAGGGCGGGATGAGCGATCCACACCCACAAGGTAAAGCCGAGCGCGACCGCGCCGGCGACGAGAAACGCCGTCGAGAGATTGGAGACGGAAGCGAACGTTCCCAGTACGAGCGCCCCGCACGGGACGAGTCCGAGCAGGATCATCGAATAGACCGAAACGGCGCGCCCGCGCACCTCGTTGGGCGCCAGGGTCTGCAGCAGATAATTGGCCGCTCCGGTGAGCGCCAAATTCGCGACGCCGAGCGCAAGGAGTGTCCCGAGCGCCGGCCCGACCAGATGGATCAAACCCAACCCGGCGGTCGCGAGCGACATCGCGGCGGAAGCCGACAGATACGCGAGGCCGCGCCGCTCGGTATTGACGACCGCCGTGAAAACCGCGCCGAGCATCCCACCCGCGCCGGCCGCCGCCATCAGCCACCCCAACCCGCGCGCATCGGTCGAGAGGACGCGTAGCGCATAGGCCGGGAGCAAGAAGGTGTACGGACGCAGCAAGATCGCATCGACGAGCAAGATCGAGACGACCCAGCGCAACACCGGATGGCCGACCAGGAAGCGAATCCCGCTCCACATCGCGGCCAGGACCGGTTCGCGCCGTGCCCCGCTTGCCGGTGCGGGATGCATGAACAGCAGCGCCAGCACGACGGCGAGCACCGCAGCGGCGTTGATGTAAAACGAGACTGCGACCCCGGTCGTGGCGATGAGGATCCCGGCGATCGGCGGACCGACGACGGCCGGCGTATTGAACGCGAGCTGGTTGAGGCCGATCGCGTTGGCGATGTGCTCGCGCGGGACGAGCTGCGGAATCCAGCTTTGGCGCGCCGGGCTGTCGAACGAGAGCGTCGCGGCAAGCAATCCCGAGAGGACGAGGATCTCGTACAGGTTGATCACGTGCAGCGACGTGAGGACTGCGAGCGCCACCGAGAAGAACGAGGTCGCGCTGTTGGTGACCAATAGGACGCGCCGGCGCGGAAAGCGATCGGCGACGACCCCGGCGATCGGCGAGCAAATCAGGACCGGAATCGCCCGCGACGCGCCCAAGAAACCGACGTACAACGAGGCGAGCGAGGAGCTCGGTGCCAGCGACGCGACCAGATAGCCGAGCGTCGTGAATTGCATCCACGTCCCGAGATTACCGATCAAGAGCCCCGACCAAAGCAGGCGAAAGTCGCGATACCGGAACGCGGCGGCGACGCGCGCGCGACGTCGCGGCGCGCGCGGTTCGCTTGGCGGGGCGACCGTTTTCATCGCCGCTGCAGGAGCGCTACGGCGGAGGCGATGATCGCCGCAGTCCCCTCGATGCCGAAACGCGACGTATCCAGCACGAGATCGTAGTGATGAGGATCGCCGTACGTCAACCGATATTCGCTCTTTGCAAACGCACGCCGATCGGCGTCGACACGCTCGACTTCGCGGCGAGCCGCCGCCGCATCGAGATGGAACGATTCCATGATGCGCGCAATCCGCCACTCGAGCGGCGCATGAAGAAAGACGCGCAAGACGTCGGGACGAGGGCCGAGGATCATGTTCGCGACCCAACCGACGATGATCGCATCGCCTTCGTCGGCGACCTGGCGGATCGTTTCCTCGATCTCGTGCCGAACGCTGCGGCCCAGATCGACCGCGTTCGGATAGGGACCGCTCCCGATCTCGGGAGCTCCGGCGCTCAGCCCGGCCAAGATCCGTTCACCCAGCGGGGGCGGCGATTCGAGGTGCTCGGCGACGCTCTCCTCGGACATCTGCAAGCGCGCCGCAACGACGGCTGCCATTTGGTCCTGGACCAAGCGAAATCCGGTCAGCCGCTCGACGGCCCGCGCGACGGCGAGTGCCGCGGCGCCGTATTCGCGCGAGATCGTAACGGTGACGCCCATGGTGCGGCTAATGCGGGAGCACGCGGACGCTCTGAAAGGTGAACTCCGCCGTCGACGGTCCGCTGTATCCGCCGGTCGCGCTCAGGGAGGGGCCGTGAAAGGCCGTCAGCCGCACACCGCCCAGCGCGTAACTGATGATCGCCTTCTTCCCGTTCCCCCGCTTCACGTACAGGATGATGCTCTTCGAATCGTCGGAGCCGGCGATCACTTGCTGCCACCATTGCTCGATCTTGTCGTCCTCCCGCCACTCATAGCGGATCGAGAAACGCCCGGGGGCGGCCGGGAGGGTCGGCGGATCGAGGCTTGAGACGTCATAGGTCGCGCCGCCGACGACGATCTCCCAATGCAGCGGGGGCGGGGTCTGCTGTGCGGACGCAGTCCGGGCCCGGAGGCCGACCACAGCAATGGAAAGGAGCAGAAAAGCGCGACGCGTCGCCATGGGACGACCCTTCGGCCGGCGCCGACGGCCTCCCGCCGTCCCGAGGGCCGGCAGGCTCGGCTCGCCGCTTCGCTCAAAGCGTGCTCGTATGCCGATCATCCGCACGCAGCATCTGCGCAAGGTTTTCCGGACGCTGCGCCGCAAGCCCGGGCTCACCGGGACGCTGCGTACCCTATTCTCCAGGGACTACGTCGAGAACGTCGCGGTCGACGACGTCAGCATCGAGATCGAGAGCGGCGAGCTGATCGGCTACATCGGCCCGAACGGTGCGGGAAAGTCGACGACGATCAAGATGCTCACCGGGATCTTGCTCCCGACTTCCGGCTCGGTCGAAGTCGCCGGGCTCGTCCCGTACGAACGGCGCAAGGAGAACGCACGCAACATCGGCGTTGTCTTTGGTCAGCGCAGTCAGCTCTACTGGGACCTTCCCCTGATCGAGTCCTTCGAGCTCCTGCGAGCGATCTACGCGATTCCGCGCGAGCGCTACCGCCGCAACCTGGACGAGTTCGTCGCGATGCTCGATATGGGCGACTTCCTCTCGACACCCGTCCGCCAACTCTCGCTCGGCCAACGAATGCGCGCCGACTTTGCAGCCGCGATGCTGCACGACCCGAAGATCGTCTACCTCGACGAACCCACGATCGGGCTCGACGTGGTGGCGAAGGAAGCGGTTCGCGAGTTCGTCCGCCGAATCAACCAAGAACGCGGCACGACCGTCATTCTGACGACGCACGATCTGGCCGACGTCGAACGGCTCTCGCGGCGTATCGTCTTGATCGATCGCGGCACGGTGATCTACGACGGAGGGATCGAACGGATCAAAGAGCAGTACGGGACGCACCGTACCCTGATCGTCAAGCTTTGCGAGCCGTACCCGGATTTTGCGATCCCCGGGGCGGAGATCGAGGCGCGCGACGCCACCGCGGTTCGATTGCGCTTCGACCGGCGTACGACGACGGCCGAAGCGCTGATCCGCCGCGTCGCCGATGAGTACCGCGTCTCGGACGTCTCGATCGAAGAGCCCGATCTCGAATCGATCATCCGGCGCATCTATCGCGAAGGCTACGAAGAAATTCATACGAAACCCATATTTTCGTAACGAAGCGATCAAGCTTCTGTAAAATCTGCCCCGCTCGTCGAGACGCCGGCTCCACGGGAAGGCGATAGCTGCTATCATCCATCTCGTGAAAAGCAAGCGGGCGCCGCTCGTTGTTAAGAGCAGCGAGAAGGGAGAGGAGACGCAGCCCAAGACACGTACGGCGCTCGTCGTCTCGGACGACCGGGCATTGATCGGCGAGCTTTCCCGGGCTTTGCGAAGCATCCATGTCCGAGTCCGGATCGCGACGACGCCTGGAAACGCCCTCAGCCGGGCGCGCAGCTCGCACGGCGAGCTGCTGGTCTTCGATGCCCGGCGGCTACGCGAGAAAGACCATGCCGAGATCGCTCAGGCGCTCCCGGCGGGCCGTGCCGTCCGAGAGCCCGAGCTCCTCCGGATCGGGAGGTTGACGCTCGACTCCGGCGCCCGGATCGCCTCGATCAACCGCCGCCAAGTCCAGCTCACGGCGACCGAATGCGGGCTGCTCATGGAACTGATGCGCCGCAGCGGCCGAACCGTCACGCGGGAGGAGCTGCTCGATTCGCTGGGCGGACACGGCCGCGTCTTCGACCGGACGATCGATCGTCACATCTGCAATCTGCGGCGCAAGCTCGGGGCGGGGACCAAAGGTGCGCCGCTCATCGCCACCGTGCATGGCGCCGGCTACAGGCTGAACCCCAAAGCGTAGCAGCGAAGCGCGCCGTATGCGCTTGGCACCATACCTCGAGTTCGCGAAAAAGGCGTTCGCGCGCGAGGCGACCTATCGCGCCGAGGTCTTCACCAACATCGGCTCCCTCGTAGTGCGAGTTTACCTCCTTCGCTCGGTCTGGACCGCGCTCTATGCCCACAATGCGGCACCGCCCGGGATCCCGCTGCATGTGATGCTGACCTACGCGACGGTCGCGCTCTTGATGTCGCTGATCCTGGAGATCGACGGGACCCGGATGATCCGCGAGAAGGTTCGTGAAGGGACGATCGTGACCGACCTCATGAAGCCGATCGTCTTGCCGCTCTACTTTTTCAGCGACGGTTTCGGACAGGCGGCCTTTCACGCGACGACGATCCTCCCGTCGCTCTTGCTCGCACTCCTCCTCGTCAGGATCGACGCCCCGTCGCCGACCGTCCTGGCCGCCTTCGTCCTCTCTTTTGCGATCGGCTATCTGGTAAACTTCCTGATCAATTTCGTGATGAACGCGGTCGCCTTTTGGACGCTCGAGACATTCTCCGTGCAACTCATCGTTCGTTGGGTTTCCGATCTGCTGAGCGGGCAGATCGTCCCGCTCGTCTTCTTCCCATCCGCCCTCGCGAACGTGATGCTCTCGCTCCCGTTCGCCGCGATCTACTCGACGCCGCTGTTGATCTACGTCGGGACGATCGAGCCGAGCGGATATCCCAGAGCTCTGGGTGGACAACTCGCATGGCTCGCCGTCTTTGCGCTGATCTCATTCGCCGTCTGGCGCGCGGCCGAACGGCGCGTCGTCGTCCAGGGCGGCTAGCCGTTCTGCAGGGCGGCCGGAGAGAGCCAGCGATCGACGACCGCCCGCAGATCGCCCAGCGTGACCGGCTTCGAGAGGTGGTCGTCCATCCCGGCGGCCAGACATTCCTCACGATCTTCGGGCCGGGCATTCGCCGTCATCGCGACGATCGGGACGCGGCGATTCGCACCGCTCAGGCCCTCGCGCCGGCGAATCTCGGCGGTCGCCTCGAAGCCGTCCATCTCCGGCATCTGAACGTCCATGAAGATCAAGTCGAACGGCGTTTCGGCCCAGGCATCGACCGCTTCGCGGCCGTTCGCCGCGAGCGCAGGCTCGAAGCCGAGCTTCTCCAGCTGTTTCACGGCAAGGCGCTGGTTGACCGGATTGTCCTCCACGAGCAGGATCCGCTCCGGGCGCAGCGGCGTCTTCGGCGAAGCCGGCTGTTCCGGCGGCGGCTCGGTTTGCTCCCGCGCCCCGAGAACCTCGACGAAACTGTCGTAGAGCTGCGACTGCCGCACCGGCTTGATCAAGTATTTGGAAAATCCCGCATCGAGCGCTTCGCGCGCCCGGTTCTCCGCATCGAAAGCACTCACCAAAATCATGCGGAGGTGACGCAGCCGCACGTCTTGGCGCACGCTGTGCGCAAGGTCGGCCCCGCTTCCGTCGGGGAGACGGTAGTCGGTGATGACGACGTCGTACGGGTCGCCGCGCTCGACCGCTTCCTGCAAAAGCTGCAACGCCTGCTGATAATTATTAGCAAGCGAGGCCCGCATCCCCCAAGAGAACACGTAGCGACTGAGGATGTCGCGCGCGATCGGATCGTCGTCGACGACCAAGACCCGCTTCCCGCGCAGATCGGCCCGCTCGTAGACCGGGGTGGTCGAACGCTGGAAACACGCGGTAAACCAGAACGTCGAGCCGACGCCCGGCTCGCTGTCGACGCCGATCTCGCCGCCCATCAACTCCACGAGCCTGCGCGAGATCGAGAGCCCGAGCCCCGTTCCGCCGAAACGCCGGGTCGTCGAGCTCTCCCCTTGCCGGAACGGCTGGAAGATCCGCTCCCGGACCTCGCTCGTCATCCCGATCCCGGTATCCTCGACGGTGAACTTCAGCTCGACCGTCTCGTCGTCCTCGAATACGTCGGTCACGGTGATCAGGACGCGGCCGCGCTCGGTAAACTTTATCGCGTTGCCGACTAAGTTCGTCAGGATCTGACGCAAGCGCGCCGCGTCGCCGACGACGTGGCGCGGAACGCCCGGCTCGACGTAGGTATGGAGCTCGATTTGCTTCGCCGCAGCCTGACGCGAGAACGTCGCCGCGACGGCTTCGACGGTCGAGATCAGATCGAAGTCGAGCAACTCGAGCTCGAGCCTGCCCGCCTCGATCTTCGAGAAGTCCAGGATGTCGTTGATGACGTGCAACAGGGCTTGCCCGGAGTCGCGGACGGTCATGGCGAGCTCGCGTTGCTCCGGATTGAGCGGGGTCTCGAGGAGCAACTCCGTCATCCCGATCACCGCGTTCATCGGGGTACGGATCTCGTGGCTCATCGTCGCGACGAACTCCGACTTCAGCCGCGAGGCTTCCGTCGCCTGATCGAGCGCGTCGTTGAGGAGCGTCTGCCGTTGCGTGAGCTGATTCGCCATGAGCCGGAACGAGGCGTCGAGCTGGGCGATCTCGTCGTCCCCGCCGACCGGGTCGCCGATCGCCTCGCCGATCGCGAAGCGCATCACGTTTTCGTCGAGGATCTCGATACGGCGGACCAAGCGGCGCAGTCCGATGAAGCCCATGATCCCGGTGAATGCGACGCCCAGGACGACGGCGGAGATCAGCAGGACGTTCATCCGCAACCATGAGGCCTCCAGCCGCGCTAGGCGCGCGTCCCGAACGCGCCGCTCGGCCTCGACGAACGCCGCGTTCTCCGCTCGGAAGAAATCCATGTTCCGCAGCCCCGACCCCAGCCGCATCGTCTGCGCAGCTCCGGAGAAGTCGCCTCGAAACGCAAGCTCGGTCCCACGGCGCAAGATCCGAATCTCTTCGTTGACGAGCTTCTGCATCTGCAGGGCGCGCTCGTGCTGTTCCGGATTGTCCGCGACCAGTGCGGCCAATTGCGCAGCGGCCGCCGGACCGGCGACGGTCGCTTCGTTGAACGGCTCGGCGAAGATCGGGTCCCTCGTAATGATGAAGCCGCGCGCGCCGGTCTCGGCGCTGAGCATCATCGTCAGCAGCGAGCTCGCGCGCGCCATGACTTCGTCGGAGCGCTGGGTCGCCCGGGTCGCGGCTTGCGTCTGCGCTTGCAGCCAGAAGATCGCGGCAAGCAATAAGAGGAGCCCGACCAGCGGGACGGTCACGAGGACCATGAGCTGATCGCGAATCCGCCTCACGCCGGGTCCGCCACGAGCGCAGTCATTTCGACGAACGTTCGACGACCAGCCGCACCGGCTCTCCCGTGAGGAGCCTCACAGGATCCCGTCCGCCTCGAGCCGGCCGAGGAGGACGTGGTAGTAGAGCATCCCGCGTTGCTCCCCGAGCTTGGCGAGCAGCTCGGCGAGCTCGACCGCCCTCCCGCCGGCAAGGGCGGGGAGGGTACGGCCGATCCCGGCATCGCCGAGCGGGAAGACGTCCAGCCGGCCCAAGCCCCGAAGGGCGACGACGCTCGCGGTCCACGGGCCGATCCCGCGCAGCGAGACGAGCCGCTCGAGGACCTCGGCCGTCGGGAGCGATTCGAGGACGCGCTCATCGAGCGTCCCGACGAGGATCGCTCGACCGAGCTCGTGGAGTGCGTGCGCCTTACTCGCCGAGAGCCCGCAGTCGCGCAGCCGCTCGATCGGCGTCCGGAGGAATGCCTCGGGCGAGGGGAACGGGTAGAGGGTCGCGTCGCGATAGGCGACCGGACGGGCGAGAGCCTCTATCAGGCGACACAGAATCGCCGAGGCTGCGACCAAGCTGACTTGCTGAAAGACGACCGCGTTGACGATCGCCTCCCACAAGCTAGGGTACCGCGGCGGCTTGACCCCGCGCATTCGGCGCGCGAGCGCCGCGAGCCACGGGACGGCGCGCACCGCTCGATAAAAGGGCGTCAAATCGCGGTCGAGGCCGAACATCCGGGTGACGAGCGCCTTGACCGCGCGCGGACGCGCCGGGCGCCGGCCGATCAGATGTGCCTCGACGAGGTTGCGGGCTACGCTCGTGACTTCCAGGATACTCCCGTCCTCCAGTGCACGGACGAAGACGCCGTCGGGCGTCAGCACGTCGACGACGTTGGTGGAGAGGCGACGCAGTACGTTGGCGGTCAGATCGAGACGAAACGGCGGGCGCGCTTCGATCTTCACGCGAAGGGACCGGGGCGATGCACTACGCGAGCGCCTATTTGCAATACTGGCGCATCAACCTGATGACGATGGTCGAGTATCGCCTGAACTTCTTCTTGTGGGCCGGCTTCACCGTCATCTATCACGCGACCGCGCTCGGCGCGTTGTGGGTGACCCTCTACCGTTTCCCGTCGCTGAACGGGTGGGACTTCAAAGAGACGGCGTTCCTCTATGGGCTGTGGATGCTCGGTCATGCGACGAACAATACGTTCTTCTTCACGATCGGATCGGTCCCCGAATACATTCGTGAAGGGCGCTTCGACCGATTCCTGGTCCGTCCGCTCGACCCGTTGTTCCAGGCGATCACCGTCCCGCAGCAGATCTGGCCCGACGAGCTCATCCTCGCGATCGGATATTTCTGGCTCGTCGTCCCGTTCAGCGGCGTCCGCGTCGATCCGTTCTTCCTGGTCTACGTCCCGCTCGTCGCGCTCGGCGGAGCGTTGATCGACTTCGCGATCGGCCTGGCGATCGCCACCCTTTCGTTCTGGTTCGTCAGAATCGACACACTGCGCTGGGTCGTGATGTCGCTCGAACAGGATTTTTCTCGTTATCCGATCAGCATCTATACGCGCGGGGTCCGCATCCTGCTCGCCTTCGTCCTCCCCTTCGCCTTCATGAACTACTTCCCGGCGACGTTTTTGCTGCACAAGAGCGAGACGGCGCTCTCGCTCAATCCGGCGATCGGGCTCTTCACGCCGATCGTCGGGCTCGTCTGGTTCGCTGCGGCCTACGCGTTTTGGCGCGTCGGGATCAATCGCTATCAGGGGACGGGGTCATAGCGAGGAACGTTCACCGAAGGTGGCGATGAGCGCACGTTCGAGCGCCGCGACCTCCCTCGCCTCGAATCTCGGATCGAGCAGCAGCCGTTGTTGCGTAGGATTGGTGATGAAGCCGAGCTCGACCAGGACGGCCGGGACGCGCGCTTCGTCGGTAACCGCGAGGTGCCGCCTGCGAAACTCCGATTCGCCCAAGCCCAGCGGCGCAAGCGCACGCCGGAGGTTCTCGGCGAGGGCGATCGAGTTCGGGCGCAGCCAGAAGACGCTCGTCCCACGCCTGGCAGGATCGTTCGAAGCGTCGCAGTGAAGCGCAAGGAACGCCGTCGCGCCGAGCCGATTCGCAAGGGCGGCCCGCGCGCGATTGTCGACACGCGGATCGTTTGCGATGCGGTAGGGATGCTCGTACGAACGTGTCAGGACGACCCGGGCACCGTCGGCGCGCAAGCGTTTGGCCAGCATCTCGCCGACGCGCAAGACGATCTGCTGCTCCTGCACGCCGTTCGGAGCGACCGCGCCCGGATTGAGCGGCTGCATATCGGGCAGGCGGACGCCGTGGCCGGGATCGACGACGAAGAGCCTCCCGGCGAGCGGTCCGGCGAGAGACGCGGCGGCGGAAACGTTCCAAAAGAGCAGGACTAGGAATGCGCAAAGCAATCGCATGTATCGAAAACGGATTCATGAGACGCGCGCGCTTCCTTGCGGGGATCGGTTGCGCCGGCGTATCGTTCGTCGTTCCCGCCGAAGGCGCGACGGCCGTCCCATTCGCGGACATCGTGCGAGCCTCGACCGGGACGCTCGCCCTCTACGTCCGGACGATGGACGGCGTGGTGCGCTACGCCTACAACGCGGATGAGCTCTTCCCGGCGGCCTCGACGATCAAACTGGTGATCATGCTGACCGCGTTTCGCGCATACGAGGCGGGAAACGCGACCCCTCGCACGCCGGTCCGTATCCACGCTCGGGACCTCGTCGGCGGCTCCGAATTCTTGGAACATGCGCAGCCCGGTTGGACCTATCCGATGGGCGCCTTGGTCGAGCATATGATCCGGCAGAGCGACAATTCGGCGGCCAACGCGCTGATCTCGTACTTCGGCTTCGAGCGGATCAACGCGGTGGCTCGGAAGATCGGGATGATGCGAACGACCCTCAAGCGCCATTTCCTCGACTATACTGCGATCGTCAAGCACAACGACAACCGGACCACGGCCCATGATCTCGCCCTCGCCCTCTATCAGATCGAGCGCGGCGCTCGGGAAGGGATTCCAACGGTCGCGCAACCCGACGCGTGCCGCGCGATGATCAGGATCCTGCTCGGCCAAGAGGACCGTGACAAGATCCCGGCGGGCCTGCCGAAGAACGTCCCCGTCGCGAACAAGACCGGGGAGATCGACGGCGTACGCAACGACGCCGCGATCGTCGACCCCTTCGGCGACCTTCCCTACGTCATCGTCGTCCTCACCAAGGACCTCCAAGACGAATCGAGCGGGATCTCGGCGATCAGCCGCATCTCGCGCCGCGTCTACGAACGCCTCAAAGCTTCGTAGCCGCTAGGACGTCAAGCCGTCCCGCTTCTCCAAGATCTCGCGCAGAAACCAGCGCTGTTTCTGATGCGTCTGGACGAGTCGGGTATAGAGATCGGCCGTCCCGATGTCCCCGGCATCGGTCGCTTGGGCCGCATCTTCGTGCATCTCCCGGATGACGCGTTCGTGGTTGGCGATCGCCTCGCCGACCATCGCCGCAACGGTCTTCTCACCCGACGACGGCGCGACCGTCGCATGCGTGAGGTAATCGGCGGGATCGGCGAGCGGCTTGCCGTCGATCATGAGGGCGCGCTCCGCAAGCTCATCGACCATCTCCAGCACGGCGTCGGCGTGCTCCTCGAAGAGCAGATGGAGGTCGCGAAAGAGCGGCCCATACGTAAGCCAGTGATATTTCTTATAGTTCTGATAGAGTACCATCGCGTTGGCCTGGTGCCGACGGAGCGCCGCGATGAGCTCGTCGGTTTTCAGGTTCGTCGTCGCCATAACAGCGGCATAACCCGCGCCCGAAAAGGGGGGTTGCACTCGCGGGCTCTACCGCGCCTTCATCGGTGCTCGATCGTGACCCGCTCCATCACGTCGCCTTTGCGAATCGCATCGACGACCTCTTGCCCCTCGGTGACCTGACCGAAGACCGTATACTGGCGATCCAAGAAGCGCGCATCCGCCAGCGTGATATAAAACTGTGAACCTGCCGAATTCGGGTCGGACGTGCGCGCCATCGCGACCGTCCCCTTTACGTGAGGGAGATCGCTGAACTCGGCGTCGAGCCGGTAGCCCGGACCGCCCGTCCCGGTCCCCTCCGGACAACCGCCCTGAATGACGAAGCCCGGCTCGACCCGATGGAACGTCAGCCCGTCGTAAAACCCGGCACGAGCGAGTTTTATGAACGACGCCGTATGACGCGGCGCCTCGTCGGGATAAAAAGTGAACACGATGTCGCCTTTGGCGGTGTGAATGCGCGCGTGCGCCGTTTTCGCCTCGGCGGTGAGCTTCTCGACTTCTTCGCCGGTGGGCGGTCGTTGCGTGGCCATGCGGCGTATCTTAGAGACGAAGCCTTCCGTCTCCGGCTCGGCGACGAACGGGGTGCGGGTCCGAGAAGCGAGCTCCTCCAACTTCTGGGCGCGCGTCAACGCTTTGAACCGTGCCTCTTCTCGGCGGGCGCTCGTCCGATCCCCGACGCGCCAAAAGGCGTAGAGCATGACGTTTCGGCGAGAGCGCGTGTACTTCGCCCCTTTCCCCGTGAGGTGCTTTCGCATCCTCAAAGGCAGGTCGGTCGTCCAGCCGGCGTAGAGTGCGCCGTCGCACCACAAAACATAGACAAACGCCATATCATGTTTGACGCACGCGAAAGCAGGGGCAGAATCTAACAGCACTCCTCCGGGGAATAATGCTGACTGACCGCGCTCCCTCCTCGACGCTCGATGTGAAGATCCCCGCCGATCCCAAGTACGTCGGCCGGCTCCGCAAGCGCATCGAAGCTTTCGCCGCCAAGCATCGGCTCGATCCCGGGGAGACGCGCGAGTTCATAACGGCAATCGGGGAGGCGGTGGCGAACGCAATCGAGCACTCGCAAGCCGAGTCGATCGAGGTATCGTGCTGGCTCGATGGGAACCGCAAACTGCTCGCGACCGTATCCGACGCGGGTCGCGGCTTCGTTCGGATCCCCGAAGGGATCGAGCTCCCGCCGCCCCAGGCCGAGCGCGGACGAGGCCTTCCGATCATGCGGCGGTATTGCGACCTCTTTCGGATCCGCTCGGCGCCGGGGAAGGGGACGACCGTCTTCTTAGGCCGCATCCTTCGCCGGCCGGGTGGAAAGGCCGATTGATTGAAAAAGCCGCCGGCGCGAGGCGAGGCGGCTTTTTGAGGCTTCTTTCTTCTCTTTATGAACTCAAGGAGCGGAGAGAAGGATCAACGGGCGAGGAGGCGCTCGGCGATCGTCTTCCCGGCAAGCTCCGGCTGGTTGACGGGGATCGAGACCGTCTCGCCGTCGTCGAACGAAAGCCGGACCGCGCTCTCGTCGTCCGAGGCCTCCGCGACGACCGTCCCCTTCCGGCCGACCCAGACCGCCGAGTCCCACGACAGCTCAGCCGTGCGGACCGAGGTCCCCAAGCGGTCGTGGACCTGGGCGTCCACCGCGTCCACGAATTGGTCAAACGTCATATCTGCCTCCGGCTGAACTTGGCCATTTGGCCTACTACCGCCTCAGCATACACCTTCTGGCGTATGAAATCAAGCCTCTTTTAGCCATTTGTCCAATCCCTAGCCCGGACCGCCGCCTGGCGTGGCCCGCGCGATCTCATCGAGGCGGGCGGCCAGGCTAAAATCCCGCTCCGTCAAGCCGCCGGCGTCGTGGGTGCAGAGGGTGAGCTTGACGGTGTTCCAGGATATCGCGATGTCGGGGTGGTGGTTCAACTCGTTGGCCACCGCAGCGACCGCATTGACGAAGGCGATCGACCCGTTGAAGTCGCCGCGATCGTAGGTACGCTCGATGGCGTTGCCGCGGTGATGCCACTCGGGGAGGCTGCGCAGCCTCTCCGCAATCTCGGCATGCGAGAGTTGCTCCTTCACACGGTCTCCTTCTTCACACGATCTCCTTCCGGCGTAGCTCGTGCAGCGACGCGTCGATCGCTTCGGCGGTTCGCTCGATATCCTCGTCGCTGTGCTCGGTACAGAGGAACATGACTTCGTTCTGCGAGGGCGGGAGCAGTACTCCTCGTTCCCGCATCGCATGGTAGTAGGCCGCAAAGGCGGACCGATCGCAGCGCGCTTGATCTTCATAAGAGCGGGTCGGCGGCCCGGGCCGAAACTTGAAGTCGACGATGCTCTCGAGCTGGACGACGGCATAGTCGAGCCCGAGCGATGCGAGACTTTCACGAATGCGTTCGGCGAGCCGACGCGCGCGGCGCTCCATCGCGCGCAGCTCCTCGTCGTGCTCTTCCACGTAATCGAGGACGCGATGGGCGATCGCCACACAGAACGGATTCCCGGCGTGCGTCCCGCCGGTAAACGTCGCGCCGTCGGGAGCGAGGTACTCCATGACCTCGCGGCGCCCGCCGAACGCGGCGATCGGAAACCCTCCGCCCAGGATCTTTCCGACGGCGGTGAGATCGGGCCTCAGGCCGAAACGACCCTGCGCACCGGGTAGTCCCAAACGCAGCCAGGTGATCACCTCGTCGAAGACGACCAGCGCACCGCGGTCGTGGGCGCGCTGCAAGAGGCCTTCCAAGAAACCGGGGAGGGGTTCGACCAGCCCCATATTCCCGACGACCGGCTCGACGAGAATCGCCGCGAGTCGCTCCCCCTCGCCGGCCAGAATGCGGTCGAGATCGTCGAGATCGTTGTAACGTGCGACGGCGACGTCGCGCATCGTCCCGGCCGGGATGCCCGAGCGCGAGGGGTCGTGCGTCTGCGCCGATGCGCCGGCGTCGTAAAGCGCCAGATCGAAGTGCCCGTGATAATTCCCGCCGAACTTGACGATCAGATCGCGCCCGGTATACGCCCGCGCCAAGCGCACGGCGCTCATCATCGCCTCGCTCCCGGTCGTCGTGAAGCGAATGCGCTCCATCGAAGGGAGCGCGGCGCGAATCCGTTCGGCGAGCGTGATCTCTTCTTCATGGGTCGAGCCGAAACAAACGCCGCGGCGCGCGATCTCGTCGAGCCCGACGGAGAGCGCCGGGTGCGCATGGCCGAGGAGCAGCGGGCCGTACGCCATGATGTAGTCGATATATTTTCGTCCGTCCGCGTCATAGGCGTAGGGGCCCTCGCCACGCGTTTGTACGAAGGGGACGCCGCCGACCGGCCGACCCGCGCGCACCGGCGAATCGACGCCGCCGGCGAGGACCGCGCATGCTCGCTCGAAGAGTGCCGCCGATGCCGTTTTCGCTTCGATCATCGAATCGGCCATTGGTTGGAGCAGAGGGCGAGTCCCTGCGTGATCCGCTCGCGCGCGGCGCCGATTTCCCACGGCAACTCGATCGCTCCGTCCGAGACGGCCAGCCGGTTCCCCGCATCGGCCGGTCCGCGCGAGGCACACGCGAAGCGCGGCCGCCCGAGCTCGCGGGCAAAGCGCATCGTGTGCATCGCGCCGCCGTCGATCTCGGTCGTCACCAACACGATCGCCGCGCTGTGAGCCGCCTGCAGGCGGTCGCGAGCGCGCAACGTCGCCTCCGTCGCCTCGGTTCCGGGAGGCTGCTCGGTCGCAAGAGCGCCGCCCGCGGCGACGATCGCCAGGGCGAGCTCGTCATGCTCCGGCGGAAAGGTACGATCGATCCCCGTCCCCAGATACGCGAGCGTCGGGACTCGGGCGGCCAGCGCTCCTCGATGGGCCGCCGCATCGATCCCACGCGCCAAACCGCTGATGACCGGAGCCCCCAGGGACCGCGCGAGCGCAAAAGCAAAACGGCACGCCTCTTCATCGGCGTACCGGCTCCCGATGATCGCGACGCCCGTCGCCGGGAGCCGGCCGCTGACGTAGAGCACCTGCGGCGCGTCCTCGAGCGCGTAGAGCCGCCGAGGATACTCGGCATGCCCCTTGGGTATGCTACGCCAAGGGATGTTCACGGTCGCATCGCCTTGCTACACTTCGGGGTGAACGATGGCAGAGACTCTGGCAATCCTCGTCGGCGGCGGCCCGGCGCCGGGGATCAACGGCGTCATCTCCTCGGCGACGATCGAGGCGGTCAACAACGGACTGCGCGTCATAGGGATCTACGACGGCTACTATCACATCGCGCGCGGCGATACCGCCCACGTTACGGAGCTTGGGATCGAGGACGTCTCGCGGATCCATTTCACCGGCGGTTCGATCTTGCGTACCTCGCGCACCAACCCGGCCAAGGATGAAGCGACGCTCAAGCAATGCGTCCGCTCGCTCATGCTGTTGGGGATCCGCTATCTCATCGCGATCGGCGGCGACGACACCACCTACGGTGCGACGAAGATCGCCGAGATGACCCGCGGCCGAATCGGCGTTGCGACGGTCCCCAAGACGATCGACAACGATCTCCCGCTCCCCGACAATGCGCCGACCTTCGGCTTCGAGACGGCCCGCGCGACCGGGACGCAGATCATCGAGTCGTTGATGGAAGACGCGCGCACGACGGAGCGCTGGTATCTGGTCGTCTGCATGGGCCGCAAGTCGGGTGCGCTGTCGCTTGGGATGTGCAAAGCCGCAGGAGCGACGCTCGCCGTGATCCCCGAGGAATTTACGAGCGATCCGCTCGATCTGCGGGCCGTCGTCGATACGATCGTCGGGGCGATCATCAAACGCAAAGCGAGCGGACACGATCATGGGGTCGCGGTCATCGCGGAAGGGATCGCCGAACGGCTCTCGGCCGACTCCCTGGCCGGCCTCGACGGCGCCACGCGCGACCCGTACGGCCACATCCGGCTCGCCGACGTCCCTATCGGGACGGTCCTGCGCGATGCGGTCCGTAAACGTCTGGCCGAGCTCGGCCTCGAGACGACCGTCGTCCCGAAGGACATCGGTTACGAGCTGCGCTGTGCGAAGCCGGTCCCGTTCGACGCCGAATACACCCGTACCCTCGGGTACGGCGCGGTTCGGTACCTGCTCGGGGGCGGGAGCGGGGCGCTCATCGCCCTTTCCGGCGGGCGCGTGGTCCCCGTCAACCTCTCCGATCTCCTCGATCCGGCGACGGGCCGGATCCGCGTTCGGCTGGTCGACGTGACGACGGAAGCCTATGAGGTCGCTCGCAAGTACATGATCCGCCTCGAGCCCGACGACCTCGAGGAACCGAGGCTTTCGCGGCTCGCGGCGTTTACCAACCTCTCGGCCGAAGACTTTCGTGCGCAGTTCGCCTCCTCGGCCGCCGTCAACGGGACAGTTCGCTCGGGCGTATAAGACCAGCCGGTATGGGTCCGAGCACGCTCCAGCTCACGCCGCAGACGAATCTTCGCGAGCTGGTCGCAACGCTGCCGATAGCCGAGGAAGTCCTCAGGGAGTTCGGCTTGCATTGCGCCGGTTGCGGCGTAAACAAATACGAGACGATCGAGCAGGGGGCGAAAGCCCACGGCCTGCGCATCGAGCCGATCCTCGAGGCCCTCGAGCAGGCTCGGCGTACCGGACGCGTCCCGCCGATCAAAAGCGAGGACAAGCGCCCCGAGCGGCGCGCCCCCGGTGCGTTCAAACGGCGGGCCGCCTTCAAATACGTCATCCCGATCATGTCGGGAAAGGGCGGCGTCGGGAAGTCGCTCGTCACGGCGCTGATCGCCGTCGGACTGCGCCGCGCCCATGCTCGCGTCGGGATCCTCGACGCGGACATCACCGGCCCGTCGATGCCGCGGCTCTTCGGCCTGCGCGAACCGCTCGTCCTCGAACGCGATCCGGCGACCGCCCACGACGAAAAAGCCCAACCGCTCATGGTCCCGGCGACGACGCGCTCGGCGATCGAGGTCGTCAGCTCGAACCTGCTGACCGACCAGGAAGACACGGCGATGATCTGGCGCGGACCGATCGTCTCGGGCGTGATCCGGCAGTTCTACGAGCAAGTGCTGTGGAGCGATCTCGACTATCTGCTGATCGATCTCCCGCCGGGGACCTCGGATGCGCCTTTGACGGTCGTACAGTCGCTCGGGATCGACGGGGTGATCTTGGTGACGATGCCGCAGGCGCTCGCGACGATGATCGTCCGCAAAGCGGCAAACCTCGTGCATCAGCTCCATAAACCGATCCTCGGCGTCGTCGAGAACATGTCGTACTTCGTCGCGCCGGATACGGGGAAGAAGTACGAGATCTTCGGCCCATCCTACGCCGATCGCGTTGCGCAGCTCGCGCAAGCCCCGATCCTGGCGCGAATACCGATCGACTCGAACCTCGTCGCGCTGGCCGATGCGGGCCGCGTCGAAGAGATCGACGATCCGATTTGCGATACGCTCGCCCGCGGACTCATCGAAGCGCTCGCCGCGCACCCCAAGCCGAAGGAGACGATCAGCCTCATCTAATGCGCCGTATCATCGTCTGCGTCGCAGGCGGCTTCACCCTGGGCTATTTCGTCGCCCGCGCCGCCGAAGCGCTCAGCGCCTTTCGTCAGCCTCCGCCGCCGCTCCCCAAGGATGCGGCGCGCTACGGACGGACGCGGCGTGCCCTGATGCTCGCCGGGATCGGACGTTCGCTCGCATCGCTGTGCGTCTCGGCGTATGCGATCGCTCCGCGTTTGGAGCGCCTCCCTCCGGCGCTCGCATTCGCCGCCCTGAGCACGCTCGATGCGATCTTCGAGACACCGATCGCCTACGTCGAGCAATTTCGGCTCGAGCACGCGTACGGGATGAGCGAGCAGACGCTCCAAGCGTGGCTCGGCGATCGCGCAAAGGTGCTGGGATTGACGTACGGCATCGGTGCGCCGCTGGCGGGACTCGCCCTCGAGGTCGTCCGCAGGATGCCGAAGCGCTGGCTCGTCGTCACGGCGCTCGCACTGGGGCCCTTCAACGTCTTGATCCAACTCGTCTTCCCGACGTTCATCGCGCCGCTCTTCAACAAGTTCACCCCGTTGACGGGACCGCTCGAGGAGCGCCTGCGCAGTCTCGCGCGTCGCTGCGGCGTCGGCGACGCGTCGATCCTGCGCGTCGACATGAGCCGGCGCACGACGAAGGCGAATGCATACGTCGTCGGACTCTTCGGGACGCATCGTATCGTCGTCGGTGATACGCTGATCGACGGCTTCGAACCGGACGAGATCGAGTTCGTCGTCGCGCACGAGCTCGGGCACTACGTACGCCGCGATACCTGGAAGCTCGTCGGGATCGGGACGCTCGGCGGGACTGCGATCTTGGCGCTCGCCGGTGCGTCGGTCGGCGACGACGTGCCGCCCGGACGAACGTCCTGGATGGCGCGTATGATGTTCTTCGCGACGCTGTTTTCGACGCTCGGCGGCCCGCTGGTCGCCGCCCTCGCGCGGCGCATGGAATGGGATGCCGATACGTTCGCCGTCGAGGCGACGGGTGAGCCCCGTTGGGGTGTGCGGGCGTTCACCCGCCTGCGTGAAAAGAATCTCGCCGAAGACGAGCAGCCGGCCTGGATGGAGTACCTCTTCGCAACCCATCCGTCACTGAAGCGCCGAATCGCCGCCCTTCGGGCCCGAACGTAGGCGCTATACCTTCCAGGCTTGGAGCCGCCGCTCCGCCAAGCCGACCAACTGCGTCGATGCGACGCCGATGGCGATGAAGACGACGAGCGGGACGAAGACGTCGGCGGTACGTAGATGGGCGGCGTAGACGGTCATCCGAAACCCCAGACCCGCATTCGCCCCGAACATCTCGCCAAGGACGACGCCGATCAGCGCGCGTCCCAACCCGATGCGCAGGCCGGCCAAGATGAGCGGGATCGAGGCCGGGAGGATGACCTTGAAGACGACGTCTCGGGTCGTTCCCCCGAATGCACGCACCGCTCGAATCAACGTCGGATCGACCGATTGTACACCGGCCGTCGTATTGACGATGATCGAGACGACGGTCAAAAGGAACGCGACCGTCACCACCGTCGCGAAACCGAAACCCATCCAGACGACGATCAAGGGATAGATCGCGATCAGGGGCGCCGAGTACAAGAACCAAATGAACGGGTCGAGCGCATACTCGATCGTGCGGCTCAATCCCATCGCCACGCCGACGGCTACGCCGACGACGACGGAGATCGCGAATCCGAGCGCAAACTCGCCGAGGCTCACGCCCAAGTCGGCGGGGAGTTGACCCGACGACCACTGGTTCGCGAACGCAGCCGCGATCAGGCTCGGACTCGCCAAGATCGTCGGATTGATCAAGCCGCGATCGGCCGCGACCTGCCACAGCGCGACGAACGCCGCCAGGCCGGCGGTCCCCAGGAGCAGGGGCTCCGGCAAATACCCTACTGCTCGAGCTCGCTGCGCCATGGACCGAGTCGATGTTCGAACCAGCGGAGGAGTGAAACGCAGGCGAATCCGAACGCGGAGATGACCACGACGAGGACGATGATCTCGGCGGCGCGTGCGGCACTGCTGTAAACCTGAACGAGCCGTCCGATTCCCATGATCGAGACGTACATCTCGCCGGCGATCAGAATGACGATCGCTCGTCCGACGCCCAAGCGGATACCGGCCATGATCGCGGGGAGCGACCCCGGCAAGATCGCTTTGGTGACGACCTCGAACGCGTCGGCGCCGAAGGCGCGAACCGCACGCGTCCACGGCTCCGCGACCTGCGCCACACCGGTCATCGTGTTGATCATCACCGGAAAGAACGCGCTCAAAAAGACCATGACGATCTTCGACTGCGTCCCGACGCCGAACCATACGACGAGGATCGGGACGAAGGCGATGATCGGCGCCTGGTAGATCGCGATCAAGAGCGGATCGAAGAACAGGCGCAGACGCCGGACGAGCGCGAGGACTACGCCCGCCGCGATCCCCGCCGCCACCGCCGGGACGAAACCGGCGACGAATTCTTTCAGGCTGACCACGGCGTTCGAGCCGAGCTCACCGCTGGCCGCCATCTTCGCCAGCGTCGCCGCCACCTCGCTCGGATACGAAATGAGATCGGAACGAACGAGATTCGTCGATCCGACGACTTGCCATACGGCGAGGAAAAGGACGACCGAGATCGAGCCGACGAGCGGTCGGTTCATGGACGGGCGCACACCTCTATGAAGCGGCGGTCGGCCAATGCAGGCTGGTTCGGACTTGCTCTTCGAGGAGCTCCCAGATCCTGTGGCGATAGGCGGCGAACTCCGGTGCGTTCCGGATGTCCAGATCGCGCGGGCGTGGGAGCGCGATGTCGAGCGTCTCGATGATCCGGCCCGGCGAGGCGCTCATGACGACGACCCGATCGGCGAGGTAGACCGCCTCGTCGATGTCGTGCGTGACGAAGACGATCGTCTTTCGATCACGTTCCCAAATCCGCAGGAGCTCGACCGCCATGAGCGCACGGATCTGCGCGTCGAGCGCACCGAACGGCTCGTCCATCAGCAAGACTTCCGGCTCGACGCTCAATGCGCGGGCGATGCCGACGCGCTGGCGCATCCCGCCCGAGAGTTGGTGCGGGAAATGGCGTTCGAAGTCGCGCAGGCCGACCATCGCGATATAGCGCCGCGCAGCCGCCCGACGTTCGGCGGCCTTTACGCCTTTGAGTTCCAGCCCCAGCTCGACGTTGCGTAGGACCGTGCGCCACGGTAAGAGCGCGAAGTCCTGAAAGACCACCGCCCGATCCGAGCCCGGTGCCCTCACTTCGCGTCCGTCGAGGCGAATCACGCCGCTCGTCGGACGGAGCAGGGCGGCGATCAACATCAAGAGACTGCTCTTTCCGCACCCGCTCGGTCCGACGATCGTTACGAACTCACCGCGATCGACGTGCAAGCTCACATCGGCCAACGCAAAGAACCGTTCGGTGCTGCGCGGCCGCCGATACGCCAGACTGACGCGATCGACCTCGAGGTGGCTCACCGCGTCATGTACTCGGCGCCCACTGCTTGAACGAATTCACATAGGTGGGGTCGAGGAGTCTGCCGTCCGGCCACGGCGCCTTCACGTCGCCGAGCGACATCGTGATCTGCCAGAAGACGGGCATGTACTTCTGAGGGAACCTCCCATGCTCGTCGTAGGCGCCGATTACATCGTCGTACGCCCGCTCGGCCCATTGTTTTTGATACTTGAGCCGATCCATCATCACGCCGACCGCGAGCTCGCGCTGACTCTTCGCCAGGCGAATGGCGGCGACGTGTGCGCGCAAAAGGGCGACGATCGTGTTCGGATTCTCCCTCAAAAACTTCGTCTTCGTCAAGAAGACGTGCTTGGGCCATTGCGGCGCGATCTCTTTGGCCTGCGTCCCGAGGACCGTCAAGCCTTCTTCGGGGCCTTGCCACTTGAAGGGCGGCGAGATGATCGCCGCGCTGATACGACCGGATTTGAGGGCTTGATAGGCGCTCGGCGTCCCGCCGGCTTGAACGAGCTGGACGTCTTTTTCCGGCTCCAGGTTGTGACGGCGCAGCGCGTAGCGAGTCAACGCATCGGTGAGCGATCCAAACGTCGAGACCCCGACCGTTTTCCCTTTGAGGTCTTCCCAGCGCTTCACCGCGGGGACCGCGAGCCACGAAAAGTCGGCCTGCCAAAAGCCGGCATAAAATCCGATCACGGGCTGACCTGCGTTGATCATATTGATCAAGCCGTTCGTCGATCCGACGTTGATGTCGGTCGAATCGCCGGCGAGCGCTTGCGCGACCTCCGCATCGCCGCGGAAACTCACGAGGGTGACGTCGAGCCCTTGCGACGCCCACGTCTTCGCTTGGGCCACGTAGATCGGGAGAAAGCTGGTCGCGTCGACCGGTAAACCGATGCGCAGATTCGGCTTTTCCGGCTTTCCGCCGGGAGTAGCACCGAGCAGTGCCGGTGTGCCGGCAAGCGTGCCGAGCGCGGCGGCTCCGCGCAAGAAGTCGCCGCGGCTCACTTGGAACAGAGGCATCATCGTACTCCGTCAAGGCTGTTGTGAAGCTCGATCAGCGGGGTCGTCGTGACGAGCGCCGTCGCACCGTCGCGCTCGACGGCGACGGTCCGGCCGGCCGCGGCTCCGATGCCGCCCCCGTGCAAGACAACGTGCAAGGCGAGCGCGCCGTTCTCCGGGACGCTCCCGAAACTGCTCCGTTCGATCAGCGGCGGCTCTTCCTGATCGAGCCCGATCCCGTGTCCGAACCCGTAAGCGCGCGCCGCATGGAGCAACCCCGGATCGCCGATCGCCTTCTCGGCGGCGGCGGCCAACAGCGTGACGGGGATGTAGGCGCGCGCGCCGGCCTGCATCGCGTCGACCGCAGCCCCCGCCTTCGCCGCGAGTGCCGCGAGCTCGGGCGAGGCGGCGCCGAGGACATAGGTTTGTGCCGCCTCCACCCAATGCCGCTGGACCTCGACGGCGATGAAGAGCAAGATGACGGCCCCCGCCGTGAGCGTCCGATCGTCCGGCGGACGGAGCGCGATACCGCACTGTGGTCCGCTGGCGACGAGGATTCGAACGTCCTCGGCGGCCGACAGGCGCATCGCGCGATCGATCAGCGCGGTCGCGCGACGCATCGTCGTCCCGACGCGAAACGCTTCACGGGCCGTCTCCAGCCCTCGGCGCACGACCTCGGCTGCGGCGCGCACCGCGGTACGCTCGGCGGGGTCTTTGCGGGCGCGCAACCGCCGGAACGCTTCGTCGCGCACCGTCCACGTCACACCGGGCAATTCCCCTTCGATTGCATCCCACTCCGCAATCGGCAACGCCTGTTCGGTCCCGACCAGACCGAGCTTCGCCTTCTCGAGGCCGCGCTCACGGATCAGTTTGACGACCTCATGCGGCAAGCGTGAAAACGGACGGACGTCCTCGCACCACGTCAGCGTCTTCGAGGCCGGGATATCGCGCAAGCCGACGTTGGCCAAGAGCGTCGGCGGCTGATCCCGGTGCACGAGCATCAGCGCGGAGCGCAGCCGCGGGACGAAATGGCTCACGAAAGCGATGTCGCCGTAGCCTTGCGCGTCGCCGTAAATCAACCACGCTTCGTCGCCGCTCGCTGCGATCGCCGCCTGGACCTCGCGCAATCGTGTATCGAAGACCTCCCGGGGCAAAAGCGCGCGATCCCAATAGAAGCCGCCGCGTTTCAGGACGAGATGCTGCGTCCGCACGATTACGCGCTCTTCCAGAACAGGCGAATCGGCGTCCGCGTCAAGGCGCGTGGGCCGCCCGGTTCGATGACGACGGTGTCGCCGAGCATCATGTAGCCCGTTTCGGGGAGATACTGGTTCGGATGGATCACCATCGTCATGTTCGCCGCGAGCACCGGACCCGAATCCTCGTTGAGATCGTACGGAACGACCGCGCCGAGACCGAGGCTGTGACCGCGCGTGCGCATATAGGGTTGCCGGCAATACTCGGCGTAGCCGGCTTCGGCGATCACCTCGTTGACGGCACGCGCGATCTCTGCGCTTCGCGTGCCCGGCTTCGCAACCGCACTCCCGCGCTGCAATGCACGGATCAGCATTTGATATTTTTCTTGCTGCAGCGCGGTCGGCTCGCCCAAGATGAACGTCCGGCACAACTGCGCCAAGTAGCCTCGATACATCGGTGTAATCTCGCCGATGACGACATCCCCCGCTTCGAGCCGCCGGTCGCTCGGGGGACGGATCGCGACGTTATGACGGCCGGCGGCGATCAGCCCGAAATTGTCTTCCGCGCCGGCGGCCCGCATCACCGCCTCCACCTCTGCGGCGAGCTCGTACTCGCGCATCCCGACGTGCGCGATCTCGCACAGGGCGCGGAAGCCTTCGTCGGCGATTGCGCTCGCACGTTCGATCCGCTCGAGCTCGACCGGCGTCCGCGTCGCCCCGACCGCAGGGATGATCTGCCCTCCGTCGGGGAGCTCTCCGCCGAACGCTTCCGCGAACGCGCGCGCCTTCGCGACCGGCATGATCTCTCGTCCGGAAAGCGCCAGGGGTCGCGGCAGCGGAGCGGCGGCGTCGACGACGACACGGACCAGATCGCTCGGCTTCGCACCGCGGACCTGGACGACCCCGGCCGCTTCGCGAGCCCGTTCGACGTCCCACACCGGGGTTACGATCAAGGTCGGCTCCCCCTCGGCGGGGATCAGGAGTACCGTCTCATCGATCGAACGGAAGTCGGTGAGATAGAACACCTGATCCATCCGCAGCATGTTGTGCTGCCCACGATAGTAAACGATCAGACCGCCGACGCGCTGCTCGCGCATCCCGGCTTGGACGCGCTCGAGCCTTCGGCGCAGATCGCTGCGCAAATCGACGCTCGCCTCCAGTTCGATCATCGCACTCCTCCCTTCTTTGCACGAATCGCGAGCGTCGCCGCCATGTCGACCGTCAAGGTCGACGGATCGATGACGACGCCGTAGTCCTCGCGAGCCGAGTCGAGCGAGACCAACCCTTCGAGGACGTCGAACCGGACGCGCTCCGGGTCGCGCTCGAACGGGTCGCCCCAGCCCCCGCCGCCGGCCGTACAAACGACGATCGTCGTCCCCGCCGGCGCGGGCTGACGCACCGGGTCGGCGATCTTGAACTCCGCCTCACCCGGCAAGCGCATCAGGTTCTGCGAGGGTGCTCCCGGCTTGCCGCCCCACAACCCCCAAGGCGGCAATTTCCGCCGCCCGTTGTTGCTCGTGCTCCACCGGCCTTCGACGAGGCCGCGAACCTGCGTCGTCATCCCCAAACCGCCGCGGTATTTTCCCGGGCCTCCGGAATTTTCGCGCAACGCACGCTTCTCGACGATGACCGGTGTCTTGAGCTCGATCGTCTCGATCGGCGCGTTCCGTACGTCGCCTTGGCAAACCGAGACCGAGGCCGATTCGCCGTCTTCCCAAGGACGCGCCCCCCAACCGCCGCCTTCGATCGTTTGCAAAACGAAGTCCCGTCCGTTCCGAGGATCGGTTCCGAAGAAGACGAACGCGCCGCCGAGCGTCCCCATGTGCGCCGCCGGCATCTTATCGGGCAGCGCCGGGGCGAGCGCTTTGACGATCGTGTCGACGACGGTCGGTAAGATTCGGCTCCACCCCGCCATCGGCGCCGGATAGCGCGCCATCATGATGTTCCCTTCCTGGATCTCGACCTTCAGTGCGCGAAACGAGCCTTCGTTCACCGGTTCGAGCGGCCCGGTGATCGCTTTGTAAGCGATGTACGCACCCGCCAGCGTCCGCGAATTGATCGCGCCGGGGCGTTGCGGCGAGCACTGCGTCAAGTCGATCGTCATCTCGTCGCCTCGCACGACGACGCGCACCTTGATCGGAACGATCGCATCCCGATCGAAACCGTCGTTATCGAGGAACGACTCCGCTTCATAGGTACCGTCGGGGATCGCTCTCACGACGAGTCGGCACTTCGTCTCGGTTTCGTCGAAGATCCGCTCGATCGCGGCGAGGACCGTATCGCGACCGTAACGGCTGAAGAGCTCTTCGAGCCGGCGTTCGGCCAAGGTACAGGCGGCCATCTGAGAGCGCAAATCGCCCATCGACGATTCGGGGTAGCGGATGTTGTCGCGAATGAGGCGGAAGACTTTCTCGTCGGGGACGCCCGCCTCGTAGAGCTTGATCTGATCGAGCTGAAGGCCTTCCATCCACGGATCGCTCACCAGCGCCATCGCCCCGAAACCGGTGCTCATCCCGCCGACGTCGATCCAGTGCGCGCGGACGACCGCGAACGCGAGGAGCTCGCCTTCGAAGAAGAACGGTGTATAGACGCAGACGTTGTTGAGATGCTGACCGGCGACCCGTTGATGATTGGTGACGATCACGTCGCCGGGACGAAAACCGTCGCGCCCGTAGCGGGCGACGCCGTCCCTTATCACCACGCCGAGATCGGAGACGAAGTGCGAGACGCCGCCGATGTTTTGCGAGATGAGCCGTCCCTCGACGTCGAGCAGCGCGCAGCAGTAGTCACGGACCTCATAGATCATCATATTGTAGGAGGTCCGCTGAAGATCGACCGACATCTCGTCGGCGATCGCCGGCAACGCGTTGCGCAATACCTCGAGCGTCACCGGATCGACCTGAGCGGGACTCACGAGCGCCATTATTTCGCCCCCAGATGCACGATCAACTCGCCGCTCGGAGCGACCTGCATCTCGTCGCCGGCGAAGAGCAAGGTCGTCGACGCGTACTCCAAGATCACCGCCGGTCCGCCGACCCGCTCGCCCGCCGCCAGGCGCTCGCGGTCGTAGATCGGGGTCGTCACCGGCGCCGAAGGATCGTCGAAGACGACCGGCTGCCGCGCGATGAGCGCGTTCCCCTGCGCCACGCCGAGGCGGGGAAACTCGGAGCGCTCACGCCGTCCGAGGACGGTCAACCGCAAGTTGACGATTTCGACCGGTTCGTCGACCGCCTGATGCCCGAAGCGCCGGTCGTGAATCTCGTCGAATACGGCACGAATTCGCTGCGGATCACGGCGCCGCAGATCGTCGGTCGTCACCGGCGTCTGAATCGCGAACTCTTGACCGACGTAGCGGATGTCCAGAAAGCGTTCGACCGTCATCGCATGGCGCGGCGTCCCCTCTTGCTCGAGCAGCCCGCATCCTTCCGTGATCATCGCGTCGAACATCTTCTCGATCTCGTCGAAATCGGATTCGAGGAGCGGACGATAATAGGTGCGGACGTAGTCGTGACGCAGATCGGCCAGCAGCATCCCGAACGCGGAGAAGTGCCCGGGGACGCGGGGGACGATCAAACGCGGAATGTGGAGCTCCCGCGCAATCTCCGCCGCGTGCACCGGCCCCGCGCCGCCGAACGCGACCAGCGCGAAGTCGCGTGGATCGTAACCGCGCCCGACCGAGACGGCGCGCACGGCGAGCGACATCTCGGCGATCGCGATCTTCACGATGCCGAGCGCCGCCTCGGCGACGCTCAGCCGCAGCGGCTCGGCGATCTTCGTGCGGATCGCTTCGCGCGCAGCCTCGACGTCGAGCGGCATCTCGCCCCCGAGGAACCTCGTCGGGCTGAGCCGGCCCAAGACGACGTTCGCATCGGTGACGGTCGGCTCGGTCCCGCCGTGTCCGTAGCATACCGGGCCGGGATATCCTCCGGCGCTGCGCGGCCCGACCTTCAGTGCGCCGACCTCGTCGATCCACGCGATGCTCCCGCCGCCCGCGCCGACCTCGATGATGTCGACGACCGGGAGCATCACGGGGTGGCCGCTCGCCGGACCGCCGATGAAATATCCCTGCGCGATGTCGGGTTTGTTGTCGCGGACGAGGCTTACCTTCGCCGTCGTCCCGCCCATGTCGAACGCGATGACGTCCGCGATCCCGAGCGCGCGACCGACCTCCGCCGCCGCGATGATCCCGCCGACCGGACCGGACTCCATCATCGCCACCGGGATGCGCTTCGCCGTCGTGGGCGACATGCTGCCGCCGTTGGACTGCATGATGAGGAGCCGGCCGGCGAAACCGAGCGAGCGGAGCAGATCTTCGAGATCCTGCAGATACTTGCTGACGCGCGGCCCGACGTAGGAGTTGAGGACCGTCGTCGACATACGTTCATACTCGCGATATTCGCGCAAGATGTCATGCGAGAGCGAACGGTACATCTCGGGTGCCATCTCGGCCAAGATCTCCCCGACCGCCGCTTCGTGCGCCGGGTTCGCCCACGCATGGATGAAGCACACGGCGACGGTCTCGACCTTGGCTTCCTTGAGGCGCTGCGCGATCGCGACGACACCCTCGCGGTCCAGCGGCTTGACGACCTCGCCCTCGGCATTCAACCGCTCCGTGACCTCGAACGTCAAATGGCGCGGGACGTAGGGTTCGGGCCGCTTGAAGAATAGGTTGTACGCCTCGGGTCGATTGCCGCGTCCGATCCGATAGACGTCGCGTGTCCCCTCCGTAACGAGCAGCGCCGTACGCGCTCCGGTCCGTTCGATCGCGGTGTTGATCGCGGTCGTCGAGCCGTGGATGAACGTCTCGACGGTCTCCAGCGGAATCCCGCTCTTGAGGAGCGTCTCACGAATCCCGACGGCGAGGTCGTACGGAGTCGTCGAACTCTTCGCATGGCGGACGCTCCCCGTCGCGAGGTCGAATGCGACGAGGTCGGTGAACGTACCGCCGATATCGAGCGCCACGATCATCTATGCGCTCGCCTCCCGTTCGCCCGGCGTCCGACTCCCGATGGCGAGCGCGGCGGCGCAGACGCGTGGCCCGATCTCCCGCTCGAGCTCGGCGCGACTGATCCGATCGGCGGAAATGGCGACCGAGAGCGCCGCGACGGGGACGCCGTCGCGATCTTTGATCGCGGCCCCGGCGGCGCGCAGGCCGACGACCATCTCGTTGTCGCTGACCGCAAAGCCTCGGGCCCGCACGCGCTCCAACTCACGCACGAATGCCGTTCGATCCGTTATCGTAAACTCCGTGAACTTTTTGAACTTGATCATGCGGACGACCCGCTCGCGTTCGGGGCTCGGCAGCGCGGCGATGAAGGCCTTCCCCATCGCGGTACAATGTGCCGGTAGGCGCGCACCGATACCGACCGGGAGGCTCGCCTGCAAGCGCTTCGGTGCGAAACGCTCGACGTAAACGACGTCGGTCCCGTCGAGCAGGGCGAGGCTGATCGTCCCGTCGACTTCCTCGCGCAGACGGCGCAACTCCGGGAGCGCGCGCGTCCGTATGTCGAGCGAAGCGAGGTAGGCGAATCCCAAATCGAGGATGTGCAACCCCAAGTGAAAGCGACCGTCCGCGCTCTGCTCGAGGTAACCCAGTTCGACGAGCTTCGTGGCCAGCCGATAGGTCGTCGTCTTATCGAGCCGGGCCGCTTGCGCGAGCTCGGTCAGTCCGAGCGGCGTCCCGGCCGCCGCGATGCAGGACATCACGTGGAGCCCTCGCGCGAGCGTCCCGACCGGCGATTTTGCAACCGTACGCGTCATCCGGTCCTCGGCGCCCAGGCCGCGAACGAATCGATGTAGCGACGATCGAGGATCCGTCCTTCGGGCATCGGCTCCTTCACGTCGCCGTTGCGCTCGAGGATCTGCCAGAAGACGCGCATCGAGCGCTCCGGCAAACGCCCTCGCTCGTCGTAAGAAGGCATTACCTCGTCATACGCTCGGGCAGCCTCGGAGGGCGTGTATTTGAGGCGCTCGACGAAGGCGGCCACCGCCGCGGCTCGGTTCGCTTTGGCATAGCGCAACGCCGCGACGTGACCGCGCAACACCGCCGCCACCGTATTCGGATTGGCCGCCAGGAACGCCGACTTCGCCGAAAAGATGTGCTCCGGCCAATTCGGCGAGACCTCGCGCGCCTGCGTCCCGAGGAGGACGTATCCCTCCTCCTGGGCTTGCCATGTGACCGGTGCCGAGATCATCGCGACCTGCGTGCGGTTCGCCTTGAGCGCCTGGTATTGGTTGATCGTATTCCCCACCTGGATCAGTTGCACGTCGCGCTCCGGTTCGAGTCCGTGCTTCCGTAAGACGTAACGGGTGAGCGCATCGGTCGTCGAACCGAACGTCGATACGCCGACGGCCTTCCCTTTCACGTCGGCCCAAGATTTGATCGTGGGCTGCGCATACCACGAGAACCCCGCGAGATTGAAGCCCGCATAGAAACCGATGACCGGTTGGTGTGCATTGATCAAATTGATCAGTCCGGTCACCGACCCGCAATCGACCTGGATCGAATCGCCGGCGAGCGCTTGCGACGCTTCGGCGTCGCCGCGGAACGCGAGGAGCTGCGCGTTGAGACCGGCCTCCTTCCAGAAACGCTGCGCCGCGAGGTAGAGCGGAAGGTAGGAGGTCGCGTCGAGCGGGATCCCGATCTTGACGTCGGTCAGCTCCGGTTTCCCGTACGCGCCGAGGAGCGGGAGCGCGGCGACGGCGAGCGCGGCCTTTCCGCCGGCGTGCAGCGCACGGCGACGCGTCACTCGGCCGTCGATCAACGGACCCTCATCTCGTGGCCCAGCGCGCCGCGGAAAGCGCGATCGTGCCGGGCGGCGAGACGCGCGCCTCGCAGTGCCGTCTCGTACGCGTACTCATCGGTGATCGCCGCGGCGATCGCATCCCAAATCGCGTCGGAGTGGTCGACGTCGGCCTCGATGTGGACGTTGCTCGAGACCAGCGTCTCTTCGCCGATCCCCAACTCTTTGACGAGCTTGTCGCGCCAGCGTTTCGACATCGCACCGCCGGGGATGATCGTGCTGTTGTTGCGTCGCTCCAGGAAGTGCGCCCCGGTGAGCGCGGAGAGCCACGGCTCGGTCGAGTTGATGTAATTGAAGCCGTTGAAAACCGCTTCGATCAGCGGCGTCGGCTCGGCACGCGCCAGGTCTTCGGCCGAGACGCCGAGCGCGATCGCCTCCTTGGTCATCAAGGCGCGATGATCGCTCCCCGCTCGCGGATCATGGAACAGTTCGTCCTGCTCGTGCTGCCAGATCGCGCGTTTTACATCCCAGGGGGCCTTCGCCTGCACGTATGCCCACCCTTCGCGCCGATTGTTGTTGTAAAACACCATTTGAACCGCGACGAAGCGGGCGCGCTCGAGCGTCAGGGGCGTTTCGAAGAAGAGCCGAAACTCGTCGGTCGTGAACTGTGCGATCGCGATGCGGTTGAGCTCGGCTTCCAGCCGTTCCACGAGATCCGTCCGGACGGGGGAGGCTGCGACCATGGTTCCCTCCTGCAGCGGCTTGGTATCATTATCCGTACCACTGGTTCGATTACTGAACCACGACAATTCCCAGCGGCGGCACGGAAACCTCCCGGCCCGAGTCCAATAGGCGCCTCATGACGACCATCGAGCGCTTGGCGACGTTCATCGCCGAGCTGGAGCCTGCAAACGTCGACGACTCCGTCTTACGGGCGGGGCGCATCCACATCTTCGACACGCTGTGTGCGGCGCACGTCGGAGCGCGGGTCGCGGACACCGTCCCGGTCACGAAACTGGTCTCCTCGCTCGGCGCGTCCGGCGAGGCGTCGGTCCTAGGGCAACCTCACCGAACGACGCTCCCGCTCGCCGCGTTGTTGGGCTGCGTCGCGACCCGGTGTACCGAGATCGACGACATCCACATGCCGTCGTGCACGACGCCCGGCTCGGTGGTCGTCCCGACCGCATACGCGACGGCGAGCGCCGGGCATGCACGCGACGACGCGCGCTTCCTCGCGGCCTGCCTTGCCGGTTATGAAATCGTCGTGCGCTTCGGGCTCGCGATCGACGGCGCGCGGGTACTCTACAGGGGGATCTGGCCGACGTATCTTGCGGCCGGTTTCGGTGTCGCGGCGACGGTCGGGAAAATCATAGGCCTGCGGACCGAGCAACTCGCCAACGCCCTCGCGATCGCTTCGACCCTCGCCGTCGGGACGACCGGCGGCCGCGTCGGCGGTCTCACTTCCCGTTGGTTCACCCTGGGATGCGCGGTGCAAAGTGCGACGCTCGCGTGTTTGGCCGCGGCGTGCGGCATGGAGGGCGACGTTTCGCTGCTCGACGGACGCTGGAGCGAGATCACGGGCGTCAGGCTCGACGCGACTCTCCTCACCCGGGGGTTGGGCGAACGTTTTCATATTTGCGAGGTCTCTTTCAAGCCGATCTGTTCGGCCAAGCAGGCGACGGCGGCGACCTACGCGCTCCGCTCGCTTTTAGCGGAGGGCACGAAGCCGAGCGAGATAGCGCGCGTCCTAGTCGAGGTCCCCGCCGCGTATGCGAAGATGATCGATCAGCCCGAACTTCCCGGAAATCGCCTGGCGTCGATCGCCAACGTCCGCTATCAACTCGCGCTCGCCGCCTATGCCCCGGAGCGGCTGAGCGACGCGGTGCGCGAGCGGCTCCTCGCAAACGACCAGATCGCCGCGTTCGTCGAGAAAATCGAGGTGCGAGCCGATCCCGAGCTCGAACGATACTATCCGCGTGCGTATCCGGCGAGGGTCACGCTCACCCTCGGTTCGGGCGCGGAGAAATCGCGGGAAATACGCGATGCGCCGGGAGACCCGGGGACCGGCTTCGGCTGGGACGAGGTAGCGGCGAAATACCCGATGCTGCCGAGCGCCGTCCGAGACGCATGCAGCGCGTTAGGCGAGCGCGGAAGCGTCGATGCGCTCTTTCAGGCCCTCGCCGGCGCCTTCGGCGTCGCTACGCCGCGCGATTGAGGAGCGATGCCTTCGGCCTCCTCGCTTGGGCGAACCGCTCGGCGATGACGACGATGACGGCTGCGGAGAGCGCATTGATCGCAACCGCAAACGATGCGTGACCACCGGCCAGACCGACGAGCGTGCTCCCGATCGAACCGCCGAACGTCTGCGCGGCGCCGAGGACGGCCGAGGCGACGCCCGCCATCGCGCCCGCAAACTCCATCCCCGCGGCGTACGCCGCAGGCGTGATCATCCCGGCTGCGGCCGAGTAGGCCGCCATGAAGACGACGAACCCGAGAGCGCTCGGGTGCGCCGCGAGGTCGACGAGCAAGCCCGCAACCGCGGTCACGGCGAGTGCCGCCGTCCCGAGGGTCAGGATCCGTTCGATCCGGACGCCGGCTCGCGCAAACCGCGCCGCCGCTACCGAACCGACGATGAACCCGGCCGAGGCCACGGCGAACGCGACCGCATAGAGGCCGCGCGAGACTCCGAACTCATCGATCAGGACGAACGGCGAGTTGCTGATGAACGCGAATTGCCCGCCGAACGTCGCCGCGACGATGATCGCGGTGAAAACCGAACGGGGCAAGCGCAAATACCGGCCGTACGCCGCAAACGCCGCCGCCGGCAGCGACCGTTCCGAAGGCTGCGTGCTCGTCGTCTTGCGCGTCTCGGCGAGCGCCGTCCAGACGACGGCCGTGAGGACCGCGCCGGCTGCCGTCAGACCCGCGTAAATCCCGCGCCATCCCCAAAGAACCATCAGCCCCGCGCCGACGAGCGGGGCGACGACCGGCGCGATACTTTGCATCGACGCTACGTACGCCTGCATCGCCGCCGCACGCTGACGGTCCTCGAACAGATCGCGGATCATCGCCCGGGTCGTGAGCGGGCCCGCAGAGGCGCCCAACCCCTGCGCGATCCGAGCGACGATCAAGACGGCGGCATTCGGCGCAGCCGAGCACACGAGCCCGGCGACGACGTACAACCCCAGACCGCAAAGCAAGACGACGCGCCGCCCAAAGCGGTCGGCCAGTGGTCCGAGGACGAGCTGCCCGAACGCGTATGCGAACAGGAAACCGCCGACCGTCGCCTGCATCCAAACGCTGCTCGCCGACAATGCCCGGGCCATCGCCGGCAATGCCGGGAGCGAGGCGTCGATCGAGAGCGGGATGAGCCCGTTGAGCGCCGCAAGGAGAATGGCAAATACAGGCGACCCCGCTCGCATGCACGGTACAACGAGTCGACGGAGTGAAAGGGATTCGGCCCGACTAGCGAGCTCGAGCGGAAAAAACTTCGCGCCACATCGCCGCGGCGATCGCGTCCCAACTCCGTGCGCGCGCCGCTCGCTGGGCACGATCGAGCCGCTCGCGGCTTGCGAAACGGGCTCGAGCGCAGGCGGCGGCGAACGCCGCGGGGCTCTCTCCGACGTCGACGAGCTCCCCGTACTCGGCCAAGACGTCGGCGACCGGAGTCGTCGCGACCGGGACGCGCGCCGCAAAGTATTCGAGCGTCTTCGTCGGCGAGATCGAACGCGTGCTCCGGTTGGCGGCAAACGGCATCAAGGCGACGTCGATACCGGCCAGGAACGACGGGAGCGTCGTGTAGGGGACGATCCCCGTAAAATGGGCGTTCGGCCGCTGCGGGAAACGGCCGGGATCGGCCTTGACCGTGGGCCCGATCATGACGATATTCGGCTCCTCCGCCGCGTCGGCCAGCGCCGCCAGGATATCGTAATCGATCCGCTCGTCGATCACCCCGATGTATCCGTAGACGGGTCCGGTGAGCTCGGCGACGATGGGATGCGGCCGCAGGAACGGCGCGACGCTGAAGCGTTCGTATTCGACGCCGCTTGGATAGAGCTTGACTTTCTCGCCGTAGTGCGCGCGTGCGAGATAGAGCGATCGGCCGCCTGCGAACACGAGGTCGGCGCGTTCGAGCAGGACGCGCTCGCGTTCACGTATCCCCGGCGGTGCGAAGTCGAACGCGGCTAAATCGTCCATGCAATCGTAGACGAGGGGACCGCCGAAGGCGTCGGCGATCTCGAGCATCATCGGCGTATAGAGCCAGACGGCGGCCTCACGTGAACCCAACAGGCGACGCGCGGTCCCGAGCGCGCGATCGTCGACATACGGCGCACCGTAGCCGCGCGTGCGAAGCGGCCGGATGACGCGCACGTTTTCGTAAGTGCGGACTTCGTCTTCGTCGCGAGCCGCCGGGAACGGCTCTTCGATGATCACGACCGGCAGGCGGCGGGCGAAACGGCTCAAGAGATGATGCGGGCGTTGCCATACTCCGTCCCAGCGGAGGTGCAACCCGACGATGATCCCGCCGATCAAGACGCGCTTGACGAGACGAGGAGGTGGTCACCCTCCGGCCGGCCGGCCTCACGCAACGCGATCGCCCGAGCTCTGCTCAAGCGGCGCTCCTCGCACTCCCACCACGGACGGCAGCTGGGCCGTTCGAGCGTCTCACCGGCGCAGAGCCGCTGCAGGGTGCGCGAGACCTCGGTGCACCGCGGCGATTCGTCGCGGCGCGCAAAGGTATAGATTCCGTCCTCGACGACACCGTCCCGCCGACGCAGAAGCGAATGCCAATCGACCATCCCGAAGGCCGCCCATGCGCCCGCGGCGACGACGGGAACGCCCTCACGACGCAAGGCGAGCACGTCTTCGACGCGGGCGAGGAGCCAGGCGGCGCGCTCGCTCTCCGTCCCCCGAACGTGGATTTCGCTGAGCGCGAGCGGCAACTCGAGCCGCTCATAGGCCGCCCGCAGAAGCGGTCGCGGCGTGATGGGACGGTCTTCGATATAGACGGCGGCCAGATTTTCGGGGCCGTGCGGACCGCTGAAGAGATAGCGCTCGGAGTGAGGATAATAGTTGAAGCCCATGAGATCGGGCGGCGTCGCCCGCTCGGCGATCGCTCTCAGGCGCCCCGACGAGACGTTGCACTCCTCGGTCAAATACCGGTAGAGCGGATGCCCCGCGACGACGCGACCCATGAGAAGCTCGGCCGAGAGATACATCCGCTCGCGCTTGTGCGCGACGTATCCCTCTACGCCGGGATCCGCGGCCGTGAAACGCTGTAGATCTTCGGTGAGCACGAGTTGCGCGCGCGGGTTGATCGCGCGGATCCGTTCCATCGCACCGATGATCGCGAGCGCCTCGTTGGTGATCGCCCGCCCGAAGGCGACGTGATCGGCGACGCGATTGGGATACCACAGGCCGTAGAGCGTTGCAAAGCGCGCCGTGGTAAGCGGCTCGTTGATCGGAGTCCAGCGTTCGACCCAGGGAAACGCGCGCGCCACCCGCTGCGCATACGCCGCGAGCAACTCCGGGAAACGATCGTCGAGCAGGTCCGTACCGACCGGCCCGCTCCCGTGATGGACGAGCGTGACGATCGGCGCGACTCCGCTTGCACGCAGCGCTTCCAGTCGCCGGCGCGCCCAAACGAGATCGTCCCGTTCCCATAGCACCGGGTAGCGGCTCGCGGCGACGCCGAGCCGCGCGATCAGCGCGATGTCGGAATCGCGCGCGTCGTGGCCGGTCTCCGCAAGCTGATCGCGCACGGTCCCCGCCTCGACCCGCGCGATCGTCGGCTCCGGGCTCGCCCAGAGCTCGAGTCGTTGCATCCGCCTAGGAGAGCGTCCCGACGACCGGTGAAGGCCTGGTCCCAAGCCACGCGGCCAGATCGGTCTTCGCCCCGATATGTCTGCGTTCGCGCAATTCCCGCCGAAACTCGCCGAAGGTACCGAACGCCTCGGCGAATGCGTCGTGCTTGTGAATCGATTCGTAGTTCACTTGCGAGGCGAGGATGAACGTTTCGTCGGGAAAATCCGCATAAACGTCGAGTGCACGCGCCAGGATCCCGCGGACGACGTCCTCGACGAACTTCGGGTTGTGATGCGCCTTGTTGACGATGAAGAATTCGTCCGGACGCTTGAGCAGATCGTAGGTCTCGCTCGACATCGAGCTCTCGACGATCTCGACGAGGTCCTCGGCGCGGATCTCCTGTTGACGGTCGGGCGTCGTCCCGATCAACACCGAGCCGCGGCCCCGCTGGTTGTGCGTCGCGACCGGGAGCGCATCGAGCGCGCGGTTGGCATCCGCCTCGCTGAAGCCGGCCTCGAGTAGTTCCTGCAGGCTATGCTCTCGAATCATCGACTGCGCACACGGACAGGCCGTCATCCCCTCGGCTTCCACGCCGACGGCACGCCGCGTCCCGTCCGCGTCGGCATGCGCGATCCCGATCAGGACGTACGTCTCCTCGCCGCGCTTCGCGCTGACCGGCGTCCAGCGCTCGAGGCCGAACTGCGCGCGCAGCCGGACGTCGGCGCGTAATGCGTCTTGCGATTCGACGATATGCGCCGCGACACGCTCGGTGAGCTCCTCGATCGCTCGTGCTTGGTCCGGGCGTGCGAGGACGTCCAAGGTCGCTTCCTCGAGCAGCTCGGAAAAACGCGACATGTGGAGACCCGCTTTATCGGGACGAAGGTCGGCGACCATCGAGAACTCGCCGTTGAAGACGTGTTCCTTCCCGTCGATGTTGAGGTGAACGATTCGCTTGACGCTCGAGACACCGACCCGGTTGAGGGAGAGCCGGACGTCGGGTTCTTCCTCTTGCCGGTTCGCGAAGAAGTGCATGCCGCGCGCCTTCTTCCGAACGCCGCCGGTCCCGACGGCGGCGGCCATCTCCCCGACCGAGCGTTTCGTCCGCGGATCGACCAGATGCGGGGCGATCTCAGCCAATGGGATCAGATTGAATCCGCGCTCTTCGATGTAGGGATGCGGGATTTCGAAGCGACCGAAGTCGCGAACGAGGTCGTCGATGTAGAGGAGGTCGATATCGATCGGCCGAGCCGAGAGATCGTTGCCGCGCCGACGGCCGACGGCGACCTCGACACTGCGTGCGAAGCGTTCGAACGCCTCGGGATCGAGCTCGGTCTCGAGCTTGGCGGCGATGTTGAGGAAGCACGGACCGCCGACGTTCCCGACGGGCTCGGTTTCATAATAAGAAGAAACCGCCTCGACTCGGCAGCGCAGACGCAAGCGCTGGAGGGCTTGGAGGATATTCGCTTGCCGGTCGCCCAGGTTCGAACCGACGCCGATATAGATGGTGGACATCCGACTCCCTCTATTAACCCGGACGCGAGGATACGTGTTGCGGACCGCCCCCGACGAGGGGGGCGCGAGCCGAGTCGCCGGACCCGAACATGCAGGTGATGATCAGGAGGACTCGGGCTTCGGGGTCTCGGGCATCGCCTCCGCGACGGAAAGCCGAGCCCGATAGCCCGGGTCGAGTAAGGCGAACGTCTTCGCGAGCTGGACGGTCTCGGCCACGTCGTGGACGCGCAACAACCGTGCGCCGGCCGCGATTCCGATGGCGGCCGTCGCGAGCGACGGGATGAGCAGCTCTTTCGCCGGACGATTGAAGATCCGCCCGAGGAAGCTCTTCCGACTACTCGCCAACAACAGCGGGACGCCGAGGACCTGCAGTTCGCCGAATCGCTGCAGGATTTCGAGATCGGTCGAGGGCTCCTTCCCGAACTCGAGGCCGGGATCGGCGATGAGCGACTCGGGGGCGACGCCCGCGGCTCTCGCCCGCTCCAAACGCGCGGCGATGAAGGCGATGATCTCGCCCATCACGTCGTCGTAGCGGTACGCTTCGACGTTGCGCACGTTGAGCTCGCCGCGCAAATGCATCACGACGAGCCCGGCGTCGTATTTCGCAACGACGGCGGGGAGATCGGGGTCGGCGAGGCCGCTGCAATCGTTGATCAGGGACGCTCCGGCCCCGAGTGCGGCCTCTGCGACCGGCGCTTTGAACGTGTCGATCGAGAGCGGGATCGGGATCCCGTCCGCGACCAGCGCTTCGACGACCGGGATCACGCGCCGCAGCTCTTCGTCGAGCGCGATGCGCGGATTCCAATGAGCGTACGACTGCCCGCCGATGTCGATCAGACTCGCCCCGGCCTCGACCATCTCCGCGGCGCGAGCCCGAGCCCGATCGACCCCTCGATAGCGTCCCTGATCGTAAAACGAATCGGGCGTCACGTTGAGGATCCCCATCACACGCGCTTCGGTCAAATCGAGGACGTGACGGCGCAAACGAAGTGTTGGGGCGGTGTTTCCCGTACTAATGGTCTATCGATCGTCGCGTCGGCGGATTCGTCCTGCGAGGCTGCGCTGAAGGCGTCATCGCGTTAGATGGGGCGGGTCGTGGCGGCGTCCAGGGCGTGGCGGACGCGGACGCGGACGTTTTCGAGGTGGGCTCGCGTCGCGAGATCGAGCGAGCCGTGCCGAAGCCCTTTGGCGGCGAGGAGGGAAATCATCTCGAGCTCATGGCGCGCCAGCGCTTGGGCGTCGTACGGGATGTCGAGTTGCTGCATCGCATTCGCCGGCAAGAGTGCGATCGACGCCATCAGATCGGCATAGCTTCGCTGCATGTCGCGGTGGGCGACCGTCATCCGCTCTCCTCGCGCCGCATCGTCCCAAATCGCCGAACGCGTCCACTCAAAGAGGTCCGCGAGCGACATCGTCCGACCCGGCCTCGCTTTCTGGGCCATGTCGGAGAGTCGCTCCATCACTATCGGCCGGAAAAGCCTTCCTAAAACGATCTCCTCGATGTTGTCGACGAACCGGGTGATCGGGAAATCCGGCCGATCGGGCGAACTCGAACCCCAATGGGAGAACCGTTCCGAGCCCAGATCGTTGAGCAACCGCGGCGAGAAGGCGAGCGCGTTCGGAGCGAAGAGGTGAGCGGCGATCAAATCGAAGGCACGGCGCTGCTCGGCGCGCGGGATGACGGCGAACGGCGGCGGCGCCCCGGGTTGCCCGCGGTGCGCGCGCGACGTGTACATCCCCCCGATATACCGCGAGGCGGCCAGCGCGGACTCGAACGAGTTGCTCATGATCACGAGGAACGCCGAACGCTCGTCGGCGTACGATTCGGCGTCGCGCGGCGAGAGCCGCTCGAGCCG
>Ga0209061_1000650_pt1:67500-76968 | contig 76968 bp, 66 predicted proteins | sample Coa_R1_10_FD_187157 | JGI IMG/M metagenome (GOLD analysis project Ga0209061, IMG submission 187157) | Surface soil microbial communities from Centralia Pennsylvania, which are recovering from an underground coalmine fire - Coalmine... | ecosystem: Environmental > Terrestrial > Soil >... | reverse complement strand
TCGTCGTGGCCGCCCCCGAGGCCCGCGCCCCGCTGCCGGCCCACGGCGTCGATCTCGTCGATGAACACCAGGCACGGCGCCGACTTCTTGGCCTGCTCGAAGAGGTCCCGGACCCGGCTCGCGCCGACCCCCACGAACATCTCCACGAACTCGCTGCCGGAGATGGAGAAGAAGGGGACCCCCGCCTCCCCGGCGATGGCCTTCGCCAGGAGCGTCTTCCCGCTGCCCGGCGGGCCCACCAGCAGCACGCCCCGGGGGATCTTCGCGCCCAGGGCCTGGAACTTCTTCGGGTGCCGGAGAAACTCGATGATCTCCTCCAGCTCCTCCTTGGCCTCGTCCACCCCGGCCACGTCGTCAAAGGTCACCCGGGTCTTGGTCTCCGTGTGGAGCCGGGCCCGGCTCTTCCCGAAGGACATCGCCTGGTTGGAGCCCGACTGGGCCTGACGGAGCATGAGCATCCACAGCCCCACCAGGACCAGGAAGGGGAGCATCGTCGTCAGGAGGTTGGGCCAGAGGGTCGACCGCGACCGGGGCTCCACGGTGATGGTGACGCCCTTGGACCGCAACAGGTCCAGGTAGGAGGTATCCCCGCTCGGGATGTAGGTGCGGAAGGAGCGGCCGTCTTTGAGCTGCCCCGAGACGGCGTCGTCACTCACCGTCACCTGAGTGACGAGCCCGGCCCGCGCCTTGTCCAGAAAGTCGCTGTAGGCGATCTCCTCGCGCGGCGTCTTCTGGTGGTAGAGCGGCAGGACCAGATAGAGCACCACGACCAGGATCAGCGCCCACACGAGCAGGTTGCGCACGTATTTGTTGAACACCCTCATGGCCCTCCCCGTGCGCGCCTGGACCCGGTCGGGCGTTGCCTCAACCGCCGTTCAGCGCCACTTCGATTATAACACACCCCCGTGGCCTCGCCCACTGACTTCTCCGCCTCCGTCGGCGGGTTCCTGCGTCTCCCCCGCCGTCAACCGGTGGACTTCGATCTTCACGACACGCGGCGCGGCGGGATCCACCCGCGCCGCCTCGGCGGCCCGGTGCCCGACGACCCACAGCACCTCGCCCTGCTCGGTCGCGATCACCGGGACCTGTGACCGGCGGTGCCGCGGGACCCCTCTCTCCCTCAGGAAGTCGGCGACGAGCTTTTCCCGCCCGCCCATCCCGAAGGGACGGAACCGGTCGCCCGGCCGCGCCCCGCGCACCACCAGGGCCCTCCCGGCCGTCGCGCGGTCCACCACGATCGCCTGGGGAGCCGGATGCACAGCGAGCGCCCGCACGGCCGAGTCGTCGCCGGAGACCTCGCGCGCCGACACGTGCACGCCGTACTCGGCGGCCACCACGTGCCCCGGCACCTCCACCCGGTACTGGGGCGCCTCGGCTCGGTCGCGGTCCCTCCGGACGGTCACCTCCACAGCTCCCGGGACCCGCACCACCCACAGGCCGCCCGGAATCTCCGCCACGCTTCCCGTGCGCCCCTCCACCACGAGGCGGCGCGCTCCTTCTAGGTGAACGAACCCGACCCCCCGATCGTTCCCGCGGAGACGCCGGATCGCCTCGAGGAGCGCCCGGCGTTGCACGGCCACAGGCAGCTCAAGAAACGCCTCGAGCGGCATCCGGACTGCGTCGCCGTCCCGGAAGAGCAATCCCGCAATGCGCGGGCCTGCGAGGCTCTCGAGAGCCTCCGCGTCCTCGCGCAAGAGCAGGGCCGCCCGGGCGAGGGCCTCCCGCACATGCGGATTATACCCCTCGAGCACGGGGATTAAGTCGGCCCGGATCCGGTTTCGGAGGAAGGCGGGATCGCGGTTCGTCGGATCCTCGCGCCAGGACAGCCCGTGGCGAGCCAGGTACCGCATCACCTCGGCCCGCGGCGTGTCCAGCAGGGGGCGGACGATCCGAATCCCCTCGTGCCACCGGACGGGAGGGATGCCTCCCAGGCCGCGCAGGCCGCTCCCCCGGAGGAGCCGCATCAGGACGGTCTCGGCCTGGTCGTCCAGCGTGTGGCCGGTGGCGATCGCCTGGGCCCCCACCGACCGGGCCACGGACACGAGGAACGCGTACCGCAGCCGCCGGGCGGCGTCCTCGACCGAACAGCCGGCCTCCACCGCGTAGCCGCGCGCGTCCCCGCGGCCCTCGTGGTAGGGAAGGTTCGCCCGGGCGCTCTGAGCCGCCACGAGCGCGCTGTCCTCCGCCGCATCATCCCGGAGGCCGTGGTCGAAGTGGGCGACGTGGAGGATGAGACCGAGCGGCCCCGCAAGCGACGCCAGGACGTGGACGAGGGCCGTGGAATCCGGCCCGCCCGAGGCGGCGGCGACGACCGTCTCGCCCGGGGCCAGCATCCTGTACCGCTCGATGGTGGACCGCACCTGCGCGTGGAGAGGATCATCCATCGCCCGGCATCGTCTCCCGAGGGTCACCCTGGGGAACGTCGGAGGAGAGGAGGACCCACACCTGGTGGCGGCGGAGGGCTTCGAACCCCCGACTCCGCGGGTATGAACCGCGTGCTCTGGCCACCTGAGCTACGCCGCCCCACAGGGCATTATAGCAGCACTGAACAGCTCTCGCCAGAACGAAAAGCCAGCGGCGCTGATCGGGTTAAGCCGGGTTGGCTCCGAGGAGCTACCTCTCTCTCAACCCAGATCCAGCGCCCGCTGGCACGGGTGAGGGTAGCACAGGTCCCGACGCCTGGCAATCCGGAACGACCGTTTGCTCCCGCCGCAGGGGTAACGTCCCGTCGGCGTGGAAGTGTCCTTTGAGGACGATGCGGATCGGTGTCCCCAGGGAGATCAAAGACCAGGAAGGCCGGGTCGGGATCACCCCCGCTGGCGTGCACGAGCTCGTGGACGCGGACCACACCGTCCTCGTCCAGGCAGGCGCGGGCCTGGAGAGCGGCATCCCCGACCGCGACTACGAGCGGCGAGGGGCCCGGATCGTGCCGGCCGCCGAGGACGCCTGGGACGCGGACCTCGTCATCAAGGTCAAGGAGCCCCTCCCCTCCGAATACCGGTACCTGCGCCCCGGGCTCGTCCTCTTCACCTACCTCCACCTGGCGGCCGCGCCCGAGCTCACCCAGGCGCTGCTCCGCAGCCGGACGGTGGGCATCGCCTACGAGACCGTCCAGCTGCCGGACGGCGAGCTCCCCCTCCTCACCCCCATGAGCGAGGTCGCGGGGCGGATGGCCATCCAGGAGGGAGCCTACTACCTCAAGAAGACGGCGGGAGGGAAGGGGATCCTCCTGGGCGGCGTCACTGGCGTCGCGCCGGCTAACGTGGTGATCCTGGGCGGCGGCGTCGTGGGGACGCAGGCCGCCAAGGTGGCGAGCGGGATGGGCGCGCAGGTGACGGTGCTGGAGAAGAACCCCCGGCGGATGGCCTACCTGGAGGACATCCTGCACGGCCGCGTCATCGCCGTGATGAGCAACCCCGTGACGGTCGAGCAGGCGGTGGCCTACGCCGACCTCCTCGTCGGGGCGGTCCTCATCCCCGGGGCGCGGGCCCCGCGGATCGTGACCGAGGCGATGGTCAAGAGCATGAAGCCGGGGTCAGTCATCGTGGACGTCTCGGTGGACCAGGGAGGGTGCGTGGAGACGACGCGGCCGACCACCCACAGCGAGCCGGTCTTTGAGCGGCACGGCGTGGTCCACTACGGGGTCACCAACATGCCCGGGGCCGTGCCGCGCACCTCCACCTTCGCCCTCACCAACGCCACGATCCGCTACGTCCTCGCCCTCGCCTCCAAGGGGTGGCGGGAGGCGGCGCGGCAGGATCCCGCGCTCGCCCGGGGGGTCAACGTGGCCGAGGGACGGATCACCCACCCCGCCGTCGCCGAGGCGCACGGACTCCCCCACGCCCCGCTGGACGCGCTGCTCGGCTGACCTACCACCCGGCGGCCACGGCCGGGTGGTAGGGGTCGGCCCCTCCGGTGAGGAGGCCCGTGCGCGGATCCCTCGCGACGGCCACGGGGCTCGCGAAGAACCGCGGGGCCACGGCTTCCTCCACGACGGCGATCCTGTGGCCCCGCCTCAGGAGCTCCCCCTGGACGTCCCCGGGGATGCGGCCGTCCACCACCACGTCGGCCGTGCTGGCGTCGACCCGAGGGGCCGCGATGGCGGCCTGCACGTCCATGCCGAATTCCACGTGGTTGAGGATCACCTGGAGGACGGCTGGGATGATCCTCCGGCCGCCCGACGCCCCCACGGCCAGCACGGGCTGGCCCTCCCTCATCACCAGAGCGGGCGTCATGTTGGCGAGGGGGCGGCGCCGGGGGGCGACGGAGTTGGGATGGCCGGGCTCCGGATTGAACCACATCATGCCGTTGTTGAGGAGGACCCCCGTGCCCGGGACCACAACACGCGAGCCGAAGCGGGACAGCAGGGTTGCCGTCAAGGACACCGCCGCGCCCGCCCTGTCGATGACGCACAGGTGCGTCGTGCTGGTGGGATCGACGCCGCCGGAGGGCCAGCTCGCGGCCACGTCCTCCCGGATCTCCCCGCGCCTCAGGTCGGCGTGGCGGGGGCTTGTCACGATCTCCCACCCGTGTCCTTCGGCGAGCAGGCGCAGCCGATCGGCAAAGGCCGCGCGCGTGGCCTCGATGAGGAGGTGGAGGTAGGGCGCGGAGTTGTGGCCGAGGGCACCCAGCGGATCGCGGCGCAGGATGTGGAAGATCTCGACGAGCGTGGCCCCGCCGCTCGGCCCCGGCGACACGGCGATCTCGTGCCCGGCCCGCGCCGGGGCAACGGCCGCGGGGGCGACCCAGGGCTCGTAGGCCTCCAGGTCGTCCCGGGTAAGGACTCCCCCGTGCCGCTGCACTTCCTCGACAATGCGCCATCCGATAGGGCCCCTGTAGAAAACGTCGGGGCCCTCCGCCCCGAGGGCCTCCAGCGTGCGGGCGAGGTCGGGCTGGCGGAGCAGCCGGGGACGGGGGGACGGAGAGGGGACGAGGGGCACGCCCCCGGGGAGGAAGAGAGCCGACGCCTCCGGATAGAGCCGGAGGGTTGAGGCATCGAGGGCGATCTGGAGCGTGGTCGTCCACTCCACAGGGACGCCGTCCCGGGCCAGCGCCGCGGCGGGGGCCACCACGTCCGCGAGCCGCATCGTGCCGAACCGGTCCAGCGCCAGCGCCAGCCCGGCGGGTGCGCCCGGCACGGCCACCGACAGGGGGCCGTGGATGTTCGCCTGTCCGCGGACCCGTCGCCAGCCAAACAGCTCCTCGTCGTACCCGTCCTCCAGGGCAAACATGGTCGGGCTGGCCGCCGCCGGAGCCTGCATGCCGAACTCCACCGCCACGGGGGCCTCGCCCGGCCGGCTCACGAGGAGGACACCGCCCCCGCCGAGGCCACTCATCCACGGCTCCACGACCCCGATGGCGAAGGCCGTGGCCACCGCCGCGTCCACGGCGTTGCCGCCCCGTCGCAGGATGTCCAGCCCGACCCGGGCGGCCAGGGGGTGTTTGGCCGCCACGATGCCCTCGCGGGCTACCACCAGGCGCTTTCCGAACTGCCACCCGCTCTCCATCTCACTCCTCGGCCGGCGGGGCGAAAACACAACAGCCGGGTCCGGGCCCCCAGCCCAGCACCCAGCTGTCGCACTCCCCGGGTCTCACTTGATGGATTCGCCCAATCTCTCGACCCGGACCTTCCCCGCCGCGATCTCCTCAAGCGCCACCGTCACGGGATTCGTGCTGGGCACGTCCACCATGGGCAGGTGACCTTCCTTCAGCTGCCGTGCCCGCTTAGCCACAGCGATCACGAGCGCGTACTTGTTGCTGACGCGCTCCAGCAATACTTCGAGTGGCGGCTTGATCATCGTGGGGTGGAACCTCCTGGCTGCGCACTGCAGAGGGTGAGCGGCCCATCGGCTGCCCGCTGGGGGCGGCGGGGAGGCACTCCGTCCTCCCCGCCGTATCTGACTCCCGGCAGCGACCTACTCTCCCACGCGGGTAACCGCGCAGTACCATCGGCCCTGGAGGGCTTAACGACCGTGTTCGGAATGGGAACGGGTGTGGCCCCTCCGGTATGGCCACCGGGAATTTTCTGGATCCGCGGGCAGAAAGACCCATGGCTCGTGCGTTTGGATCCCGGCTCCCCGTGCAGAGGGGAGCCTTAGCCTGCGACTCCGAGCCACGGTGCAAGCTCCATACAGCTACCCCTAAGGTCGTACCTTCAAGCCCTCGACCGATTAGTACCGGTAAGCTCAAGGCCTTGCGGCCCTTACACCTCCGGCCTATCAACCAGGTAGTCTTCCTGGGGTCTTACCCGGCTAACCCGGTGGGAGGCCTCGTCTTGGGGTGGGCTTCGCGCTTAGATGCTTTCAGCGCTTATCCCGTCCGCACATAGCTACCCGGCGCGTGCCCTTGGCAGGACAACCGGTACACCAGAGGTGCGTCCACTCCGGTCCTCTCGTACTAGGAGCAGCTCCCCTCAAGCCTCCTGCGCCCGCAGTGGATAGGGACCGACAGTGTTGTTACTCCCTCCGCCGACCGCGCGGAGAGGGGCAGGTCATTTCTGCCTGCCTCTCCTAGTCGCCTAGGAGCTCGGACTGTATCTTCACCTCACCGGTGGTGAGGGTCCGGCGTACAGTCTCTGAGGGTTCCAGACTGGCTAGGACACCGTCCACGGTGATCCTGCGCCTGACACCGCCCCACAGCGGCGGGGCGCCTCGTCTGGCCTTCCCTGCTGATCACCTGCACCCATCGCGTTGTCACCAGTAGAGCGAGAGCCTACTGGTAGCGTGGGATTCCCCAGGCTTCCCAGCATATAGCCGGATTTAAAGACAGCAGCGGTCACGTACTGTCTCACGCGTGTGACTCCTCTGTTTCCAGAGGCACAGACTATAGCTCCATCCTTCCCAGGAGGAGAAGGAGCCGGCGTCTGATGGGCGCCATAGATTTGCCCGGCGGGCACGACGTCCCATCTCAGGCCTTGCGGCCCTCAGTCGTTACAGGGAACGGAAGCTTGTCTCTCGATTCCGGCACAACATACGGCCCGACGGTGCTCGCCAGTCTCCTGGCCTCTGCGAGGGGTGCGTCCCCTCGCCGCCCTCTTCCTGCACCGCCTCCGCACCGCCGGAACGGATACCCAGTCGTTGTCGTGGGAGCACGGGGGAGGAGGCCTCGGATCCGTCAGCCCCCGGCGTTTCCACGCGACATACGCCTTGGGGCGCGCCGCGTGGTTCACCCGGGGTCTGCGGCCATGAGGCTCACGGTCTCCCTCCGCCCAGCACTACCCCGATCAACGCCTCCTGCATCGCAGCTCCCGTTCTTCCCTCGGTGTTGCCCACCGCGGCGTTCGGAACCGCGGGAGGGTTTCACCGATATCAGCCGGTGGGCACCTCAGGATTACTCCTGAGGGACGCAGTGATCTACGTTCTGAACCCAGCTCACGTACCGCTTTAATGGGCGAACAGCCCAACCCTTGGGAGCTACTACACCCCCAGGATGCGATGAGCCGACATCGAGGTGCCAAACCTCCCCGTCGATGTGGACTCTTGGGGGAGATCAGCCTGTTATCCCCGGGGTAGCTTTTATCCGTTAAGCCACGGCGCTTCCACTAGCCGCCGTAGGATCACTAGGCCCGGCTTTCGCCCCTGCTCGGCTTGTAGGCCTCACAGTCAAGCCCCCTTATGCCCTTACACTCACCGCACGGTTTCCAACCGTGCTGAGGGGACCTTGGGGCGCCTCCGTTACCGTTTAGGAGGCGACCGCCCCAGTCAAACTGCCCACCTGCCACTGTCCCGGCGGCCGATGAGGTCGCCGGTTAGGACGTAACTCTTTCAAGGGTGGTATTCCAAGGGTGGCTCCACCGAAGCTGGCGCCCCGGCTTCGCAGCCTCCCACCTATCCTCTACATGAAAGAACCACATCCAATGACAGGCTACAGTAAAGCTCCACGGGGTCTTTCCGTCCAGCTGCGGGTAGTCCGTGTCTTCACGGACACCACAACTTCGCCGAGTCCCTGGTCGAGACAGCGCTCAAGTCGTTACGCCATTCGTGCAGGTCGGAACTTACCCGACAAGGAATTTCGCTACCTTAGGACCGTTATAGTTACGGCCGCCGTTCACCGGGGCTTCGGTTCAGGGCTTCGCCTTGCGGCTAACCCATCCCCTTTACCTTCCGGCACTGGGCAGGCGTCAGCCCCTATACATCGCCTTGCGGCTTTGCAGAGACATGTGTTTTTGTTAAACAGTCGCTTGAGCCTATTCACTGCGACCTCCTCGGGCTCCCCCTGTACGGGGTCACCCTACCGAGGCACCCCTTCTTCCGAAGGTACGGGGCTAGATTGCCGAGTTCCTTGACCAGGGTTCCCTCGCGCGCCTTGGCACGTTGTGTGCCTGCCTACCTGTGTCGGTTTGCGGTACGGGCGCACCGGACTCTCACGTCGCGGCTTTTCTTGGCAGCGTGGGCTGAACCACTTCGCGGGGCTGTGACCCCCCGCTCGCACTCGCGTCTCGGGGTTATCGAGGCGCCGGATTTGCCTAGCGCCTCCCCCTACCTGCTTGGCCCGGCACAACCAGTCGCCGGTAGGTCTACCCTTCTGCGTCCCCACGACGTTGCAAACGAATCCGGTGCGGGGCCGGAATGTCGACCGGCTATCCATCAGCTACGCCTTTCGGCCTCGCCTTAGGTCCCGCCTAACCTTAAGCGGACGAACCTTCCTTAAGAACCCTTAGGCTTACGGCGGGCAGGATTCTCACCTGCCTTTCCGCTACTCATGCCGGCATTCTCACTTCCGCCTCGTCCAGCAGTCCTCACGGTCTGCCTTCGCCCTACTGCGGAACGCTCCCCTACCGCCCCCCGGAGGTCGACCCCTCCGGCGGACCCGTGGCTTCGGTGGCTGGCTTGAGCCCCGTTACGTTTTCGGCGCAGCACCACTCGACCAGTGAGCTATTACGCACTCTTTAAAGGATGGCTGCTTCTAAGCCAACCTCCTGGCTGTCTGAGCGATGCCACTTCCTTTCCCACTTAGCCAGCACTTTGGGACCTTAGCCGACGGTCTGGGCTGTTCCCCTCTCGACCACGAAGCTTATCCCTCGCAGTCTCACTCCCGGGCACCACGTCACGGCATTCGGAGTTTGGTTGGGTTCGGTAGGACTCCTGTCCCCCTAGCCCATCCAGTGCTCTACCACCGTGACGCTAGCTCCGAGGCTGCACCTCAATGCATTTCGGGGAGAACCAGCTATCTCCGGGTTCGATTGGCATTTCACCCCTACCCACAGCTCATCCGATGGTTTTGCAACACCAACCGGTGCGGGCCTCCACGAGGGGTTAACCTCGCTTCACCCTGGCCATGGGTAGATCACCCGGTTTCGGGTCTACTCCGTGCGACTCGTCGCCCTGTTCAGACTCGGTTTCCCTACGCCTCCGGGGTTCACCCCCTTAAGCTCGCCACACGGAGTAACTCACCGGCTCATTCTTCAATAGGCACGCCGTCAGGCATTCCGGAACCTTGCGGCTCCGGCATAGCCCTCCGACTGATTGT
>Ga0209061_1000650_pt1:0-62500 | contig 76968 bp, 66 predicted proteins | sample Coa_R1_10_FD_187157 | JGI IMG/M metagenome (GOLD analysis project Ga0209061, IMG submission 187157) | Surface soil microbial communities from Centralia Pennsylvania, which are recovering from an underground coalmine fire - Coalmine... | ecosystem: Environmental > Terrestrial > Soil >... | reverse complement strand
CTGCCGGGCGGTGGCCACGCAGGGATCGGCCACCCCCGGCTCGCGGTAGAAGGCCCCCCGCTGGTGCGGGTTCTCCCCGTACCGCAGGTCCTGGACCTTCTCGAAGGCCAGCACGAGCCGCTCGGGGAAGGTCACGGGCTCTCCCGCCGCCCTCTCGAAGAAGCGCGCGATCGTTGCGTCGTAGGCGCTCGTCCGGAAGAAGGCCTCGCGCGCCAGGCGGAGGCGGGTCGCCCGGCTGAGGCCCCCCGTCTCCCGGACCTCCGCCAGGACGGGGCGGTACTGGTCCGGCGAGCTCACGGCCGCCACGTGCTCGAAGTTCTTGGCCGCCGCCCTCAGGAGGGCCACCCCGCCGACGTCGATCTCCTCGACGAGGTCCCGGGCGCCCACCCCCCGCGCCAGCGCGGCTTCGAAGGGGTACAGGGTCACGGCCACCAGGTCGATGGGGCGGATCCCGTGGCGCGCCAGGTCCGCCTCGTGGGCGGGGTCGCCCCGGAGGGCGAGGAGCCCGCCGTGCACGGCCGGGTGGAGCGTCTTCACCCGGCCCCCGAGGATCTCGGGGAACCCGGTCACCCGGGCGAGCGGGGTCACCGGAATGCCCGATTCGCGGAGCACCCGCTCGGTCCCCCCGGTGGACAGGAGCTCGACCCCGAGCTCGGCAAGGCCCTGGGCGAACTCCACGACTCCCGTCTTGTCCGACACACTGATCAGGGCGCGTCCTATCTTCGTCCTCACGAGCTCTTCTCCTGGGATCCCCCGGCCGCCCCCGCGGCCACCTCGGGGAGGATCCGCACCCGGTTCCCCTCGATCCTCAGCCGCCCCTCGGCGAACAGCCGCACCGCCTCCGGGTAGAGGCGGCACTCCTCCCGCCGCACGCGCGAGGCCAGCGTCTCCGGCGTGTCGTCGTCCAGGACCGGGACCGCCGCCTGCAGGATGATCGGCCCCGCATCCGGGACCTCCGTGACGAAGTGCACGGTGCACCCGCTGAGACGCGCCCCCGAGGCCAGGACGGCCCGGTGGACGCGGTCGCCGTACATCCCCTTGCCGCCAAAGGCCGGGAGGAGGGCCGGGTGGATGTTCATGATGCGCCCCGCAAAGGCCCGGACGAAGCCGGGCGAGAGAATCCTCAGGAAGCCCGCAAGGCACACGAGCTCCACCCGGTGGGCCAGGAGGGAGTCCCGGAGGGCCTGCTCGAAGGCCTCGCGCGTGGGGAACCTCCGGTGGTCGTGCACGACGGCCGGGATCCCCGCGCGCCGGGCCCGCTCGAGGGCGTAGGCGCCCGGGACGTTGCTGATCACCACCGCGATCTCTGCCGGGACCTCTCCCGCCCGGCAGGCGTCGATGAGAGCCTGGAGGTTCGTCCCGGTCCCCGACACGAGCACGCCCACCCGGAGCACCTCACCCATGGCCGCTCACCGGATCTCCACGCCCCGCGGTCCCTCGACGATCTCGCCCACGACCCACGCCCGCTCGCCGGCGGCCTCCATCCCCGCCACGGCGGCCGGAGAGGCCTCGCGCGGGACGACGAGGAGGAGGCCGAGCCCCATGTTGAAGGTCCGGAACATCTCGTCGTCGGCCACCAGGCCGCGTCGCTGGATGAGCCCGAAGATCGGCGGCTCGGGCCACCGGCCCCGGTACACCACCGCCCGGCACCCGTCGGGCAGCACCCGGACCAAGTTCCCGGGGATCCCTCCCCCCGTGACGTGGGCGATGCCGTGGAGGGGGACTGCCTCCCTCACCCGCAGCACCGCACGAGCGTACGGACGGTGGGGCTGGAGCAGGGCCTCGCCCAGAGGTTCCGGAAACCCGCGGGGGCGGCTGAGGAGGGCCCGCCGCGCGGCCTCCCGGCCTCTCGGGAGGAGCACCGCTCGTGCCAGGCTGTAGCCGTTGGTGTGGAGGCCGGAGCTCCCCACCCCCACCACAGCGTCTCCCGGGGCGACCTCCGCCCCCGTGACCAGCTCGGAGCGCTCGGCGGCGCCCACCGTGCACCCGACGACGTCGAGCTCTCCCCGGGCGTAGACGCCCGGGAGCTCGGCGGTCTCCCCCCCGAGGAGGGCGATCCCCTGGGCCCGGCACGCGTCCGCAATGCCCTCGATGACCTCGGCCACCCCGGGCCCGAGCGCGGAGCTGGCGACGTAGTCCAGCATGAAGAGCGGCGTCGCCCCCTGGCACAGGACGTCGTTCGCGCCGTGGGAGACCAGGTCTTCCCCGACCACCCGCAGCCGACCGAGGAGGGCGGCCACGCGGGTCTTCGTCCCCACCCCGTCGATGGACGCCACCACCACGGGGTCCCGGTACCAGCGCAGGGCGAACATCCCGCCGAACTCCAGGCCGGATCCCAGCACGCCCTCCCGGTGGGTGCTGCGGATGCGGTCGCGGACGCGGGCCAGGAGGGCGTCCCGAGCCTCCCGGTCGACCCCCGCGTCCCGGTACGTCCGTGGGCGCCGCCGGACGGGCATCGCGCCCTCAGGCGCGGGGGCGTTCGAGGGCGAACCTCCCGGCCACGGGCTCGCCGGGCTCCGCCGTGGGGTACGCCCCCGTGAGGCATGCCAGGCACAGGCCCTTCTCCGGGAGCGCCAGGGCCTCCACGAGGCCCTCGAGGCTCAAGTACCCCAGGCTGTCCGCCTCGATGGCGCACCGGACCTCCTCTACCGACAGGCGGGAGGCGATCAGCTCGCCTCGGTTGCTGGTGTCGATCCCGTAGAAGCAGGGGTAGCGGATGGGGGGCGAGGAGATCCGCACGTGGACCTCGCGGGCGCCCGCGTGGCGCAGCATCCGCACGATCAGCCGGCTCGTCGTCCCGCGCACGATGGAGTCGTCCACGAGGACCACCCGCCGCCCGGCGATCACCTCGCGGACGGGGTTCAGCTTAACCCGCACCCCGAAGTCGCGCAGGGAGGGGTCGGGCTGAATGAAGGTCCTCCCGACGTACCGGTTCTTCACGAGGCCCACCTCCAGGGGGAGGCCGCTGGCCTCGGCGTAGCCCATGGCCGCCGACGTCCCCGAGTCGGGGACCGGGATGACCACGTCCGCCCCTGCGGGGCGCTCCCGCGCCAGGATCCGCCCCATGCGGCGCCGCACCTGGTGGACGTTCTGGCCTTCCAGCACCGTGTCGGGCCGGGCGAAGTAGATGTACTCGAACACGCAGGAGGCCCGGCGGTCGCGCGGGAGGACCTGGATCCGCCGCACCCCGCGCGGGTCCGCGATGACGAGCTCCCCCGGCCCCACCTCGCCGACCAGCTCGGCTCCGATGGGGTCGAAGGCGCAGGTCTCCGAGGCGAAGACGGGGGAGGATCCCACCCGGCCCATGACGAGCGGGCGGATCCCGTGAGCGTCCCGGAAGGCGAGGAGCAGCTCCCCCACCATGGCCACCACCGTGTAGGCGCCGTCGATCCGCTCCATGCAGTAGGCGACCGCCTCCTCCACGGTCCGGGCGGGGGCGGAGGCGATGAGCTTGGTGATCACCTCCGTGTCCGAGGTGGCCGCAAAGCGCCACCCGGCGTCCTCGAGGCCCGCTCGCACCTCCGGGGCGTTCACCAGGTTCCCGTTGTGGGCGAGGGCGAGGGTCCCCCACGGGGTCGCCTCCACGAACGGCTGCGCGTTCTCCAGCCGGGCCCCCCCCATGGTCGAGTAGCGGACGTGCCCCACGCCGATCCTCCCGGGCAGCTCCCCCAGGCGGTCGGGGGGAAACACCTGCGAGACGAGCCCCATGCCCTTCACCAGGTGGACCCGCTCGCCGTCGAAGGTGGCGATGCCGGCGCTCTCCTGGCCCCGGTGCTGCAGCGCGTACAGCCCCAGGTGCACGTAGGGGGCCGCCGCCCCCTCGGCGCGAATGCCGAACACCCCGCACTCCTCCCGGAGCTTGTCCCAGGGCGTCACGACCATCCCCCCTCCCAGGCTCGGGCCAGGTCCTCCACCGCGACGTCGATCCAGGGCGGGGTCGGACCGCCGGTCCCCACGACGAGCCGCCCCCCGCCGGTCAGCCCCACCACCTCCACGCCGACGCCGAGCCCGCGCGCGATCCCCATGAGATCCGGCAGGGCGCCGGGGGAGAGGGAGACGACGATGCGGCCCACGTCCTCCCCGAAGAGGATCTCGTCCGCCCGCGCGCCGTCCCCCGTCCGCAGGGTCAGGGCGGCCCCTCGCCGGCCCGCGATACAGCACTCGGCCAGGGCGACGGCCAGTCCGCCGTCCCCGCAGTCGTGGGCCGACGCGAGGAGCCCGCGGGCGACGGCCTCCCGGACGCACCGGATGGTCCGCCCCACCGCCTCCAGGTCGGGCTCCCGGAGGCGCCCCGCCACCTGGCCGTGCACCACGGCCAGGTACTCGCTGCCGTCAAGCTGGGGGCATCCGGTGCCCAGGAGGACGACGAGATCGCCCTCCCGCTTCCAGCCCGGCGTCGCATGCCGGGCCGTGTCCTCCACCAGGCCCAGCATGGCCACGGTGGGCGTGGGGAAGATCGCCTGCCCGCCCTCCTCGTTGTAGAAGCTGACGTTCCCGCTGATGACGGGAATCCCCAGGGCCTCGCACGCCCTCGAGATCCCCTCCACCGCCCGCCGGAAGGTCCAGAAGACCTCGGGACGCTCGGGGTTGCCGAAATTGAGGCAGTCGGTCGCCGCCACGGGAACCGCCCCGAGACAGGCGAGGTTCTGGGCGGCCTCGCACACCACGCGGAGACTCCCCACGTAGGGGTCGAGGGCGCACCAGCGCCCGTTCCCGTCGACGGTGAGGGCCACGCCCTTCGGCGGCACCTCCTTGAGCCGCAGCAGCGCCGCATCGGCGCCGGGGGGCACCACGGTGTTGGTCTGGACCATGTGGTCGTACTGGCGGTACACCCACCTCTTGCTGGCGATCCCGGGAGAGCCGAGGAGGCGGAAGAGGGCCTCCTCGGGAGCCACGGCGGCAAGACGCGTTCCCTCCAGGCGCCGGACCTCATCGGAGAGGACCGGCTCCCGGGCCTCCGGCGCGTACTCCGGGGCCGACGTGAGGTGGCGGGGGTCGAGGCTCACGACCACCTCCGGCCCCTCCCGCACCACCAGGCGCGGCTCGGCCGTGACGCGGCCGATGACGACGGCCTCGAGGCCGAAGCGGCGCCCGATCCGGAGGACCTCGTCTTCCCGGCCCGCCTGCACGACCAGCAGCATCCTCTCCTGGGACTCCGACAAGAGGACCTCCGCCGGGCTCATCCCCGCCTCGCGCCGGGGCACGAGGGCCACGTCCACGTCCATCCCCACCCCGCCGCGGGCGGCCATCTCGCTCATCGCTCCCGTGAGCCCGGCGGCGCCCATGTCCTGGAGCGCGACCACCGCCCCCGTGGCCAGGATCTCAAGCGTGGCCTCGATGAGGAGCTTGCCCGTGAAGGGGTCGCCCATCTGCACGGCCGCGCGGTCCGCCGGCCGGCCGGCCAGCTCTGCCGAGGCGAAGGCGGCCCCGTGCATCCCGTCGCGCCCCGTGCGGGCGCCCAGGTAGACCACCGCGCTCCCCGGACCCGCCGCCCGGGCGGTGGCGATCCGGTCCTCGCGCACGACTCCGAGACAGGCCACGTTGACAAGCGGGGTCCGGGTGTAGCAGGGCGCGCAGGCCAGCTCTCCGCCGACCGTCGGGACGCCGATGCTGTTGCCGTAGGAGGCGATCCCGGAGATCACGCCGCGGACGAGCCTCCGCACACCCGGGAGGTCCAGCGGGCCGAAGCGCAGGGAATCGAGGAGGGCGATGGGGCGGGCTCCCATGGCCAGCACGTCGCGGACGATCCCGCCCACGCCGGTCGCCGCGCCATGCAAGGGGTCCACGGCGCTGGGGTGGTTGTGGCTCTCCATTTTGAAGACCGCCGCCCAGCCGCCGCCCACGGCCACGGCACCCGCGTTGTGGCCGGGCCCGCGGAGGACCCGCGGCCCCGACGTGGGGAGGCGCCGCAGGACCGCCCGGGAGTGCTTGTAGGCGCAGTGCTCGCTCCACATGACCTCGTACATGCCGAGCTCGACAGGCGTCGGCTCGCGCCCCAGGTGGCGGCAGATCTCCGCGTACTCCGCGGGGCGGAGGCTGCTCCCCGCGGGCGGCGCCGGCGTGAGGAGCGGGGAGGCGGCCATCACCGGACCGCCCCCTTCGCCCCCGCGGTCCGGCTGCGGACCCAGGAGGCCAGGGACTCGAAGATCCGTCGGCCGTCGGTGCTGCCCAGGATCTCCTCGCTCGCCCGCTCGGGGTGGGGCATGAGACCGACGACGGCGCCGTCGGGGCTTGCCACGCCCGCGATGGCGTCCAGGGCGCCGTTGGGGACCGCGGCCTCCGTCACGCGGCCCGAAGGGTCGCAGTAGCGGAAGACCACCTGGCGGTGGCGTGCGAGCCGCGCCCGCGTCGCCGCATCGGCGTAGTAGCGGCCTTCGGCGTGGGCGATGGGGAGCCGCAGGACCGCGCCCGGGGGCAGGAGGCAGGTGAAGGGCGTGTCGACCCGCTCCACCCGCACGTGGACGAACTCGCACCGGAACTCCCCCCCGAGGTTGGGCAGCATCGCGCCGGGGAGCAGCCCCGCCTCGAGGAGGACCTGGAACCCGTTGCACACGCCCAGGACCGCCCCCCCGCGGTCGACGAAGGGGCGGAGCGCGCGGACCACGGGCGAGACAGCCGCGATGGCGCCCGCCCGCAGGTAGTCGCCGTAGGAGAAGCCCCCGGGGAGGACCACCGCGTCGAGCCCGTCGAGGCTCCGCTCCTCGTGCCAGACGTAGTGGGCGCGGTACCCCAGGACCTCCCGGAGGACGTGGTAGGTGTCCCTGTCGCAGTTGCTGCCCGGAAAGACGACGACCCCGACCTCCACGGCGGCCCTCCCCGTCACACGACCTCGTACCTGTACTGCTCGATCAGCGGGTTTGCGAGGAAGCCCTCGCACATCTCCCGCACCAGGTGGTCCAGGTCCCCGCCCTCGGCCACGTCGATCTCGAAGTACCGGCCCGCCCGCACCTCCTCCACCTCGGCGTGCCCCAGGGCGTGGAGGCCCCGCCGGATCGCCTGCCCGGGGGCGTCCAGGACCCCGGGCTTGAGGGTGACCACGACGCGGACCGTCCTCACGCGCGTCCCTCCGCGCCGGGTGCCCGCATCTGCGGCCGTGGGGTCCATGACGTCACGCGTCCTCCAGGGGCCGGCCGGTGATCCTGCGGAAGACCTCCAAGTACCGGGCCCGGGTCGCCTCCACCACCTCGGGCGGGAGAGGGGGCGCCGGAGGCTGCTTGTTCCACCCGATCCGCTCCAGGTAGTCCCGCACCACCTGCTTGTCGTAGCTCTCGGTCGAGCCCACGGCCTCGTAGGCCGCGGCGTCCCAAAACCGGGAGGAGTCCGGGGTCAGCGCCTCGTCGATGAGCACGACTTCTCCCGCGCGCAGACCGAACTCGAACTTGGTGTCCACGAGGATGAGCCCCGCCCGCTCCACCACCCTGGCCGCCTCGCGGTACAGGGCGAGGCTCGTCGCCTCCAGGTGGCGGGCCAGCTCCGTGCCGACCCGCCGGGCCGCTTCGGCCGTCGTGATGTTCTCGTCGTGCCCGCTGTCCGCCTTGGTGGCGGGCGTGAAGACCGGCTCCGGGAGGCGGCTGCCGAGCCGCAGCCCGGCCGGGAGCGGGCGGCCCCCCACGGTCCCGGCGGCCCGGTACTCCGCCCACGCCGAGCCCGCCAGGTACCCCCGGACCACGCACTCGATGTCGATGCGCTGGCACCGGTGAACGAGCATCGCGCGCCCCGCCAGGACCTCCCGGTACGGCGTGAGCTCGGGGGGGAAGCGGTCCGGGTCCATGGTGATGTAGTGGGTCCGGACGAGGGGTGCCAGGCGCTCGAACCAGAAGGCCGACAGCCCCGTGAGCACCCGGCCCCGATCGGGGATCCCGGTGGGCAGCACGCAGTCGAAGGCCGAGAGCCTGTCGGTGGCCACCAGCAGGAGGCGGTCCCCCAGGTCGTAGTTGTCCCTGACCTTCCCCCGGGAGAAGAGGGGGAGGTCGAGAGAGACCTCCATCACGGGCTGCGGCACCTGGCCGCTCCGCGCCACCGCCGTCACCTCCCCGTCCCCGCGCCCGACGCCGTGGTCGTCCCCTCCTCCGCGGCGGGCGCAGGGGTCTCATTTTGCCCGTCCAGCCCGACCCGGGCGAAGATGGCGTCCACGTGCCGGAGGGCCGGGCCCGGGTCGAAGCACGCCTCCAGCTCCTCGTCCGAGAGGTGTCCCGAGGCGCGGACGAGGTCGCGGAAGGACCCCGCGCCCTCCCACGCCTGCATCGCGGCCGCCTGCACGATCCGGTAGGCCTCGTCCCGCGAGAGCCCCTTCCGCACCAGGGCCAGGAGGACCCGGTGGGAGAACACCAGCCCGCCCGAGCGGTAGAGATTCTCGCGCATGCGCTCGGGGTACACCCGCAGCCCCTCGAGGACCTCGGCCAGGGTCCGGGCCATGTACTCCACGAGCGTCGTGGCATCGGGGATGATGACCCGCTCCACCGAGGAGTGGGTGATGTCGCGCTCGCCCCACAGGGCGATGTTCTCCATGGCCGCGAGCAGGTGGGAGCGCACCACGCGGGCGAGCCCGGCCACGCGCTCGCACAGGATGGGGTTGCGCTTGTGGGGCATCGCCGAGGAGCCCGTCTGGCCCGGCCGGAAGGGTTCCTCCACCTCGCGGATCTCCGTGCGCGCCAGGTGGCGGATCTCCGTCGCGATCGTCTCCAGCGTCCCCGCGGTCACGGCCAGGTGGGCCATGTACTCCGCGTGGCGGTCGCGCTGGAGGACCTGCGACGACACCGGCGCGGGGCGCAGCCCGAGCCGCGCACACACGAAGGCCTCCACCTCAGGCGGCGTGTGGGCGAAGGTCCCCACCTCGCCGGAGAGCTTGCCCACCGCGATCACCTCGCGCGCCCGACGCAGCCGCTCGAGGTCCCGGTCCACCTCGGCGTACCACAGGGCGGCCTTGAGCCCGAAGGTGATCGGCTCCGCGTGGACCCCGTGGGTCCGCCCCGCCATGACCGTGTACCGGTGGGCGCGGGCCAGCCGCGCGAGGGCCCTCTTGAGCCGCTCCACCGAGGCCGCGATGAGGTCGAGGGCCCTCACCATGAGGACCGAGAGCGCGGTGTCCACCACGTCGGACGACCCGAGCCCGTGGTGCAGGTAGCGGGCGTCCTCGCCCACGCTCTCCGACACGACCCGGAGGAAGGCGACGACGTCGTGACGGGTCTCGCGCTCCTCCAGCTCGTCGATGCGGGCCACGCTCGAGACCCGCGCCCTCTCCCTCAGGCGCCTCGCGGCGTCGGGGGGGATGAGGCCCAGCTGGGCCTGCGCCTCGGCGGCCAGGAGCTCCACCTCCAGCCACGTGGCGAACTTGGTCTCCGGGCTCCACAGCGCGGCCATCTCGGGAGACGTGTAGCGGGGAATCACGGGAACCCCTCCTGGCAGAAGATGACGTCCGACCGCCCCGGGCCGACGCCCACCAGGGCGACCGGCACGCCCACCACCTCCTCGATGCGGCGCAGGAAGGCCCGGGCCTCCGGGGGCAGGTCGGTGAGACGCCGGGCTCCCTGGGTGGAGCGGCGCCACCCCGGGAGCTCCTCGTAGACCGGCTCGACCCTCGCCATGGCGGCCGTGTGGGGAACCGTGTGGAGGGTGCGGTCCCCCAGGCGGTAGGCCACCGCCAGGCGCACCACGTCGAAGCCGTCGAACACGTCGAGCTTCGTGACCGCGAGGTGCGTGAACCCCGCCACCTCCGCCGCGTACCGGGCGGCCACGCCGTCGAACCACCCGCATCGCCGCGGACGGCGGGTCGTGGCGCCGAACTCCTGGCCCACCTCCCGGAGGCGGTCGCCCAGGCTGTCGTGCAGCTCCGTGGGCATCGGGCCCGACCCCACGGCGGTGGTGTAGGCCTTGGCCACGCCCAGGACGCGGGTGATCCGGTAGGGAGGGACCCCGGCCCCGGCGCAGGCCCCTCCGGCAAGGGTCGTGGACGACGTGACGAAGGGGTACAGCCCCCAGTCGAGGTCCCGCATCACGCCCAGCTGGCCCTCCAGGAGGACCGCGCGGTCGGCCCGCAGGGCCTCCTGGACGAGGGCGTGGGTGTCGATCACGTAGGGCCGCAGGCGCTCCCACCACCGCCGGCAGCGGGCGAGGAGGTCGGAGACATCCACACCCGCCCGCCCGTAGACGCCCTCCAGGAGGGCACTCTTGCGGGCGGCCACGAACTGGAGCTGCTCCAGGAGGTGGTCCTCCTCGCCCAGGTCCCCCACGCGGATCCCGATGCGGGCCACCTTGTCGCTGTACACGGGCCAGATCCCCTGCTTTGTGGTCCCGTGAGGCCTCTTGGCCCGCGCCGCCTCCTCCAGCTCGTCGATGAGGATGTGGTGGGGGAAGATCACGTGGGCGCGGTCGGAGACCCACAGGCGGCCCACCGTGGGCATGCCGGCGCGCTCGACGGTCTCGATCTCCTCCAGGAGGACGTCGGGGTTGACGACGACGCCCGGGCCGATGACGCACTGCGACGCCGGGTGGAAGATCCCCGAGGGCACGAGGTGGAGCCGAAAGGTGCCGTGCTCGTTCTGAATGGTGTGGCCGGCGTTATTGCCGCCGTTGTACCGGATGACGAGGTCGGCGTGGGCGGCCAGCGTGTCGATGACCTTGCCCTTGCCCTCGTCGCCCCACTGGGCGCCCACGACCGCGGTGACGGGCATCAGGACGTCTCCCGCCCGGCCCCGGGGGCCATGCCCGCCGCCACCCGGGCGGCCTTGGCCTCCACCTCGGCGGCGAGCCGCGCCTTGAACTGGCGGAAGCGGTCGCGCAGGGCGGGGTCGGACGTGGCGAGGATCTGGACGGCCAAGAGACCCGCGTTGCGCGCGGCGCCGATGCCCACGGTGGCCACCGGGACACCGGAGGGCATCTGGACCGTGGAGAGCAGGGAGTCGAGCCCCCCGAGCGCGGGCCCGGGGATCGGCACCCCGATGACGGGGAGGCTCGTGTGGGCGGCCAGCACGCCGGCCAGGTGGGCGGCCCCGCCGGCTCCGGCGATGAGGACCTGGATCCCGCGCCCCTCGGCCTCCCGAGCGTAGGCGTGGACCCGGTCCGGGGAGCGGTGCGCCGAGGCCACCGTGAGCTCGTAGGGCACGCCAAACTCCGCGAGGACCCGCCCCGCCTCCTCCATCAAGGGAAGATCGGAGTCGCTCCCCATGAGGATCCCCACCCGGGGCTGTCCGTGGACCACACCTGTCCCTCCTTCCGACATCTCCTAGGCGGACACGAGGGCCCGCGCCCCGATATCCCGCCGGTACACGCGCCCGTCGAAGTCGATGAGCGACGCGCCGCGGTAGGCGCGGTCCCGGGCCTCGGCCAGGGTCGACCCCACGCCGACGACGTTGATGACGCGCCCGCCCGCCGTGACGAGGCGGCCGTCCCGGCGGGCCGTCCCCGCGTGGAAGACCAGGACGCCCTCCAGGGACTCGGCCTCCTCGAGCCCGGTGATGGGGTGGCCCGTCCGGGGCGCACCGGGGTATCCCTCAGCGCACAGGACGACGCACACCGCCGCGCCCGGCCGCCACCGGGGCGCGTAGGCGTGGACCCGGCCTCCGAGCACCGCCTCCGCCGCCTCGAGGAGGGATCCCTCCCACAGCGGGAGCAGCGCCTGGGCCTCGGGATCCCCCAGGCGCACGTTGAACTCCAGGACCTGGGGCCCCTCCCCGGTGAGCATGAGCCCCGCGAACAGCACGCCCCGGAAGGGCGAGCCCTCCTGCGCCATCGCCCACAGCACCGGCTCCAGGATCTCGTCCCGGATCCGGTCCATCACGGCCGGCCCCACGGAGGGGACCGGGGCGCAGGCCCCCATCCCCCCGGTGTTCGGGCCGCGGTCTCCCTCGAGGAGGCGCTTGTGATCCTGGACGGCCAGGAGCGGAACCAGCGACGTCCCGTCGCACAGCGCGAAGACGCTGACCTCCTCGCCCTCCAGGACCTCCTCCACCACGACGCGCGACCCGGCCTCCCCGAACCGCCGCTCGACCATGGCCGCCTCGATGGCCGCGACGGCGTCCTCCGCGGACGGAGCGACGGTGACCCCCTTGCCCCCCGCCAGCCCGTCCACTTTCACAACGAGGGGGCGGCCGGCCCTGCGGGCATAGCTGACGGCCTCGGCCGGGCTGTCGAAGATCCGGAAGGGTGAGGTGGGGATCCCGTAGCGGCGGCACAGGTCCTTCATGAAGGCCTTGCTGGCCTCGAGGCGGGACGCGGCCCGGGTGGGACCGAGGATGCGCAGGCCGCGCGCGGCGAAGACGTCCACCACCCCCTCCACGAGGGGGGCCTCGGGACCGACGATGGTGAGGTCCACGCCCCGCCGCCGCGCTTCCTCGGCGAGGGCCCCGAGCTCCCGAGGGGAGTGGGGGAAGCAGGTGGCGAGCTGGGCGATCCCGGGGTTCCCGGGGGTGCAGAGGAGCTCGGCCGATCCCTCGCGGGAGAGCCTCCACACCAGCGCGTGCTCCCTGCCGCCAGACCCGATGACCAGGACCTTCATAGACTCCCCGTGCCGCGCTCCAGCAGGGGAACGCGGGCAGAAAGTGCGAAGAACCAAGCCGACAGAGCTAAGAATACTGTAGCATGTTCCGATCTTTCTGCCAAGCGCAGGATGAAATGTTCGTGATTTGGCGGCGGGCCCTCTCCCTCAGGCAAGGAAACCGCACCCCCGCGGCGAAAGTTCTGCAGAGTTTGCGGCCGGAGGCTTCGTGATACGCGCTGTCATTACGGGGATCGGAGCAGTCACGCCCGTTGGCCTGTCCGCGCGGGAGACCTGGGCGAACCTCCTTGCGGGACGCAGCGGGGTCCGCCCCCTCACCCGCTTCGACGCCTCCCCGTTCCCGGTCCGGATCGCGGCCGAGGTCCTGGGGTTCGACCCCCTCGCCGTCATGTCCCGCAAACGGGCCCGCCGCACGGCCCGGTTCGCCCAGCTGGCGGTGGCGGCCGCCGACGAGGCGCTGCGGGACGCCGGGTTGGCCATCACCGAGGAGATCACGGACCGGGTGGGGGTCACCATCGCGACGGCCCTGGGCGGCGTCGACGTGATCGACGCCGAAGCCGCCCACCTCTACCACGGCCAGCCGGACCGGGTGACACCCTTCTTCCTCCCCCTCCTGATCGCCAACATGGCCTCCTCGGCGGTGAGCATCCACTTCGGCATCCGCGGCCCCTCCAACACCGCCGTGGGCGCGTGCGCCGGAGGCGCCATCGCCCTCATGGAGGCGCGGCGGTGGGTGCAGACGGGCGAGGCCGACTACGTGCTGGCCGGCGGGACGGAGTCCGCCCTCACCCCGTCCGTGTGGGCGGCCCTGTGCTCGCTCGGCGCCCTCAGCACCCGGAACGCCGAGCCCGAGCAGGCGAGCCGCCCCTTCGACCGCGACCGGGACGGGTTCGTCTACGGGGAAGGGGCCGTCGTCTGCGTCGTCGAACGCGAGGACCTGGCCCGGGCCCGCGAGGCTCACGTCTACGCGGAGCTGGCCGGCGCCGCCCTGACGAGCGACGCCCACCACGAGACGGCCCCGCGGCCGTCGGGCGACGTGGCGGCGCGCGCCATCCGGCTCGCCCTGGCCGACGCGGGGGCGCGGCCCGAGGACGTGGACCTCATCGTGGCCCACGGGACCGGGACCCCCCTCAACGACATCGCCGAGACGCGGGCCATCAAGGAGGCGCTGGGACGCCGCGCCCGCGAGGTGCCGGTCACGGCCCCGAAGAGCATGGTGGGCCACCTCATCGGGGCGGCCGGGGCGCTCGCCGCGCTCGTGGGCAGCCTGGCGATCCAGCACGGCTGGATCCCGCCCACGGTCAACCTGGAGCACCCCGACCCCGCGTGCGACCTGGACTACGTCCCGCTGCGGGCCCGGGAGGCCCGGGTCCGCCTCGCCGTGGCCAACGCCTTCGGCTTCGGCGGGCAGAACTGCGTGGTGGTGCTCCGCGCCGTGGACGGTGGCTGAGGCAGCAGCACCCGAGGAGGAGGGCACTGTGTTTGACGGGACCTTTGCCGGGAAGATCGCCCTGGTGACGGGGGCCTCCCGCGGGATCGGACGCGCCACGGCCCTGACCCTGGCCCGCGGGGGGGCGGACGTGGTGGTCCACTACCACCGCCACGAGGCCCAGGCCGAGGAGGTGGCCCGCGCCATCGAAGCCGCGGGACGCCGGGCCCTCGTGGCGGGGGCCGACCTGGAGCAGCCCGAGGAGATCGGCCGCCTCTTCGACCGCATCGCCGAGACCTTCGGGGCGCTCGACTTCTTCATCGCCAACCACGCGGCCACCGCCTTCAAGGCCACGCTGGACGTCAAGCCCCACCACATCCAGCGGACCTTCGACCTCGTGGTCCGCGCCCTCGTCCTCTGCGTGCAGCGGGCCGTCCCCCTCATGGAGGGGCGGGACGGCGTCATCGTCACCATCGGCGGGCAGGGGACCGTGGAGTGCCTGCCCAATTACGCCATCCTGGCCTCGGCCAAGGCGGCCATGGAGGCCTGGACCCGGTACCTGGCCTACGAGCTGGCCGGGCGCGGGATCACGGCCAACTGCGTGAGCCCCGGGGTCATCGCCACCGACTCGGCCCGCTTCTACGGCGGGGACCGGTTCGAGGAGTTCGACCGGCTGATCGCCGACTTCACCCCCCGGGGGCGCATGGGGACGCCCGAGGAAGTGGCCGCGGTGGTGGCGTTCCTGTGCAGCCCGGCCGCGCGGTACATCGTCGGCCAGACAATCGTCGTGGACGGGGGGCTGAGCCTCGTGGCCGCCCCCTTCGAGGCCTTTCGCAAGCACGGGGAGGCGTAGCATGAGCACGAACTCGAAGATCATGACCTGCGAGGACGTGGTGGCCCAGATCCCGGACGGCGCCACCATCGCCATCGGCGGCTCGTCCCTCTCGCGCAAGCCCATGGCCCTCGTCCGCGCGCTGGCGCGGAGCGACCGGCGCGACCTGCGACTGATCGTCAACGTCGGCGGGCCGGAGGTGGACCTCCTCATCGGCACCGGCAAGGTCGCCGAGGTGATCTACGCCTTCGTGGGCTTCGAGGTCATGGGACTGGCGCCCCACTTCCGGCGGGCGCGGCAGGAGGGCAGCCTCGCCTTCCAGGAGTGGACGGAGTTCACCATCATGGCCGGGCTGGACGCCACCATCAAGCGCGTCCCCTTCCTCCCCACTCACGCCGCGCTCGGCACCGACGTCCTCCGCGTCAACCCCGCCTTCAAGACCTTCCAGGACCCCTTCCACGGCGAGACCCTCGTGGCCGTGCCGGCGCTCAAGCCCGACGTGGCCCTCCTCCACGTCAACCTCGCCGACCCGCAGGGCAACGGCGTCATCCTGGGCGACGGCCACATGGACGCCCTGTGCGCCAAGGCGGCCCGGCAGACCTTCCTGTCGGCCGAGCAGATCCTCCTCCCGGAGCGCCTCCAGACCTACGGGCGCGACGTCCACATCTTCCGGACGTCCGTGGCGGGCGTCGTGGAGGCACCGTGGGGCGCCCACTTCACCGGGTGCGCGCCCGATTACCGGGCCGACCTCCTCCACGTGCAGGAGTACCTGGCCGCCGCCCGGGACCGGGCGGCCTGGCACGACTACCTGGAGCGGTACGTCTACGTCAGCGACCGCGAGTACCTCGAGCGGCTCGGCGGGGAGCACACCCTCGGCGAGCGGCTCCGAGTCTAGCGAGGAGGAGAGCCCCCATGGCGGAGTACACCATCGACGAACTGATCATCACCTGCATGGCGCGGGAGCTGCGCGGGGAGGTCCTCGTCAGCTCCGTGACGGCCTTCGGCGCCCTCGCGGCCCACCTGGCCAAGAGCACCCACGCTCCGGAGCTGGCCGTCCTCGCCACGCCCGAGTCCGGCATGGACGTCGTGCCCCTCCCGACCCTCACCCTGGGGCAGTTCCTCACCGACAACCAGCGGGCCATCCCGCTCACGATGGAGGACATCTTCGACGCCATCTTCACCGACCGGTTCCGGATCTGGATCAACCCCGCCCAGATCGACCAGCGGGGCAACGTGAACATCTCGGTCATCGGTCCCTGGGAGCGTCCCAAGGTCGCCCTCGTGGGCTCCCGCGGCATCCCGGAGGACACGAGCCACCTCTCCCAGGGGCTCTACTACCTCACCGAGCACTCCCCGCGCACCGTGGTCGCCCAGGTCGACTTCATCAGCGGGGTCGGCTACACCGAAGACCGCAAGAAGTACCTCGGCCCCCACGGGGCGCCGACCTGCCTCGTCACCGACCTCGGCGTGTTCGGCTGGGACCCCGAGACCGGCACGATGATCCCCCGGAGCCTCCACCCCGGCGTCACGGCGCAGGTGGTCAAGGAGCGGACCGGCTTCCCGATCCGGATCCCCGCCGACGTGCCCCCGACCGAGCCGCCCTCCGCCGAGGAGATCGCCATCATCCGGGCCGCCGACCCGCTGGAGGTGCGCAAGCTGGAGCTCCTCTCCGGCAAAGAGGCGGCGGAGAAATTCGCCGTGATCTACGAGCGGGAGCGGCAGGCGCTGCACGCCGCCTGGCCCCGGCGCCGGCACTGATGGCGGGGCCCCTCTCGGGGCGCCGCGCCGTCGTGACGGGGGGCGGGCGGGGCATCGGCCGGGCCACCGCCCTCCGGCTCGCGGCGCTCGGCGCCGACGTGGCCGTCGTGGCGCGCACGGCCGCCCAGGTGGAGCAGGTGGCCGCCGAGGTCCGCGCCCGGGGAGCCCGGGGGCTCGGCATCAGCGCCGACCTCACGGGGTACGCCGCCTGCCGCGCGGCCCTCCTCCGCGTCCAGCAGGAGCTGGGGGGGCTTGAGATCCTCGTCAACAACGCCGGGTGGACCCTCACCTCGAGCTTCCTGGAGGAGGACGAGGCCTACTGGCGGCGCGTCATCGACAGCAACCTGTGGAGCGCCATCTTCTGCTCCCGGGTCGCGCTGGAGTGGATGGTGGACCACGGGGGCGGCGCCATCGTCAACGTGGCGAGCGACGCCGGCCGCGTGGGGACGGCCGGGGAGGCGGTCTACTCGGCCGCGAAGGGCGGCGTCATCGCCCTCACGCGGTCGCTGGCCCGGGAGATGGCGCCCCACGGGGTGCGCGTGAACTGCGTCTGCCCCGGCCCCACCGAGACCGAGGTGCTCGCCGAAAACCGCCGCGACCCCCAGCAGGCCGGCCGGATCGACCGGATGATCCGGCAGATCCCCCTGCGCCGGGTCGCCCAGCCCGAGGAGGTCGCCGAGGCCGTGGTGTTCTTCTGCACGGACGCCTCCCGCTACATCACCGGCCAGGTGCTGAGCGTGTCGGGCGGCCTCACGATGGTGTGATGGACGCGCCCTCCCCCCTCCGCATCGCCGTCGACTGCATGGGCGGCGACCACGCCCCCCGGGAGATCGTGGAGGGGGCGCTCCGGGCCGCGCGGGACCTGGGCCTCCACGTGCTCCTCGTGGGCGTGCCCCAGGCCGTCCTCCCTCACCTGCCGCCCTCCTCGCGGCACCAGGTCGCGGGGACGCAGGTGCAGCTCGTGCCGAGCGACCCCGCCATCCCGGAGGGGGCGCCGCCGCTCGAGTCCCTCCGGGCGATGCCCGATGCCTCCATGGCGGTCACCATGCGCCAGGTCCGGCTCGGCCGCGCCGACGCCGCCGTGAGCGCCGGGAGCACGGGGCCGACACTCCTCGCCGCCGTGCGGGAGCTGGGGATGCTGCCCGGGGTCCGGAGGGCCTGCGTGGGGCGGCAGATCTTCGGCCTCCACCCGGAGACCTTCCTCATCGACCTGGGCCCCACCATGGACTGCGAGGCCCACCACCTGGTGGAGTTCGCCGTGATCGGCACCACCTACATGCGGGTCTTCGAGGGGATCGCCGACCCCACGGTGGCCCTCCTCAGCAACGGCCGCGAGCCGGGCAAGGGGAACCGGGTGGTGAAGCAGGCCGCCCAGCTGCTGAGCCGGAGCGGGCTGCGGTTCGTCGGCCTCCTCGAGGGGCACCACTTCATCGCCGGCCAGGCGAACGTGGTGGTGTGCGACGGCTTCGTGGGGAACGTCGTGCTGAAGAGCGTCGAGGGGCTGGGGCGGGAGCTGGCCCGCTGGCTGGGCGAGGAGCTGCGGGCCGACCTCCCGGCCGATCGGCTCCAGCGGCTCGTGGAGACCGTCGTCGAGCTCACCAATCCCATCGACCGCCTGGGCAGCCTGCCGCTCCTGGGCGTCCGCGGGAACGTGGTCATGGCCCACGGCGCCTCCGACCGCCACGCCATCGCAGCCGCGATCGGCCAGGCCGTGCGCGCGGTCCGGGGCCGGTTCGTGGAGCGGCTCGAGGCGGCCCTGGCCGAGACCCGGGCGCGGCTCCGGGAGACGGCCCCGGCGCCGCCACGGGAGGGGTAGAAAGCGGGAGGCCACGCCGAAATCCCGCTCGCTCCCGGGGAGGCGACCGCGGCGCGGCCGAGTGAGTGGATCGCGCGCGATCGGGCCGCGCTCCCCTGGAGCGCGTGGGGCCTGGGGGCGCGCGGGCCCTCCGCCGCCTCTGCGCAGAGCGTCCGGGGACCTTCCGCCCGGTGACGGCGGGCCCCCCCCGGGGACTGCGGGGAGCGAGGCCCGAAGGACGTCCTTCGACCGGGGACGGCGACACGACACCCGTCCCTCGCGGGAGGAAGCCCGCACAGGGCGGGCGGCCCGGAAAGCGAGGAGCGGGGAGGCCGGGCCTCCCCGCTCCTCGAGCGCCCTCGGGCGCGCCCCCGCTACATGGGCGGGGTGGGGGTGGGGGTCTCCTTCTCCTCCTCGGGCTTCTCGACCACCAGCACCTCGGTCGTGAGCACCATGGAGCCCACGCTGGCCGCGTTCTGGAGGGCCGAGCGCGTCACCTTGCACGGGTCGATGATGCCCGCCTTCATCATGTCCACGAACTCGCCCGTCAGGACGTTGAAGCCCCACCCGGGCTTCTGCTGCTTCACCTTCTCGACGATGATGGAGCCCTCGTAGCCCGCGTTGGCGGCGAGCTGGCGGAGCGGCTCCTCCAGGGCCCGCCGCACGATCTCCACGCCGACCTTCTCATCGCCCGAAACCTGGAGCCGGTCGAGGGCGGGCTGGACGTTCAGGAGCGCGACGCCGCCGCCCGGAACGATCCCCTCCTCGACGGCCGCGCGGGCGGTCGACAGGGCGTCCTCGAAGCGGTGCTTCTTCTCCTTGAGCTCCGTCTCGCTGGCCGCCCCGACCTTGATGACGCCCACGCCGCCCACCAGCTTGCCGAGGCGCTCCTGCAGCTTCTCGCGGTCGTAGTCGCTCTCCGTCTCCTCGATCTGCTTGCGGAGCTCACTGATCCGCTTCTGGATCTCCACCTGCTTGCCGGCGCCGCCCACGATGATGGTCTCCTCCTTGCGGACCTTCACCTGGCGCGCCTTCCCCAGCTGGCTCAGGTCCACCAGCTCCAGCTTGAGGCCCAGCTCCTCCGTGATGACCTGGCCCCCGGTGAGGATGGCGATGTCCTGGAGGATGGCCTTCCGGCGGTCGCCGAAGGCCGGGGCCTTGACCGCCACCGCCTGCAGCGTCCCCCGCAGCTTGTTGACCACGAGGGTTGCGAGCGCCTCGCCCTCCACGTCCTCGGCGATGATCAGAAGCGGCTTGTTGACCTGGACCACGCGCTCGAGCACGGGGAGGAGGTCCTTCACGGCGCTGATCTTCTTGTCGGTGATCAGGATGAAGGGGTCGTCGAGGACGGCCTCCATCTTCTCGGGGTCGGTGACCATGTAGGGGGAGATGTAGCCCTTGTCGAACTGCATGCCCTCCACGGTCTCCACCGTCGTCTCGATCCCCTTGGACTCCTCGACGGTGATGACGCCGTCCTTGCCCACCTTCTCCATGGCGTCGGCGATGAGCTTGCCGATCTCGGGATCGTGGGCGGAGATGCTGGCCACCTGGGCGATGGCCTCCTTGGTCTCCACCGGCTTGGCGATCTTGCGCAGCTCCTCGACGGCGGCCTCCACCGCCTTGTCGATCCCGCGCTTGAGCGCCATGGGGTTGGCGCCGGCGGCGACGTTCTTGAGGCCCTCGCGGACGATGGCCTGGGCCAGCACCGTCGCCGTGGTGGTCCCGTCGCCGGCCACGTCGTTGGTCTTGGTGGCGACCTCGCGGACGAGCTGCGCCCCGGCGTTCTCAAAGGGGTCCGGCAGCTCGATCTCCTTGGCGACGGTCACGCCGTCATGGGTGATGGTGGGCGAGCCGTATTTCTTCTCGAGCACGACGTTCCGTCCCTTCGGGCCGAGGGTGATCCTCACCACGTCGGCCAGCCGGTTCACGCCGCGCTCGAGGGCCCGCCGCGCCTCCTCGTTGTACAAGAGCAGCTTGGGCATCGCGGCTCCCTCCGTGCCGTCCTAGGCCTTGGCCTTCGCCTTCTCCTTCTCCGGGACCACGACGGCCAGGACGTCGCTCTCCCGCAGGATCAGGTACTCCTCGTCGTCCCGCTTGTACTCGGTGCCGGCGTACTTGGCGAAGATGACCCGGTCGCCCACCTTCACGTCCATGGGGATGCGCTCGCCCTTCTCGTTGCGGGCCCCCGGCCCCACGGCCACGACCTCGCCCTCCTGGGGCTTCTCCTTGGCCGTGTCGGGCAACACGATCCCGCCCTTGGTGCGCTCGAGCTCCTCGATGACCTTCACCACAATGCGGTCACCCAACGGCTTCAGGTCCATAGCGCGTCTCCCTCCGTCCGGTGGAATTTTTCCGCGGGACGTTTAGCACTCATCCCGCCGGAGTGCTAAACCTACCCCTCACTATAGGCCATGGAAAGCAGTCCAGCAACCCCAAATATGCCAAAATTTCCCGGTTCGATGGGAAAACTCGCCTTCTTCCTCGGTCTTTCTCGTGAATTTTAATGGTTCTGAGACGCCAAAACGCGGACCGTCTCCGGGACGGGGGTCTCGAGATCCAAGTCGGCGTAGGCCCCGAGCCGCCACGTGGACCTCCACCCCTCCCGGAGCCGGTAGGCCCCGGCGGCGGCGATCATCCCGGCGTTGTCGGTGCACAGCCCAAGCGCGGGAACGTGGAGGACGAGCCCCAGGCGCGCCACCTCCTCGGCCATGCGCGCCCGGAGGAGGCCGTTGGCCGCGACGCCCCCCGCGAGCAGGACGGACCGCACCTCGTGGGCGCCCGCCGCGCGCACCGTCTTCGCCACGAGCACCTCGACGAGGCTCCTCTGGAACGCCGCCGCCACGTCGGCCGCCCGGGGAGGGTCTGTGGCCGTAGGGCCCGGCGGCGCCCCGCGCGCGGCCATGGCCCGGAGGACCGCCGTCTTGAGCCCGCTGAAGGAGAAGTCCAGGCTCCGCTCGTCCGGGAAGGGAAGCGGCAGCCGCACCGCCTCCGCCGCGCCCTCCCGCGCCGCGCGCTCGATGGCGGGGCCGCCGGGGTAGCCGAGCCCCAGGGCGCGCGCGACCTTGTCGAAGGCCTCCCCCGCCGCGTCGTCCCGCGTCCGGCCGAGGATCCGGTAGAGGCCGTGGCCCCGCATGAGCACGAGGTCCGTGTGCGCCCCCGAGACGATGAGCACGAGCGCCGGGAGCGGGAGGTCCGGGCGCTCCAGGAAGTTGGCGTAGATGTGGCCCTCCAGGTGGTTGACCCCGATGAGGGGGAGGCCGCGGGCGAAGGCCACGGCCTTGGCGGCGGCGACGCCCACCGTGAGGGCGCCCGCGAGGCCGGGCCCGCAGGTCACGGCCACGGCCCCGATGTCGGACAGGCTCGTGCCGGCCCGCTCCAGCGCCTCGTCCACCACGGGACCGAGGCGCTCCAGGTGGCGGCGGGAGGCGAGCTCCGGCACGACCCCCCCGTAGCGGGCGTGCAGGTCCACCTGGGAGGCGACGACGTTGGACAGCAGCCCCCGCTCCTCGTCCAGCACGGCCGCGGAGGTCTCGTCGCAGGAGGTCTCGATCGCGAGGAGGCGCACGGGACTGCGGGGGATGCGGGGCGGCCCTCAGGCGGCCGGCGGGTCTCCCTCCAGCTTGGCGCGGTTCTGCCGGAGGAGGTCCTGGAAGGCCGGGTCGTACATGTTCCCCGTCCACATGACGATGGCGTCCTCCCGGTTGTCGCTGTAGTACCCCCTCCGGACCCCGATCTCCTTGAACCCGTACTTCCTGTAGAGGGCCTGCGCGCCGTAGTTGGACTTCCGGACCTCCAGGGTCACCCACCGCGCACCGCGCCGCATGGCCTCGTCCAGGAGGGCCACGAGCAGGCGCTCGCCGATGTGCTGGCGGCGGTAGCGGGGGTCCACCGCGATGGTGGTGACGTGGGCCTCGTCCAGGATCACCCACATGCCGGTGTACCCCACGATCTCCGAGGTGATGCGGGCCACGAGGTAGCAGGCGAGCCGGTTCTCCCGGAGCTCGTGGGTGTAGGCGTCCCGGGGCCACGGGGTGGGGAAGGAGACCTGCTCGATCTCCAGCACCCGCCCGATGTCCTCCACTCGCATCGGGCTGATGGTGACCGGATGGGTGACGACCATCGTCACTGTCCGTTTCCCGGCCGGTGGGGCATTTCCTGCCACGGCCGGACCTCAAGACGCCGGCCGTAGAGGGGGAGGAGCCGGTCGGGGTCGTCCCGCTCGCCGCGCGCAAGCCGGCGGAGCGCCACCGCCCCGACGAGCGCGCCGCGCGGGTGGACGTGGAGGCCCCCGGAGTGCGCCCTCTCGCCCAGGGCCCGGAGGAGCGCCTGGCCTTCGCCCACCACCAGGACGGGCGCCCCCGGCCGCTCGGCGAGGACGCGGCCCACCTCAGAGGCGACCAGATCGGGCGGGGCGACAAGGGGCGGCAGGAGGGAGACCGGGGCTTCGGGACAGCGGGGGAGGTCGTAGAGGGCGGCGGCCACCTCCCCCCGGTGGGCGTCCAGGGCGGCGAGCACCAGGCCCGCCCCGCAGGCCCCCTGGGCCAGGGCCTCGAGGGTGCCCACGCCGACGAGCGGCACGTTCCGGGCCCGGGCCCAGGCCGCGGCGGTGGCGATGCCGATCCGGAGGCTCGTGAAGCCCCCGGGCCCCCGGCTCACGGCCACCGCTTCCACGTCGGGGGGGGAGAGGTCGAGATCCCGCAGCAACGCCTCGATAAGGGGGAGGAGCGCCTCCAGGTGGCGTGCGGGGGCGCGGAGGGTGACCTCGCCCAGCACGCCCGAGGCGTCCACCACCGCCGCGCTCACGACGGGGGTCGCGGTCTCGAGCGCGAGCACGCGCACGCCTCCACCTCCCGGACGACCTCCTCGTACCCGCCTCCCCGGGGCACGAACCGGATCACGCGGTCCTCCTCCCCCCTCCCGAACTCGATCTCCACCCGCAGGTGCTCGGGGGGCAGGACAGACTCGCCCACGTCGGGCCACTCGATGACCGTGACCCCGGGCCCGTCCACCAGGTCCTCGAGCCCCAGGGTCTCGAGCTCGGAGGCCTTCAGCCGGTACAGGTCCACGTGGTAGAGGGGGAGCGGTCCCCGGTGCTCGTGGATCAGGGTGAAGGTGGGGCTGCGCACGTAGCCCGCGACCCCGAGGCCCCGGGCCAGGCCTCGGACGAAGCACGTCTTGCCCGCCCCGAGGGGCCCCGCCAGGGCCACCACGCACCCCCTGGCCTCCCGGGCCCGCAGCGCGCGCCCCAGGGCCTCCCCCACGAGCTCGGTCTCCCCCGGGCTGTGGGTCTCGCAGGCCCTCTCCTCCCCGCCCGGCGGGGTCGTGCGGCCTGTCATCGGCAGCGGCGCGGTCCGATCCCGCGGACCCCTAGCTCCCTCCCTGGTCCGCCGCCCTGCGCAAGAAGGGGGTCAGGAGGTCGATGGGGATGGGGAAGATGGTCGTGGAGTTGTGCTCGGCCGCCACCTCCGTGAGGGCCTGCAGGTAGCGGAGCTGCAGGGCCACGGGCTGAGTCGCGATCTTGGCGGCCGCCTGCACGAGCCGCTCGGCCGCCTGGAACTCGCCCTCGGCGTTGATGACCTTGGCGCGGCGCTCGCGCTCCATTTCGGCCTGGCGCGCCATGGCCCGCTTCATCCCCTCGGGGAGGATCACGTCGCGCACCTCCACGAGGGTCACCTTGATCCCCCAGGGCTCCGTCGCCTCGTCGATGACGCGCTGGAGCTGCTGGTTGATCTTGTCGCGCTGGCTCAGGAGCTCGTCCAGCTCGTGCTGGCCCAGCACGCTCCTGAGGGTCGTCTGGGCGAGGAGGAAGGTGGCGCGGGTGTAGTTCTCCACCTTCACGACGGCGTCCTCGGGGTTCACCACCCGGAAGTAGACCACCGCGTCCACGGTCACGGGCACGTTGTCGCGGGTCATCATCTCCTGGCGCGGGACGTCCAGCGTGATGACCCGCAGGTCGATCTTCTGCATGCGGTCCACGAGGGGGATGAGGAAGATGACCCCCGGCCCCTTGGCCCGCAGCAGCCGGCCGAGCCGGAACACGATCCCGCGCTCGTACTCGCGCGCGATCTTCACCATGGAGGACAGAAGCGAGATGAACACGATGAGGATGGCCACCACGACCGGGCCCAGGATGGCGCTCATGGCGTTCCCCCCTCTTTCCGGACTCCCAGATGGAGCCCTCGGACGCGGACGACGCGGACCCGGTGGCCGGCGGGGATGAGCCCGTCCTCCGACTCCGCGCTCCACAGCTCGCCTTCGACGAAGACGGTCCCCGTGGGGTTGATGTCGGTGCGGGCGACCCCCACGGCGCCCACGAGGGCCTCGCGGCCGGTCTGGACGCGCCGGGCCTGGGCCCGGATCCCCGCTCCCACCGCGAAGGCGAAGAAGCCCGCGGTGAGGGCCGCCATGGTGAGGATCAGCACCAGCGAGATGCGGAGGAAGGGGGCCTGGCGCTCCGTGAGGAGCAGGGCGCCCAGGACGAAGGCGGCGATGCCCCCGGCCGTGAGGACGCCGTGGCTCGGGACCTTCAGGTCGGCGATGAACAGGAGCAGGCTGAAGGCGATGAGGAGCAGCCCGGCCACGTTCACCTCCACCACGGCGAAGGAGGCGAGCGCCAGGATCAGCGCCAGCCCCCCGATGACGCCGGGGAAGACCGAGCCGGGGTTGCTGAGCTCGAAGATGATGCCGTAGATGGCGATCGTCATGAGGACGAAGCCGACGTTCGGGTCGCTCAGGAGCTGCAGGAACCGCTCGGTGACGTCCATGGGGATCTCCACGAGGCGGGCCCCGCGCGTGTGCAGGACCCGCACCCCCGCCGCCGTGCGGACGCTCCGGCCGTCCAGCCGGTCGAGGAGCTCCCGGGGCGAGCCCGCCACCAGGTCGATCACGTGGAGGCGCAGCGCCTCCTCCTCGGTGATGGAGACGCTCTGCCGCACCGCCTTCTCCGCCCAGTCGGCGTTGCGGCCCCGCAGCTGCGCGAACCCCCGGATCTCGGCCACCGCGTCGTTGGTGATCTTGGTCATGAGGGTGCGGTCCTCGCCCCCGACCCCCCCGCCGGGGGCGATCCCCACCGGGTGCGCGGCCCCCAGGTGGGTCGCGGGCGCCATGGCCGCGACGGTGGCCGCGTAGGTGATGAACACGCCGGCCGAGGCCGCGCGCCCTCCGCTCGGCCACACGTAGACGATGGAGGGGACCGGCGAGTTGATGAGCGCCTTGGTGATGTCGTCCATGGACTTCATGAGGCCGCCGGGCGTGTCGAGCTCGATGAGGAGCGCCTCCGCCCCCGACTGCTCGGCCTCCCGCAGGCCCCGCTGCACGTACCGGGCCGTGGCCGGCCCGATGACCCCGGTGACCCGGATCACGTCCACGACCGGCCCGCCCGCGGGCGGGGCGCCGGCGCGGGCGAGGGCCGGGGCCAGCAGCGCCGCCAGGACCAGCCCACCGATGAAGAAGGCGCGGCCGGACCGCGCACGAAGGGGCACGCCGTGCTGTTCTACACGGCGGAATGACCCTCCTGTGGCCCTCCGCCGCCCGGGCCCCGGGGGGCGTCGGGCCCCGGGCCCCGGCGCCGGTGGAGCCGGATGTAGAGCTCGCGCACGTCCTCCAGGGTGTTGATCTCGTCTGGCGGCTTGTCGTCGCGGATCCGGACGATCCGCGGGAACCGGAGGGCGAAGCCCGAGTCGTGGCGCGAGCTCTGGGTGATGGCGTCGAAGGCCACCTCCAGGACGATCCGGGGCTCCACCAGCCGCACGAAGCCCCGGTCCTCCACCGTGTGCTCGAGGAACCACCGGCTCAGGCGGTCGATCTCCGCGTCCGTGAGCCCCGAGTAGGCCTTGCCGATGGTGGCGAGCCCCTCCCCGCTGCGGACGGCGAACGTGTAGTCGGAGAGCACCCCGGCCCGCTTGCCGTGGCCGTACTCGGCGGCTACCACCACCACGTCCAGCGTGCCGACCCCGGGCTTCCACTTGAACCACAGCCGGCCCCGGCGCCCGGGCTCGTAGGGCGCATCGGGGCGTTTCATGACGATGCCCTCGTGCCCCCGCGCGCGCGCCAGCCGGAACCGCGCCTCCAGCTCCTCCCCGGTGCGGGCCCAAGTCGCCTCGCTCACGAAGAGGGGGTGGCGCCAGGGGAGGCCCTCCAGCAGGGCCCGCCTCTCCCGGAGCGGCCGGTCGATGAGGACGCCCCCTTCGAGGTACAGGAGGTCGAAGGCCACGAGCACCACGGGGATCTCCCGGAGCAGCGGGCTGGGGTCGCGGCGCCGGAGGCGCTGCTGGAGCTGGGTGAACCCCAGGGGCCTCCCCTCGCGCCAGGCGATCACCTCGCCGTCGAGCACGTAGGAGGGCGCCAGCGCGGCGAGGGCGGGGAGGAGCTCGGGGAAGGCCCCCGTGATGTCCTCCAGGGTGCGCGAGAAGAGGGCGAGCCTCCCCCCCTCGTGGTGCACCTGAACGCGGATCCCGTCGTACTTGTCCTCGACCAGCACCTCCGGGGCGTCCTCGAGGGCTTCCTCCGGGGCCGACACCTGGCTCGCCAGCATGAACCGGAAGGGCCGGCCGCACAGGAGCCGGAGTGAGCCGAGCGCGCCCCTGCGGGCCCAGACGGCGATCTCTCCCGGGTCGGCGACGACCAGGGCCGCGCGGCGCACCTCCTCGGCGGGCACGCCCACGGCGTGGGCGATGGCTGCGAGGAGGAGGCCCTCCTGCACCCCCACCCGGAGGTCGGAGGTCATGATCTTCACCAGGTACTTGGCCTCGGCTGGGGAGGCGTCCTGGAGCAGCGCCCGGACGGCCGCCAGCTTGGCCCGCCGCGAGGACGGGCCCTGGCAGGCGGCGATGGCCTCGAAGGCCTCGGCCACGGCGCGCAGGGTGAGGGACCGGCTGAAGAGCCCCGGCGCGGGCGGGCGGCGGGCCAGGAGCGCCTCCGCGGCCTCGCCCAGGTCGCCCCGCGCCACGTAGGCCGCCCGCAGCTCCTCGACGGACGCGCCGGTGAGCTCGAGCAGCACGCCGCTCAGGGCCGCCCCGCCCACCATGAGGCGCCGCGGGTCTCCCGGGGGAAACGGGGAGCCCAGCAGGAACCGGCACGCCCGCCGGAGGTCGTCGTCCCCCAGGGCGGCGAGGTAGCCCGCGAGGGTCGCCACCTTGGCGTGGGTGCTGGAGGTGGCGCGGACCGCCTCCAGCGCCCCGACCAGGTCCGCGAAGGGCGCCTCCGGTCCGGCTACAGGGTGGACCGCGCCAGCACCAGGCACGCCATCGTCAGGAGGTAGGCCTGCTCCACGTCCCGCGCCCGGTACCCGACGGTCCAGGGACCGAGCCGCGTCATCCCCGGGATCAACATGCACCGGTCGGCCATGGCGGTCGTGACCCACTCGAGCTCCAGGGGCACGGGCCGGGGCAGGACGAGGGGTTTCAGCTCCTTGAGCCTCCGAAGCGCCCGCGCCGCTCCCTCCTTGATCCTGCGGCGCGCCTCCACGGGCTGGTAGGACCGCGCCGCCACGCGGCCGATGGGCTGCTTCACGGCCACCGCCTCCACCTGGGGCAGGAACTTCTTCACCTGCTGGACGGCCGCGGTATCGCCCGTGACGAGCGCCACCGGGACCTTGAAGTGGCCCGCGAGCGCGGCGTTGAGGCCCGCCTCGCCCGCCACGAGGCCCCCCAGCTTGATCTGCCGCACCGTGGCGCTGCTGTAGGTGTGGTCCAGGACGCCGTCCTGGGTGCCGGAGGCGGCGTGGTACCCCACGAAGAACACCGCGTCGAAGGACGGGTCGATGCCCTGCATCATGCCGTGGGGCTTGGGGCTGCCGCTCACCAGCTGGGCCTGCGGGTGCAGCTCCTCGATGAGGAGGTTCCGCATGGTGTTGTGGGCGTCGTTGACCACGATCTCCGTGGCCCCCGCCTCGAGGGCCCCCAGGATGGCGGCGTTGACCTCCTCGGTCATGAGCCGCCGGAAGCGCACGTAGTCCGGCCGCTCCGGCAGGACCTGGTCCCAGTGAACCACACCCGCCGTGCCCTCCATGTCCGCCGAGATGAAGACCTTCATGCTCCCCCCTTGTGAGCCGCCGTAGGATCGCCCAGGTTTACGCGCCGGCCTCGTCCAGCTCCTCCAGCCCCACGACCGCCCGGATGGCGCCCACCGCGGCGCCGCTGTGGTTGCGGACGACCGGGCGGGCGTGCTCGCCGAGCTCCTCCGCCTCCTCGGGGGTGACCACGCCCAGCTGCCCGAGCACCGCGAGGGCCACGGCCCCGAGGGCGCGGGGGCCTCCGTCCTCCACCTTGATGCCGACCCCCCACCCCTCGCGGAGGAGGCCGATCCCCAGCACGCCCTCGGCGCCGCTCTTGCACACCAGCCGGTCCCCACACTTCCTGAGGAGCTCGGTGACGAGCCGGCCCGCGCCCGCCACGAGCTCGGGGTGCGCCCTCATGGCGTCGACGAGCCGGCATGCCGCCTCGCCCCGCGCCCCGCCCAGCGCGCTCGGGCGGGCGAGGACAGCGTAGGCGCGGGCCAGCTGGCGCACCGTGGCGTGGAAGGTCGGCACTCCGCACCCATCCACGGCCCGGCCCATCGCCCCGGGTGGTGCGCCGCAGGCATCGGCCACGAGACCGGCGATCTCCCGCTGCAGGGGGTGGTCGGGCTCCAGGTACGAGTCCACGGGCCAGCCCCGGACGCGGCACGTGGCCAGCATGCCGGCGTGCTTGCCCGAGCAGTTGTTGTGGAGGGGGAGCGGCTCCCGGCCCTGGCGGACCAGAGACGCCGCCTCCCGGGGATCCAGGGGCGGGTGCGCGCCGCACCGGAGCGCCGACTCGTCCAGGTCGGCCTTGCGGAGGATGCTCCGGACCGCCTCCAGGTGCTCCGGCCGGCCCGCGTGGGAGGCGCACACGACCGCGAGCTCGGCATCCGTGAGGGCGAGCCGGTCCGCAGCGCCCGACTCCACGAGGGGGATGGCCTGGAGCGGCTTCGCGGCCGAGCGCAGGAAGCACGGGAGGTCCGGGTCGCCCGCCCGGTACAGGAGCCGCCCCTCGGGGTCGACCACGGCGACGGCGCCCCGGTGGAGGCTCTCCGGGAATCCCCCGCGGTCGACGAGGGCGAGGGGAGCGCTAGCCACGGGTCCTCCGGACGGCGGCGTCCACCAGCGCCCGGAAGAGGCGCTGGCAGGCCGGCTCGCTCCGCCACATGCGCTCCGGGTGCCACTGCACGCCCAGCACGAACCGCCGCCCGAGCGCTTCCACGCCCTCCACGAGGTCCTCCCACCAGGCGGTCGCCACCAAGACAGGCGCCACTTTCTTGACGGCCTGGTGGTGGAAGGTGTTGACCCCGAGCCGCTCGACCCCCAGGACCGCGTGGAGGAGGCTCCCGGGCTGGACGACCACGTCGTGGAGCGCCGCATCCGGGGGAGCCTCGGGACGGGACCTGCGCTGGTGGTGGCTCCACCGCTGCAGGCCCGTGCGCTGGAGGTCCAGGTCCTGGAAGAGCGTCCCGCCGAGGGCGACGTTGAGGACCTGGAGGCCGCGGCAGATCCCCAGCACGGGCAGGTCGGTTCCCACGGCCGTGCGCGCGAGGGGGAGCTCCAGCGCGTCCCGCGCCGGGTCGACCTCGACCCCCATGCCCTCCTCCAGGGCCTCGCCGTAGTGGGCCGGGTCCACGTCGGGCCCGCCTGAGAGGACCAGGCCGTCGAGCGTCTCGAGGGGCGGCAGGGGCCGGCCCGGGACGAGCGGAAGCGGCTCGCCCCCGGCGGCCTCCACCGCCTCCAGGTACTCCCGGAGCTTCTCCGCGGATCCCCCCGTCACGCCGATCCGAGCCCGAGCCCGGATGCGCCTCCGGAGGCCTCGTGCGCACACGTCCCTACTCTACCTCGCCCCCACGGCCCGGTCAAAGGGCCGGGGACCGAGGATACGACCCCAGGACCCGCAGGAAGGTGGTGTGGCCTGCGAGCTCCGCGAGGGCCTCGCGGACCGGCGGGTCGTCCACGTGCCCGTCGAAGTCCACGTAGAAGATGTACTCCCAGGGACGCGTCCTCCCCGGCCGCGACTCGATCTTGGTGAGGTTGATGTCGCGGAGGGCGAGCGCGCCGAGGGCGCGGTAGAGGGTCCCCGGGCGGTTGTCCAGGGCGAACACCACGGAGGTCTTGCTGCGCGCGCTCCGCCCGACCGCCTCGCGGCCGAGCACCAGGAACCGCGTGACGTTGCTCGGGTTCGTCTCGATGGCCTCGGCGAGGACGGCGAGGTCGTAGATCTGGGCGGCCCGGCGGCTCGCGATGGCCGCGGACGAGCGGAGGTTCTGCTCGCGGATCATCTTGGCGCTCCCCGCGGTGTCGTAGGTGGCCACCGCCTCCACGCCCAGCCGGCGCAGGAAGCTCTCGCACTGGGCCAGCGCCTGGGGGTGGGAGTACACGCGCCGGATGCCCTCAAGGCTCTCGCCGGGCAGCGCCATGAGGCAGTGGCTCACCCGCAGGTCGAGCTCGCCCGCGATGACGAGGTCGTGGCCCAGCAGGAGGTCGTAGGTCTCGTTGATGCTGCCGGCCTGGGAGTTCTCCACCGGCACCACGGCCCGGTCGGCCCGCCCCCCGGCCACGGCCGCGAAGGCGTCGGCCAGCGTGGCGCAGGGGACCGTCTCGACCTCGCCGAACAGACGCACCACCGCCTCCTCGCTGTAGGCTCCCGGCTCCCCCTGAAACGCCACGCGCACGCCGATCCCTCCCTGCCCTCAGGGGACGCTCCCGAGGAGCGTCCGCACGGCGCGCACCGCCCCCCGCTCCAGGTACACTCGCGGGATCCGGCGGCTCACGCGCGCCAGCACCTCATAGGGGATGGTGTGGGCGCGCCGGGCGACCTCGGCCACGGGCAGGGACGCCCCCCACAGCTCCACTTCGTCGCCCACCTGGACCGGGAGGTCCCCGGCGTCGGCCGTGATCTGGTCCATGCTGACGCGGCCGGCGACGGGGATCCGCTGCCCGCGCACCAGGACGGCCCCTCCCTCGCCCGCACGCCGCGGGTAGCCGTCGGCGTACCCCACGGGGAGGATCACGAGCGTCGCCTCCCGCTCCGTGCGGTAGGTCCACCCGTAGCCCACGGGCGTCTGGGGGGGCACGCGTTTCACGAGGGCCACCCGGGCCCGGAGCCGCATGACGGGCGTGAGCGCGGCCCGAGAGGCAAGGTGCGGCGAAGGGGGGACGCCGTAGAGGGCGATCCCGCAGCGGACCATGTCGAGGTGGGCCTCCGGGAGGGCCAGGGTCGCCGCGCTGTTCGCGGCGTGGCGGAGGCCCACCCGGACCCCCACCCGCGCCATCTCGTCGAGGACCCCCAGGAACCGGCTCAGCTGCTCGCGCGCCGGAGCGAGGTCGGGCTCGTCGGCCGTGGCAAAGTGGGTGAAGCACCCCTCGAGCGAAATCCCCTCAAGACGCGCCACCTCGCGGGCGAGGTCCGGGGCCGCTTCCGGGAGGACCCCGAGCCGGCCCATGCCCGTGTCCACCTTCAGGTGGACGGCCGCCGTCCGCCCGAGGCGGGCCGCGGCGTGGCTGAGAGCGCGCGCCAGCTCCGCTCCGGAGACGGATGCCGTGAGGTCGTGGGCGACGATCCCCTCGGCCTCGGCGGGGACCGCAGGGCCGAGGACGAGGATGGGCGAGGAAATGCCCGCCCGCCGGAGCTCCACCCCTTCCTCCACGGTCGCAACGCCGAGGGCCTGGGCGCCGGCCTCGAGGGCGGCCCGGGCCACCTCCACGGCGCCGTGGCCGTAGGCGTCGGCCTTGACGACCGCGAGGAGGCGCGTCGGAGGCCGGAGGAGGGCGCGGATGCTTTGCACGTTGGACCGCAGCGCATCGAGGTCGATCTCCGCCCAGGCGGGCCGAAGAGGCCACGGGACGTCCCCGCCGGAGCCTGCCACGGCGGCCGCGACGCCGGCGCGCACCTCAGGGGACCGGCGTGATGCCATCGTCCACCTCTCCCGCCCGGATCCGGGCCAGCGCCCCTGGCACGTGATCGGCCACCTCGCGCGCCAGGAGCCCCAGCTCCACCCCGTGCCCCGCGGCCAGGTCGCCCGCCAGCCCGTGGAGGTACGCCGCGGCGGCGGCGGCCTCGAAGGCCGGGAGGCGCTGCGCGAGGAGGCTCGCCACCATGCCGGTGAGCACGTCTCCCATGCCGCCCGTGGCCATGGCGGCGTTCCCCGTGGGCACGATCCCCGCTCGGCCGTCGGGAGCCGCCACGACGGTGCGGGCGCCCTTGAGGACCGTGACGGCCCCGAGGGTGCGGGCCGCGTGGCGCGCTGAGGCGACGCGGTCCGCCTGGATCTCGGGCACGGGAGTCCCCAGGAGCCGGGACAGCTCCCCGGGGTGGGGCGTGATGACCACAGGGCCGGGGACGTCCCGCAGGAGGAGGGCCGCCTCGCCCCCGAGCGCGTTCAGGGCGTCGGCGTCCACCACCAGGGGGCGGTCGATCCGGGGCAGCACCTCCCGGACGAGCCCCACGACCTCGGGGTGCGTGGTGAGGCCCGGCCCGATCGCCACCACCGTCGCCGCCCCGGCGGCCTCCAGCACCGCCGGAACGGCCTCCCGGCTCAGGGTGCCCGCGGAGGTCTCGGGGAGCGGGCGGGTCATGGCCTCGGGGAGGACGCTCGGGGGCAGCGTGGCAAGCGATCTGGGCACGGCCACGGTGACGAGGCCCGCGCCCGCACGGATCGCGCCCCGCGCGGCCAGCACGGCCGCTCCGGCAAACCCCACGGCTCCGGCCACGAGCACCACGCGGCCGAAGTGGCCCTTGTGGCTGTCGGGGGCGCGCCGCGGGAAGACGCCCGCAACCCAGCCGGCCCGGACGAGGAAGGTCGAAATCGGCGCCTCCTCCAGGAGCTCGGGGGGGAAGCCGATGTCGGCCACGTAGAGGCGACCCGCGTAGCCCGCGGCGGGGTACTGGACGAGGCCCACCTTGGGGAGCCCCATGGTCACTGTGGCGGCGGCGCGGATGCAGGGGGGCTCCGCCCGGCCGGTCTCCGCATCCACGCCCGAGGGGACGTCCACGGCCAGGACGGGCACGCCCGAGCTGTTGGCCGCCTCGATGAGACGGGCGGCGACGCCGCGGGCCGGGCCGCGGAAGCCGGTGCCGAAGAGGGCGTCCACGAGGAGGTCGCTGCCCCGGAGCTCGCCCGCGAGCTCCTCCGCCGTCATCTCCTCCGCCTCCGTCACGGGCACGGCGTGGGCCCTGAGGCGTGCGAGCTGTGCGCCCGGCTCGTCCCGGAGCTCTGCGGCCCGGGCGGCGAGGAGGACCCGGACGCTCCCGTCGCCCCGGAGGTGGCGGGCGGCCACGAGGCCGTCCCCGCCGTTATTGCCCTTGCCGGCCAGCACCACGACGCGCCGGCCGGGCCTCATGGCCAAGAGGCGGCGCGCCACCTCGGCCGTGCGCGCGCCCGCGTTCTCCATGAGGGTGGCGACGGAGATCCCATAGCGCTCGGCCGCGCGCCTCTCGAGGGCGGCCATCTCCGAAGGGGTCGGCAGCTTCACGGGACGTCACTGGGCCAGCACGTGGGCGACGGCCAGCTGGCGCGTGTGGGAGATCGACACGAGCCACTGGGTGATCCCCAGCTGCGAGGCGAGCGCGGCCGCCTCCCCCCGCAGCACCACCACCGGCTTGCCCAGCGGGTCGGTCCCGATCTCGATATCGCGCCACCCCATGCGGCGCCACCCGAGCCCCAGGGCCTTCATGACCGCTTCCTTGGCCGCGAACCGCCCGGCGAGCCGCTGCACCGCCCCGGGGGCGGAGGCCGCGTGGGCGCGCTCCCGGTCCGTGAAGACCCGCGCGAGGAAGGCCTCGCCCCACCGCGCCACCGCGCGCTCGATCCGGGGCACCTCCACGATGTCGATCCCGACTCCCCGGACCATGCCCGCTCAGGTCCTCGGGAGCTCCGCCTCGTCCACCAGCATGACGGGGATGCCGTCCCGGATGGGGTAGCGCCGCCCGCAGGCGGTGCACACGATGCGGTCCCCCTCGAGGGTGACGGGGGCCTTGCAGGCCGGACACGCCAGGATCTCCAGCAGCTCCTTGTCGATCATCGCTCCGCGACCCGTCTCCAGAGGCTGCGCCGGGGAGGGCCGGGGCTCCCGCCGGCGCGCCCTGAACCATTCGACGGTGCGCCGAAGACCTTCCTCCAGGCTCACCCGGGGCCGCCACCCGAGGAGACGCTCCGCCCGGCTCACGTCCAGGACGATCCGCCGCACCTCCCCGGGCACCGCCGGGCCGTGGCCGGCCTCCGGCCGCACGCCCACGGCCTCGGCCAGGAGCCGCAGGAGCGCGTTCACGGAGGTCCCCCTCCCGGTCGCGATGTGGACCGGGACCTCGAGGTCGCCCCCCAGGACGAGGAGGTTGGCCGCCACCACGTCCTCCACGTACACGAAGTCGCGCACCTGCTCGCCGTCGCCGAAGATCTCGGGCCTCCGCCCCTCGAGCAGCGCCTCGGTGAAGATGGCCACGACCCCGGCCTCATTCCGCGGGTCCTGGCCGGGCCCGTAGACGTTCCCGTAGCGGAGGATGGCGGTCCGCATCCCCCGCACGCGCCGGTAGTAGGCCACGTACTGCTCGCCCAGGTGCTTGTGGAGGCCGTAGGGGGAGGTCGGGAGGACGGGGTGGTCCTCCCCCACCGGGAGGGTCCGGGGCTCCCCGTACAGCGCCCCCGCCGTGGAGGCGAAGATCACCTGGGCCGCCCCGTAGCGGGCGGCGAGCTCCAGCACCCTCAGCGTGCCGAGGACGTTGGTCTCGGCGTCCCCCAGGGGGTCAGCGAGGGACCGGCGGACGTTGGCCCAGGCGGCGTGGTGGGAGACCGCCTCGGGCCGCTCCGCGCGGAAGACCTCCTCGAGGTCGGGCGAGCGGATGTCCACCTGGTAGTGCCGGACGTCGGGGGGCGCCTCCTCCGGACGGGGCCGGACATCCACCGTGGCCACCCGGTGCCCGGCGTCCCTGTAGGCCCGCGCGATGTGCGCCCCGATGAAGCCCGCGCCGCCGGTGACGAGGACCCTCACTCGACGGTCACGCTCTTGGCCAGGTTCCGCGGCTGGTCCACGTCGTTTCCGCGGAGGCGGGCCACGTGGTAGGCGAAGAGCTGGAGGGGGATCACCGCCAGCACGGGCGAGAGCAGCGGATCGCACCGGGGGACGACGAGGAGCCTGTCCACGTGCGGGCCCAGCCCGCCAGACGTCTCGGCCGTCCCCACGCCCACGACGAGGGCGCCGCGGGCCCGGACCTGCTGGATGTTGCTCACCGTCTTCTCGAGGAGCTCGGGCTGGGTCGCGACGGCCACCACGAGGACGCCGGGGACGACGAGCGCGAGCGTGCCGTGCTTGAGCTCTCCGCCCGGGAGCGCCTCGGAGTGGACGTAGCTGATCTCCTTGAGCTTGAGGGAGCCCTCCATGGCCACCGGGTAGTCGAGCCCCCGGCCGATGTAGAAGGCGTCCTCCACGCCGGCGAGCTCCCGGGCGAGGTCCTGGACCTCCCCCTCGAGGCGGAGGGCCTCCTGGGCCCGGGTCGGGAGTGCCCGCAGCTCCCCGATGAGCTCGGCCACGCGGGAGCCGTCCAGGACGCCCCGGTGGGCGCCCAGGTGGATCGCCAGCATCGACAGTGCCACGAGCTGCGTGAGGTACGCCTTCGTGGAGCACACGGCGATCTCCGGGCCCGCCCGCGTGTAGAGGACGTCGTCCGCCTCGCGGGCGAGGGTGCTGCCCACCACGTTGGCCACGGCGAGCGTCCGCGCGCCCCGGGCCCGGGCCTCCCGGGCCGCGGCGATGGTGTCGGCCGTCTCGCCCGACTGGCTCACCGCCACGGCCAGGTGGCCGGGAGCCACGAGCGGGTCCCGGTACCGGAACTCGCTCCCCAGGTCCGCCTCCGACGGGATCCCCGCCAGCCGCTCCAGGAGGACGCGCCCCACGAGGGCCGCGTGGTAGGCGGTCCCGCAGGCCACGAGCCACACCTTCTCGAGGGATCGCGCCGCATCGCCCGCGAGGGACACGCCCTCGAGGGCGATCTCGCGGTCGCTGGGGAGACGCCCCATCATGGTCTCCTGCAGGGCGCGCGGCTGCTCGTGGATCTCCTTGAGCATGAAGTGGGGGTAGCCGCCCTTCTCGGCGTCGCGGGCGTCCCACGTCACGTGGAGGGGCTCGCGCGCCACAGGCCCCCCTCCCAGGCGCAGGAGGCGGGGGCCCGATGCCGTGAGCACGGCCATCTCGCCGTCGTCGATGACGAGGACCTCGCGGGTGTAGGGGAGGAGGGCGGGGATGTCGGAGGCGAGGAGCGTCTCCCCCCGCCCCAGCCCGACGATGAGGGGGCTGATCATGCGGACCGCGACGATCTTGTCGGGCTCCCGGGCGTGGAGGACCACGAGGGCGTAGGCTCCGCGGGCCCGCGCCACCGCCGCCTCGACGGCCCGGGGCAGGTCGCCCCTGTAGGCCTCCTCGATGAGGTGCGCCAGGACCTCCGTGTCCGTGTCCGACCGGAAGCGGTGTCCCCGCGCTCGGAGCTCCTCCCGCAGGGGGAGGAAGTTTTCGATGATGCCGTTGTGGATGACGACGAGGCTGCCTCCGCAGTCGGCGTGCGGGTGGGCGTTCTCGTCGGACGGGTGGCCGTGGGTCGCCCACCGGGTGTGGCCGATCCCCACGACGCCGCGAAGCGGCGACTCCCGGACGATCTCCTCGAGTCGCGCGATCTTCCCCGCCGCCTTGCGGATCTCGATCCGCCCGTCCTCCACCACCGCGAGGCCGGCCGAGTCGTAGCCGCGGTACTCCAGCCGCCGCAGCCCATCGAGCAGCACGGGCGCCGCGGGCCGCATGCCGATGTACCCCATGATTCCGCACATAGAGGTCTCCCCCTCTCGCCCCTGCGGGCGCGCGAACGCCCGGGGGGCCCTGCGAGACGTCGCGTGGGATGAGGCCGGGTCGCGGCAGGAGAGGCCTGCGGCAGCGGACGCGACGGGGGGCTCCGCCGCGCCGCCCGCGCCCCAGCCGTGGACGTCCTGGGCGCCTTCTGTCCCCGGGGTCGCCCCCGGGTTTTGGCAGCGCCCTCGAGGCCCGGACCAGGCCTAGGGTCACCCGCCGAAGAGGAGCATCCCGCACCTCCGGGACCGCCCCACTCGAGATCCCCTTCCTCGTCAACTCGCCGGACCAGGACCCCCGGCGAGTCCAGGCGCTTCCCGACTCCGGCTCCCCGGCCGACCCTCCTCTCCCCAGCGGGACACTACCCCGCTCCGGCCGTCTTTAGCCTTATCCTATATCACTTCGCAGGACATCCGGGAAGGCCCTGGCCGAGCTCCCCGAGCTCCCCCCGCCCGCCGAGGCGGCGTCCCACGAGGTCCGCCAGCTCCCGGGCCACCGCGGAAGCCAGGGAGGCGTCCTCGCACTCCACCATGACGCGCACCACGGGTTCCGTGCCGGAGGCGCGCACGAGGACCCGGCCCCGGCCCTCGAGGCGCTGCTCGGCGCGGGCCACCGCCGCGGCGACCTCGGGATCCTCCCGCCACCGGTGGGGGGCCGGGACGCGCACGTTGAGGAGCACCTGGGGGTAGCGGGGAAACGGCGAGGCGAGCTCGTGGAGCCTCCGGCCCGACTCCACCATGACGTTGACCAGCTGGAGGGCGGTGAGGAGGCCGTCGCCCGTGGTGGCGTGGTCGAGGAAGATCAGGTGGCCGCTCGGCTCGCCCCCCAGCCGCGCCCCCGTCTCCAGCATCCTCTCCAGGACGTAGCGGTCGCCCACCCGGACCCGGTCCAGCTGGATCCCCGCCCCCCGGAGCGCCACCTCGAGCCCCATGTTGGTCATGACCGTCCCGACCACCCGGCGTCCGGGCAGGGCGCCTCGGGGGGCCAGGTGGAGGGCCACGATCCCCATGATGAGGTCCCCGTCCACGAGCGCCCCGCGGGAATCGGCGGCGATGACCCGGTCCCCGTCCCCGTCGTGGGCGAACCCCACGTCGGCCCCGTGGGCCCTCACCGCCTCCTGGATCACCGACGGGTGGGTGGAGCCGCAGTCGGCGTTGATGTTGAGGCCGTCGGGCGAGGCGTGCACGGGGATGACGGTGGCCCCGAGCCGCTCCCACAGGCGCGGGGCCACGGCGCTCGTGGCCCCGTTGGCGCAGTCCACGACGATCCGCCAGCCCTCGAGCCTCCCCCGCGCACAGCCCGCCAGGAAGTCGAGGTAGCGGTCGGCAGCGTGGGGGACGTCGAGGATGCGGCCCACCTCCCCGCCGGTCGGCCGCGGGAGCGAGGCGGCGGTGTCCACGAGCGCCTCGATGGCGTCCTCCACGCTGTCGGGCAGCTTGAACCCCGAGGGCGCGAAGAACTTGACCCCGTTGTCCTCCACCGGATTGTGGGAGGCGGAGATGACGATCCCCGCGTGGACCCGAAGCTCCCGCGTGAGGAGCGCCACGCCCGGCGTGGGGAGGACCCCCAGCCGGAGGACGTCGGCCCCCTGGGAGCACAGGCCCGCGGCGAGGGCGGCCTCCAAGAGGTCGCCCGAGATCCGGGGGTCGCGCCCGATGGCGAACCGGCCCCGGCCCGCGGGCACGAGCACCCGCACCGCCGCCCGCGCGACCCTGTCCACGAGCTCGGTGGACAGGTCGGCGTTGGCGATGCCCCGGATGCCGTCGGTGCCGAAGAGGCGTCGCCCGGACATCACGAGGAGGCGAGGACCACGACGACGCGGGAGGGCGTGATGGACAGGAGGCGCAGCCCGGGAGGCAGCACGGCCCGGGGCGTGAGCTCGTACTTCCCCGCCCCGTGCCCCGAGGCGCTCACCTCCACCCGGAGCGCCCGCGGGGAGAGGCGCGCCACGAGGTCCTGCGGCCCCTCCACCTGGACGTCCACCACCTGCGGCACCACGTGCGCCACGCGGCCCGAGGGCACGCCCACGACCCGGACCGGGACGTCCCGGACGACCGTGCTGAGGAGCGGCTTCCCGATCCACACCGAGACCGTGGCGCGCTGGACGGAGCTCGCCACGCCGGGCGGGAGCTCGAGCGGGACGACGCGGCTCAGCGGCGCGCGGGCGTTCTGCAGGTCCACGGGCGCGGTGGGGATGGCCTGGACGGCGAGGAGGGCCGTCTCCGGGGCGGTGAGGGTCGCCGTCGGAGGGGTCACCGTGACGGCGGTCACGGCGAAGGGTGAGGGAGGCGCCCCCACGATGGTGGGGACGATGGGCACGACCTTGGTGATGACCCCCTCCCGCACCGGCAGCGTCGCCTCCACGATGGGCGGGTCCACGGTGAGCCCCCGCACCTCCTGGCCGTTGGCGTCCACCAGGCGCACGGGCGCCGAGGTGACGAGCTGCTGCCTCAGCCCCGTGGTGTCCACCGTCACCACGGCGTGGCGCACCTCCTCCACGAGGCTCGCGGCGCCGCTGATGATGACGTGCCGGGGCGCCACGCGGGGGAGCCCCACCGTGACGCCCTGGGGCGGCGTGCCGATGAGGCTCACCTCCACGGGCAGCCTCTCGCGCGCGAGCGTGTCGAGCACGACGAGGACGTCCGAGGGCGTCGTCCCTACGGGCCGCACCTCGGCGGGCGTCGTCACGACCACCGGGACGCGGTGCTCCCCCGGCCTGAGCCCCGCCAGGTCGATGGAGGCGTCCAGCGCCGCGGGGGAGAGGGCCGCGAGCGCCGAGCGCGGCCCCTGGAGGCGCACCTGCACGTGAGTCGGCGGCGGCTGGACGAGGACCTCGTCGGCGCCGAGCCCCTTCACGTGCAGCTCCACGGTCATCCCGCGCTCCACGAGGGGGTTCTGCGCGGTGGCCACGTACAGCCAGGCGACCGTCGCCACGAGGAGCGAGAGCACCATGTAGAGGAGCCGCTCGTTGGGGAACCGCCTCACGCGCCCCGCCTCCACGGCCACAGGGCCGGCACGCGCCAGGCCGACGGAGGGGGGAGCCTCAGCGGCGGCACCCGGAGCGTGGTGATGGGCGCGGCCTGGGGGCCGAGGAGGGCGAGCAGCTTCACCTTGAGCTCCTCCTCCGTGAGGCCCCGCTCGATCCGCCCCTCGTGGGCCAGCGAGATGGTGCCCGTCTCCTCGGAGACCACCACGGCCACCGCGTCGGTCTCCTCGGTCACACCGATGGCCGCGCGGTGGCGGGTGCCGAGCGCCCGGCTGAGGCCCGGCCGCTCGCTGAGGGGCAGGAGGCACCCCGCGGCGGCCACGCGGGTGCCGCGGATGATGGCGGCGCCGTCGTGGAGCGGGGTGCTGGGGAAGAAGAGGTTGATGAGGAGCTGGACGCTCACGAGCCCGTCGATCCGGATGCCGGTGTCCACGAAGTCCTGCAGCCCCACCTGGCGCTCCACGACGATGAGGGCGCCGATCTTGCGGGAGGCCAGGATGCGCGAGGCGCGCGCCACGTCGTTGACGAGGCGGATCACGGCCTCCCGGTTCAGGCCCGTCGGCGGCAGGCCCACGAGGGAGACGCCCCCGCGGCCCAGCTGCTCCAGCATCCGCCTGAGCTCGGGCTGGAAGAGGATGAGGAGGGCGATGGGCACGACCAGGCCGACGTAGCTCAGGAGCCACTGGAGCGTGTAGAGCTCGAGCCAGCGGCTCACCACGTAGGCGGCGAAGAGCACGCCGAGACCGATCACCAGCTGCACCGCCCGCGTCCCGCGGATGAGCATGAGGATCTGGTACACGATGAAGGCGACGATGAGGATGTCCACGAGATCGCGGAAGCGCAGCGGCAGCAGCCAGGGCACACCCACCACCTCCAGCCCCGCCCGTCAGAGGAGCTGGGCCAGGAGAGCTTTCTGCACGTGGAGCCGGTTCTCCGCCTCCTCGAAGGCCACCGACCGGGGCCCGTCCAGGACCTCGTCGGTGATCTCCTCCCCGCGGTGGGCCGGCAGGCAGTGCGACACCAGCGCGTGGGACGGGGCCGCGCGCAAAAGCGCCGCGTTCACCTGGTAGGGACGGAAGGCCTGGCGGCGGGCGGCGGCCTCGGCCTCCTGCCCCATGCTCGCCCACACGTCGGTGTAGATCAGGTCGGCGTCCCGAACGGCCCGCGCCGGGTCCTCGGTCACCTCCACCGCCGCCCCGGTCCGCCGGGCGGCCTCCTGCGCCCACCGGACGGTCTCCGGGTCGGGGCCGTGGCCGGGAGGGGTGGCCACGCGCACCGAGATGCCGAGCCCCGCGGCCCCGAGGAGGAGAGACCGCAGGACGTTGTTCCCGTCCCCGACCCAGGCGACCCGCAGGCCCTCGAGCCGCCCGTACCGCTCCTGGAGCGTGAGGAAGGTGGCGAGCGCCTGGCAGGGGTGCTCCCAGTCGGAGAGGGCGTTGATGACGGGGACGCGGGCGTGCTCCGCCAGCGTGGTCACGACCCGCTGGGCGAAGGTGCGCACGGCGATCCCGTCCACCCAGCGGTCGAGGTTTCGCGCGATGTCGGGGTAGGACTCACGCGTGCCCATGCCGACCTCCTGGGCGCCCAGGTGGATCGCGTGCCCCCCCAGCTGGAGCATCGCCACCTCGAAGGTGACCCGGGTCCGGAGGGAGGGCTTCTCGAAGAGGAGCGCGAGCACCCGGCCCTCCAGGGGCCGGGGGTGGCCGCCTGCGCGCAGGCGCGCCTTGAGGTCGGCGGCGACGCCGAGGAGGTCGCGGATCTCGCCCGGCTCGAGGTCCCGGATCCCCGTCACGTCCCGCCCGCGGAGCGTCCCCATGGTCTCTGTGCTCCTCCTGGACACAAGAAAAGGGCGCCGCGCGCCCGCGCTTACTTTCGAGTATACCGCCTCGACGTCCTGCGGGGGGACCCCTCACAGCACCCGCCGCGCCCCCAGGTAGCGGGAGGCGTAGTAGGGCTCCGTGAGCAGGTCGACGACCACGCGGCCGGCGGAGGCCGACGGGTGCACGAACCGGTCGCCGCCCACGTAGATGCCCACGTGGGACGGCCCGCTCCCGTCGGTGTCGAAGAACACGAGGTCCCCGGGAGCCAGCGCCGCGCGGTCGACAACGACCCCCACCGTCCACTGGTCGTAGGTGGACCGGGGGAAGTGGGGCACGTAGGGGGAGTACACCAGGGACACGAGCCCCGAGCAGTCGACACCCGACGGCCCCTCTCCGCCCCACCGGTACGGGGTCCCCAGGTACCGGAGAGCCTGGGCCACGACGCGCCGGGCGATCTCGGCCCCGGCGCCCCAGGAGGTGCCCGGCGAGGCCCGCCCGGGGACCGGGATCCGGAGGACCTCGCCCGGGCGGATCAGGTCCGGCGAGGACAGGGCGTTGGCCTGCTGGAGCGCGGCCACGGTGAGGCCGTGGGAGGAGGCGATCCTGTACAGCGTGTCCCCGGACCGGACCACGTAGGAGCTGTCCGGGGTGACACCCGGTGCGGACGCCCCCGGTCCCTGCGGCGCGGCGGAGAGGGGGCGCTCCGTCGGCACCGCGGCGGAGGGGGGTGCGAATCGCGAGGGCCGAGGGGCCCGCACCGGCGTCCCCGGATCGGGGATCCACAGCACGAGACCGACGCGGATCCGGGAGGGATCGCGCAGGCCGTTCGCCCGGGCGAGGAGGGGGAGGCTCACCCCGAACCGGAGGGCGATCCGGAAGAGGGTGTCCCCCGGGGCCACCGTGTAGCGGAGGGCGGCAGACGCGGGCGAGACGGCGGCCGCCACGAGCAACGCTGCCGCCACGACGGGAGCCACACGGCGCACCCGGGCTCGTCCCCCCTTTCCCGGACAGGTGGCTACTGCGCCTGCGCTCGGTTATATGCCCAGGAGGAAGACCCGGTAGACCGACGTCTCCCCCCGCGGGGCCGGTACGGGGGGAAGAGTGGCCGTCTCGCTGGGGCTCCAGCTAGCGCTTGGAGTACTGGAACCCCTTGCGGGCGCGCTTGTGGCCGTACTTCTTCCGCTCCTTCATGCGGGGGTCGCGAGTCAAGAGGCCCGCCTTGCGCAGCGCAGGCCTCAGCGCGCCGTCGATGGCCAGGAGGGCGCGCGCGATGCCGAGCCGGATCGCGCCCGCCTGACCGGCGATCCCGCCGCCGCGGACGGTGGCCACGACGTCGAACCGCCCCTCGGCGCCCGCGACGACCAGGGGTTCGCGCACCGCCGTGAGGAGGGTCGGGCGGGGGAAGTACTCCTCCACCGGACGGTCGTTGACGGTGATCTTGCCGGTCCCCGGGATGAGGCGCACACGCGCGACCGCCTCCTTGCGGCCTCCGGAGGTCATCACGAGCGGCGCGACAGCCATGGCCTCACGCTCCCTTGCGGAGTTCGGATCCGAGGTCGAGGGACACCGGCTTCTGGGCCACATGGGGGTGGGCCGGCCCGCGGTAGACGCGGAGCCGGCGGAAGCAGGCCCGGCCGAGGGGCGTGTTAGGGAGCATGCCCCTGACGGCGGCCTTGAGGACCTCCTCGGGACGGCGCTGGAGGAGCTTCCCGAGCGTGACCTCCTTGAGGCCGCCCGGGTAGCCGGAGTGGCGGTAGTAGACCTTCTGCTGGAGCTTGCGGCCCGTGACGCGCACTTTGTCGGCGTTGATGACGATGACGTAGTCGCCCCCTCCCACGTGGGGCGTGTAGGTGGGCCGAGTCTTGCCCCGCAGCACGGCCGCGATCCGGCTCGCGAGCCGGCCGAGGATCTGCCCCTTGGCATCGACTACGTACCACCGGGGAGGGGCGCTTCCTGGCTTGTCCATGAACGTCGGCATCGTCGTCCCCATGGCCCGCCCCAAGACAGGCACAGTATGAGATTCTACGGGGCCGCTCACCCCCTGTCAACCGCACGATCTGCCTCATCAGCAGCGCCACCGGGCGGCATCGTGATGCCTCACGACCTCGTTCCCGAACGGAGGGGCATCACGAGCCCGCAGAGCCTCCGCGAACACGCCGCCTCCCGGCCTCCGCACTACCTCAGGCCTTGCGGTTGGAGCAGGCCCGTCGGCTGACAGAGTTTTGCCGCCTCGCCGGGTGCCACCGCAAATCCGCGACCCGCCTGGGCGCCGGTGACCGGCACGTGAGGCACTGCCCTGCACTCCCCCGGTTCGCCGACCCCGAGGACCCGGCGCCCGCGATCCCGAAGCTCCACTGTCATGTCGCCCGGTCGCCTGGCGTTCGCCCTCGTGGGGTTCCTGGTGCTCGTGGCGGCGGCGGGGCGCGCGCCCGTGCGGGCGTGGGACCGGGATGTCACCGTCACGGTCCAGAGAGTCGGGCGCCCGCTTGCCGTCCCCGCGGCCGCCTACGTGGCCCTCGCCGATGCCGAGGTGCTCATCCCCGCCTGCCTCCTGGCTGCGCTCGCGCTCCGGCGCCGCGACAGGCGGAAAGCCCGGTCCGCCTTCCGCCTTGCCCTGGGGCTTACGGGTGTGAGCCTCCTCGCCGTCGGGCTCAAGTACCTCCTCCCCTTTCCCGGCCCGCCCCGGGAGCTCCGGCTCCTGGCCTCGCGGCCGGGGCTGAGCGTCCCCCTCCTCCACAGCTTCCCCTCGGGCCACACGCTCCGGGCCACGCTCGTTGCTGGGACCGTCCTGCGGCGCCGCCCCGCCCTCGCCGCCCTCCTCGTGGGCGCGCTCATGGCGGCGCTGGTCCTGCTCGGGGACCACTGGGCCACCGACGTCCTGGGGGGAGCGGCCCTCGGCTGGGCGTGCGTGGAGGCGGGGCGGGGTCGTGGGGCCGGCGCTTCTCGACGGGAGTCTCTGGCCCCCGGGGCTCCCGGGGAGGACCCTTAGGAGAGCTCGACCTCCGAGCTGTCGCCGAGGTTGATGCGGGCCCGGCGCCCCGTGACCGTGGCGTTTTCCCCGATGATGGAGTGCTCGAGGAGGACGCTCTCCACGCGCGCGTGCGCATTGATGATGCTCTCCCGGATCACGGCGTGGGCCACGCGCGCGCCGTCGGCCACGGTCACGTAGGGCCCGATCACCGAGCCCTCGATGACCGCCGTGGGGGCGATGGAGGAGGGCGGGATGACCACCGACCCGTGGATGGGATCGGGGGCCGGCACCTCCTCGAGGAGCGCGTGGTTGGCCTGGAGGAGAGACTCGGGGGTCCCGCAGTCGTACCACCGGGCCACCGGGAAGGTCTGGAGCGGTTCCCCCTCGTCGACCATGAGCTGGAGGGCGTCGGCGAGCCAGTACTCGCCGTTGACGGGCCGGCCTTCCTCGACGAGCCGCTCCACGGCCCGGCGGAACGGCGCGGGGCGCTGGATCATGTAAACCCCCACGACCACGAGGTCGCTGGGAGGCTCCTGGGGCTTCTCCACGAGCCGCCGCACGAATCCGTCCCGGTCCACCTCCACAACCCCGAAGGCCCGGGGGTCGGGGACCCGGTGCACGCCGATCGAGGAGTGCGGGAGGCGCAGCGCGTGGGTCAGGTCCGCCTGGACGATGGTGTCGCCGAAGACGATCAGGGTCGGCCCGTCCAGCTTGTCGCGCGCCACGTAGATGGCGTGGCCGTTCCCGAGGGGCTCCTCCTGGTGGACGAAGTCCACCCGGTAGGGGTAGTGCTCGCGGACGAACTCCTCCACCTTTTCGGCGAGGTGCCCCACCACGAAGGTGACCTCGTCGAGCGGAAGGTCCCGGAGGTCGTCGAGGATGTGGGCCAGGATGGGCTTCCCGGCCACGGTCATGAGGACCTTGGGCTGGGTGTGGGTGTGGGGCCGCAACCGCTTGCCGCGTCCGGCCACCGGGATGATGGCGCGCATCGGGTCCCTCCCCTCACCCCTCGCGGAAGAGGCTCAGCAGGCGGCGCTGGAGCTCCGCTGCCACCTCGTTCACGTCCTTGATGGTGTCGACGGTGCGCCAGTAGGCGTGGGCCCGGTAGGCTCCCAACCGGCCCATGCGCGCCAGCTCGGGGAAGGTGGTTGTCTCGTGGTCGCCCTTCTCCGGGAGCTGCTCCCGGACCTCGGGCGAGAGCACGTAGATGCCGGCGTTGATCCAGTAGGGGAGCTCGGGCTTCTCGCGGAAGTGGGTGACCCTGTCTTCCCCGTCCACCTCCACGATGCCGTAGGGGCTCACGAAGGGCGTCAGCACCACCGTCGCGAGCATCCGCTTGGACCGGTGCGCCTCGAGGACCGGCCCGAGGCGGAGGTTGGTGAGGACGTCGCCGTTGGTGGCGACGACCGCCTCCTCCTCCGGGGGCACGTGGGCCAGCGCGAGCCGGAGCGCGCCCCCCCGCCCCAGGGGCTCCCGCTCGATGGAGTAGCGGATCCGGACGCCGAGCCGCTCGCCGTCGCCGAAGTAGGACTCCACGACCTCGTGGCGGTAGCCGCACGAGAGGACCACGTCGGTGATGCCCTGCCCCTGGAGCCACTGGAGCTGGTAGCTGAGGATCGGGATCCCCATGATCTCCACCATGGGCTTGGGACGGTCCTCCGTGAACGGTCGCAGGCGCTCTCCCTTGCCTCCAGCGAGCACGATGGCGAACATTGGCAGAGGCCCCCGAGGCTCAACCTTATGATCGATGACGGCTATAGCCTGATCATAGCATACGTGCCCGCTCTCGCACCCATATGGACACCCGCGCCTTCATATCCGTCGTCACACCAGCCCAGGAGACTGCCTTATCACCATCTCGAAACCGCTATCTTCGATAGGACTATGAGCACATTGGACGGCTCAACCGCCGCTCTCAGAACCTAAAACCGCGCATCACGATTGATGCGATCCCAGTTGGCCTTAAACCATTCCCACGTCCTCCGCAGTCCGGTCTCAAAGTCGACGGAAGGTCGATACCCGAGGAGACGCTCGGCCTTTTCGACAGACGCACACCGGCGCGTGATGCGATCCCATGGACGTCGTGAGACATACCGAACACCAGCAGGATTCCCTGTAAGTTCGTTAATGAGATTCGCCAAGTAATTTACGGTCACCTCGCGTCCGGAGGCTAGGTTCACCGCCTCTCCCACGGCGGCCTCGGCGACACCTGCGGCCAAAAGTCCCCTGACCACGTCGTCAACGTATGTAAAGTCCCTGGTCTCCTCACCGGTTCCCGTAATGGGAAGGGGTTCTTTGCGCATCGCCCAGTATAGGAAATTCGGGATCACATTCCTATATCGGCCCGGAATTTCACCCGGGCCGTAGACGTTAAAGAAACGCGTTCGGACAACGGGCAGCCCGTAATAGCCGCAGAAGAAGTTACTGTAGAGCTCACCCAGGAGCTTGGTGATCTGGTACGGCGTGTCCAAATTGAGGGACACGAAGTCCTCCTTCAATGGCAGAGGAGCCTGGCTCCCGTAGACCGAACAGCCTGAGGACGCATAAACGAACCGGCGGACTCGTGCCAAGTGGGCGAATTGGAGCACCTTCAGGGTCCCCAAACCATTGACCAGAAGGTCCTGCTCCGGGTGCTCAACCGAATTTTGGTTGGCAAAAAGGGCGGCCAGGTGGAATACGTAATCCGGACGGTCGGCGAAGACCATCCGCAAAGTCTCATCATCGAGAATGCTCCCCTGGACAAATCGAACAGCAGGATGGTCAGGCACATTCCACCTGCTAGCCGACGAGAGATTGTCCAGCGCGACAATCCTGGCCGCTCCTCTTTCGACAAGTGCGCGGACGAGATTACTCCCAATGCATCCAGCTCCACCCGTGACGAGAACCGTCGCGCCAGTGTAGGAATCATTGGTGGTCATCCTCCACCCCCGGGGACCCTTTCCTTGTCTTTCTCAAGAAACGAAGTAATATCTACAGGCACAGGGCCTCCCTTCCGAGCAGATTCGAGTACCGCAATACAGGTTGCAACGTTCGCAACGTAGCTGGCAAAGTCCACAGGAGGGGGTTTCTCTCCCCGGATTGCCGCGAGCCACTCCGCTAGTTCCTCCCGGTAGCCACGTTCTGACTCCCACCGCCGGATCCTTCGGGCGCGGCCACGTCGAGTGAGCGTGGCCACGCGGAAGTCCTCCAGACTGCAGGCAATACCTTCACCTTGGATGTCCACCCGCTCGCGGGACACCCCGCGATCGGACCCGTCGACGTAGGAAATGAGACCGCACGAACCATCCGCGAATACAATTATGGTCACAAGAGAGTTTGCCACCCCATCCGGGCTGATCCCTCGCGCAAAGACCTGGACCGGCTCGCTCCCCGTAACGTATTGAATCAGATCTATAAAATGACATCCCTCAGCAAGCCACCGCCCTCCTCCCTCCACAGGGTCGTACACCCAGTGGCCGGGGGCAAGAGTCCCGGCGTTGACACGGTACACGACAACAAGGGGACGCGTATTTCCCAGGAATGTCTTGATTTCCTGGACGAGCGGGGAGAAACGACGGTTGTGCCCGACCATCAGCACACGAGGGGAATGCATGTACGCTTGGATGACTTCCTGCAAGCCGTCGACTGTAATAGCAAGGGGCTTTTCGACGAAGACGTGCTTGCCCGCCCGGAGCGCTTCTGCTACAAGCGCAGGATGCAGATCATGCCGCGTCGCTATTATGACGGCCTGCACCTCATCATCTCCAAGGATCTCTTTAGGGTCTGTGGTAGCGTATTCAAACCCGAAACGGTCTCCCGCCGACCGAGCCGAGCCGCCAGAGGCTGCAGCTATACCCCGAAGTCGCAGGGCGGGAATCGTCCTCAAGGCGGGGAGAAGGATCGTCCTGGCGAACAAGCCCGCACCGATTACGCCGATACCTATCGAATCCTTGACCGTAACCGTCGCCGGACGGAGAACAAGCGTGTGAGGGCCAGTAAACGAGGTTTCCGCAGATCGGTCCTCGTACGTTAGGAGGATCCCGAGGTGGGGCTCTTTCCTCCGACCGCGGAGCAGGTCATAAGCCTCCCGGGCCCGTTCAATAGGGAACCTATGAGTGATGAGAGGTTCAACCCTTACGGTCCCCCTCGCCACCTCGTCAAGAAAACACCCGACATTGCGATCGGCGGTCCACCGCACGTACGCACGTGAAAGTTCAGCTCCACACTTTTCATCGTCGGCTTCCTCGCTACCAGGGCCAGACGCCCGTGATAGAAGGAGCGTGAGTTCCTTCTGCCAAAAAGGACGACGCGGCACCCTCATCCCTGTGACCCCAACCATTACTACCCTGGCTCGAGGTCGGGCCAGCTCGGCGGCCAGCTCCAATGGCGCGTCGCTGGCCGTAGATGCCGCAACGAGGACCGCATCGACGCCGCTCCCCTCCGACAGCAGCCTTGCGGACGATACGGCATCGTCAGGGGAGTCGGTGGCAACATCAGCTCCGAGGGTGAGGGCTAGTGCAACGCGATCCTTAAGTGGATCAAAGGCAAGTACCCGGCACCCGGCCACGCGTAGCATCTGGAGCGCCAGCTGGCCGACAATCCCGAGCCCCAGGACTGCTACGATCTCTCCTAGCCCCGCTCCCGCCCGGCGAATGCCATGAAGCGCAATCGCCCCCAACATCCCGAAGGCTCCCGCCTCCCAACCGATTGCTTCGGGAAGACGGACACAAAGCCGACGGGGAACCGCTACGACCTCCGCGTGCGAAGCCCATCCCGCGCCAGAGCACGCCACGCGGTCTCCCACTTTGAGATCATGCACCCCGGGCCCGGTCTCCAACACCACGCCTGCGCTACTGTAGCCCAATGGCAAAGGGGTCTCAAGCCGCGACCATGCCTCGCGGACTGTCGTGCGCACGCCATCGCGCCTCATCTTGTTGAGGATCTCACGGACGAGGTCTGGACGCGCACGGGCCTTGCCAACGAGACCCTGAGCCGCGAGGGTCAAAACCATGCGCTCCGTCCCTGAACTGATGAGCGAAGCCCTGTTCCGGACAAGAACCATCCCCGGCTTGGCCTGTGGGATGGGCACATCCACAATTTCTACGTTTCCCGTCCGTGGATTGACGAAAACCTGCTTCACCGCTTATCCCTCGGGGTCACACCGGATACGGGCGGAGTCCCGTTTGGCCCTCCAGCAGACTCAAGCAGGCCAACCTCCGAAACCTCCGCCCCGAACCGCTCTCGCTCAAGGACTTTAGCGTCAACCAACAACCGAAACCAAAAAGCTTGAAGTCCGTGGTAAATCAGACCTTCCCGACCGTCGAGGAATCCTCCCCGAAGAAGGTACCGGTAGAGGAAATAGCCGAGAGCCCGGTATCCAGCGGGCAGGCGTCGGTACACTCTCTCGTACCACCATCGCGACCTCGCTTCCTGTTCGGTGCACGGCCGAGACGGAATGAAATCTCCTCTCCTCTCATCGCCCAGCTCCAAGGCAGCCAGTTCGGCGTACTGGAGATGTCGGGCTACCCACCGCTCCAACCCCCGACGGTCCTCGTGCACGAGGTCGAAGTGGAGGCGCCGGGTCAGCCCATCCACCACGAGGTGTTCGTCGAGCAGACGGTTTTCACACCGTGCGCGTCGGTGTCGAACGATGCGGAGGAGCCACACAGGGTAATAACCACCATGCCGAAGCCACCTACCCAGGAAGATGAACCGACGCTTTACGTAGAGCCCAGCGACCTCATCCGGCAGAGACGTCAACGCCTGGGAGATCTCGGCCCGAAGCTCCGCACTCACCTGCTCATCGGCATCGAGGAACAGCACCCACTCGTGCCCAAAGGGCAGGTTGCGGAGGGCCCAGTTCCTCTGGGCAGCATATCCGCTAAACTCATGGGTGACAACCTTGGCGCCGACAGCCTCCGCAAGGGAGACGGTTCGGTCCGTACTCCCTGCGTCAACAACCCACACTTCCGCTGCCCACCCCGTGACGCTGCGGAGCGCGTGGAGGATGTTTTCCTCCTCGTCTTTGGTGAGGATCACAACAGCCAAGGGCACGGACGGTATGTCAAGCGACCCAGCGCCCGATCGCTGCCCTGTCAGCGAGTTTGCTGTTGCCATAACGGGCGGCCCCTTCTAGGCCATCGCCCTGCAAGGCTGATGAAGACGGACGCCAGAATCAACCGCAGATCGAGCCAGAGGCTCATCCGTCTCACATAGAGGGCGTCGTACTTAAATTTCTTCTGCCGACTAATGTCCCGGGGGGCATAGATCTGGGCCAGCCCTGTCAGCCCCGGACGGACTGCGATCCTCACGTGGTAGTTGGGAACTTCCTCGATCTGTCTGTAGCGAGATCGGGGATCTACCTCGATTTCGCGGGGAAGGAGAGCGCGCGGCCCGACGAAGCTCATCTCGCCCCTCAGCACGTTGAGAAGCTGTGGAATCTCGTCAAGGGCCGTCGCCCTCAAAACACGCCCAACCCGGGTGATACGGCTATCATTCGCCGTCGCCTGTCGATGCACCCCGCAGTGAGAGTGATTGTACATCGTGCGGAACTTAAGCACGCTGAAGGGGACTCCCCCCTGTCCCACACGAACCTGGCGTATGAAGACGGGGCCGCGGTCCTCCACCCAAACGGCCAGCGCGATAAGAATACAGACAGGTGCAAGCAATGCCAACCCCAAGATTGAGAGCAGAACATCCAGTGGTCGTTTCAACACGTACCCGTAACCGTTCACCCTGTCTCGGTAGGGTTCCCGGATCCCCGAGCGCCTCATCGACGTTCGGCCCCTAAGACGACCGAAGAATATCGCCGCCATGGTATACTCACTTAGAGCCCGCTAGAGAGTTATCCTTCGCGGAGGCTCGCGTGAGGTCCTCGACCAGTCGACCGTAGATCTCGGTCGCCGCCCTCCGGGAGAAGTGGGTCTCCACGTACCGACGGCCTGCCTCCCCCATCGCCCGCCGAGATGCGGGATCTCGGGCGAGAAAGAGCACGGCGCGGGCCAAGGCCTGGGAATCGCCCGGCGGGACACAAATCCCTCCTCCCGAATCCTCGACAATTTCGCGGGCGTCGCCGGGTGGCACCGCTGCTACGATTGGCCGGCTGGCCGCCATAATTCCTGCGATCTTCGAAGGCACGACCGGCGTCGCGACGGTGGCCTGCAACGTTACCAGGCAGCAGTCAGCCGCCTCAACGAGGAGAGGATACCGCTCGACCGGCTGAAATGGGAAAAACCGCACGTTAGTGAGACCCCGAGAGCGAGCGAGAGCCTCGGCCTCACGCCTCCGGACGCCGTCCCCCACCAGCACGAACACAATCCCCGGCTCGTCCTGCAAGCGAGTGGCCGCCTCAATAATAATCGTCATGTCCTGGGCATAACCCATGACGCCCGCAAAAAGGACCACGAAAGAATCCCCAAGTCCCCACTCGGCCCGATACGGATTCAGTCCACCGCGACCAACGTGCGATGTGTCAACCCAGTTGGGGACAACGGTGATTTTCCCTTCCGGCACTCCACCTCGGATCAGAAGCTCGCGGTTCCCCCCCGAGTGAACAGTAATAGCCGCAGCGCTGCTATAAGCGCGCCTCTCCATCCATCGGAGAACCGCTACGACGATCGGGTTCCTGACAATGCCCAAGTCGATGAGAGTTTGAGGATAGAGATCTTGGACATTCAAGATAAAGGGAGATCTCCAAAGACGACCGAGCCCCTCCGATGCTAACGCAAGCGTCAGCGGAGGCGAGTAGGCGATAATGAGATCATGACGCTCCTGGCGCGCTCCTGCTGCGAACATCAACCCGGCAAGCGTAAAATGCGTAATGGCCCGCATCGCTGGGAGAACTTTGACGAAAGGAAGCACAGGGATACGAACAACATGAACTGCGCCGCGCTCCTCCCGAGCTACCGCTGCGGAGAAGGTGTCCATTTCAACGTGTTGGGGGGGGTACGGGGTGATCACTGTCACATGGTGCCCCATCCCTGCAAGATCTTCCGCCAACTGTGACATGAGAACAGACACACTTCGGACCTCGGGCAGATAGTGAGGGGTAAGGAGCATAATCTTCATCGGTCCATCCGGCCGATTAGACGCCAAGAGAAACAGAGAACTCAGGTCCTATGACGCAAGATCGCACGGTATGCCTCCACGACGCGGTCGCCGTAATTATCCCAGCTCCACGCGCGAGCTGTTTCCGCCGCCGCCCTCGCCATAGCGTGCCGTTTTGGAGCGTCTTCGTAGAGTTCCATGATAACCCGCCGAAGGGCCTCCGAATCCTGCGGAGGAACAATTCTTCCCTTGCGGCCATCCACGATAATATCCCCCGCCCCAGTATTAGGGGTTACCACAACCGGAACACCGCAGGCCAGAGCCTCCAGAACTGACAGACTGAGTCCTTCCTCAAGCGATGGGAGAACGAATACCGACACCTGCCTGTAGATTTCAGGTAATTTGAGATGCGAAACCGGTCCCAGGAACTTCACATTCCCCGGAAGCTTCCGAAGAAACGGAATTACATCCAAGGGGGGTGCCCCCACAAGCCATATTTCAATGTTGGTCGTGTTCAAGCGGGCCGCGGCGTCAAGCAGATACGGCGTACCCTTGCGCAATCCGAGGCCAACTGTCAGAACACGGAATGGCAATGCCCTGCTCTCCCCCGGCGAGAAGAAATCTACATCGACGCCGTAAGGGATGCAAATGAGCCGATTCTCCGAGAGACCCTCCTGGATGAAACTCCGAAGGGCGAACTTGCTTGGAACACATATGTAGTCAGCCTCCTCGTACTCTCGGAGCTGAAGATCCAATAACCGCCTATCACCCGGAGGCACTACACATCCCCATTGCTTATACTCCTTCTCGAGTATTCTCCACTGGGTCCGCACATGCACCGAGCCCCGCTCCAGAACGGTGCGAATCCCCATCCTCCGTGCCGTGCGGAGGGTTCGCAGGGAATGTCCCGCCCACGTCACGAGGATATCGCATGCCGGCAAACGTGAAGCTGCCCAGCGGTCAAACGATACAGCCTTCAGGTAATCCCCAATCGCCCAGAGGAGCCCCATCCTGCGTGGCACGCGCATTAAGATCTCCGGGAGAGAATTCACTACTATTAGTCTCCCGTCAATGCGCTCACCCCTCAGCGGTCTGTGGGTCGCCAGTAGTCGAACAAGGTAGCGCCTCCGGTTAAGCTGTTCAGCTAAGCGGAACGCATGGAACGTCCCCGCAACAGCAATTGCAACTCTCATGTTCGGCCGTCACCGGAGTGAATCGTCTCGACCGTATCATCAAGCAAGAACTCCGGCTCCTTCTCGGGAGCACTACCTTTGAACCCATTGACGATCGCTCCTACTTGTTCGCGGAGTTGCTCTCGGTCCACGAGCAGAAGGCAAACCACATATAAGCATCCCACAATGAATAGAGTCGCAGCGTCGCCCAGCCTACCCTTCCAAGCGAGCACGTGCAGGCCGCGGACAATGGCAACCGCCCCTCCTGCCAGTGCCGCGCAAACGAGAGGACGGATGTAGCTACGTATGTTGAGATCAAGTACCAAATCGTGTATCCCCCGGTAACCAATCACCAGCCCTCCGATCTGGCTCAGCATCATGACCGCCGCAGCTCCTTGCGCACCCGCCAACCGAACGGCAGGAACCAGTAGCCCAAGTGTGAGGAGGACCTGAGCGAAGCGAAGACAAACCGCTGCACGAAGTCGACCCACCCCGGTCAGGAGGACCTTCAGATTGTCTACAAGAGGAAATAGGAAACCAAATATAGCAAACCATGGCAGAATCAACGCAACGCCGCTCCACCTCTCTCCGGATCCGTACAACACGGAAACGAGTTCGCGGGGAAACAACATGAGCCAAAGAAGGTAGGGACATAAGAGGCGAACTAGAAGACCGTGCGACAACTTATAGGTGTAGGAGAGAGTGCCACGGTCATGTTGTAGACTCGAATAAACAGGATAAGCTACTTGCACGGCACCGAGAGACACCGCGTAATGCCCGAGCTCACCGAGGTATCTGGCCCGATCATAGAATCCTAAGCTGGCTGTCCCCGCAAGGATGCCCAGGATAACCGTATCGCTACGGTACCATAACGTTTCCAGAGCCCTCCCCACGAACATCTGCCGGCCAAATTCCCATAAACGGCGCGCAGTCTCACGGTCATACCCACCGGAGTACCTCCATCCGCTCGCAATACGCATTCCCAGGAACGTGATGACGGAAAGCACCGCCTCCCGACCAAGTAAACTCCACACCCCCGCTCCAGCGTGAGCTAAGACAAGCGTCACAATAACCGATGCCAGGGTAGCAGAAAGTCGAACGAGTGCGATGGGATAGTAATCCAGTCGACGCTCTAGAAGGGCCGAGTAAACGTAGGAGATAACGCTAATGTTCCGGACAGCGAGCAGGGTAAAAAAGAGAGGTACGAACCGCCCCGGGAAGTGGGCACTGGCGAGAAGGGCGACCAATGCCCCGCCGAGCATCAACATCCCATACAGCTTCAAACTGAGAACGTAGGCTGTCTCTACGATCTTAGGAGCTCCCCACATCTGAATGACGCCTTGCGGCAAACTCGCCCCAGTAACCAGGGAAAGAAGCTCTGCGAGGGAGCCCGCTAGAGCAAACTGCCCAAAATCCTTCGGGAAGAGGAGCCGGACAAGAAGAAGGTTTAACCCGAAATTGAGGAGGAATGATAAGTAGCTAGCCCCACTGAGCCATGCCGCTCCTGCGAGCGCACGTCGGGCTCCGCCGAGAGGCTTCATCCGTCACCCTCATTCTCCGACGGACACCCGATCATTTCGTCGGCGCGTAATTCAGCTCGATTCTCGCGGAGAAAGTGGAGTGCCTCGCAAACACCCTCCAAATCCGCCTGGAAAGAGTAACGGGCAATGATCTCCCGAGACAGGCGCCCCATCCTGGCACGCAGTTGGCGGTCACCAAGTACGATTTTGAGCACCCGGGCAAGAGCAGCCACGTCGCCCACGGGATAAACAAAGCCGTTTTCGCCCGGCCTAACTAAATCTGGCGCGGCGCCCACTCTGTCGCTGGCAATCACCGGAAGTCCGAAGCACATGCCCTCGTTAAGAACCAGTCCCCAGGGCTCATGATCTGAGGGCAGAACTAGGATATCAGCGGCCGCGTAGTATCGAGGAATCTGCGTCTGATTGACAAATCCAGTGATCGCTACCCATTTTGAACCCCGTGCTTCAGCCGCTGAGATCAGTCGCTGACGCTCCTGGCCATCTCCAAGGTACAAGAGTCCTGCGGGGGTATCCCTCACCACCTGAGTATAAGCCTCCAACAAGTCTAGCGGACGCTTTCGAGGGACTAACTTCCCCACGTAAAGGACAATGGGTAGCCACCGGGGCCAGCCTAGTTCATCACGAAGATCATTAGCCGCGTTGGTCAGCCGTGCAGCCTCAGCGAAGAATCGATCATTATCAACCGCATATGGAACGAAAAATATCTTCTCCTCGGGAACTCCGTAAAATCTGTAAAACTCCCGGTTCAAAGTTCCGATCGCCAACACGGCCGTCACTCGTTGTAGGAGATACTTAAGCAACACAGATTTAACAATCCTCACCCACAGCGGCCGTGCGCTGTGAAGGTTCGATTCACCTCGCAGGAAAAGCGGCGTGTGGCTGAGCCACGATCCGATAAATGCAAACCATTCCGTAAGGTGGGCATATCCATGAACAATAACAGCATCATACTGACGCCGCATCAGAATTCCAAAGATACCGGGATGGATAAAGCGTAGGAAACCACTACTCGACGGAAAGGGTGAATAATTTCGAAGCGTACTCCAGGGGTAACCTTCAAGCAACGGGATGTCCCACTGCACAGGCTGTCCGAACTCTGGATCATACCGGACGCCCGGGTGCTCCATGTAGTACACATGGAGGGCAATCTGGGGATGCTCGGCCATACGTCGCAGCAGAGGCACCTGATATTGGATAGGGTGAGATACCAAATAGGCAATTCGGAATCGCTTCATATCTTCTCCGCGACCGCCAGGAGATTGGAAGTGAATACACCGCTCCCCGCCGTCCCCTGTTCAACAAGAAAGTAAAGGCGAACTATCTGCTTTATCATCTTCCAGATTATCCAGCGAACAGCACTGGCAGGACCATGGATCCAGGGCTCAAGAGCATATACCTGAATGTTTCCGAATCCCGCGACCTTTAGAACCTGCTTAATGCTTGAGGGAGTGAATGCAATCTCGTGGGTAAAATCTCCATAGAGAATCCACGACACAAAGGGGGAGTCGGCGTTGGGCGTACGCAGCAAAATTCGACCTCGAGGACGTAGCGCCTGATATGCAAGGTCAAGAAAAAGTAGAATCTCATCCTTCGTAAAGTGCTCAATAACATCCAGCGCAACGATCATATCAAACTCTTCGACATGTGCCGGAAGGTACTCAAACAGGTTCGCCACCTCAACATCATCAATGCCAAGATGCCTCGCCAAGGTGACCTGCTCCTCTCCAAGATCGATACCCTGCACCTCTCGGTATCCCCGTCCTCGTAGGAACGAAATGAAATTTCCCGCACCGCACCCCACTTCCAGTATTTTTGCGTCTTTCGACGTCGGCAGGTACCGTCCATACAAAGCCGAAAATAACCTCGCATCGTGGTCCACCTGGGAACGCGTGAACGATCGGCATGCTCCCAGGTGGGAGGATACGTAGGTCCTGTAGAATCGCTCTCTAAATCGCATAGTGAGGTTGTCTTTCATTACCATCCGTGGGTGATGTGGTAGAGGTCCTGTAAAAGTTGACGGCCTGGGCTCCCCTAATGGGGGCGGGAGACACCAACTCCTTGCGGAGCAGAAAGGGAAACCCAAACCCATGCCCAGGATAGCACCGAGCGCCAAGATTCGGGAAGAGATCGCGCGGCTGCTCCACGACGGCGTGCCGGAGGACCGGGACGTGGTGGGGACCCTGCTCCGGGTGGGGGCTCAGCGGTTGGCGCAGGAGCTGCTCGAGGAAGAGGCTACGGACTCCCTGGGCCGGGACCGCTACGTCCGTCACCGCGGCCCCGAACCCCATCGCGGGTCCCGAAACGGCTACGAGCCCGCCCAGGTGCGGACGGCCGAAGGCGACATCCCGTTGCAACTCCCCTAGGTCCGGTAGACCCTGGTACCCTCCCAGTCCCGGCTCCTCAGCTTCTTGCGCGGCCCCACCGATGTCCTCGACCGCCTGGTCGCCGAGATGGATCCGCGGGGGCTCTCGACGCGCGACATCGAGGACACCTTCCCCGACGTCCCCGGGACCAGCCTGGTCAGCGCGAGCGTGGTGAGTGCCGTCACCGTGCGCCTGGGGGAGGAGTCCCAGGCCTTCACCCGGTGCGACCTGTCGGGCTTTGCCGTCGAGTACCTGTTCATGGACGCGGTCTAGGAGTCCCTCCGGCTCCAGGGGGGCGGTGTCGAGGGCCTCTTGGGCGCCTGGACGATCCTCGCCGATGGCCGGCAAGTCTTGCGGCACCTGCCCTGGGGCACCACGGAGAGCGACTGCTGCGGGCTGGGGATGCTGCGGAACCTGGTCCGCCGCGGCCTGCGCCCGCCGGTGAGCCTCACGAGCGACGGGGGGCCGGGGCTGCTGCGTGCGATCAAAGAGACTTGGCCCACAAGCCTGCGGTTCCGCTGCTGGGGGCCCAAGAGGCCGAATGTGCTGGACAGGATGCCCGACGCGGCGGGGGCCGAGGTTAAGTCCCCTGTCGTCGCACTCCACGGCGCGCCGACCTATGAGGAGGGACGGTAGACCGCGCTGGCGGTCCCGGCGCGCTTTGCGCGTCTCTACCCGACGGCCTTGGCTACGCGCCGGGACGATCTGGAGGCGCGTCTCGCCCCTCTGCGCCTCCCGGGCGCGTACCGGAAGTCTGCGCGGACCGCGAATGTGATCGAGCGGAGCGTCCTGGAAGAGCACCGACGCACCAAGAGCATCCCGTGGTTCCTCGATGCGCGGAGCTGCCTGAAGCTCGTGTACGCACCCCTGGTGCGGTCCAGTCAGCGCTGGCAGCGGATTCGCATCATCGACGCGGAGCGTACTCACCTGTTGCGCCTCCGCCAGGATCTGGGCCTTCCGCTCCACCGGGCGTCTGCGCTCATGAACCAGTAGCACCACAAGACGTCTCCAGAAGAGGAGGGGAGTGGCGCAGCATGCATCGCGCCCAGGCCGTTGGCTCTTACAGGAACTTTCGAACTTCATCCCATCCGCATTCATAATGAGCTCCCAAGATGCGAGAAGGACCGGACCTCTTTCCAATTGGTGCCTTTGTTCATCGCGTGACCCATATGGAACCGCGCGAGTCCACTACAAGTCGCAATTAGCTAATACCACTTCCTACATCCGCTCTATTGCGAATTCTTTCCGATCCGAAAGTCTCCCTCCTACTTGGCCACGGGTGATCTCCAGACAAGCTATTGATAAGTCTCTAGTACTAGTGTGCCCGGCATGCTGTTCTCTCGCAGGTTAAAGACCTGCCGGTCCAACTGGATGCGGACCGTAGCCGAAAAGGGGAGGGTGTCCCTCGCGAGGCGGAATCTGAAGGACCTGAGGCAAACCACCAGGCCGCAGCCGAGGCTGTCGAAGCCAGGCGAACCGGTCGGCGCGAACCGCTGGAGGCCCGACTCTGCTAGTACTGGAGGAAGCGGCATCCAGAGAAGACCAGGGGGATCAGTCGTGGGTGCGGGCAGTATGGTGGGACAGAGAGCAGCATGACCCGGAGAGGCCTGATCGCGTCCTGTGCTGGCGAGGTTCGGTCTCGTTCAGGCAGGTAGGCGAAGTATAACGCGGGAGCGGAAAAGCGGAGCCGAAGCGCGCTCAGGAATCGGGTGGCTCCATAGTAGTGATGACGGCCTGGGAAACCAGGCAAGAGCGAAGGGGGCCAGCTCAGCTGAAGAGGCGGTGGTGAGGAGAGAGTGGGGGATGGTGTCTCCTTGGGAGCAGCCACCGAACCTAAAGAAGACTCACCTCTCACATCGTTCTCTGTCCAGGGCGTTAGCCCGTGGATGGTTTGACCGAAGGCTGAGTTAGAGCGGCTTAAGGGAGATCCGTACGAGCCGTTCGGCAGAGGGGTCCCAGGTGATCCCTGGTCCTACTCGACCAGCCACACTTCATTGTTGACCCTCGTGGAGTCGCGCCACGCGGCGTTGGTAATGACAGCGTTGGGCGCGTGCTTGGTGGCGCCGCCGCCACGTCGACCATCGCAGGGTGTGCGCGAGATCCGGCGGAGTGCTCCAGACGAGTCGACACAGGAGATGCCGCACTTCGGGGAGCGTCAACGGGAGCACGGCGGCGAGGCTCACGGCTTCGCACGGTGTGGCTGTGCGCGTCCGCGGCCCCCCTTTTGCCCGCTGTCCGAGCGGGTCTGCGCACGCACCACGGTGAGGTACGCATGCGCCAAGAGGGCCAGGGTAATGTGACGATACCACCCGGTCCACCGTCGCACCTCGTACTGATCAAGGCCCACGTCCCCCTTGGCCTGCGCGAACGCCTCTTCAATCGCCCACCGGACCCCGGCCACGCGGACCAGCTCGCGTAGCGGCGTCGCGGCTGGGCCCCAACAGACATAGTAGGCCAGGTCCGTCGGCTCCGTCAGACTCCGGCGGACCAGGAGCCAAGAGCCGGTCCCGGGCTCGCCCACCGGGCGCAGGGGAACCCGCGCCCACTCATACACCCGCGGCCCCTTGGCCCCCGCGCCGGCGCTGAGCAGGTGCCACCGATTCGCCGGTACGTGAGCCGCCAGCGTGGCCACCGCTATCTGGGCGGGGCCTCGGGCGGTGAGGACCCACACGCGCTCGGTGCGCTTGCAGGCCAATACATAAGGGATGCGCCGTTGCTCCAACCACAGACGGAGGGCCCGATCGTTGCCGTAGACCTCGTCCGCCGTGACCCAGCGCGCCGGGATGTGGTGCGCGAAGGCCCGCTCGAGCATGACGCGGGCTATCTGGGGCTTGGTCCGAAACGGGACCTCTGCGGGCACCCCGGCGTCGCGGCGCCGCGCACTGTCCTCGGCCCACTCCTGGGGCAAGTACAATTCCCGGTCCACGAACGCATGCCCCCGCAGGCTGACATATGCCAGAAACACCCCGATCTGACAGTTCTCGATCCGCCCCGCCGTGCCGCTGTACTGGCGTTGCACCCCCACCGACTTGGTCCCTTTCTTCAGAAAGCCCGTCTCATCCACGACCAGCACCGCCTGCGGGTCTCCCAGGTGCTCGACGACATACGCCCGCAGATCGTCGCGCACGGCGTCCGCATCCCACTCATAGGTCGCCAGCAGACGCTGGATCCCATCTGGGGTCGGATCGCCCACATACTCCGCCAGTTGCCAGCCGTTCTTGCGCTCGATGGGCCCGAGCAACCCGCGGAGGTAGGCCAACGCCCGTGCCCGCGGCTCACGACGCGCAAAATGCGGCGCGATGCGGGCGTGCATCCGCTCCAACCCTGTCGCCCAAGCAGCGACTTCTTCCGGTGTGGGGGATTCCTTCAGATGCCGTGGCCCGTGCCCTGCAGCGATGGATGCCATGATGAGGGAACACCTCTCTGAGCGCAATGTGTGCAACGAATCTCTCCCAAACTATACCATGGTTTTAACTGCGGCTGTAATACTAAGATCCTGAGGTCCTGGTCGAGGAGACTCCTGTACGGTTCTCGGATCTCCAGGGCCCTTAGCCAGGCCAGACCGGACTTCCCAAACAGGTCCGTGAAGGGAGGCTCGAGGCCCTGCTTGGAGAGATAGGAGTGAATGCGGTTCTTCACAGCAGTCTGGAGGTATACCAGAAACGCCCGGTGCCGCAGGATCTCGCGCAGATCCCTCACTTCCCTGGGAGGGATGTAAGCCTGGGGGACGAGGTCGGCCCTGCCCAGGTGCGCCAGGATTGTGGCGTCGATCCGGTCGGTCTTGATCGTGGCAGAGGCGATCGCCTTGGTCTTCAGAGGGTGAGCCAGCTGGATCTCCTCCACCCACCCCTCCAGACATTCGTAGGGGTACTGCCAGTTCCCCGTGGCTTCCATGACTACCCGGATCGGTCGTGGAAGCCCCTGGAGGAAGGAGAGGAACTCCTCCCTGCGGGTTCGCAATCTCTCATTCCCAAGGACCTCTCCTGTTTCCGTAGAGATGGCCCGGCACCAGGAATACCTCCGTCCGAGGTCCATGCCGATCACTGTCCCGCAAAACCCAGAACCCATACTCCGCGCCCCCTTTCCATGGTCGCTTTTAGTCGTATTGTATGCCACCACTCGGGGCACGGCGTTTTCATGGTATCAGAGATGGAAACGGCGAGGGCAGTCGGTTACCCTCATGGCGAGAAACCAGATTATAACCTGAACCGAGGGAATACCCGGAAGGAGGGGAACCGTCGCCATGCACCAGCAAAGCACAGCACCCCCCGCGTCGTCAAGCGTCACTTGGGACAGTCTGGAGGCCTGGGTCCGGGAGCGGATCCAAGGGTTCATTCAACCTGAATCCGGGTGCACCCAGATAGCGGGAGACCCGAGGAAGGAGGTGATGGTCTAAGAGGACGGGTTTCACTCGCACAAGTCCACATCGACCAGCCGGTGAGAGACCGGTTCGGGTAAAGACCAGGCTGCCCGATAGCTGACGGCC
>Ga0209061_1000649_pt1 | contig 77151 bp, 66 predicted proteins | sample Coa_R1_10_FD_187157 | JGI IMG/M metagenome (GOLD analysis project Ga0209061, IMG submission 187157) | Surface soil microbial communities from Centralia Pennsylvania, which are recovering from an underground coalmine fire - Coalmine... | ecosystem: Environmental > Terrestrial > Soil >... | reverse complement strand
GAACCCTCAGGGCTGGATGGAGTTAGACCATGTGTCGCAGATAGTGAGCAGCGGCAGCGGCAACCCACCGGATAAAGAGGTGTATGGGTATGCCAACTTTAGCGACGGGGAGGGGAGCGAGACGGTGGCATTTCTGCACACCATCAGTGTGCCCTCCCCGACGGGCAGCGGCATGAGCACGGCGACGATCACCTATTCGAGTTTAGGTTCGGTGTCGAGTTTGGTAGATGCCAACGGCAACACCACCACGTTTTCTGCGGTGGACGGCAGCCACAGTAAAGTGGTGGTGACGAACGCTTCGGGTACGGTGGTGGCCTCGTATGTGGCGGGATTTGACAACCATATGAGCCAGACGAGCCTGACCAACGGGAGCGGGGTGGTGGTGTGGAACGCGGTGTATGCCGACCCCAACGACCCGCTGCGTCCCTCGGAGGTTCAGGATGGGAACGGGTATGCCACAGGGGGCGCCAACGGGAAGGGGACGTGGCTGTATACCTGGGATGTGTATGGGAACTGTTTGAGTGCGACCAACCCCTACGGCACGGTGACGACTTACACCTACACCTACACCAACTTCGGCTTAGGGGAGTTGGTGAAGATACAGGAGGGGAACAAGGGGCCGATAACGCTGAGTTATGCGGAGCCAAGTGGGTACATAACGGGGATAACGACCTCGGCGCCGGGGAGTGCCGGTGGGGGTTCAACGGTGAGCTACAGCTTTAGCTACGATGCGTTGGGGAACCTGGTGAAGGAGGTAGGGCCGGGGAACAATGCGACGGCGACGGAGGAGAAAACGTTTAACTACACCACCGATCCCACCTACAACTACAGCCAGTCGGAGGGGCTGCACGAGCCGTTGACGGTGACGGACACTTTGGGTCATGTAACGCACTTTCGCTATGATGCGCGGGGGAACCGCATAGCGGAGATAGATGCCTTAGGCAACGAGACGGATATCAGTTACAACTTGGCCGACCAGTTGGTGCAGATTCTGTTTCCGGCCTCGGGGATGACGGGCAGCGGCAGGGCGTCTTTGGTGAACGTGTATTTGTATGTAGGCGGGTTAAAGAGCGCGGAGCAACAGTACAACGAGAGCGGGGTCTTGGTGTGGCAGGTCAGCTACAGCTACGGGCCGGAAGGGGAGGTGCGGAGCCGAAGTGGGAGCACACAGCCGGTACAGCAGAGCTACGATGGGGCGTATCGTTTGGTGGGGGTGACGGACGGAAACGGGCACACGACGCAGTTTGTGTACAACGCCTCCGGGTATTTGGCGGAGGTGGTCTATCCGAATGCGAACGGCCCGTACGACACGGTTCAGTTAACGAGTTACGACGCGGATGGGAACGTGTTGCAGCGGGTAGACGGTCGGGGGATTACGACGAACTACAGCTACACCGATCCGGAAAGCCACCTCACGGACGTGCAGTATCCGGCGGATGCGGGCCGCAACGTGCACTTAAGTTGGGATGGGTATGGTCGTTTGGTGGGGATGACGGATGCGACGGGGAGCACGAGCTGGAGTTATGACGATTTGGACAATGTGAGTTCGGTGACGTATGGGTATGTGGGTTTGCCGGTACAGACGCTGAGCTACAGTTACAATCCGGATGGGAGCCGTTCGAGCTTGGGTTTGCCGGATGGAACAAGCTTCAGCTACAGCTACGATGGGGCGGGTCGCTTGGTGGGTCTAACGAACCCGACGGGTCAGAGTTGGAGTTGGAGCTATTTGTCCAACGACTGGTTGGTGGGTCAGACGGCGAACAACCTGGTAGGCACGAGTGTGGTGCGCAATGCGCGTGGGATTCCCACGCAGATAGTGAGCAAGTTGTTGGGGACGAACACGCTGTTGAGTAGTTACAGTTACGGTTTTGACAGCATGGGGAATGTGGGCAGCATCACGGCCAACATCCCGTTAGCCCCCGGTTTTAGCGGCACGAGCAGCTATAGTTATGACGGCAAGTTAGAGATGGTGAGTGAGAGCGGGACGCGCGGGGGCAGCTACAGCGAGAGTTTCAGCTACGATAATGCCGGTAACTCGGTGGTATTTCGAGGGGTGAACCAAGGGTTTAATGCGGACAACCAGAACACGGCCTACACCTATGATGGAGAGGGGAACCCTGTGGTGTACAAGGGGGTGGCGATGGGTTATGACGAGGAGGACAGGCTGATAAGCGTGGGGTCGAACTGGAGTGCGGGTTATCGAGGGGATGGATTACGAGGCTGGAAGCAGGTGAACGGGAGTAGGGTGTACTACTTGTACGATGGAATGAACGCGGTGTTAGAGGAGGACGGGAGCGGGAAGATAGTGGCGGAGGAGACATTTGGCCCGGAGGGACCGTTAGCCCGAAGCAGTGGGGGCAGGGTGTTGTTGTACACGCCGGATGGACAGGGGAACGTGAGCCAGCAGGTAGATGCAGGGAGTGGGAATGTAGTAGCGAGTTACCTATTTGACGGGTATGGTGTGCGGAAGGTAGCAAGCAGTGACCCGACAGCCTCTCAAGACCCCTACAGTGGTTATGGGGGTTTAGAGGGCTACTATACGGATTGGGAGACGGGTTTAAGTTTATTGGGTTTTAGGTACTATGATGTGTTGGCAGGTCGTTTTTTGACGCGCGACCCGATAGGGTTTGCGGGTGGGATAAACCTGTATGAGTATGTGGGGAATTGCCCTCTCACAGGAGGTGACCGGACGGGTACCCGCAGCCTAGGAGATTTTCTCCATGATCTCGGCCCTAATGTTATCAAGCAAAATCCTATCCTCCAGTGTCTTGTTAATATGGCCGATGGTGGCTTGGGAATGCTAGGCACTCTCGTGCCAGGATTACTGCAAGGAGACTATCCTCCCATTAAAGATATTATTTGTCAGCTAACCCCTTCGTGCTTATCAGGCTTCCTAACTGCTTTCATTGGAGGGGCTCTCAACGCACTTTCAAATGGAGCTGCATCCCTGCTCGATGGATGCCTCGCCGGGCTTATCAGCAGTGTGGTCACCGACTATCTGAACTATCTATGTAGCGAGCCAAAGTGTTCAGCAGAGCGCACACCTTCTGCTTGCCAGATTCTGCAATGGGTATTAGATGCCATTGCTGCTTGCTTATCAGGTATCGGTGGAATAACGACAGACCCGGAAAAAGATGCAATGAAAGATGGCATGGAGGGTATTATCATCGGTTTACTGGTGGACTTAGGCTTGATGAATTATGACGCGGGTGAGGCGTGCAAACTGCTTAGTAATTGAGAGAGCCATATGAATCAAAGTGAAGAGGCAGTTTCAAATCTGAAAGCCGAGTTAGCCCATGTTGAGCGTTTGCGATGGTGGCATACTTGCTTGTATCTAGGTGCTAACCTAGTTGTTTTATTCACTCTCTGGTTGTCTTTGTTCTATTCTCTATACAGATTACTAACGACGGTATTTTTGCTAACCATGACGCTAAGCGCAATATTGCTTTGGATTGGTTCCATGAGGCTCCTAGCATTTTTTAAAAGATATGAGCGAACCTACTTTACCAAGAAAGAAACAGAATTGATCACCAAATATTCTCGCCTCATGCAGGATACAAACGTACGCGCCATACTGGTAAACTACTTGCTGAAAAATTACACATACGGGCACGTTTCAGAGGACAGGCTGTGGCTGCCGATAGTTTGTGAATGGGTTCGTAAGACGCATTCAAGACCGTTGAGTAAAGAGGAGGTCGCTCTTGTTGGCAAGCTCTACTGTTCTCTGGTAAGGTGTTACTTAGTGCAACAGCACTTGCGAGAGAGCCGGCACTTCGGGGTTGCTAGCTGGCTCTTTGCCGGCAGCAGCAGCGAGCTGATGGTCATAGAGGATAGAGAATGTCTTATCGAGCTGGCGAATGCAGTGGCCTTATATGGGAGCCGATTCATGGCCGCAAGATTAGAGAATATTTTACGGGTTCATTCCATACCCTCTGATTGGGTTTGGCTCCAAGCGCGCGAGGTGGTCGAACGCATACGCGCACGTACACATGCAGCCGATCAAAGACGGTCAGATACACGGGAACTCTTAAGAAGTCCATCGAATTTGGCGCGCTCTGGCATGGAACTAGTACGTCCTTCTGAAAAGGATGAGAGAGAGGGCTTTGTTCAAGAGATACAACAACCTAGTAGCGCTTCCAAATGCGATAAGGAGGTTTTCCCGGATGACCAGCACGGAGAATAATCAGGAGGGATTTACTTTTGTGCATCCGAGCAGCGAGGCGACTATAGCCGGTTTATTTCTTAGCGGGTTGCTCGCTTTAGCAAGTGCTGTGATGTACTTTTTTACCCAGGGCTCTCTTCATGAGATCGGGAAGTGGATGTGGGTGGTAGTCGTTTTGTTATTGATGCTCATCGTTGTCGGTTATCTCGGACGGGCACGCTATACTATCAATGAGAGAGGGATAGAACGCATCTCGTTACAATGGGGACGGCGAATTTTCATTCCTTACGAAGAGGTTATAGCGACGAATTATGAAGAGCTAGGAAAGGGGGGTGTGTTGTTTCGTATTGAGGGGGTTAGCGATACCATTGAGTTAAGCCCAGGAGCGACCAAAGATTTCGACGGTGTGGTGGCTTACATACAAGAGCGAGTATACTCGGCCCAATATCCGGAAGAAGATAAGGAGGAATAGAGTTTTCATTTCTTCTTTATTAGGGCCGATGCGATCACGGAATGGGCGGAGTGGTAATCAATAAGAACTAACCCTTGGATAAATTGGTGAGTTCGTATGAACCAACAGGCACCGAAACTGCACCTTCCTTTTGAATATTTTTCATGGCGTGGGCACGCTTGGAGAGATTTGTTTGGGTTGCTCTTTCTCACCGGCTATCTTTTGAAAAATGCGTTTGCTCTTAAAACCATCTCCCCTCCGTTATTGGTCAACTGGGCTATACTGGCGATTCTTCTAGTATATCTATGGAGGGCGATATTACGTGGCCTAACTACACGCATTCGGTTGACCTCTACATCTCTTTCAGAGAAAACCCTATTTGGCACCACGGCAATCCCTCTGGAAAAGCTCTTTGCGGTAACCGTTGTTAAGACGCCCTCTCCTTTATGGACAACTTCGGTAAAGGCCTTGCTTGTTCGTGGGATGGGAGAACGCCTCCTTCTCCCATTACCGGTGCCGGAAGAGATAATAGCGGTACTGCGCCTTCATAACGAACGTCTCTTTGTGTGTGAACTGCCACCGGAGACGCCTCGTGAAGTAGCTCTGAGAGAAGAGCTTCTCGACCTCCTTACACATGAGGGAATCGTTACATCTGGGGCAGATCGCTTGGATGAACCGAGAAGAGAGGCTCCCTGGTTGCTCTCAGCGACCGTGAGGAATCTGCTGTTGGGGATTGACGGCTTGGCTCTGGCAGCTTTCCTATTATACGGTAGCGTCGTTAAGGCTCATTCGTTTTGGATGGTGTCTGTGCTGTTTTGGATAGTAACGGGAGCGACGGGGGGATTGCTTTGGTATAACCAAGCGCGGGAGCGAGCTTGCGAGCAGGCCCTCCAAGAGGAAGAGGGTTTTTGATGACAAGAAGGGTTTTGAATGTTTGGGTTGGCTGGTGGAGCGGATAGGCAGGGATAAGGTGGTGCGAAAGCGGTTGAGCCAGCTGCTTTTGAGGTCGGATAGACAGGTCTACAGCCGACTAACAAACAGACAGCGCAAGCGCCTGATGAAGTATCTTTTGGACATGGAGGGGGATAGAGAACTACAAGAGGCGATTATCTCTTGCTTGGTGCGAGCCGGGGAGGTGAAGGCGATTCCGGTCTTAGAGATTTTCTTGGAACGTGGGCGCCACATAGCGTGTCCGACCGAGTTAAAGCGACTGACCAGGGAGGGACAGGAGAGCTTGAAGCGGTTTGCCGTTCGCCCATACAGAACGTTACCGCGCATTCCAGAGGAGTGGAATAGAGCAAGAGCTGAGGAGCTGTTGCGAAGCAGCGGAGAAGGAACTACGGGGCAACAAACGAGCGGGGAAGAAGAGAGATAGAGACAAAAAGGAGAACGGGAATGTAACGGTGCCCTTCCTTGGTGTAGCAGAGGATGATGAATAGATCAACTCACAAAAGGCGCACTATGAAGCCGTTCTTCCTAGTAGATGCGAAATAGGAGCAGCCGGAGTGTAGGTTATAGGGGAGTGGCTTACGGAGTTTGGAGCATGGACGTAAGTTCGCAGATAGATGCTGGAAGTGTGGTAGCGAGTTACCTGTTTGACGGGTATGGTGTGCGGAAGGTAGCGAGCAATGACCCGACGGCGCCTCAAGACCCCTACAGTGGCTATGGGGGGTTGGCAGGTTACTATACGGATTGGGAAACGGGTTTGTGTTTATTGGGTTTTAGGTACTACGATGTGTTGGCAGGTCGTTTTTTGACTCGAGACCCGATAGGGTTTGAAGGGGGGATAAACTTATATGAGTATGTGGGGAATTGCCCAACGATGAATCAAGACAGTGCAGGATTGGTTAATTGGAAATGCTTGATAAATTTGCCTGGTTGGGTTACGAATCTTTTGATGAAATGTAGTACTGCTATTATTAAACTCATTCATCACGATAAATCAGCATGGTGTGCAGTAGCGAGTGCATGTGTTTTGGGTACAGCCTGTAGCAGTATCGTAAAATGCACGCTCAGTTTGCAACTGGCGAATGGCACGCTGATAATTTTGTCATGTGTTATCGGGGCTCTTTGTAGCCTTATAGGGAGCGTTATTAGCGAGATTTGTGAGGCGGGCGGTTGTCCGGAGAAGTGGTGGAAATGGGTCGAACAAAATGCAATATGCCTTATTATCAATGCCGCTGTAAGTTGTGCAGTAAATGTCCTAGGCGGTATTCTAGGAGGTGCAATCGAAGTGGGAGGGCAGACTTATGATTTGCCAAGTTGGGTTAGGACTTACATAATGGCCCATCTGGCGTTCCTAGGTTTTGGGATAAACATGACATGTTCTGCCGCCGCCGCGACTGGTGCTGCCCATTGAAAAGGCAAAAGCAGCAAGTTGATGGAGTACCTTCTAGGCCTCTCAAAGCAGGTTGTTCGCGAGAGATTGCTGCCACTGTTTCTGCTGCTATAGAGGGGTACTGCTTTTCCTATGCCGTTTATGTGGGAACGGCAGTTATTGAACTTCTGGGCAATATAGACGCAACAAAATGGTGGCAATCTCTACCGCCGCATGAGAAGTTAGTTTTTCTCCCGGTTGTTTTCTTTTATGTGCTTACTGTCGTTCTGCCCCTGATGACATGGCGGCGGTCTGTTTCCTCCCTAGGTACCATTCTCTATCCTCGGTGCTTCTATCTCAAGCCAGATAGACTGATTCAGTGCCGAGGCAAAAAAAGATATGAAATAAAACTAGATAGAATTGAAAAAGTAATTAAAACAAGTTCATCTTTTGTCGTCCTCGGAGAGGGACAAGGCATCGTCGTTCCCAATTGTGTGGAGTTAGCAGAGGCTATTGCTCTGCTAAAAGGTTCGAGCTCTACGAGGGAAGAAGCATCTGACGAGCAACACCAGGAAATCCAGAGGCTGGGTCAGATAGATCGTCAGTTTGACAAGCTTGTTCACCTAAATCGTGCGGGATGCATAGGTATGAATGCTTGGTTTGGAGGAATGTCTTTGATAGCAGCACATTTGCTGTTGAATTCTTGGACGACACTCTTATGGCGGAGTTTACTGGTCAATACGGCTGGCTTGTTTGTGAGTTTGTTCTTGTTGGGCAGCCTAGAGGCCACATTTGAAGAAATAAGGTTGGATTTTCTTTGTCAGCTTATGTCCCTAGCTGCAGATAGGCCTCAAGAATGTACCAAATACATCAATTTTCTTCTTCACACCATTCGAGCCAAAATAGCAAACGACTTTGATTCGGATGGACGGAACATGCCGACGTTAGAAAGCTACTTTAGCATGGAACGGCATCCACAATACGAGCTTGCTTGCGAAGTACTCAGTGTCGTTCTGACCCGACTGTCTCAAGAAGAAGAAATAGAGTTCTTGAGAAGAAATAGGTCTTTTTGCCACACTATTCTCTTACGGTCAGGGCAAGATAAGTGCGCAAGAGGTCTACGCAGGATTCTGCTAGCGATCTTGCTAAGACACTATAAGGATGCATCTCTCATTCAGGATTTTCTTTCATCTGTGCGGCGTGTATCTCGTGAGAAGGATAGTGCTGCTTGTGCGTTGGCTCAGCAGATACTAGAACGGGTAAAAGAGGCGGAAAGCTCACAAAAGATTCTGTTGCGTTCGTCAGGTGCCTTAGAGCAAGACGAGAACACTTTAGTCCGTCCTGCAACAGCGAGCGAGGAAGAGGATAGGGGCAGCTTGTTAAGGGCGATAGAGGGGGCGGGAGATGAGGATGAGATTGAGATGTAAGGAGCGGCGGAGAATTGTTCGGTAGCAGATGAGGAGTGGGAATGTGGTAGCGAGTTACCTGTTTGACGGGTATGGTGTGCGGAAGGTAGCGAGCAGTGACCCAACGGCGCCTCAAGACCCCTACAGTGGTTACGGGGGTTTAGCGGGTTACTATACGGATTGGGAGACGGGTTTAAGTTTATTGGGTTTTAGGTACTATGATGTGTTGGCCGGTCGTTTTTTGACGCGAGACCCGATAGGGTTTGAGGGTGGGATAAACTTATATGAGTATGTGCACAATTCGCCTTTGACGCTGCATGATGCTTCAGGTACAGTTGCAAGTGCAGTACCTGTTCCGGGTTCATCCGGCTTCCCTACAGGTCCGGTAGCAGGTGGATTCATTGGTTGTTCTCTAAGTGCTGTAACCAACATTATCAAGCATCTAGAAGATGATAGAAGCTGCCCCTATTTCCCGCCCTACTTGTTCTGTACCACCTTATTTGCGTGTATAGGGGGAGGACTTTGTCGTGCCGCTATTTGTCTAATGATAGAAGTGGAAGTGTGTGCACTACCAGATATTTCATGCTTAATTGGTATAGCATGCAACCTTCTTAGCACCTTGCTAACACAAATATATTGTCATGATCCTTGCACCATGTCGCATGAAACTCCACCTTCTCCCTGCCAGCTATTAACGAATGCTCTCGCAAACTGCCTCGGTGGGGGGATATGTCCGATACCCGGTGGCTTCTGGCAGCCAGTATGTCGCTGGGGAATAGGAACAGTGTTAGGTGGATTAGGAAATCAACTTTGTAAAGTACTTGGTTTAAGTTAGGGAGGATTCGTTCTGATGTTACCTAAGAATGGGGCGCTCAGACTATTTGCATCCTTAAAGCCCTATGTTGCTTATGTACTTGGCTGTGGGCTGTTGCTAGTATTGGGACTCGGCTTACACCCATTCCTTCTAAAGTTACGTGCTGCTACCTCTGTGTCCAGTACGATCCTCATTATTTTTCTGATACTCATCATGACTGTCTTCCTAACAACCTGGCTCGTTACTCTGTTAGAAAAGTTTTATCATCAAAGTCGGCGTGTCGTACAGGAAAAGGGCAAGCTAAGGCTTACAATACCCCCTGTGACGCAAGAAATTGTGCTGGGCAGCGCTCTTAGGATGGAGATGTTTTTTGATCTTCAGGCACGCTGGGGCAGCCGGATTGTAGCCTGTTGTGTGGTAACGGATGAGCATGAAAACCTACTCTTCTATTCCACAGATGAAGGTTACGATAAGGTCATTATGGAACTTCGATCCTTTATACAGCATAATTCCGGTGCGAGGTCTATAACTACAGAGAAACCACAACAAAAAGGCCTCAACTGCGCAAAGTTTGCTCAGGTGCCCCGATACCTTTTAAGACTGCTCAAGGCCGACGCCATTCCTCTCAGTGAAAAGCTGTATGTCGTCGTTCCTAGCTTAATCTTAGTTGGGCTTGCCCTATTTCTCCTAGCATCTTTTAATTCTGCACTAGCGCCGCGCCTTTATGGCTATATGATGGCCGAGTTATGTCTCATGGGGAGCGGTCTTAGCAGCCTTTGGATTTTCGGGTTTTGTGACCGTCAGAGGGGAAGGTGGCTAGGCGATTTATTATGGAATGAGCAGAAGTACCCACTATCAGAACTGCTAGGGCTGTATGTTAGGCATATTTCTTCGGGCACAGTTCCATCGGCCGCCCTCCTTAAAGGTATTCTCCACCGGCTAGAACGCAAAGAGAAAACGGGTTCGACGGCTCTAGATACTCGGACGCAAGCCCTTTGGGTTCAATGTCTTTCGCAGGGCTTCGTCATAAAAAAGACACCCTCATGGAGAGGACAATTTATCCGGAGATTGCGTCTGAGTAAAGCAATTCTACTGGACTCCTATGCCGAGCAGCAATTCGATCTATATAGCCAAATGCACCTGCAGTTGGTACGGGCTTCTGTTTCCTGCAACCTTCTATCGGCACTCCCTATACTTCGTGAGCTAGTTGCGGGAGGCAAGTGGGTCTCTTTTTTGCTTCGTAGTGACGTAGAGAAGCATCGCCGGATGGGAAGGGAAATACTGGAAGAGGCTGCAAGATGTCTTCATCTGCTCGAGGCGCAAGCAAAGAAGGAGAAAAGTAGAGAACAGTTATTACGTTCTGCCTGCGACGGAGATATTGAGCCAGATAAACTTTTGCGGTCAAGTCACCCATCCGAACTTAATGAACCGTAAGGTGATAGCAGAGGTATTAGGTAATGGTTCTTACACATCGCGTGATGAGGGCATTTCTGCTCTATATAGCGCTCCTCTGTCTGGTGGGAAGTTTTATCGCGAGAACAAACTTTCCGATGCTGAAGAGCACATACGTCGCATTAGCTTTGGGACTACTTCCTCTCCTCCCATGCACCTTAAGCTACCTTCGTCACTACCAAACCTGGCGAAAGGCAGCACAACAGTCTCTTTCCAGAAAATAAAAAGGCTTTGTACACTCTATGTACTTGTCCTTGGTCATCGCTTAGACATAGAGCTGCTTTGACACTCTACCAACAACTCGATAGGATACTTAAAGACCCTATTCACCATTCGCCTGAGCCCTTTCTAGATAGAGAGTTGGCAGAAGTTGGCCTGGCACTCAACCCCCTCCTGGGGAAGGGAGAAGAAGAGCACAACGCGCTTCAGTTGAAAATCCTTGCTTTTCTGCGCTGTTACGATAGGCCAACAGCAAGACACTATGCGGAACGCCTTTATACGCAAGCGACCACCCTCCTCGTCTCCGGAACGGTACGATGTTTCCTAGATGACGAGTTGCTTCATGCCGTAGAACACTCGGTGCCGGAGAGACCCGAAGAGGATACGAAAGTGCTTTTGCAACTGGCACGGCTCAGTAGGTTGTACCGAGCCGTCGCAACTCCGATTATGCTGCTTGTTTGTTTTTTCAGTATGTTCAGCCTCGTCATCGGTGGCTCTTTTTTCTGTGGTATCGTGAGTTGTCTTTTGGATGGCATAAGGCCGGCCTGGTCATCCCTTTATTCGGGTTTACTCGGCATCTGTTTGGCGACGCTGGGAACGAGATTTTTTCTTTATGGAAGACGGCAGTGGAGCCCTAGCCCACAGGCAATGCAACTGCGTAACGCATGTGTTAGGATTGACAGAGAACACGGCACGACGTATCCGCTAGAGATTTGGCTGCAAGCGCTCATGCCTTTCTCTACACGCTCGTTCGGTTCCTGTCGCCTTCCTTTTGGTTGCTCTTGGAGCCATCGGCTACGCCGTTGGCAGGCTGTGGTGGAGTGCGGGCAGGTGGCGGTTATGGAGGTGGTGACAAAGCGGTTGCAGAGCTTAATAGAGGATGAGGGGGAGGGCGTCGGCCTTGAGGGGAAGGACGCCCTGCCCCAGAAAATCTTGCGATTTGCTGCGGACCCCAGTACTGGCCTTGAGGCTGCCTACTTGAGCCTCGAAGGTTGGCGTCGGCTAGAGGATTTTTTAGGGAGCTACTTTATCCGGCTAAGCCGTAGCAGGAACACCACGGAGATAACCGACGAGGAACGAATGCTGATTCGGGCTATTCTTGCAGTGATAGGACGTTACGGTAGCAGCAAGTACATCGCCTATCTGCAGCATTGGCAGCAGCGTCTGCATCGGCGCCTTCAAGAACCACCTGATCGGTCTATAGGGCTTCAACTCGAAGAGGCCATCCATAACCTTCTGGAACGTCAGAGGCAGCGGACGGAAAAACGCCAACTGCTACGGTCTGCTCCGACCTCAATGGAGGAGCAACTGCTACGGCCTACTTCGGCCTCGATAGAGGAAGATCAGAATCCGACATTGTAAAGCGCTTGGTTTAGATTAGGGAGGAGTGCGGTAACGGAATAGAGAGCTAGATAGGGTACCTATATGGCACTGTATTTTAGTGGTAATATTAAATTGGTAGTTACGAAAGAACTATTCAGGATAAAGCGATGCCGACACGGCAACTACTGCCGCATTCGTTTGCCGTGATGGCGCGCTGAGGTGCCTGGCTAAGGCAACACAAGTTTCGGCTAACCGCTTTTGGCATGGGAATGGCTCTTCTGCTGCCACTGATTAGCCTTCTCTTTCCAAGACTTAGCCAAGTGACCTTCGCCGTCGAACACGTTGCCAACATGTGGGCTTTGGTTGTGGACGCTTTTGTTAGACCGCCGGGTGAACGCGCTATCGCCTTGGGCAACGAAGCTCTCCTGCCTGCCGTAGTCACTATCTTGTTTCAACTCTATTTACAGTGGTCGCTACGTTTGGAACGGTTGCTTGTTGAAGTCCTTCCAAGTGGTTCTTTAGCAGTGCTTCCTTTCTTCTGCAGCTCATGCAAAAATCGGACACTCTTTCCAACTATCTCGAATGGGGACTAGCCATCCTGCTGTTCGTGCCGCTTCTGCTGTTTCTAGCGGAAAATGCAGGCTCCTTAGGGGATACCGATTCGGGCGATATCGGTTTAAGCGATTATTCTCTATTTCCTACGGCGGCGCGTGCGGCCGTCCAGAGGATAACGCGGTCTCTCTCTGAACAAACGGAAACTCCTGCTCTGAAAGCCTCCTCCTTTGATGATATTCTAGGTCAAATCGAGAGGATTCTTAAAAAGCGGAAAGTAGATGCGCAGACAAAAGCTTTGTTAGAAGAGCTAAGAGGTCAAATAATGCGATTGAAGGGCGCAGGAGCGGAGCACATAAAGGGTGTACAGACCATCCAAGCAGAAAAGGAGAGCGCCATGGAACCATCGTTCCAAAGCGTGTTTCCACAACCCAAACACCAAGTAGGTAACCTCAACCGATTAAAGCACGGCGGGAGGCCGCTTTGGACGCCACCCCGGCACGCGGAAGAGGGAGGGCGTGACCGACTCCTCCGGGATAGAGAGCACCGTGCAGTATGGGAAACGACGCGCCAAAGCCCTGGCTACTTTCCATTCCGGTTCAAACCATAGCGTAAGCTCGTATTTGGCAATCAAATAAGAAGAGTAGGCATAGGCATCCCACCGCGCGAGAATGGCCGCCGGTGTTCGCCCTCCAAAAATGTTTCCGGCCGTCCGAAACCCATAGTTCGGCATCCATAACGATTCAAACATGGTATCTCCAACCCTCCTCTTCTTTTTACGTTCCCCAAAAAAGAAAATTTTCCTGCTAGCCTATTGACAGGCAGTTGCGAACCTGGTAGAATTGTGGGACAGAGTGGTAACTTAGTAGGGACTTGGTGGGAACACAGTGGTGTTCCTATCCCAAATTTCCAGAACAAGGGCTTCCTCTGGTGGGGAATGAGGACAGAGCGCCATGTTGATCGACTCTCCCGCTTTGCGAATGTGGGGGCGCTTCGAGCACGCACTTGATGATAAAGGGCGTGTGATCATCCCACAGCGCTTCCGCGAAACGCTGGGGAGTAAGTTCGTGCTGACCATCGGCCCCGACCACCATATCCGTGCCTACCCGATGCCGGTTTGGGAAGCCCTCGAAAACCAACTGATCAGTGCCTCTCTCTACGATGAGCTTGATCCCGACCTTATCTTTCTACAACGCATGTTCGGAAACTGCGAATTCGTCAGTCCCGATCGCGAGTTTCGCCTCTCCATACCCCGCCACTTCCGAGAGTGGGCCGGAATGGAAGAGGGCGACATTGTGGTTATTATCGGCAGCGGAACGCGCCTCGAAATATGGAGCCGCGCCGGATGGCGCGCATGGAGCGAACACCTCACCGAACAAGAGGCGGGCATCGCCTCACGCAATCGCTTGAGCTTACAGCCCGTTGCCGGAGGGTCCACCGCCCCAACTCGCCCCACCACAGGCGAAACCGTGCCGACACAGGAGGGTACCGCTTGATATGATGATGGCTAACTCGATTGAACGCTATAACCACCAACCCGTGCTCCTCCAGGAGACATTGCAATTTCTCGACCCGCGCCCAGGCGAAACTTTCCTCGACGCCACCGTTGGAGGAGGCGGCCATAGCCTCGTCATTGCGGAACATATAAGCCCCGGTGGAACACTCGTCGGGCTTGATCGAGATGCCGATGCGCTTGCCGCTGCCCAACGTACCCTAAAACAGTTTTCGTCACAAAATCGTATTCTCCTGCTTCATGGCGACTTCGGTCACCTTGCCCAAATTCTCGACACCACCTTCGGCGCACCGGCGACATTCGACGGCATACTCTTCGACCTTGGCGTCTCTTCCTATCAGCTCGATGCCCCGCGCGGGTTTAGCTTTCGCCGTGACGAGCCGCTCGATATGCGCATGGATAGAAGCACGGGCGAAACAGCCGCGCAACTGCTGCGAAGAGTTTCGGAAACGGAACTGGAGCGGATTCTTAAAGAATACGGTGAAGAACCCTGGGCACGGCTCATCGCGCGTGCCATTCATGCCGAACTAAAGAAAGGACACCCCATTCAAACCACCGGTCAGTTGGCGGCGCTGGTGGAATGCACCGTGCCTCGACGCGCCTGGCCGCGCTCCATCCACGTGGCCACCCGCACCTTCCAAGCCCTACGCATCGCCGTTAACGACGAGCTAAAACAACTGCAAACCGGCCTTGCCGCAGCCATCGAACGTCTGAACCCCCGCGGTCGTATCGTTGTCATTAGCTTTCACTCCTTAGAAGATCGCATCGTGAAACGCCTCTTCGCCTATAAAGCCGGTAAGCATGTGGGCCTCGACGCCGCATTATCCGTCGCTTCTACTTCCTCCTCTCGGCCCCCCGTACTCGAAATCCTTACGAAGAAACCGGTACGCCCCTCCGATGAGGAGTTGCGTCGTAATCCACGTGCACGTAGTGGACGTTTACGTGCCGCACGACGCCTGCCGCCACTACCTTAAGCAAGGAGCGTGAAATGCCAACAGCCAGAAGCCCACTCGTCAGGCCACAAGTTCCACGTCATAGCATCCCCTCCGCGAAACGGCCTGTTCCGGCACCGGCGAAAACCGCACCGGTTCCCATCGGGGTTCAACTCTATCTCGTTCTGCTTGTGGCACTGCCCACATGCGCCCTCGGACTTCTCTACTTCGGCTGCTGCGCCTGGCTTAACCAGGAGGGCTTTCGGCGAGACCGGCTCCTCGCCCAAATCCGCATTGAAAAGGAGCGCTCGGTACAGCTAGAGCGCGCTTTGGCTCAGATGCGCTCGACATCGCGCATCGAAAAGGAAGCCACCCAACTTGGCCTCACTCCGGCCGACCCAAGAAAAACCATCACGCTGGGAGTCACCCCCTGAACATGAAACGCACAACGAGGAAAGGTGAGGTCTTGTTGCAACGGCGCCTCTTATTGGCCGGCGGCCTTATTACCCTTACCTACCTGGGACTTATGGCACGTCTAACCTATCTACAGGGGATTCAGGGCCGAAAAATTCGCGCGGCTGCCTTTCAAAGCCGTATCGAGGATATCCCCAGTAAAGCCCGTCGTGGGGCCATCTTCGACGCCGAAGACCGCCCCCTCGCCATAGATACCTACAGCGGCACCGTGGGCTTCGACCCGGCCGTTCTGGCCAATCCATTTATGGATAGCGCCACCCGCAAACGGCTTCAACAGCGCTTAGCAAACGACCTCCCGCGTGCGGCTATGCTCCTAGGTATCCCCCTATCTCAGCTGAATACCCAAATACAACAGGCCGTTGCAGCCTATCAACAACGCCTGGCGGAAGGGCACTATGCCGAGCACGGTTTTTATCCGCTAAGATATGGTCTTACCCAAACACAAGCGCAACTCTTTAAAGCGGCTCACCTCTGCGGCTTCGGCGTTCAAGATAGTCACGTGCGACGCTATCTCTGCGGTGCCGATGCGGCGCAGGTGGTCGGCTTCGTTAATGCCAACGGACAGGGTGTGCTAGGTTTGGAACAGGGCTGCAACCGGTGGCTTAAAGGCTCCGATGGCTATGCCGAAGTGGAGCTTGATGCCCACCGCCGCGAGATACCAAACACCCTGCATCAACTACGCCTGGCCAATAACGGGCTTAACCTCTATACCACCCTCGATGCCGACGCGCAACATATCGCCTCCGAAGAGGCCTTGCGCATATGGAATCAGTTTCACCCACATGGCGTCTCTGTGGTTATTGTAGACCCTCGATCCGGCGACATTCGCGCCTTGGTCAGCCTGCCCAGCTTCAACCCAAATCCCCCGCCAAATGCCCCACAAAAACGTTCGCCTATACCTCCAGATTCCATCTATGATCGCTGCACGGCTTACTGCTATGAACCCGGGTCCACCATTAAGCCCCTGCTGGTCTGTGGGGCCTTGCAAGAGGGAGTCATTACCCCGCAAACCTATTTTCACTGTAGCGGCGAGTTTCGGGTGCAACGACGTACCATCCATTGTGCCCATGGAGAAGTTCACGGCGACGAGGATGTGGCTAAAATTCTGCGTGTTTCTTGCAACATTGGGGCGGCCCAAATCGGCCTGCGGCTTGGCGGTCAACGCCTAAAAGCGATCTATGCCCGCTTTGGACTTTTTACCCGCCCCGACCTCCCTCTGCCCGGCGTTGCACGAGGGCACTGGTCGCTTGATAAGTACGAGGCCCCCTACTGCGCGGCAAAAACCGCGCGCGCGGCCTTTGGCCAGTCCGTTATGGTCACTCCTCTCGGTCTGGCGATGGCCTATGCGGCCATCGCCAATAATGGCCTCCTTATGCAGCCGCGCCTCGTTACCGAGCTTGTAGCCGGCGATGGCCGTGTCGTGGAGCGCATCCCTCCCACGCCAGTGCGTCAAGTAGTCTCTCCCGACGTTGCCAAAGAGGTGCGCCAAATGCTATGCGGTGTCGTTACCTCAGGCACCGGCCAACCGGCTGCCATTCCGGGCTATATCGTGGCCGGCAAAACCGGCACCGCCACCAAATATCGCCCCGGCGCCTACATCGGCTCTTTTATCGGCATGGTGCCTGCCGACCCAAACACCGTGCCTCGTGCCGTGATCCTGGTAATGGTGAACCAACCGACCACCGGTCGCTACTATGGAGCCGAGGTGGCCGCCCCGGCCTTTCACAATATCGCCGAGCGATTGATGGCCCTCTGGCGCGTTCCACAAGATGACCCTCAAAACACGCAGGCCATCGCCGCCGGGCAGCTTCCAAAAGTCGCCCTTCTGCCATCGGCCCAGTCGCTCAAAACAAACAGAAACTAGGCCATACCACGCCATTTCGGCCCGCGATTCGGCGAGCCGTATACCGAATAGAGACCGCGCGAAGAGGGGATAGCAGGAAACCGGTTCGGCGTTCTATACTAAAATAGAAATATCTCGCGATTTGGAAAACAAGCCGATGTCCAAGCCATTGCATAACTTGATAGCAAGACTGCCGAATGCCGCCGTCTCCTCAACAAACAACCCACCCATTGCCGGAATTACCCACGATTCCCGTGCGGTTGGCCCCGGATGGCTTTTCGTATGCCTCATCGGCCAAAACTTCGACGGCCATCGCTTCGCTCCCCAAGCCGTTGAACAGGGGGCGGCTGCAGTGGTGGCACAGCAGAACGCTCTTGAAACGCTTGGCATTACGCTGCCCCCACACATCCCCATCGTTGAGGTGCCGGATACGCGCAAGGCGTTTCCTCTGCTCGCCTGCGCCTTTTACGACGATCCTTCGCATGCGCTGAAGGTGATCGGGGTTACGGGCACAAACGGCAAGACCACAACAACCCGTATGATCGCCAACATTTTACGCACCGCAGGAGAACGCGTGGGCACCATCGGCACGCTCGGCGCCGAACTCGATGGCGCAGCCCTGCCCAGTGAGCATACCACCCCAGAGGCCGACCAGCTGCAAGAACTTCTGGCCACCATGCGCGATCAAGGCGCCGATTCGGTGGTGATGGAGGTCTCCTCCCATGCGCTGGCCCTCTATCGTACCGATGGCATCGCCTTTCGGGTGGGAGTGTTCACCAACCTAACCCAAGATCACCTCGATTTTCACAAAACCATGGAGGCCTACTTCCACGCGAAGGCACGTCTCTTTACAGAATATCCGGTACTCTATCCACGTCCCGACAGAGCCGAGTTTATCTCCGTCATCAACGTCTCTCAATGGGAGGGCAGAGAGTTGGTGACTTTGGCACGGGGCGACATCATCACCTACTCCGTAGATGCTGCCGACCCTGCCGTGCTTCGCCCGGAATCGATCACGCTCTCAGCAACCTCCACGCGGTTTGTCGCCAGCTACGATTCCGGCACCGAGCGGTTCGAGCTGCCCATCAGCGTGCCGCTTGGAGGCGCCTTCCAAGTGGGAAACGCCCTCGCAGCCATTGCCACCTGTCTTCGGCTCGGCGTAGATAGGCAAACCATTGTGCAGGGTTTAGCCACACTACCGCCCGTCCCCGGTCGCTTCGAGCCGGTACCCACAGCCGATAAGGGCTTCAGCGTCATTGTAGACTATGCCCATACGCCTGACGGGCTGCAGAACCTGCTGCAGTCCGCCCTTCGGCTCCAACCCAAACGGCTTCTCTGTGTCTTTGGATGCGGAGGTAATCGTGATAGAGGCAAACGACCTATCATGGGCCATTTGGCCGCCACCATGAGCGACATCGCCATCATCACCTCCGATAACCCACGCCATGAAGACCCCAATGCCATCATTCAAGAGATTCTGGCCGGCATAGACCCGGAGCACGACCCCCATATTAAGGCGCAGATCATCGTAGAGCCGGATAGACGCGCTGCCATCTATAAAGCCGTAGCGCTTGCACAACCCGGCGATATGGTGCTTATTGCCGGCAAAGGCCATGAAGATTACCAGATTATAGGCGATACCAAGTTTCCCTTTGACGATCGGCAGGTAGCCCGCGAGGCGCTGCAAGGAGGAATGCCCTAAATGCCGCTCTTTTCCGTTCAATGGGCAGTCGAAGTTCTTAGTGCGCAGCTTATCGGTAGCCCCGACACCGTCGTCGAAAGCGTAAGCATAGATACCCGCACCCTTCAGCCGGGTGCCCTCTTTTTTGCCCTTACAGGCGAGCATACGGATGGACATCGTTTTCTGCAGCAGGCCGCCGAGCGCGGCGCCGTGGCTGCCGTAGTCAAAACTCCCTCGGACGATCTCCCCATCCCACAGATCGTGGTGCCTGAAACGCTTCGCGCTCTGGGCGATCTGGCCGCCCACTATCGTCGCCGCTTTCCCATCCCGCTGGTAGGCATCACCGGCAGCGTGGGAAAAACATCCACCAAAGAGCTGACGGCGGCCTTACTTCGCGCTCGATATGCAACCCTTTCCAACCCTAAAAACCTCAACACCGAGATCGGTGTTCCGCTTACCCTCTTCCAACTTACACCTCACCATGAGGTAGCTGTCTTAGAGATGGGGATGCGTGGACTAGGCCAAATTGACCGACTTGCCGAGATCGCCTCTCCCACCATCGGCGTCATCACTAGAATCGGCTACGCACACATCGAACTGCTAGGCTCTAGAGAAAAGATCGCCGAGGCAAAATCGGAACTACTCACGCGGCTGCCTGCAGAGGGCATCGCCGTTTTGCCGACGGAATGCGATTTTCTCCCCTATCTTCGCAGCCGTGTTCCTTCCACCTGCCGCATCATCACCTTTTCCGGCACAGGCGCCCCTGCCGACGTCTCGGTAAAACCGCTTGAAGTCGGTGATAGTGGATGTCCGCGATTAGCCTTAGACTTGCATGGTCAGCGCCATATGGTGCAGATGACGGCCCTGGGGGCCCACCAGGCGCACAATGCCGCGGCGGCTTTGGCGGTGGCCCTTGCCTTGGAAGTTCCTCTCGAAGAGGCGTTAACGGCTCTATCGCGCTGGTCAGGAGCGGAGGGCCGCATGACCTCACGCCGCGCACAAAACGGGGCATGCATTCTCGACGACTGCTATAATGCCGGCGTTGAAAGTATGCTGGCCGCCCTGCAAACGCTCTCGACCCTCACAGGCCCGGAATACCGCGTTGCCGTTTTAGGCGATATGAAGGAGTTGGGCGACTTTGCGCCAGAAGCCCATCGGATGGTGGGGCAAGCCGTCGCCAAAATAGGTGTGCGCCTTCTCATTACCGTTGGCAATCTTGCCCAACAGATCGCCGAGGAGGCAAGGCGGAATCTTCAAGCAGGCGCCACCCTCTTGCATCAGCACTTCACAACTTCCGAAGAGGCGGCGAAAAACATTTGCATGTATGTTCGGCCATCCGACACGGTGCTGATTAAAGGCTCACGTGCCATGCAGATGGAGCAGATCGTGAGCGCCCTAACAGGCACACCGATAGGAGAGACGCATGCCTAAGTTCATCTTCGGATTCATTGCGGCTTTTCTTCTTGCCTCTCTGCCTGGGCGAAGACTGATCGCACGTCTGAGGGCCTTGCAAATCGGGCAAAACATCAGCGAGGATGCACCGCAAACCCATACTAAAAAGCAGGGCACGCCCACCATGGGAGGCCTTCTCATCCATTTTGGGCTTACGCTTGTTATGTTGGCCTATATTGGCTTTTTTCAATGGGACATGCACCGACATCTCATCGGCGATCTCAAGCTCCTTCCTCTCCTGCTCCTCACTCTGGCCTTTGGCGCCATCGGTTTTCTGGACGACTATCTTAGTCTTAAAAGGGGAAAGAACCTCGGACTACGTGCACGCGAAAAGTTCCTGGCGCAGTGCCTTGTCGCCGCTCTCTTCGTCCTTTGGCTGGCGCTTAACTCGGCCCCTGGCACCACTCTGGTCAACATCGCTCCGGTGCAGCTCGGTTACTACAGCCCCATTGCCCTCTACGGTTTCTACTATCTGTTCTGCCTCCTGCTGATCGTGGGGTTTTCCAACGCAACTAATTTCGCAGATGGTCTCGATGGCCTCTCTGCAGGACTAAACCTCATAACAGCGTTGGCGCTGGCCGTGCTGGTCTCCTCCCCCGAGCCAAACGTCGCTTTCTTCTGCATTGCGCTAGCGGGTTCGCTGGCCGGTTTTCTTTGGTGGAATGCCCACCCTGCGCGCGTTTTTATGGGCGACACGGCCTCTTTAGCCATCGGTGCCGGCCTGGCCGGTGCGGCGATTATGGGGAAACAAGAGGTGGGGTTTTTAGTGGCCTCTCTCGTCTGCTGGGCCGAACTGGTCTCCGTCATCATCCAGGTGCTCGTTTTCAAATATCGCCGTAGGCGCCGTGGGCTAGACTACGCAAAAACCCACCGCGTGTTTCTTCGCACGCCGCTCCATCATCACTTTGAGGAGCTAGGTTGGCCCGAGACTCAGGTGGTACTTCGCTTTTGGCTGGCAGGCCTCGTATGTGCGGCGCTCGCGCTGCTTTGGAGATACTAGAGATGCAACCCATCGGCAACTGGAAAGGCAAACAGATTACCGTGGTGGGTGCCGGAAGAAGTGGCCTCGCCGCCGCCGAGGTGTTGCACCAACTCGGTGCAGAGGTGTTGGTGGCCGATCAAAAACCGCCCGAACAGATGCCGGCAACAACGATAGCGAAATTGAGGGAGATGGGAGTGCCCCTATTCGCGCCGGCCAACCCAGAGAACGCCTTCTATCCGGATACACAGCTCGTCGTTACCAGCCCCGGAGTACCAAAGCAGAATCCCCTGCTTCAGCACGCCCTCCAAAGGGGTATTCCCATCTGGTCGGAGATAGAGCTGGCCTATCGTCTTACCGACCTACCCATTGTGGCCATAACCGGCACCAACGGCAAAACCACCACCACCCTGCTCGTTGCGGCCATGCTCGATGCTGGCAACATCCCGGCCGCCCCCTGCGGCAACATCAGCGCCGATGAGATCAAAAAAACGTTGGTGGAGGCGGCAATGCAACGAGATGCCGCCAAAGCGATGGTGCTCGTAGCGGAAGTGTCGAGTTTTCAGCTCGAATGGACGCAGAGTTTTCGACCGAAAATAGGCGTGCTTACCAACATCACCGCCGACCACTTGGATAGGTATGCAAGCCTAGAGGAGTACGCCCAAACAAAAGCGCGGCTCTTCGCCTATCAAACAGCCGAGGATTTCGCCGTTCTTAATGCCGATGACCCCGTCACGCAAACGCTGAATATCAGCGACTTTCGCGCGCAACTCTGCTGGTTTAGCGCTTATAGAGAGCCGGCAGGCCCCATCGCTGCGTGGCGCAATGGGGATTGGCTTTTCTATCGCTCCCCTTCGACTGCAACCATCCGTCTCTTGTCTTTAGCGGATTTTCCAAAATCCCTGCCCGGCATTCACAGCGTCGAGAACGTGTTGGCCGCCGCCATCACAGCTCTGCTGCTTGGAGCCAACCCGGAAGCCGTCGTGGAGGCCGTCCGGCGTTTCAAAGGGGTACCCCATCGCATGGAGCTTGTTGCCGAGAGCGAGGGAGTTATCTATATCAATAACAGCATGTGCACCAACATCGCCGCCGCCGTGCGCTCGTTGGAAGCGCTCTCGCAGCCGGCCATCGTTATTGCCGGCGGAGCAGAGAAAAACTTGGACTTTGCGCCGCTCACGCCGGCGCTTGTGCGCCATGCAAAAGCCCTTGTGCTTATCGGTGAGGCAGCCGAACGTATGGAGCAGACCTTTAGAAAAGGAGGGTTTCAGGCCATCTATCGCGCGGCTTCGCTGGATGAAGCGGTCCGCATGGCACGCGCTCTCGCCTCGCCGGGAGATATCGTCATTCTATCGCCTGCTTGTGCAAGTTTCGACATGTTTGCCAATTTTGAAGCTCGTGGTGCCGCTTTCCGCTCCGCTGTTAAAACCCTTCTCAAGGAGCCAAAACGATGAGCACATCGCGCCAACCGGAGCTAGGGCTTTTCGTTACCGCTGTTGTCCTTACGGTGATTGGGCTTTGGATGGTCCTAGATACCAGTTATGCCCAAACGCTCTATAACATGCACTTAGCGCACGATCCGTTCTTCTTTGTAAAACGACAGGCGATCGGCGCTTTCATCGGCTTCTGTGTGCTTGGCCTGCTTCTCTACACCGACTATCGCCGGTTGCGTGTCGCCGCCATCCCCGCGCTGCTTGTAGGGATTGGGCTGCTCATAGCGGTTCATCTTCCCCACATAGGCATCCGAATGAACGGCGCCGCTCGCTGGATACACCTTGGCCCACTCAGCTTTCAACCCTCCGAAGTTGCCAAGCTCTGCCTCATCCTCTATGTAGCCGCCCGCCTCTCGGTGCCCCGTATCGAGGGTTCAAAAGAGTTGACACGTTCGCGCCGACCAAAAACGGTTGTCTCAATCGAGCATTTAGCGCCGGTTTTTCTGCTGAGCCTCCTCTATCTCATGCTCATTGAGAGACAGCCAGACCTCGGCACCGCCTTTGTGTTGTTCCTTACCTTGCTTACCCAACTCTTTCTGGCCGGTGTGCGTAAACGGCACCTTCTGCTTTTCGCCGGCATGATCGCCTTCTTGGTGCTTATCACAAGCCTTTTTGGGAGAGCTGGCGGAAATAGACAAGAGCGGATTCTCGCCTTTCTGCATCCTCAAAAAGACCTTCAGGGCATCGGCTATCAAATCTATCATGCCCGCTTGGCCGTAGGCTCTGGAGAATGGACAGGGCTGGGGCTGGGCAACGGAAGGGAGAAATACTACCTTCCACAGGCCGATTCGGATTTCGTTTTTGCAACCTATGCCGAAGAAACAGGCCTGGTAGGGGTCTGCGTCTTATTGCTGCTTTTTGGCATCATTAGCTGGCGCGGCTTCGCCATTGCACGCTACACGTCCGACCGTTTTGGGGCGCTTCTTGCTGCCGGCTTAACCGCCCTCATCACCTGGCAGGCCATCGTTAATGTTGCCGTGGCTTCCGACTCGATTCCGGCAACGGGCGTTCCTCTGCCCTTCATCAGCTATGGTTCGACATCTCTTGTTCTTATGTTGGCTGCTATCGGTCTGCTTATGAACATCGCCCACCAGGCCGTCCTTTCCAAGCGGCCGGCTACAGAGAAAATTTCTTCATCTCCAACATGGGAGGGTTCGCCGTGAGAGTGGTGGTGACCGGAGGAGGAACCGGTGGCCATATCTTTCCCGCTCTGGCCGTGGCCGAAAGCCTTACTCAACTTCGCCCCGAAGCGGAGGTGCTCTATATCGGCAGCGCTAACGGCATGGAAGCCCAGCTCGTTCCAGAATACGGTTGGCCTTTTCAGCCTATCGCCGCCCGCAAACTTCGCAAACTGCTTTCCCCTTCAACCTTGTTGGTTCTCTGGTCGCTTTGGAACGGTTACAAGGAGGCGCGAATCTATCTTCGGAGGTTTCGGGCCGAAGCGGTGCTCGGCACCGGCGGTTATGTGGCCGCGGCGGCCGTATTGGCGGCCGCACGTGAGGGCATTCCGTCCGTTATCTGTTCCCCCGATGTTGTGCCAGGCCGCACCAATCGCCTCCTTGCCCGATGGGCACAGCGCATCTGCATCGCTTTTCCCGCTTCCGCCGCTTACTTTCCGCCGGGCCGCGTGGTGCTTACGGGTTTGCCGCTACGAAAAGGCATCATCGCTCCGAAACAGATCACGCCTCAAGAGGCAAGACAACACTTTCCCGGTCTGTCCCCCAATCGCTTCACCCTGCTGGTGCTGGGTGGAAGCCAAGGCGCGCGCGCCATTAATCAGGTGGTTGCGGAATCGGCCTCCGTTTTGCTGGGGGCCGGGGTGCAGGTTCTCCATCAGATAGGAAAGCGCGACTTCTCCGAGTTTTCGACCCTGCTCGAAAGGCGTGACCTGGCAAACAGAGAGGGCTACCATTCGTTTGCATTCCTAGCAATGGAAGAGATGGCCTACGCCTACCGTGCTGCCGATCTCGTGCTGTGTCGTGGCGGCGTCTCTAGCCTTTCAGAGATTTTAGCTAATGGACTCCCCTCCATTGTAGTGCCCCTGCCGACAGCTTATGCCGACCACCAAACCCATAATGCCCGCGCTTTAGAGCAGGCCGGAGCCGCCCTGTTGCTTCCCCAAGCTTCGTTAACACCAGAGCGGCTGACACAACTTGTTTTGGAGCTAAAGAACGAAGCGACTCGGCGTGAGCAGATGCACTATGCCGCCCTGGCTTTGGGCCGCCCCGACGCCGCCGAATCGGTCGCCAACGAAATTCTCTCCATCGTCGAGGCCCAACAGGGTAAAATAGCTTCTTTAAAGTAGGAACATTATCGCTATGCTCAAAGAGCTGCCAAAACATATTCATTTCATCGGCGTTGCCGGTGTGGGGATGAGTGCCCTCGCCCAGGCGGCATTGTCCAGAGGTATAAAGGTGAGCGGGTCCGACCCTCATGCGCAGGCCGACTCCAACCCGGCCGTGGCCAGGCTTTTAAAGGAGGGCGCCGTGATATTCGATTTTCATGCCCGTGAAAACCTCGCGCCATCCGTTGAAATGGTGGTTGCTTCAGCTGCCGTTCCAGAAGACAACCCAGAGTTGCAAGAGGCCTATCGTAGAGGACTGCCCGTCCTTACGCGAGCGGCCTTTCTCGGTGCCCTAATGGATGATCACCCCGGCCCCACCCTAGCCGTAGCCGGCACACACGGCAAAACCACCACCACGGCGATGATCGGCGTTATGCTGCAACAGGCCGGTAAAGACCCCACTGTTTTCGTTGGCGCCGAAGTGCCTCAGCTGGGTGGGAACGCCCGTATCGGCGCGCCATCGGCTCCCTTCGTTACCGAAGCTTGCGAAGCCTACGGCTCTTTTCTGCATCTTCATCCCCACTATGCCGTGATCACCAACATCGAGGCCGATCATTTGGACTACTATCAGACTTCTGAAAACGTGGTGAGCAGCTTTCGCAACTTTGCAGCCCAAATCCGCTCTGCCGAGGGCGCGCTGATCGTGTGCCGAGATGATCCGGGGGTGCAACAGCTTCTCAAAACCTTCCACCCGTCTTGCGCCCTCTACACCTATAGTCTCAACGATGTTAAAATTTTAGAGGAGGGTCAACACACCCGCTTCCTTTGGAACCACGGAGGGCGTGAGCTAACAATAACCCTTTCCCTTCCTGGCCGACATAATCTGCTCAATGCCCTTGCGGCCGCTTTAGCCGGTCAGCTCTTTGGTCTTACCGAGACACAGATCGCACAAGGACTGGCCGCATTTACCGGTGTGGAACGCCGACAGGAGCCGATCGGTACGGTGAGCCTGCCGAACGGCACCATCCAGATTATAGATGACTACGCCCACCACCCAACGGAAATCCATGCCACCCTTGCAGCCCAACGTCAAGCCCATCCCCATTCTCGTCTTCTTGTGGTATTTCAACCCCATCTCTACAGTCGAACCCGCGACTTTCTCAACGAGTTTGCTGCAGCGCTTGCTGAAGCCGATGCGGTTATCGTTACCGATATCTATCCGGCACGTGAACGTCCCATCCCCGGCGTGCGTACAGCCGATATCGTGCATGGCGTTGTACGCCTAAAACCCTCAATTCCGGCCATCTTTCTGCCCAATAAAACCGACGCTCCCAAAATGCTACACGCCTTAGCCCAACCCGGCGATGTCGTGCTGTTTCTTGGAGCCGGCGATATTCGTGATGAGGCCGTCTCCTTCTTCCATCTTCTCCAAAAGGCAGGGCTTGCCGAATGACCCCGACCGATAGAAAATGCAGGGTACTGGTTTTAATGGGCGGCAGCTCCTCCGAGCGAGCCGTCTCTCTGTCGAGTGGCAAGATGATTCTCGAAGCGCTCGATCCGTCGCGCTACGAGGCCACAGGAGCCGACATGGATGCTCTGTTTCGTTTAGCCGTGGAGCATTTAGTTAGCCTGTCGGAAGCAGGAAAACCGCTGCCTGGCGCCGAATGGTTAGAAAAACAACTTCATCGCATTTTGCCTGCCCAAACCGCCCAGCGTCCCGATGTCGTTTTCATCGCTTTGCATGGGCGAAACGGTGAAGATGGTAGAGTTCAAGGCCTCCTCGATCTACTCGGCATACCCTACACGGGTTCAGGCGTTTTGGCCAGCGCTTTGGCAATGAACAAGCATATCTCCAAACAACTCTTTCGGGCCGACGGCCTGCCGACCGTCCCCGACATCGCCGTGGCACGCGGAAAAATCCCGCCGCTAACTTCTTTATTGGAAAACATCACGTCGCAATGGGGCGGCCTTCCTGTGTTCGTAAAGCCCAACGAAGAAGGCTCCAGCGTGGGATGTACTCTCGTGGAACGCCCGGAACAGCTTGAGACCGCCATCGAAACCGCCCTCTGCTACGATACTTTGGCACTTATTGAACCGTATGTATCCGGAACCGAGATAACGGTCGGCGTTCTGGAACACCCGGAGTCTGGCGAATTGGAAGCGTTGCCAGTTGTGGAAATCGTTCCGAGAGCGACTTATTATGATTATAATAGCAAATATACTATCGGCGGTAGCGAGCATATCATTCCGGCGCGGCTCCCTTTCGAGGTGCTCTCGAAAGCCCAGCAGGTTGCGCGACGCTGCCATGAGCTATTGGGATGTCGTGGCATGTCCCGCACCGACATGATCGTCAAGAACCAGGAACCGTTGGTCTTAGAAGTGAACACGATTCCGGGCATGACGCCTACAAGCCTCTTGCCCGACGCTGCGGCCTTTGCCGGAATTTCGTTTACCGAACTGGTCGAACGGCTCATCCGCTGTGCCCTCCGTCAGGCAGCTACCCCAAAACAGGAGACGACCACGGCTTATGATGGCTGATCTTCCTCCAAAGAGCTATCGTTCTACAGCACAGAAACGTCGGCGTGTGGTAGGCCTGCTGTCTCTTCTGCTCTTCATCGAGGTTGCTTGTGCCCTCTTCACCTCACCCTATTTGCGCGTACGCAACGTGGCTCTCAAGGGGCTTTCCGGCCTATCCCCCCAAGAGATCGCTCAAACCCAACAAACTGCCGCCAAGCTGTTGAGACATAACTGGTTTTTGGCACCCACAAGTTCGGTTCGCCGAGCATTGCACAACTTGCCGTGGGTACGTTCGGTGCATATTGTCCGCCATTTCCCGCACACCCTGCAGCTGGTCATCGGCACACGTCAGCCCTTTTGCCGCCTCGTTGTCGGCTTGACAACCTACGAAATGGACGACGAAGGCGTGCCCATTCGCTTAGCGCGCAGCCCTCTGCCTACCTTACCCACTGTCCGTCTGCCGCAAGAGGCCGTGGTTTGCGGCAGACCGCTCGATGACATAGAGATCGGCGCTTTGCTTACCATTCTCAAACAGAGTCGAATAGAAAATCATCCTGCCATTGCAGACGTGGAGGTTGATTCTGAGCGAAATATATGCTTAAATATGTCAGATGGTATGCGCGTGCTCTTCGGCCAAGCGGAGGAAATAGAAAAGAAAATCGCTCTCCTGAATCGGATTTATGAACTACAACCCAATGTTGCAAAACTACTTTCTGTTGTCAATCTTACGTGTCCATCACATCCGGCGGGCATCCCACGGGTCGCTTATCTGAAAGCGACCTCCCAACCGGAGGCGTCGAGCACAGCCCATTCCATACTGTTGTCGCCAAGAAACGGACGGAGCAAAATCCAAGGATGAACATTTTTACCTCTAACATAAGTCACCGGTCCTTTATTTGGCAGCTCACGGCGCTCTGCTTCATTTTAGGGCTTATTCTTTCGGCCACTTGGCGGGTGGTTACCCAGTTCTCACGCGCCGGTACAGGCCCCCAGCGCGAAGGGTTCGTCTACGGTAGTAGCATGGATACGGCCAAAAAACTTGAGGACTACCAAAGCGAAATTAAGCACCTTCGTGATGAAAACCAAAAACTCAACGATGAGCTTGCCCGTAGAAAGGGCGGCGCCGACACCATCAATCAAGAACTAAAGGACGCCCGCAAATTTGCAGGGCTAACCGATCTTGTTGGCCCGGGCGTCGAGGTGATCCTCAACGACAACAAAAAGCAGTCGGTCTCCGCAAATGAACCTTACACCATGCAAAACCTTATTCATGATACAGACATTGAAGAGGTCGTTAACGAACTGCGCGCCTCCGGTGCCGAAGCCATTGCCGTGAACGGTCAGCGCATTGTGGCCACAAGCGCCATTCGCTGCGTGGGGCCTGTTATCCAGGTAAACGGAGTGCCGACCACCCCTCCCTATGTCATCCAGGCTATTGGGGACCCCAATGCACTTTGGGGTGGCTTAAATCTGCCGGGAGGCCTTTTGCAACAACTTCGCGCAGTTAGTCCTGCCATGGTTAAGGTAGAACGAGTTCAGAAACTTCATATTCCTGCCTATGCAGGCAGTACTCAAATGCGTTACGGTCGTGTACCAGCATCTTCTGATGTAAACGAGACAACAAAATGAAATCTTGGCAAGTCCTTTTACCGGTAACCGGTCTCATTGCCGGTGCTGCTATGGGAACGGAGGCCTTTTCCCTGTTCAAATGGCAAGTCCCTCCTCAGCTGGCCCCCTATCTATCGCTGGCCGCCCTCGCCGGGCTAGATACTGTATTCGGAGGCATACGTGCCGGCATCGAAGGCCGTTTCCAAAACGATATCTTTACAAGCGGATTCATCCTTAATACCCTACTGGCCGCTCTGCTCGCCTGGATCGGCGATCATCTTGGCATTAACCTAGCCTTTGTGGCCGTTCTCGTCCTCGGAGCGCGGGTGTTCAACAATCTCTCCCTCATCCGACGCTATTACCTCAATAATCTTGCACTGGCAAGAAAACGCCAGCAGGAAGAGGCCGCCGCCCAGCAAGCCGGCTATAATCCCGCTCCGATCACCCCAAAATCGGAGATCGGTGAAGGAATCTAAAATCTTATGACACGGAACAGATAGCGTGCCCAAAAAGCCAATCATAGCCGCACTTGATATAGGAACCACCAAAATATGCGCGCTTATCTCCGAGCTGCACGGTCATCAAGAGATCGTGGTAACCGGCATCGGGCTGGAGCCGTCTCAGGGGATAAAGCGAGGCGTCGTTGTGGATTTAGAGGCAACCGCTCGTTCGGTGGAGCAGGCGCTCTCGAAAGCCGTGCAACAGGCCGGTTACGATATTGAGGCTGCCTATGTGGGGGTTACCGGGGAACATATCGCCTCTTTAAACAGTGAGGGCAGCATCACCATAGCCCAACCCAATCATGAGATCACGTCGGCGGATGTCGCCCACGCCATTCAGGTGGCTCGTAACATCACTCTGCCGCCGGACAGGCGCATTCTTCATGCCATTCCGCGCGGCTTTACCGTAGATGGGCAATGCGGCATTCGCGACCCCATTGGCCTAAGCGGGAAGCAGCTAGAGGTAAGTCTGCATATCGTACACGGGGCTACAACCTTTTTGGAAAACGTCGAGAAGTGCGTAACGCGGGCAGGGGTCGCCGTCATCGAGGCGGTACTCGAACCGATCGCCACCGCAGAGGCCGTTCTGCTGGAAGCGGAGAAGGAACTTGGCGTCTGTTTGGTGGATATTGGAGGCGGTACATCGGACGTGGCCGTGTTTCAAAATGGAGCCATCTGTCACTCATCCGTTGTCCCTATCGGCGGAAATCACGTGACAAACGATCTTGCCTACGGCTTAACCGTCGCACCAGAAGAGGCGGAAAGACTCAAAACCGAAAGCGGCAGCGCCTCGCCAAAACTCGTCATCGAAGACGAGCTTGTGCAAGTCCAGCAGTTGGGACGGGAAAAGTCGAGGCGACTTCCTCGCATGGAGCTGGTACACATTATCGAGCCTCGCATGCAAGAGCTTTTCGAGATGGTACGAGACGATCTAAAATCGGAAGGCCTGTTAGGCCAGGTGCCCGCAGGCCTTGTGCTAAGCGGTGGCGGAAGCCTTTTAGCCGGATGTGAAGAGGTGGCTCACGATGTGCTGGCATTGCCGGTACGGCTAGGCACCCCGGCGCGACTCGGCGGCCTGGGTGAGACTTTAACCCACCCCATGTACGCTACAGCGGTAGGGCTTCTGCGCTATGGTGCCCAGCGCCAGTTAAAAGCACCGGTGCAGGCTTCTTACCAAAAGGCGACAGGGCTACTGCCCGGCCTGCTCAAATGGTTTCGTAAGATTTTCGATGTATAGCTTATCTGGTATAAACGGATAGGGGCGCAAACCAACATACGAAATATTAAAGGGGGATATACCTGCCGATGATAAATAATAACCTAATTGGAAGCAATCTGCCCGACCTCGGTTCCGCACGTATCAAAGTCGTTGGTGTTGGCGGTGGTGGCACCAACGCGGTGAACCGCATGATCGAGGCCGGCCTTACGGGCGTCGAGTTCATTGCAATGAATACCGACGTCCAGGTGCTTAACATCTCCAAAGCGAACCGCAAACTCCAGCTCGGTGAAAACTCCACACGCGGTTTGGGAGCCGGCGGTGACCCGAATCTGGGGCGCACGGCCGCCGAAGAGAGCAAAAGCGAGATCAAAAAAGTGCTCGATGGGGCCGATATGGTCTTCATTACCGCCGGCATGGGCGGTGGTACCGGCACGGGCGCAGCACCCATCATCGCCGAAATAGCACGCGAGATCGGCGCCCTTACCGTGGCCGTTGTTACAAAGCCTTTTAAGTTTGAAGGCCCTCTACGCGAACGCCTCGCCGAAGAGGGCATCGAGACCTTGAAAGCACGTGTGGATACCATCATCGTGGTGCCAAACCAACGCCTTCTCTCGATAAGCGATCGCCATATGACGCTGGTAGACGCCTTCAAGACCGCCGATGATGTCCTCCGCCAAGGCGTTCAAGGCATCTCCGACATCATCACCATCCCCGGCATGATCAATGTGGACTTCGCCGATGTGAAAGCCATCATGACCGGGGCCGGCCCGGCACTTATGGGCATCGGAATGGCCGAAGGCGACCATCGTGCCGTCGAAGCCGCCCAAATGGCCGTCTCCTCCCAGCTGCTAGAAACCAGCATCAACGGGGCTACGCGTGTGCTTGTGAACGTGACATCGGGCAACGACCTTACCCTCTCCGAATTCAATGAGGCTGCCGACCAGATCGCACAACTATGCGACCAGCGCGATGCGAATATCATCTACGGATGGGTGCCAGACCCCAGCATGGAGGGCGCTGTGCGCATTACCGTACTAGCCACCGGCTTTGGCAGCGTGGACAGTCGGCCGCAGCAGCCGACGGGACAACAGCCTACCTCCACCCAGAAACCGGCCCCACCTCAGCCAACCAAACCGCAGGAGCCAGAACGGGTTACGCCCGAAGACATTGATATTCCCGCCTTTCTCCGGCGGCGTTAGCCACTGCACGGGAACAACTCTCTCCACCGATGAGTAGAGTTATATCGGTATATCCCGAAAAAGATTAAGGGCGTTATCGCTTAAGCATCGCCGGAAACCTGCTGTGGCAACGAATAAGACAATCTATCTGGATCACGCAGCTACCACCCCCATCGAGCCGGAGGTGTTAGAGGCGATGCTGCCTTGGCTTCAAGAGGGCTTTGGCAACCCCTCTAGCATCCACCGGCTTGGACGTGAGGCGCGGGCCGCTCTTGATTCGGCCCGCGATTCGGTGGCCGCTCTCATCGGTGCCGACTACAGTGAAGTCTACTTCACCTCAAGCGGCACCGAGGCCGACAACCTGGCCATCATCGGCACGATGTTAGCTGCCCCACCCTCCAAAAATCATCTTGTGGTCTCCGCCATTGAACACCATGCCGTGCTCCATTCCGCTCACTTTTTGGAGACGCTAGGCTATCGGGTGACGATGGTGCCGGTAAACTCGGATGGGGTGGTAGAACCTCAGGCCGTCGCCGATGCCATCACAGACTCTACGACACTTGTCTCCATAATGCACGCCAATAACGAGATCGGAACGATTCAGCCCATTGCCAAGATAGCCGCAATCGCACATGAGCGGGGAGCGCTTTTCCATACAGATGCCGTACAAACAGCGGGGCTTCTGCCCATCCACGTACGAGAACTGAATTGCGACCTCCTTTCCCTTAGCGCCCACAAGCTCTACGGCCCTAAAGGAGCCGGTGCCCTCTACATTCGTCAGGGGCTTAAAGTAACCCCCATCCTCTATGGCGGGGCACAGGAAAGGGAAAAACGAGCCGGTACCGAGAATGTAGCGGCCCTTGTTGGCTTTGGCAGAGCGGCAGAACTTGCGAGGGCGCGGCGTCAAAAAGATGCTGTAGCCATTGCCACGCTTCGCGATAGGCTCCAACAGAAACTCTTGGAGGGGTGCCCAGACCTCCGTATAAATGGCCATCGGCACTACCGCCTTCCAGGCCTTCTTAACGTTTCCGTGGAAGGCATCGAGGGTGCAACCCTGCTGATGAATCTCGACCGTCTCGGCATTGCCGTCTCCAGCGGAGCCGCCTGCTCCTCCGGCTCCATCGAGCCTTCTCACGTTCTTCTAGCCCTCGGACTTCCGCGTTCTCTTGCTGCGAGCGGCATTCGCTTTAGCATTGGCCGTCACAACACCGTAGACGAGATAGACCACGCCGCCGAGGCCTATCTCTCCGTTGTTCATCGGCTCAGGCGGAACTGATCAACTATCGAGCCATTTCTTTTATGCGTTTATTATTAGCAGAAGAATTTGTCAATAAAAAGTAGTTTTTTACTTTGCCCGTGGGTGCTTCTGCTTGTAGACCTCTTTCAGCCGAAGATTGCTGACGTGGGTATAGATTTCGGTAGTGGTGATTTGGCGATGCCCCAAAAGCTCCTGAATGGTGCGCAGATCGGCCCCTTGCGACAACAGATGCGTGGCGAAAGAGTGACGGATAACATGCGGGGAAACCGGCTCATGAATCTCCGCTTTGGTAGCCCGCTCGCGTAATATCAGCCGCACCTGCACACGGGTTAACATTCCGCCACGTTGATTCGGAAAAAGGTAGGGGCTTGCCGCTTCCTTCAACCCGATTCCGGTAGCGCGTGGTCGGCCCCGTTTACGCTCGCGAGGAACAGGCTCTTGGCCGGTCTGCAACACCTGTCGTCTCTTTTCCAAATAGAGCGCCAGATAATCGGCCGCCGTCTTCCCCATAGGCACAAGTCGCTCCTTGCGCCCCTTTCCGTAACAACGGATCATGCCCGACTCCCAGTCTACATCGTCAACGGTAAGTGCGCAAAGCTCGGATACCCTTAGGCCGGTAGCGTAAAGCAGTTCACAAAGCGCCTGATCGCGCAGGGAACGCGGGTCTTGAGGGTCTGGAATATGCAGCAACCGCTCCACACTATCCATCGAAAGCGCACGTGGCAACCGTGCCGGGCGTTTTCGGCTAGGGATGTTGGCCATAAAATCGTCTTTGCGGGCACCGGCTACCACCAAATAGCGTGCGAAAGAGTGTAAAGCCCCAAGCTTTCGCGCAATGCTGTTTTCAGAAAACCTTTGTTCCAGCATCTGCGCAATCCAGGCTAGCACGTGCGTCTCTGTGAGATCTCCTACTGTGCGGGCACCGCGTTGCATGGCTAAGAGGAGAAACTGCCCTAGATCCGTACGATAGCCTGCCACTGTGTTTTGCGAAAAGCCACGTTCTCGCGCAATATAGCTCAGAAAATCCTCCACATAGCTGTGCAACTCATTTGGCATAGCTTTATCTCTCCAAACCGCTTGGTTTTTCTTCCTGTGTCTTATCGCTCACCACTGCCTGCTCGTCATCCACCTCTTCTTGCTCCGCTTGGTGTGGCATAGGCAGCTCCATTTTCACTTTGGTAATGCGTCGCCCATCGGTGGCTTCCACGCAGAATCGAATATCCTCGTAAACCACCTCTTCGCCCGCCTGTGCCTGCCGCCCCAAAAGCGCAAATACAAACCCGCCAATGGTATCGGCCTCCTCCTCAGGGAGATGAAGCTCGAACCGCTCGTTGATGTCTTCCAGGCTCATGCGCCCGTCGAGAAGATAGGTGCGGTTATCAATCTCAGTAACCATCGGCTCTTCCGTATCGTACTCATCCTGAATATCGCCCACAATCTCCTCAAGCAGGTCTTCGATGGTGACCAATCCAGACGTGACCCCATATTCATCGCGCACAATGGCGATCTGCTGGCGGCTTCTGCGAAACTCCGATAGCAACTCACCTATCTTCTTGGTCTCCGGAATGAAATAGGCAGGGCGCATGATGCGCCGTATATCCGCCTCACCTGCCTCCGTGCTTACGGCGAGACCCAGCAAATCCTTCGCATGCACGATGCCGATAATGTTATCCATATCGCCTTCATAGATCGGAATACGCGAATGCCCCGACTCTCCGATAAGGCGAACAAGTTCTGATAGCGATCCTCCTATCTCAAAGGCCGTAATGTCAATGCGTGGGGTCATCACCTTACGCACAGGCGTATCGCCGAAATCGAGGATCGATTCGATCATCTCGGTCTCTTCAGCTTCAAGAACCCCCTGCTTTTCGCTGGCTTCCACCAACAGTTTGATCTCCTCTTCGTTGATCGCCGGAGGCGAGAAGCTGGCCGTCCCACCAAAGGGCTTTAGCACAAGGTTAGAGAGGGCGGTGAGCAATGAGACGGCTGGCACAAGCAGAGTCTGCAGCCAACTAAGCGGATAGACCGCCACCAGCGCAATGCGCTCCGCATACTGCAGGCCTAAACTCTTCGGTGCAACCTCCCCTATAACGAGCGTTAGCACCGCCACAGGCAAGGTAACAACCAACAGGGCAATGGTGCCGGCATATAGGGTAAACATCGTAGGCAGATGCGCTCGCAACCAGGCGGCTAAGGGTTCCACCGTGCTACTGGCGGCCAAGCCGGAGGAGAGTGTGGCGACCACCGTAACCCCGATCTGTATGGTGGCCATAAGCCGCGTGAGCTGTTCTCCCGATGTCATCTTAAGCGCCAACTGGGCGCTACGCAGCCCTTCATCTGCGAGCTGATGCAGCCGGGTTTTGCGCACCATAATGAGAGCGTATTCCGCCATGGCAAACAGGCCGTTCACCAGAATGAGCAGAAACGCAATACAAAGCGCAATAAGCATTTGTGAGGGTCTCGGCGCCGTTGCAGCCGGCAAAGAAGAGACCGTAAGACGAGCATTTGGACGGGCAAGTAGCGCCTGAGTTGCCCCTACAAGCACCATTCCCACCACGACGCCCCATATCCAGCGCACGCCGGTTCGGGGCTGCGAACTCGGACCCTCTGTTTCAGATGGTCGTCTAGAACGATGTCTCTTTTTGCGGTTCATGGCAAGCATGGTTAATGGCTCGAAGCCGGGTCTAAAGCGCGCTCATTTGCTTTGTGCGGTGTCTGTGAAAGCTGGTCTGAGGCTCTCCCTACGCTGTGTACCGCTGCGGTAGACGACGTTACCCGATGCATTGTCCAGCTACGAACGAGCGGCATAAGTCGAAAGACCAGGGAGGTAAGAAAAATGGCAATAACCGCACCAAGAATGACCTCTCTCACGGAATGAACCCCTGCCTCTACACGGCTATGCGCGATGAGTACGGCCAACAACACGGCAAGGACGGCAATATAGGAGTTGGCAGCGGTAAAGAAGATGGTCATGGCCAGAAGAAAGCCCAGAGCCGTGTGGCCGCTGATGATACCTCCATGCCAGGGGGAGCCGGTGTTACTTAGCAGCTTGGAGATGATGACCAATAACGCGAGTGCTACGACCCCAATAACAACTACCTGTACGATGTCGGGACCCGTGTTCTGACGCATCTGTTCCTGAATCTGCACCAGCTTCTTCTGACCGAAGAAGATAAGAACCCCGGCAATGATAGCGTTCATAGCAGACAGCAGCACCGCCCCGGCGGCCACATCCTTTGCTAACTTCGCTGCAGGGTTATAGTGCTCGGTCACCATATCCACGATGATCTCGACGGCGGTATTGAACATCTCCGATACGATAACCAGCGTAATGGCAAACAGCAGCACAAGCATGTCGCGGTTATCGAAATTAAGCAGCAATCCCGAAAGTAGCACGGCCACGAGCACGATAAAGTGAATTCGCATGTTCCGCTGGGTACGGAAGCAGTGCAAAATGCCGTCTTGTGCATTGCGAAAACCGACGAAGGCGCCTGCGCGCTGCGAGACGGGTCTATTATCGCTTTCGAAGTAGCTGAGAAGCGATCGCAGAAGCGATAGAGGCTCTTTTACCGGCTCAACCTGGTCAGAACCATCTATACGTTTAGGCCGAGAGCGGCGCTTTGGTGCGGTAAGCTCCCGATCTATAGAAGACCCCGGCGATGTCTCCATTTTTTCCTGGCTCATAACTTCTCCACAGGGTCTAAGGAGACCCCCAGTATCTCGCGCTCTTTATGGCGCATGATAGCGGCACCTTGCTCCGTTTCGTCCTCATAACCGAGGAGATGAAGTGTGCCGTGCACTGCCAAGAGCGCTAGTTCATCGGCGAGAGCGATACGATGCTGTTGCGCCTGACGAAGGGCCGTATCCACAGAGATAACGACGTCGCCTAGCAGCAGAGGAAGATCATCGGCAGATGTTACAGACGTCGGATCAGGCTCGGTGTGCTGGCCAAAGGAGAGCACATCGGTGGGAGAGTCTTTGCCTCGATACAAGAGGTTGAGTTGATGCACTTCTGCATCATTTGTCAGCAGAATGCTCACCTCGGCGCGGCTCCTTCCTTCGCTTTGAAGGAGTTGACGAACGGCGCGTCGAAGCGGTAGCGTCGGAACTCTCTTGGGATAGTTGCGACAAATCATGATGGGCATAGGTTTCTAGTTCGGCCTCCGCTGCTTCAGGGACGATCGAGGAAAGCACCGATGCTTCGGTATCTATGTAGGGTTCTAGCAGCAATGAAGAGCTAACGTCCTTTCTCTCGATCTCCTGTTCAATGGGAAGGTTTGCATCAAAAGTTACGAGTGCGTCTGGCTTTGCAGGGGCAGAGCCTTGATTGGGATAGGGTACGCGACGATGACAAATGGCTTGAAGGATTCTCAAAAAAGCATCGGAAATTAGGCGCATATCCCGAAAGGTTAGGGGGCATTCGTCGAACTGCCCGTCCTCGGCCTTATTATGGAGTATCTCCTCCACGAGTCGATGCAGTTGTTCTGGGTCGGGGTTTTCCAGACTACGCGCTGCTGCTTCCACCGAATCCGCCATCATGACAATGGCGGCCTCTCGTGTCTGCGGTTTGGGGCCTGGGTAACGGAATCGTTTTTCGAAACCGGGAGGCATCTCATCTCCCCCCCCATTGTCCATGAGAGCACGATGATAAAAATAGCTGATGAGCGTCGTGCCGTGATGCTGCTCGATAATGTCGCATATCTCCTGCGGAAGCCTTGCCGCTTTAGCGATCTTCACTCCGTCACGCACATGGGCTATGATGATAATCGCCGATAAAGAGGGGCTTAAACGGCTATGAACGTTCTCACGCCGTTGGTTCTCCACGAAGAACTCGGGGTGATCCATTTTTCCGATATCGTGATAGTACCCCCCGATCCGACACAGCAGAGCGTCAGCCCCTATGGCTCTCGCTGCCGCCTCTGCCAACGTACCGACCATCATGCTGTGGGCATAGGTGCCTGGAGCCAACGTACAAAGTTTCTGCAATAGAGGATGATCGGTAGAGGAAAGCTCCATGAGGAGGGAAGGGGTTAATAGGCCAAAAGGTTTTTCAAGGGCCAACGTGCCTATCCAATAGAGGAAGGTAGCCACCGGCGCGGTTAAAATAACCGCCCATAAAGTGCCACGAAGCATATCCGCCGGTTCGTCGTCGAAGAGCATTCCCAACAACCACACCATGGCCACGTTCACGATGGCCAATATGAGGAGCAGCATGAGAAGCCGGTTTTTGCGCTTCGTCACCTGAACGCCCATAATTCCAACCAGTCCACTTACCAACGTCATCACCGTGAAGCGCACCTCATGATTCATCAAAATGCCTGTCAACGCCGCCATCACGGCCACCAATAACACGGCCAAGTTCATATCAATAAGGGCACAGACCAGCATGCCCATTGCCGTTACGCTGGCGATACTGAGATAGCCGGGCTGACCGTTCGACACGGTCATACCGAACAGCACCGCTCCCGCCTTTAAACCGAACACGGCCAGCACAACGATCGTCCACAGCAGCGCCATGCGCCTGCGATTCCTGTAGACCTGGGGCAGGTTTACGGCGATATAGTAGTTAATGGATAGAACCATGAGGACTGTCAAAACGGCAATTGCAACATTCGTGGCCAACTCCTCGCGCGGGTTCACCAAACCGAGCGCGGTGAGCTTATCTAACGCCTGCTGGGTAACGATCTCGCCCGGCGCCAGAATGCGATCGCCCATGAAAACGCGGTCAATATAAGGTCGCACGGAATGTATGGCGGCCTCACGTGCCTGCTCGGTTTTGCGCGCGTCGAAATGCAGATTGGGCCGAAGAGCGTGCTCGATGACCATGCGGGCTATCACGCGATCTTGGGCGTCGGGCAGAGCGTTGTCGAGGGCCTCACTAGTCTGCGCAATGGCATCTTTTAAGTCCTGCCCTTGGTCGCGTATCTCTCGCTCCATCGCAGCGCTTACAAGATGGTTTGTTACCTGTTGCAGCCGCTGAAACACAGGCTCTGGCAGCGTAAGCATACGCCGCAAGGCATCGGGAGGCAGTAGGGAGGTGAATTGAGAAGAGACCACCGCGTTATGAAGGTCTATGGCACGAATAGGGCTATGTGCTTGAAGAGCAGCGCGTTCTGCCTGCATTCGTTCAAAGAGCTGGGCAACCGTGCGCAGCGCCTGCACATTGGCCTTGTCGTCGGGGTCGAAAACGGGGTGAACGGCTTCCGCCGCCGCCTCCTGGAGACGACGCGTTTTTGTAGTATCCACATAGAACACGCTGCGGCCGGCGCGTATTTCTCGCGGGCTTACCTCGCCGACACGCAGGTAGATATGCCCTGCCCCCGGCTGATAGGCCAGCAGAAGCGTCAAAAGGAGGATGGTGCCAACGATCAGGAGGGGCGAGAAGATACGGGTCAGGTGTCGTTCCTGATTCTCTTGGCGCTCACGAAACGCGAGAAACGGCCGTGAATGCAGTAGTTTTTTAAAAGGTTTTATCATAGGCAATCGGGCTTATACACTTATACGCCCCTCGCAGAAGGCTAAGACGTGCACATCCTACGTCTATTTTCGGTAGCCCCCGTCGCTCGATGTAGCAACCGGCTCCTAGGCCGGGCATGCAGCATCGAATCGCACCTATCGTACATAAGGGCATTATACTATGCGCAACAAATTCCGTCAAGTGTGGCTGCGTGTGGGCAGTGCATCGAGGTACAATGAAGAGTATGCAACGAGAAAAAAGGTTTTCACAGGAAGAGAATGAGGCTCTTCAGTTCGCGAGGGAGGCGCTGCATGTGGAGTCGGAGGCGGTGCGCCGCCTTGCCGACCGCATCGGAGAGGCCTTTGCCCAGGCGCTTTCCCTACTAGAGACCTGCCGCGGGAAGGTGATCACCACCGGTGTCGGTAAATCGGGCATTATCGCCCGCAAACTTGCCGCCACGCTCACCTCCATCGGGCAGCCTGCTGTGTTTCTCCATCCCACCGAGGCTCTCCACGGCGACTTAGGGCTTGTAACTAATGAAGATGTGGTGATCGCATTTAGCAACAGTGGTGAAAGTGAAGAGCTGCTCACCCTCCTCCCGTTGCTGCGAGCACGCGATATACCCCTTATCGCCATCACAGGGAACCTTCATTCCACGCTTGCACGCCATGCGCATGCCGCACTCGATGCCTCGGTGGAGCGCGAGATATGCCCGCTGAACCTCGCCCCCACCACAAGTGTCCTCGCGGCACTTGCCCTTAGCGACGCGCTTGCCATGGCGCTTCAACGTCGTCGCCATCTAAGCCCGGAGGAGTACGCTCGTAATCACCCCGGAGGGCGCCTTGGGCGTCGCCTCACCTTACGTGTCCAAGATTTGCTGCCCCCCGACGGCAGTGCCCTGCCCCATGTGGCACCAGGCGCCTCGTTCCAAGAGGTTGTCTGCGAGCTTACCGCAGGGCATATGGGAGCCGTGTGCGTGCTCGATGATACCAACCACCTGCTTGGGTTGATCGCCGAATCGGACTTCCGCCAGGCCTTTTTAAAGCATCAGCAAGAGAGTTTCAACTTAAAGGCAGCGGACATGATGAACCCAAACCCCATTTTAACCCTTGCCCCCGATCAACTCGCCTATGAGGCTCTCCAAAAGATGACCCAGCGGCCCCGTCCTATATCGGTCGCTCCCGTTCTCACTGCGGAAGGCGTCTGCCTCGGGCTATTACGGGTAAACGATCTCGTTAAAGCAGGACTTTAGAGAGGTTCCTGGCGTTTTGCCTCTTCCCATAAAGCATCGAGTTCGTCGAGCGTCATCTCTTTCAGCGAGCAGCCCATCTCGGCAGCACGTCGCTCCATATAACGAAACCGCGTCTCAAACCGTCGCAACATGGTTCGCAGTGCCTCTTCGGCATCGAGGTTCTGTTTACGCGCCACCTGCACCAAGGTAAATAGCAGATTGCCTAACTCGGCAGCTACCCGTGCCCGATCGGGTTCTGCAACTGCCAACTCCCGCTTTAGCTCGGCCCACTCTTCATCTACTTTTTCAAGTACCGCCTCAAGGCTCGGCCATTCAAACCCCACTTTTACAACTCGCTTGCTCAGCTCCATGGCGTACATTAAGGCCGGCAACCCTTTGGGAATGCCGTCGAGAATAGAGTTTGGCTGTGAGACATTCTCACTTTTTTCCGCCTGCTTAATGCGCTCCCAATTACGCAGCACCTCCGCGCTATCGGCGACCTCCGTCGTTCCGAAAACGTGTGGATGGCGACGCACCAGCTTCTCTACAACATGGGCCGTAACATCATCAATGGTGAATAGCCCCTCTTCACGGGCGAGTTGGGCATGAAAAACCGCCTGCAGTAGGGCGTCGCCCAGCTCCTCACAGAGGGCATTGGGGTCGTTGGCATCTATTGCTTCAAGCACCTCATAGGTCTCTTCGACGAAATATCGCTTCAATGTAGCGTGCGTCTGCTCGCGGTCCCAAGGGCATCCGTCAGGTGCCCGCAATCGCGCCATCACTCCCACCAGCGCATAGAAGTCCTTAGGGCGTAACTGCGGAGGAAGCGGCGGCACATAGACGGCAGTTAGGTGATCGATGGAGAGGCGGTCGAGTTGATAAAGCGGTATGGCCTGAACGCTCTCCATGGCGGCTACTCCGGCATTGCGCACAAGCAATACCTGCCAATCGTCGGGATAGAAGCGCATGAGCGCCAGTTTCGCATGAGAGGCAGAGGCCCTATCGAACACCTGAAACAGCAGTAGCCCTCGAGAGGTGTCTATACGTCCCCCTAGTGGATAGCCTTCACGGCTCACCGCGTCATCGAGCTGCAAAGAGAGGGCATCTCGCACATCGCATCCTTCCGCTAAGGGGAGATGCGCTGCCGCTAACACGGCCTCAATGAAGCTGCAGGATGAGACAATGCGATAGGCGATGCCTTCGGCATCGAGCCGTTCGAGCAGCAGGCGCACGCTCTCTTCACCAAGCAACGGATGCCCTGGAACGGCATAGGCCACCGCATGCTCTGTATGAACGCGCTCTAACAGCCTGTTGACAATGGCCTGGTAGACCTCCTCAAAGCTTGTAGCCGAATCGTAAATGCTATCGAAGGTCTCAAACGTAAGCCCCCACTCCTTTAGAGTGGCCACGCAGGGATGACGGCCGGTACGCAGATAGAGAGCGCCTTGTGCCGCAGCCTCGCGCAGGGCCTGTTCGGCCCCGCGCGAGATGAGATCGGGATCGCCCGGCCCCAAACCGATCACCGTTACCATGGTTACCATGCTCGGCTCCCCTATGGAGCGTTCTGGGGTGGAGCACTGCTCCTTGGTGCCTGAGGTGTAGGAACCGACGGTGAAGGCACGGGCGCGTTCGGCATAGGTGGAGGCTGATTCAGAATTTGATTCAGGCGTACCAGCACGATGCCGGCATAACGCTGATTGTAGATGATGATCTTATTTTGGGCCAAAAGTCCCTTCAGATAGTCTGTCAGAACCTGGTAAAAATGCTGCTGGTATTGAGGGAAGGCCTGTTGAAGGTACTGTTCCACCAGCAACGGGCGCACCTGTTCGTAACTCATGGACTTGGCGGGCATCTTATGGGTAAGCTGTACCAACACATAAAGGGGTGTTGGGGAACCCGGTTGTTTGAGAGGAACCGGCGCGTCGGCGAACTGGCCGGGAGAGAGTTTTTCAAGAACATCATAAAGTTGCGGCTGCTGTTGCTTCACCTGTTGTGCGCTTAAAGTTACCTCTTCGCCATCGAAGGGCGCAGCAGCGTGCTCTCGCTGAGCTTCCACCGCGAAATTCCCTGTGGCTTTCAACCGATTCAGTGTTTCAATGCCGTCCTGCTCATCTTTCACCACAAGCATTCGGGCAACAAAGCGCTCCGGCAGATCGAGTTGACTTTTTTCGCGGTTATACATCTGCTTCAGTTGGGCCTCATCCACATGGTCGGTATCGGCGCCGATGGTGAGAATCTCGTAAAGGAGCGTGAGCTGCTTTTTTAGCTGATTTTCTGGAATCAAGCCACGGCGAATGTTGTCGTCGAGGTTGGGGTCTTTTTCACGTTGATACTCTAAAATTCGGTCTATAAAATCGTCCGGCGGAACGAACCCCTTTTGTTGTGCAAGCTGTTGAATAGCCGTTTCGCGAATGAGATACAGCAGCGCCAAAGGCCCGGCCTGTAGATCGGGAGCGTTGCTGAAATCGGCCTGGGTGAGATTTTCAAGGGTGTCGTAATAGCGTTTCACGCTAATGCTCTGGTTGCCCACCTGAGCGATAATACTGTCGCCTTGGCAGCCTGCCAACAGGGGTAGCAAAAGGATGCACAGAGTTCCGGCCACCTGACGAAGAGAAGGACGCCGGCCATAACGCGCAAGGCGTTGGCCTTGCCGAAAGGAAACGGAAGCCAAAGGTAGAATGTCTCCTTAATAAAGGATTTTTAGAAAAAGATGGCCGTTCGGAGTGGTTTCTCAGCGATGGACAAGTTTCAGCCCTAGCAACGTTTCCACCTCGCCCTCGGAGACGCCCACTTCACGAGCAATGGCAGCCGGTGGGACACCCTTTTCCGCTAAGGCATAGATAGCCTCTTTTGGCGAGACGGTTTTAGAGCGCTTTGGCACCGATTCGGTTGAAGCGCTCTTGAGTTCGTTGTTCACCGTTCCTTCTTTAGATTTGGGTCTGCCGCTCCTCTGCGTCGGAGTAGCTATCGGCTCCTCAAGCTCCTCATACCGTTTTATCTGACGTTCTAAGGAGGCTAGTAGCTCGCGCGCCTCTTCGCAACTTCGCTCTAGACGAACCGAGGCCTCTAACGACGCCTCCTCAAGCTGCTCGATGAGCCGGTTCACATTCCGTTGTAGGCCCTTCAGCTCTGAAAGCACAGGAGCCTCGATGGCGCGGACGGAAAGCTCGGCACGAGCCTTTTGAAACAGAACCCATCCCACAGTGAGCATGAGGATTTGCAGAGCAAAGCCTAGGGCCTGCCACTCCATATGGCACATCCTTTCTCAATACGAATAATATGGCACAAAACGGCGTCGAAAAACATCTCTTTTGTAGCCGGTTACTAGGTGACGATGTCTATATGAGGAGTTTCGGTAAGAACAGAGGTCTCTTCTTGAACGACTGTTGTATCCGTTGCAGCGGCTGTTACCGCAAGCGCATCGGCACTCAGCTCCACCACGTCCTCCTCGGTTGCAGCATTCTCTTCCTGCTTCTTCGATGGTTTCTCCTGATGCTGTTCAGGAGAAGGGTGTTGACGCGGTTCCCGCCCCACCTCGCGAATGCTTTCTGTGTTTTCGATGCGGTGGATAGAAAGTAAATCGCTTTGATCCATTTGTTACCTCCTTCACCGACGCCCGCCGAGAAGAACGGTGGTAGTCAGTGAAAAAGCTCCTTATCCCGCTGCAGATACCCCTGCAATCGCACGACCGCCTGGGTATGCAGCTGATAAACCCTGGATTCGGAGATCGAAAGGATACGCCCGATCTCCTTAAACGTCAACCCTTCATAGTAGTAAAGGGATATCACCAAGCGCTCCCGTTCCGGCAGACGATCTATCGCCTTACCAAGCATATGCTTGCGTTCCTGTAACTCCGCCTCGGCGGAGGGCAAAAGGCGCTCATCTTGGATGACGTCGGAGAGATGAAGGTTCTCTCCGTTTTCACTGCCAACGAGAACCTCCTCCAAAGAAAGCAACGAAGATCGCCCCGCCTCGATGAGCAGCTTGTGGAACTCATCCATCTCCATATGCAGTTCCGCTGCAACTTCCTCTTCTGTGGCCGGGCGCCCAAGCCGTGCTTCTAAAAGGGTGTAAGTTCGTTCCAGCATCTTGATGCGCTCACGGGCCGAACGCGGCACCCAGTCGTCCTCGCGAAGCATTTCGAGAATAGCACCACGAATAAGGGCAATGGCATAGGTTTCAAACTTCACTTGCCGCGAGGGATCGTACTGATCTACTGCTTTAATAAGGCCTAAAGCTCCCGCGCTCACAAGGTCTTCTCGATCTAGACTGGGCGGCAGATTCGTTATTACGCGCCCCGCCGTGATTTTAACCAAGTAGGCGAAATGCTGTATTAAACGCGCGCGAGCGTTTTCATCTTGAAACTCTTTGAAACGGTACCAATCTCTTTGAACATCCTCTGGTCTCATCGGGTTCACTCCTTCATTCCGAAGCCGCTTACGTCGGAACTTCTGCGCACGGCACCCCGGCTTCGCTTTTGTATCGGTTATTTAGAATTTCCTTCCCCCTGATTTTCCGCCTTAACGCCCAGCAAGTCCGCCACCGTCGTGCCGGGCACGATGACATCGAGCTTAGGCTCCGCCTCCTCCCTCCCTTCCTCGAGCAGAGCGGTTCCTAATATCCCATCTCGCGTCCCTTCGGTGAGCGCATAGCGCAGCACAAGGCCGAAACCGGCGAACACGAGAAACGCTGCCGCCGAACGAGCAAGGCAGGTTCCCGGTGATGTGCCATTTAGCAGACTTAAAAAAGAGACTAACATGGCGGAAAATGCGCCTAATATGGTTGGTAGTTGGGATATCAACGACTTCACACGCCTTATCCCTGTAGATGAAATTTTGGAAATAGATACCCCTTCATTCGGTTGTATCTATGAATCTTTTCTTTGTAATCGTTCGGACTCCTGCTTACCCGGCGAGCTTAACGTCCGAGATGTTTACTGAAGAAACGCTGCATGCGATTCAGAAGTCCGCCCACCCCTTCTACTTCCGTCGGTGCCGGGGCAGAGTAGGTAAGCTGATGCGCTATCTTTCGCACGGCGCGTGCTGCCGGCGAGGAGGGATAGCTCAACAGAAACGGCTTGCCGTTTCGAACGGCTTGCCCCACGGCAGGATCGTGGGGAACGCTTCCAAGAGATACCACCTCTGTTCCCAGAAAACGGCGGGTGATGGTCACGAGGCGCTCCTGTGCGGAACGGGCTTCCGCTTCGTTCTGGGCCATATTGACTGCCAGCATGAGGCGCGACTGCGGGTTTTCGTGATAGACCGTTTTGATAATTGCGTAGGCGTCGGTCAGGGCCGTTGGCTCCGGCGTGGTAACCACCAACACCTCTCCGGCAGCGCACAGGAAAGCGAGAACGTTTCGAGCCAAGCCGGCACCTGTGTCTATAAGCACGATGTCTGCTAGCGCATCCAGCTCTCCGAGGCTTTCAATCAGCGCTTCGCGACGAATGGCGTCGAGATCGGCGAGTTCGGCCAATCCGGAGGCGCCGGCCACAATCCGAATGCCGTTAGGACCGGGGCAAAGCACCTCGCGCAACGACCGATCGCCATGCGTCACATGCTCTAAATTATATTGCGGATAGACGCCCAGAACTACATGAAGATTAGCCAAGCCGAGATCGGCATCCACAACGATCACGCGATTGCCGGTTTCGGCCAAAGCGAGCGAGAGATTGGAGGAGAAGTTCGTTTTGCCTACCCCTCCCTTGCCGCTCGTCACCGCGATAACGCGCGCTTTGCGCACACGCGCGGGAGGGGTGACAACGGCCTGCGCAAACGTCTCGGTGCTCTTCTCGGTAAGAGATGGCTCTCTAGCCCCCGCTCTCTCATCCCGATTTTGACTTGCCAAAGCCCGAAGTCCATGCGCTTGGTCTAGCATAGGTGAGCGTCTCCTGCGATGAATTTACCTGGTTCGAGTTTCTGAACGTGGTGCCGAACCCCATGACGGGCCCCTGTATAGGCGCCCGTTAAGAAGCTATAGTCTTCCCAAATTATCGGCATTATCGGCGCGGAAATGTAGGATCAAGAGAGCTTTTTTAGGGCACTGTCCAGAGGACTTCGCTTTGACTTGACAGAGCCAGCTAATACGAAACATAATGAGCACGGCTCAAGACCATACCTTTGGTTGCTGCTTCGGCCCCTAACATAGAACTCGGCTCTCCTGGAGGAATGTATGGCGGTTTCGCCAAGCAATCGTTCGCAATCCATAGAGACATCCACGCGCAGTGCCCTTAGCTTGAAAGCGCTTCTCATCGGGCTTGTGTGTGTGGGGATTACCTGTGTGCTTGTTTGCTATGCCGAGCTCGTCGTCGGGAAAATTCAGATCGGCTACCTGCAACTTCCCCCCGTCGTAGTGGGCATGTTAGCCCTGATTTTAGGCCTACAGGCCGTTCTCCGCAAATTTTCGGAGCGTCTCGGCTTAGCACAACATGAACTCTATACCATCTATGTCATGATGTTGCTGGCCTCCATGGTTTCCTCGCGCGGCCTTATGGAAAAGCTTATTCCTCTGCTTGTGGTGCCAAACTACTTTGCTTCTCCCACAAACGGGTGGGCGAACATGTTTTTTAAATGGATTCCGAAATGGGCGGTGCCGTGGGATCCGAAGGGCCCTCCAAAACAGTTTGTTGCCGCCCGTTTCTTCGATGGCCTGCGCCCCGGAGAGCACATTCCTTGGGCGCTTTGGGCCGTTCCGCTGGTGGCCTGGGGAGTATTCGTAGGCCTGCTTTTTACCGCCTTCCTTTGTCTCGCTGCCCTCCTAAGGCGCCAATGGACCGATAACGAGCGTCTCACCTTCCCACTGGCGCAACTTCCCTTAGAGATGATTCGGGGGGAAAATATCACTATAGGGGGTAGTACTCAACCGAGTTTCCTGAAAAACCGCCTTATGTGGCTGGGCTTCGCCATCCCTGCTTTCGTGTTCGGCCTAAAAGGACTGCATCAATACGCCCCCGCTGTACCCGATATCACCACCGATATCGATCTCAACAGCCTGCTCTTTTCTCAGCCGCCTTACAACAGCGCCATCGGCTTTTTTCACGTCTACATCTCGTTCATGGCCATCGGCTTTTTCTACCTCTTGCCCTCCGACCTGCTCTTTTCCCTCTGGTTCTTTTTTCTGCTAACCCGACTGGAGGACGTTCTCGGTGCCCGCTTCGGCTATCAGTTCCCCACCATGCCCATGTACGGCTGCAAAACCTACCAAGGCTACCAGTTTATAGGATGTTATCTCACCCTCGTAGGCTATATGATCTACACGGCACGCCCCTATCTTCGAGCCATCTGGGGCGCCTTGTGGGCCTGGAAGCGGCCCGCCCGTCTGCCGGGCGAAGAGAATGAACTGTTGCCTAACCGCTTTGCTACATTCGGCCTCGTGGGCAGCGTGTTGCTGCTTGCACTATGGCTGCACCTGCTGGGAATGAGCTATTGGCTCGCTCTTTTTGAGCTGGGAGTAGGCATATTCGTTATCGCCCTCGTCATGGCGCGTAGCACCTCTGAGGCCGGCATGTTGATGACCGAAACCTGCTTTCGTCCCACCGACATCTACCGAATGGTAGGCGACCTACGCAACTTAGGCCCGGCTAATCTCACCTCCCTCGCCTTCCTCGATGCCGTTATGCTGCGTGACCAACGCGGCCTGATTCTCACCGGTTTTCTCGACTCGATGAAGCTTGCCGATGGTTTATATGTGCGCCGCCGAACTCTTGTACCGGTTTTCGTGCTTGCGTTTGTCACAGCGCTGCTCGTCTCCGGCTACTACAGCATCCATCTGCCTTATACCTATGGTGCTGTGCAGATGTATAGCTATGTATATCAGGGTAATCCGGTTTGGGCTTTTACCGACGCCGCCTCTACCATGAACCATACCAATCCCAACATTCAGTTCTTCGACATACTTAACTTTGGGATAGGAATCTTGGTAACGGTGCTGATCGTAGCGTTGCGCAGCCGTCTACCTTGGTTTCCCTTTCATCCCCTTGGCTACGCGCTCTCCGGCAGTTGGACGATGATGGTGTTCTGGTTTCCGTGTCTTGTGGCGTGGGTTTTAAAATCGCTTATCATTCGCTATGGAGGCATGAAACTCTACGCACGCCTGCGCCCTCTTTTTCTGGGGGCCGTGTTGGGCGAGTTCATTATGGCCATCCTCTTCACCGCACCGGCCATCTTCAACCGCTTTACACCCACTCCCACCTTCCCCTGGCCGTAGTGAATCAGATGGCCTCTTCGCCCCGCTCTTCTGTGCGAATACGCACCGCATCGTCGGCCGGCAGAATAAAAATTTTGCCATCTCCCGGCTCACCCGTACGGGCGTGACGCAAGATGGTCTCCACAATCGTTTCGACCTCCTCATCACGGGCAACGATCTCCAGCTTCACCTTAATGGGCAAAGGGATGGCGTATTCCGCGCCCCTATAGCTCTCACGGTGCCCCTGTTGCCGTCCGCTCCCGCGCACATCCTGCACCGACATGCCCGTAACCCCAATCTCGCCTAGTGCGATCTTCACCGCATCCAACCGACTAGGGCGAATAATGGCCTCTATTCTCTTCAACTCTCCTCCTCCAACCACACCCGCACGCTCGTCTCCATCTGATGATCGGCCGGCCCATGATACACTCCGCGTATCGGTGAAACATCGTAATAGTCTCTACCATGATGCACCTTAATGTAATGCCCGTTCACCACCAGGTTGTTGGTTGGGTCGAACCCATGCCAAGCTCCATCGGGCAGAAGGCATTCCACCCAAGCGTGCATAGCATCGCCGCCGATGAGATGTTTCTCTTCTGACCACCCGCTCTCTTTCGTTCCACTTCCGGTATAGATATAGCCGCTCACATAGCGCGAGGGAATGCGCTGCCGACGACATATGGCCAACATGAGGTGAGCAAAGTCTTGGCAGACGCCGCGCTTCTGTTGCAGCACCTGTTGAATAGGGGTATCAACACGTGTAGAGCCGGGCGCATACTCTAACACCCGATGCAACAGGCGGATGAGGGCGATAAGAAAGGTGGCCGTTGCCGGCCCGCCGGCCTGTCGTCTGGCAAGCTGTGCAATGCGATCGGTCTCCGGCGTCAAAGGAACTAATGGAGTTGGTGACAGATAGTCATAAAAACGCTGCCGTACCCCCTCGCGGGCATAGAACTCGCTGTCATCCTCGTGCATCTGAAGCCCTACAAAAGGGTCTTGAATATGTGTAGTAACTTCTGAATAAGCCCGAATGGTCAGCGCGTTATGTGGGGCACGGATGTTGAAATGGTGCACCGTACCGCTTGGCAGCTCGTAGCTAAAAATGCGCGCTTTAGGCTCTATGTCAAGCTCGAAGGTCCGACAGGTCTGATTGTTATCGCTCACGGGCATCAACCGAAGCTCGTTATAACTATCTCTCACCGCCGCCGGATAGGCATAGCGCGTAGTATGACGTACACACAGTTGCATAATTTTCTAAAAGGCTTTGATTAGGCGGATATCTCGCCGTAAAGTCTGCTTTCCCTTAAGTGTCTCATCTCACTTCTCAGTAGGCTCTCCTTTCCCGTCCTAATACGCAAGATACTGCATAGAAATCGCCTCACCTATCTCGGCACATCGGCGCTGCACATCGTTCAAAAAGGAATGAAGTCCGGCCGCCACGATCTCTTTAGCGCGACTATAGGTGAGATCGGCAAGGAGGCGCCCTACACGCAGCTCGGCTTCATTGCGCGGCTCGGCTTGTGGGTTCCCACCAATGCGGCGCAAACATCCCTCCACACGCGCGATGCCATGACGTACCGAGGCGGGGAAACGGATGTCGAACACGAGAAAATCCACCACCCCTTCCGGGCGAATGCCCTCCTGGTGCACCTTTCGGTACATCTCAAAAGCGCTTACCGACTTCAGCACGGCGATCCATTGATGGATATCGAGCGTCACTTCTAGTGTCGGCGAGCGATCTCCAAGTAACTCCTTGTACTTTATATCGAGCAGCCGCGGTGTTTGGGAGGCACGTTCTAAAAAACGCCCCGCATCAAGCCAATCACGCGCTTCATCCATTAGCATCGTCCGGTTTAAAATGCCCTGAAAGAGGTGCGAGGCATCCTTCACCATCTGAAAGAAGACGTGAGGCGAGTCGGCCAGCAGTTTCTCCACATTCCATTCGCGCATTCTAAGATAGGCGGCGTTAAGGCTCTCCCACATCTCGGAGGAGAGCTGTTCGCGTACCACGCGCGCACTGTGGCGTGCCCGCTCCCAACAGGAAAGGATGGAGTTGGGATTCTCCACATCGAAAGCGAAAAAGTGCAGCACGTCGCGGTCGTGCTGCCCGGTATATCGGGCTGCGTAGGCCTCTGTGCTGCCGGCAATGGCCAGCAGGGTCTCCCAATGCAGCGTCTCAGCCTGTGTTGGCGAACTCATCTCTAGAGCGGTAGAATAGTGCACATCCACCATGCGTGCCGTGGCCTCTGCACGTTCTACATAGCGTCCTATCCAAAAGCAGGCATCCGCCTCTCGACACAACATCGTCACTGCGCCTCCCCGCCCCGTTTTGGTGAAGACCACGCTCGCTGCCGTTGGCCTAAAAATGCCGGCCTGCCTAAATCCTCCACCGGAGGCCTCTCTCCTCGATGTTCACCGGCTAAAACCCACGTATCCTTACTGCCTCCGCCTTGCGAGCTGTTGACCACGAACGAGCCTTTACGCAATGCCACCCGGGTGAGGCCTCCCGGAATCACGGTAACGCCTTTACGGCCATAGAGAATATAAGGCCGCAAGTCCACATGCCGCCCCTCGAAATGGTCATCAATAAAGGTAGGCACACTTGAAAAACGCACCAGAGGCTGGGCAATGTAGTTACGCGGGTTCGCCTCTATCTTGCGTGCAAACTCCTCTCGCTCCTGCGCAGTCGCCTGCGGGCCGATCAGCATGCCGTAGCCGCCCGACTCGTTGGCCGCTTTGACGACGAGCGTGTCTAAATGCGCCAGGATATGTTTCCGCTGTAGGTCTTCATAGGCCACATAGGTCTCGACGTTAGGAAGAATCGGGTCTTCCTGCAGATAGTAGCGAATGATGCGCGGCACGTAAGCATAGATCACCTTGTCGTCGGCAACACCGGTGCCTATCGAGTTTGCCAAAGCCACATTACCCGCGCGATGAGCATTTACCAGGCCGGGAACACCAAGCAACGAATCCGGTCGGAAAACCAACGGGTCAAGGAAGTCGTCATCCACACGCCGATAGATCACATCCACCCGCTGTGGCCCGCGCGTGGTTTTCATAAACACACAGTTATCTTCCACAAAAAGGTCTCGCCCTTCCACCAACGCGATCCCTAGCTGCTGCGCAAGGAAAGCATGTTCAAAGTAGGCGCTGTTGTAAGGGCCTGGGGTCAGAAGAACCACACACGGGTTCTCCTTGCATTCTGCGGGGGCGAGTTCCCTAAGGTTTTCAAGCAGTTGGGTAGTGTAGTGGTCTATGGAGCGCACGGCATAATCCTGAAAAAGCTGGGGGAACACCCTAGTCAGCGTGGTTCGGTTCTGCAAAACGTAGGAGACACCCGACGGACAACGAAGATTGTCTTCAAGTACAAGATAGCGCCCATCGGCATCGCGAAGGATATCCGTACCGCAGATATGTACGTAGATGCCCCCCGGCGGGTTAGCTCCTAAAAACTCCCTGCGAAAAAAGGTGGCACTCAGCACTAACTCCCAAGGCACCACATGATCATGCAGGATTTTTTGATCGTGATATACATCCTGCAAAAAGAGGTTGAGCGCCACGATGCGTTGAGTCAGCCCTTTTTCAAGTACCGCCCATTCCTGAGAGGGGATGATTCGCGGGATTAGGTCGAGCGGGAAAGGCCGTTCGCAACCGCTCTCATCGCCGTAGACAGTAAAGGTAATCCCCTGCTCCATAAAAATGCGCTCGGCCAGGCGACACCTACGCCGATACTCCTCTAAAGACATTTGGGAAAGACGCAAAAAGAGCTGCCGATAGTGAGAGCGCGGATGTCCATCCGGCTCAAACATCTCGTCATAACCTTCTTCAATTGTGTAGCCATCAAAGAGCGACATAGGACCGAAAATCTCCTCAACATACGTCGGCCCGTCGTTGCGCCGCAAAGTTCCGATATACAGATGAGTGACGCGCCCAAACCTTCTCTTCTACTACCAAGAGAGGGCAGAAACTAGACATCATTTTACCCTTTACCCTCGAACTTCCTGCTTCTGTTGCAGGAAGACACCGCTCTACAAAAGTCTTCATTGGATGATCTCCACGCCCACGAAAGGTGCTTTCCGCATACAATTCTCACATGGTGAGGAAGCAATCTGTCTATGCGCAAAAAATTGTCTATAAATCGTTGACACTCCGTTATAACTGTGTTACAATGGAATAGGCGGCGGTGCTCCCACGCGGTTCAAACTCGATAACGCCTTGTGCCCGTGGAAGTAACCCGTCTTCTAAGCGAATCTATTCCCAAATAAACTCACATCAGGAGAGACTCTATGCGTTTTTTTCGTCAAAAGATGTTTGTACTGCTCTGTACCGTAGTTGTCGCTAATTTTTTTGTAATAAACGCTTCTTCGCAAACGGTAGTGCCATCGAATGGACACGGATTCTCCTTTAGCCCTGAATGGCGCATCCGCAACGATGAAAGCAACAGCGCTATCGTCAGTACCGGCAACACTGCCTACAACCAAGAGTGGATCAGCCGCCTTCGCCTCGGTTTCGGATGGAGCGACCCATCCGGTCTTACCCTCTTTCTTCAACCGCAATATAGTTGGGGCAATACTACAAACAGCGGCCATATCGCCGTTGTCAACGACTTCGACGTCTTTCAAGGCTACGCTCAGGGCGGCAAAGGCCGCTATCAATGGAGATTAGGACGCCAAGTGCTGGCCTTTGGTGATGGCCGCCTCATCGCCTCCCCAGAATGGAATAACTACGGACGCACCTTCGACGCCGCTCGGTTCACCTTTAAAAGCACACGCCAGACCACCGACCTCTTCTTCGGCAAAACCGGTTTTGCTAATGGCGTTACCACAGTGCCTACGCTCTACGGGGTCTATGGCGTGGAGAAGTTTCTACCCAAACTTAGCTCCGACCTCTACGTCCTGCTTAAAAACGATCGCGTTGCAGGGGCGAACCTCAGCGTTTTTACTTTGGGCGCTCGACCGGTCATCGATCTGATTCCCCACACGCACATCACCATCGAGCCGGCATTTCAGTTCGGCCACTTCGGGGGCAAAGCCATTGGCGCGTGGGCTTACGCCGCTGTAGCCACCTACACTTTTCCCGGGCCTGCAGCCCTCCATTTCGTTGTAGAACACGACTTCGCCAGTGGTGGCAGTCCCACCGACCCAGCCCATTACGAAACGTTCGATCAACTCTTTCCCTCTACGCACGGCAAATCGGGCATTCTAGACTACATGGGCTGGCGCAACATGCGCCATTGGCATATGGGCATGGGGTTTGCAGCTACGAAACGCCTTACCCTTTCGGTGGATGGCCACTTTCTCTCCCTCGCCGATGGCCGGGACTACTGGTACGGCGTGAACGGCGCACCGGTAAAAGGCAGCAATGGCAAACCTCTTTGGAGCCCCACCGGCGCAGCCGGCAGAGACATCGGTTCGGAAGTAGATATCGTTGCCGACTATCGGGTAAGCGCCTACCTCGGTCTCTCTATCGGCTACAGCCACTTCTGGCCAGGGCACTACATCAAAACGCTTGATCCAACGCAGTCTCATGAAGTCAACTGGTTCTACGTGCAGCCCACCTACCGTTTCTAACAACCAGAGAAGCTCACCCTCCTTGGCTCCCCCAAAGAAGCCAAGGAGGGTCTTTTTTTATTCCAGCCCGCTTTCAGCTCTGTAGCGTGCTCGTAATGCATCAATACTTATCAGTTCCCCATTTTCGTTTTCATAATGCCAATATTCCCATCCGTTACAGGCCGGCTTTCCCTCTGCAGCAGCGGCGATCTGGTGAATGGAGCCTTCTTTGTCGCCCCATTTCAACAGCGAATCGGCTTTTACATAGGCCACGATCTTTCTATCTTGGGAATAAAGCGACGTTCCCACCGAAAGGTACCCCGCCTCCACAAGCTGCCCAAAGGCCACCCGCGGCGCAGCGCGTTTTGAAGGGGTTATCAGCAACTCCCGATCGTCGCAGGCGGGCGTGTTCGTTAAGCGCTCCCATGCCAGTCTCACATACTCTGGGTCACGCTCAATGCCTATAAAGTGACGTCCCAGACGCTTCGCAACAACCCCCGTTGTGCCGGTGCCGAAAAACGGGTCTAGCACAACATCCCCTGGCCTGCTCGATGCCAAGATCACTCGGTAGAGCAACGCCTGGGGCTTTTGTGTCGAGTGCGCCTTCTTTCCCTCCGTTCGCAACCGCTCGGCGCCGGTACATAGGGGCAGATGCCATACATTCTGCATCTGCTTGCCTTCATTCAGATTCTTCATGGCCTGGTACTGAAACGTATAGCCGCGTGCTTCCCGCGATCTCTTAGCCCAAAGCAGTATTTCGGTCGCATTCTGAAACCTTGCGCCCCGGAAATTCGGCATCGGGTTCGTTTTGTGCCAAATAACATCGTTCAAAATCCAAAAGCCTAAATCCATCATGATCTTGCCAACACGGTAGATGTTATGATAGGAACCGATCACCCAAAGGGTGCCCGTCTCTTTCAGTACCCTCCTACACGCACTTAACCATTGTGTTGTGAAGGCATCGTAATCATCAAAGTTGGCAAATCTGTCCCACTCGTCGTTAACCCCGGCAACCGGTGTCTGATTGGGGCGCCAAAGCTCCTGCCGCAGCTGAAGGTTATAAGGCGGATCGGCGAAGATAAGGTCTATGGAATGAGGGGGCAATTTCGGTAGAACTTCCAAGCAGTCGCCTAAGAGAACCTGATTAAGGGGCAAGTCGGCAGAGATAGTCTCTTCCCGCTTAACAGATGACATTCCCATCTCCTTGAATGCACAAAAAGTAGCCTAGAATGTTGCGATAGATTTCACGATGACCACACGCTTTCGAGCAATCCACCGCGCTTACACCTTTCTTTGACAGAATCCGAATCGCATAGTATACTAAAACCACCCTGTAGAATGGTTGGAGCACAGGAGGGATTTTGGCGATGTGGACTCGCGAGCAGATAGATGTCGTGTTGGAGGATATTTTACCGCGTGTCAGTAAACCCGGTCGCTACACCGGCGGGGAATTGAACAGCATTGTAAAAGACCACAGCACCGTTGACGTAAAATTTGCCATTGCCTTCCCCGACGCCTACGAAATCGGCATGAGCAACCTCGCCTGCAGTATTATTTACCACCTCCTTAATAAACGGCAGGACTGTGTTTGCGAGCGCGTCTACGCCCCTTGGCCCGACATGGAGCGCGAAATGCGTGCGGTAGGGCTGCCTCTTTACACTTTGGAGACCCGCACACCCCTCTCAGACTACGACTTCATCGGGTTTGCCCTCTCCTATGAACTCTCTTACACCAACGTGCTCAACATGCTGGACCTCGGCGGCATTCCCGTGCGTTCTCGCGACAGAGATAGGCTCCAACCCAATGGAAAACCCTACCCCATCATCATCGCCGGCGGGCACTGCGCCTTTAACCCAGAGCCGATGGCCCCCTTTATAGACCTCTTTGTTATCGGAGAGGCGGAAGAGGTTCTTCAGCAACTCGTAACCAGCTTTAAACGCTATCGCCATCTTTCGCGGGAGGAGCTTCTCCTGCAGCTTGCCCAGATTCCGGGCTGCTATGCGCCGCGCTTCTATGAACCCGAATACGAAAGCGAAGAGGCCAGGCTGGCACGCCTTGAAAGCAAAGGCCTCTCGGCCGAAGAGGCAGAGCGACTCGGTGACACCATGCCGCATCTCCTAGCCATCCGACGCCTGCACCCAGATGTGCCCGCAAAAGTTGAACGAGTGTGGGTAAAGGATGTGGACGCTCTTGAGTATCCTACCAAACCCATCATCCCCTATATCGAGGTGGTGCACGACCGCATCTCTTTGGAGGTCATGCGAGGCTGCACCCGAGGCTGCCGATTCTGTCAAGCCGGCATGATCACCCGGCCGGTGCGCGAAAAAAGCCCAGAAAAGCTGATGCAACTTGCCGAGGAGTTGGTAAAGAACACCGGTCATGAAGATATCTCCCTAGTCTCCCTCTCCACCGCCGACTACAGCCGTGTGGAAGAGGTCGTTCAGTCGCTGATAGATAAGTATGCCGGTAGCCGGGTTGGTGTCTCGCTGCCTTCTCTGCGTGCCGACCGCGACTGTGTAAAGCTGGTGCAAGAGATCAACAAGGTTCGTAAAACGGGGTTGACCTTCGCCCCGGAAGCCGGCTCCCAGCGAATGCGCGACGTTGTGAACAAAGGCGTTACCGAAAAAGACCTCTTCGCTGCCTGCGAGACGGCCTTCCAAAACGGCTGGCAGCGTATTAAGCTCTATTTCATGATCTCGCTACCTACCGAAACCGATGAGGATGTTTTAGCCATCGGGGAACTAGCCCATAAATGTGCCGAGATCGCCCGCAAAAACGGCGTGAAGAACCCGACCATCACTATCGGCGTGTCGGCTTTTGTGCCCAAACCTTTTACCCCCTTCCAATGGCATGGGCAAGATTCGCTTGAGGAGATAGATAGAAAACAGCGCATGCTGAAACGCTCACTGAAAGACCGCGCCATCTCCTATCGTCCCAATGAGGCGGCAAGCGCACAACTAGAGGCCGTGCTCTCCTTAGGAGATCGGCGTGTGGCCGATGCCATCGAGTTGGCCTGGCGGCGTGGTCAGGTGTTCGACGCTTGGGATGAGTATCTCGACTATGAACGATGGAAGCAGGCCTTTGCAGATGCCGGCATTGACCTGCGTTTCTACGCGAACCGGCACAAAGATTATGAGGAAACCCTGCCGTGGGACCATATTGATTGTGGCGTCTCCAAGGCCTATCTACGTGCAGAGGACAAACGCGCACGCTCGGCCCAACTAACCGCCGACTGTCACACGGCTCCCTGCACCTTCTGTGGCGCCTGCGACAGGTCTTACATCGAAAGTGGCAAGGCAAAGCGAGAGAACCGAGCGTTTGTGCCAAATGCCTTACCCATCATCCCGCTAACAACGCGATAGCAGCGCCCGCTCTCCACGTGAACCTCCTGCGGTGAGGAGAGCGGGTCTTCATTCTGTCAAGTCAGTGCGCTTTACATTTTTTCGACATAGCGCTATAATCATAAGTGTTTCATCAACACAACCGAAACGTTCACGCGCTGAAGCCGTACTTACCAAAGTCCGATAATTCACCGTGATTTCTTTTGCCTGTCCGAGCTGCCTAAAAGGAGAAGAGAGGCTCGTTATGGCGTTTTTGCAGAACGAACAAAAGCAGGTTCAAGCCCAAAAGATCGATCCCAAAGTTTTTCTTACACAAAAACTTCTGCAGCTTAATGTGCAGGAGCGGTTGCTAAGCGTCGAGAACGAGCTTTTGGAAAACCCTGCCCTCGAACTTACAGAATCTCTCGAACCTACAGGCAACGAAGAAGAGAGGCCCTATACCGAAGAGGAGGTTCACCGACCTGACCCGAAAGAGCGTATAGACCCCTTTCTCTCACTACAAGATTCCGAAAACTCCGTCGCCAGCCATCAAGCTCCCATCGAACTACGCGACCATCTCACCAACCAACTGCATCTGCTTCCGCTCTCTTCCGAAGAACAGGCCGTGGCCGACTACATCATCGGCAACATTGACGACAACGGTCTGCTGACCGAACCGATTGAAAGCATCGCCCATGACCTCAAAGTCTCCAAAAGCATGGTCGAAAAGGTCTTAGCCCAACTCCAAACCCTAGACCCGCCGGGCATCGCCGCACGAAGCCTACAAGAGTGTCTGCTCCTCCAGATACAGCATATTCTGCCCGACACCCCCCCCAACACACCCGCTTGGGAGACAACACAAACCGCCTATCGCATCCTTAGCGAATGCTTTGAGGAGTTTGTGGGTCATCACCATCACCGCATTTGCCGTCACCTGCTTCTTCCACGCAAAACGGTGCAAGCCGCCATAGATTTTATCACCAATCGCCTTACCCCCTACCCTGCCGCCCGCTTTGGCGCGCTTTGGTGCCGCCCCTTCGGTGAAGCGACCATCCGGCCAGATGTGCTTATCTACCGCACCGAAACCGGTTTCCAAATCGAGATCGCCGGCTACGCGCCAGAAAACCTTCGCATTAGCCCGGTCTGGCAAGAGGCATATGAGAAGTATCAAGGAGATCGTATCGTATCGGAACCCATCAACCAAGTGCGTGAATACGTTCGGAGGGCCAACCTCTTCATAGAGAGCCTGCGCAACTGCCATAAAATTTTGCGCGCCATTACCCGTGAGCTTGTCCTTTGCCAAACCGCCTTCATCGAGACCGGACAAATTCAGTTTCTACGCCCTCTCACCCGCAACACGGTTGCCGAAAAACTGGGTGTACATCCCTCTGTGGTCAGTCGCGCCACTTTCAATAAGTACGTGCGTCTGCCTAACCTCGAAATCCATCCTTTTAATATCTTCTTCGACTACTCCCTCGTGGTTAAAACCGCCCTTCGGCAGCTTGTTGCCGAGGAAGACCCAAAGGCACCCTTAACCGATCTCGATTTAACCGAAAAGCTCTGCGCCATGGGCTTCGATGTGGCACGTCGAACCGTGGTAAAGTACCGAGAGCAGTGCCGCATTCTTCCCTCTCATCTTCGTCGGCGTTACAACTGACCTTTTTCCCCTCTTAAGCCGATAATTTGTACAGGCCACGGTTCAATACGTCTCTACAAGACGTTTGGCATCTCATCTCTTAGAGAGGAAGTTTCATGGAAGAAACAAACCCTTATCCCCGTGTGCTTGCCATTGTGCAGGCACGCATGGGAAGTTGCCGGCTGCCCGGCAAACCGCTACTATCTCTAGGTGACTCCACCCTTATCGAGCAGACCATACGCCGTATTCGCGCCTCTGAGATCGTCTCCGAAATCGTCGTTGCCATGCCGTCTCATCCAGAAAATCGTCCCCTACGTCAGCTCTGCCGAAAGCAAAACCTCCCTTGTTTCGCCTACGATGGGCCAGAAGAGGACGTGCTGTCGCGCCTGCTACAGGCCGCCAAGGTCTTCCATGCCGATGTCGTGGTGCGCGCGTTCGCCTGCGACCCTCTTCTCGAACCCAAAATGCTTTGGGCGGCCGCCCGCTATCAACTCGACACCGATATGGATATCGTAACGGTGGGACGCCTGCCGGAAGGCACTGCCTGCGAGGTGATGCCCCTTCGTACTCTCATCCATCTCGACAGCTTTTGCAAAAGCCGGGAGGATCGAGAGGAGGTTACCGCGTTCTTGTGGCGCCATCGCGAGCTGTTCGACTGCGCTATTCTGCCGGCTCCCCTCAGCTTGCGACTGCCGGGTATTCGTTTACGCATCCAAACAGAGGAGGACTATGAACTGTTGCGTTGGATTTTCAACACGGTGGCACCGCGCCCGAACGGGCTGATTGCCGTGCGGGATGTGCTTGACCGGCTCCTGCATCATCCCGAACAGCTCCACAAAGCCATCGGGAGCTATGCGGTTGTCCACGACCCGAAAGCGGCTTAACGAGGGGCTTTCACGTTAGGAGGAACCGTACGCACCACCCCAACACCGTGCGCACGCTGAGGGCGCAGGCGCATCGGCTCCAAAACAGGCAATGCAACTTCCGGTACAGGTTCCTCCGCCACCGTCTCCTCCTCAAAAACGAGGAGGATCATCGCCCCGATAAGCGCCCCTACCAGTGTTGCCGCCAGCAGGCGCCCCATCGAATCGCTGCCAACCCTGAGAGCGCCATTCAGACACCATGCAGCCAGCAGACCCGCCAATCCACCGGCATTACGTGTAGCACGCGAAGGAAAGTGCGGAATCCATCGGGCGCATTTCGCCCCAACCACCAGCCCTACCACCAGCCAACCAAGAAAACGACTGAAGGCCTCCCAAAGCGGCGGCATTCCCATCCCCCCGCGCACGCCGCCCCACAACAGCAGATGGAAGACCAACTGCCCACAGCCTCCGGCCAGAAAGCCCCACCAGGCCATACGCCCGGCTCTTAACAGAAACACTTGTGCCGTAAAACGAAACGGCACGCCATGCCGCCTATACACCCACCACAAGCCGCCAAGAAACGCCAATGCCATTAAGCCCACCACCAAACCAACCCACAGACCAACGATAAGGAACTCCTTCAGCAGAAAATTGGAGAGCGTTGTCAGTGGGGTCGTGGTGGCAGGCGTCACCGTAAAGTCGGTTACCTCCACCGTTTGGTGAGGCCAAAGGCTCCCTTGATACTGCTTTATGCTGCCATGCACCATCACCCGACAGTGAAAGGTGGTTGGGTCGGGGTCACCATGGTTCGCATAGTAGTGCACAAAAACACGGTAAGTTCCTAAGGGCGCCTCTCCGTAAGGCCAAAAGATGTTTTCAACCGGCGTAGAGGTGAGATGTTCGATGCTCGCATTGGCGTCCACATCGAGCTGCCCACCCGTTGGGGAACGCCGATGCATAAACCATATTTTTACACCGGACGGGTCTATACACCAGAGGTCTAGATCGTTGCGGTTGTTCCATGCCAGTGATATCTGCACCTCACCGCTCTGCCCGCCGGCCTGCTCCACACGGCGTGAAATATCGCTGCGGTAAATAAGCAGCGGCCACATGTTGCCGGCAAGCAGGTCGGCAACCGGCCTGGTCTGCATCACCCCTTCAAGGAGCAGGGCGGTAAGCAAACAGGCCGCCCCACCTATCAGGGCAAAGAGCACTCGAAATCGCCACATCTACCATCGTCCCGTCAAAAAACCGTTCCGCGCGGCCGGCGCCGATTTCGTGCTCTCCGGCTTCTGCGGCAGCGGCTCTGTCGCTTCTATCAGGTTTTCGAGCGTCTGCTGCAATCTATTCGCCTCGCCCACGGCGGCGGCCCTTGCGGCCTGTCGCCGCTCACGCACCACATCCGGCAATGTCGGCGTGCTTAAACTCAAACGCCTCTGCTCCATGTCGGCTAATTCTGCCCTTAGCTCCTGCAGTGTTTTCTCCATGCCTTCCAGGCTATAGGCATGTTGCAGAAGCTCCTGAACGGCCGGGTCTTTAGCGCGTGCCTCCATCACCGCCCGTTGCCGATGCCGCAACCACGCGCGTCGCATCTGGTCTTCGCCCTCCGACCAGCCATTGGTGCTCTTATACAGAAGATAAGGGCCACTAATAAGAAGCCCTATCAACATGTAGACGGGCAGAGGCATCTCATGGTCTTGATTGGAACGCCCCTCTTGCACGCGCTCTTCACGCAGTATCTGCTGATGATGCAACATGCGCAGCCCCATCCCTTCCGCCGTCACTTCGGCCAGCCCCAACCCCAGCGCCCCCGCCAAGCAGAGAACGGCCACGGTGGTCTGCTCCCGCAAGCGCGGCACCCTCACGGCGGAATCGTTGGTCTCAAGGCTTCGACCCAACATGCCCACAACCGCGTGGTATATCTCGCCCATGAGATATACTATCACGAAACCCAGTGCGGCAGCCACTCCCAAACGCGGTAGCCCATCGGCCCTAAGCAGCGTGTCCAGATCGAGCAACCCCACCAACGTCCCCAAACAGAGGGCCAACAACAGGCCTGCTACCAAAGGCGCCAATATCTGCATGAACATGTTAAGCAGGAGTGCGAAAAAGCCCCTCTGTGCTTCCGGCCTCACACCGTGCTCTCCGGCAATCTCGTCGAGATCGGGTATCTCTTCAAGCGCCTCGATCACCTTGCGCGGTTCAACGGCCGCGCTGGGGCGCTGCTCCCCATCCTGCGTGGCCACCTCTCGCTTCAGCAGCCCGTCCGGCAGACGCAGGCCGGCTCGCCCCACGCTCTCGGCAAAACGGCGCCGTTCCTGTAGAAGCTCCGTTTTAAGCTCTGTTTCGTGTTCGCGCAGCAGTTCGATCTGCCTCTCAAGCCGTTCCTGCTCCTTGGCGTTTTCGGCTTTCAGCCGCTCCAGCACCTCCTGCACCTCGGCCTCTACCGCAAGCTGCTCCTCGGTGGCCGCCACAGCCCGCGTCCAATAGTTCCAACGCAGCAGCCAAAACCTGCGGGGAAAATCGCGGAATTGCCCCTCAAGTTGGTTCAGCAAGGCCTCTTGGCGCGCTCGCTCCTCCGCCGAGAGACCGATAGGCGGCACGTGCCAAACCATGTCGTTGGTGAAGCCGCTAGGCCAAAAGAGAGCACGCTTTGTAGGCTCCGATGCTCCCTTTGCCGGCACGGAAGAAGGCTCATCCATGCGCCCGTTCACAACCGCACGCCCATCTCTTTCTAGCCCTGAAACCACATCCGGATCGTCCATCATTTTCCCTCGCTATTTCTCCCCATTGGGGGACGCTATCAGTTGACGCAAACGCTGCAGGCCTTCTGCAGCATCCTGGCGCCCGGTCACAATCAATCTATTGCCAAAGATCGGCACCAACCTTCTTTCAAGTTCCGAGCGAAAGCCGTTGCGCGAGGTTACCCCACAAAACCACACCGCCTTCAAAGTGCCTATCTGAGCAAGCTTTTTGGCCTCCTCAACGGTCGTGCTGGGGTTTTCATCCTCCCCATCGGTCAGCATTAAAATGGCGGTTGGCTCCCCTTGGGCCTGATCGGCGCCGGCCTCGCGCTCCATCTCCTTAAACACTACCGCCGGAAAGGTACCCCAACTGTTTGGGTGCAATGCCATCACCTCGTCCTCCGTTGGCCATAGGTCTTCCGGCCGCACCGGAACGAGGTCGGCGAACTTGTGCGCATTCACATCAAACGACCATATCTCCACATGCGATCCCTGAGGCAGCACCTCGGCCACCGTTTCATCTAGCACACCAAACATCTGTTTGCGCGAATGCATGTGCACGCTGCCCGTTACATCGGCCCCTACCAGCAAGTCCACCCTCTTACCGGAACGGGCATGAGAAAACACATAGGCGCCGGCCCCTACAAGCCCTATAATAAGCGCAAGCGCCGCCACGGCGGCGATCATTTCAGAAGGTTGGAACTGCCCCAGCTTTCTCCCGTTCTGAACTCCGCGTTCGCTCCATCGAGCCATAATGCCTTATCCCCTCCCATTAGATGAAAACCGTGCCTCGATAGGAAAGTATACGGCTAAATAGCCTACTCTATTCTCAAGACACAGAAGAGTTCTTGACCCAAACCGGCAAATCCTGCATGTAATTTAAGACGTTTGCCGCCGAAAACGGTTTCCACAAACTCCCTCCTTGACAGAAGCCCCAGTCAACAGGTAGATTCACAGGTAAAGTTGATTCTTCGTCTATTTGAGCGGTTTATCGTACCACTCTCCACCCTGCCTTGCCCGATCAAATTGATGTTTAACTTTTCGCATAGAATGAGCCATGAACCAGATCAAGCCCAACCGCCCTCTTGTTGCTATCGTAGGTCGCCCCAATGTGGGCAAATCGGCCCTCTTTAATCGTCTTGTGGGGCGGCGTGTCGCCATCGTGGAGGACACGCCGGGCATTACCCGCGATCGGCTGTACCAGCCTGCACAGTGGCGCGGGCACCACTTCACCGTCATTGATACCGGCGGAATCCTTTTTAGCGACCAAGACCCACTCACCGTGCAGGTTCGTGCCCAAGCGCAGATCGCCATGGAGGAGGCTGCCCTTATTCTTTTTGTGGTAGACGCCGCCAGCGGCCTTACTCCTACCGACCAGGAGATCGCCGATGTGCTCCGGGCCTCTCTCCACCCCGTTCTGCTCGTGGTGAATAAAACCGACAACCTTCGGCTCGAACAACATGCCGCCGAATTCTACACCTTAGGCTTTCCCGACGTGCATACCGTCTCCGCCATTCACGGGCACGGGGTCGCCGATCTGCTTGATCGCGTTGTCGAGCTTTTACAACAAGAGGATGCGCTCGCCCCCGGCAACCACGCGGAGGAGGAGCGAATTCGCCTGGCCATCGTCGGGCGCCCCAACGTGGGCAAGTCCTCCTTGCTGAACGCCATCCTCGGCGAAGAGAGGGCCATCGTAAGCCCCCTGCCCGGCACCACGCGCGACGCGCTGGACACGTATTTCACCTGGAGCGAGCAACCGCTCACCCTTATAGATACCGCCGGCATTCGGCGCAGCGGAAAGGTACAGGGCACCGTTGAGTACTACATGGTGCTTCGCGCCAGAACCGCCATGGAGCGCAGCGATGTGGCCTTGGTGGTGCTCGATGCCGAGGCCGGCATTACCGATGGCGACAAACGGGTAGCGCACCTTGCCCAAGAGGCCGGGCGAGCCTGCGTGGTCGTCGTCAACAAATGGGACCTCATAGACCCCCAAATTCTACGCTCAAAAGGGAAGCTCTCGGCAGCCTCACGCAACCGCATCCTCAAATTTACCGAACAGTTCCGTCGTGAGTGCTCTTTTTTGGACTACGCCCCTCTCGTGTTCGTTTCGGCAAAAGAGCGATTCGGAGTGACCGATGCCATCGAAACCGCCATCGAGGCGGCCCAAAACCATGCCCATCGCATCGCCACCGGAGAGCTAAATCGCCTCATTCACGAGGCCACATCGAAACATCCTCTGCTCGATAAAGGGCGTGCATTCAAAGTCTACTATGCCACCATGGTAGGCGTGCGGCCTCCTACCATCGTGCTTTTCTGCAACGAACCGGAGATGTTTCACTTCTCCTATCGTAACTATCTGGAGAACCAGCTGCGCGCCGTCTATCCCCTAGAGGGCACCCCCATCCGCTTCCTCACCCGCAAGGCCGAAAACCGTCCCAAGGTGTAGCCTGCCGGCGTGTTGGCCGTGCGGTTTGTCTCATCCCCGCCTATCCTCGCACAAAAAACGGACGGCGGTGGAACAGATACCACTCAAACCCCAGCGCGATAAGGGCCAGCAGAACCAGCCAGGGTAAGAAGGGGTGGAAAACCACAACCGGTCTACCACGCTCGGCCTGCGGGTTTGGCGTCTCAAACGGCAGCTTTTTTACCGGCGCAATGTTGGAGGCTTCTGCGTTGTTCAAGCTAATAGCAAACAGCCCCCTATCGTTTCCGCTACGCCCTCCGGTGCCTACCGGATACCCCCCTATCACCGAATAAAAACCGCACTGGTCGGTGTCGTTAAAGAGCGCTCGGCCATCCGGCGCAAGGGGCACTTTTTTCACGGAGCCGTTCGGTAAACGCACCGAAACCGCCGAAACCCCTGGGGCCGCCGCCAACGTCACCGGCTGCCCGGCACGCGAAGGCAAACCCTCCGTCGCCTCGCCCGTCGCCAGCCAACGCACGCTCTCTGAAACCAAAATGGGAAAAGCAACCGATAAAGGAAGCCGAGACTGATCGGGGTCAAACGCAAAGAAGAGCGAGCGGGAGGGGCCATCCTCTCCTGCCACGATCAACGGCCCCGAATCGCCGGTTACCACTTCGCGTGCCCACGGTTTTGGCGTAGACAACAGCACATCGTCGAAGCGCTGGTTGGTTAAATCCACATAGCGCATCACGGGGTCGGTATGTTGCCAATCCACCGTCTCCATGCTTGCCGTGGCGCCTGTAAGTTGTGCCGGGCTGCGATTGCCGGAGCAGTGAATAAAGAGGTAGTGCCCCGGCGGAAGCGTTTTTGGCGCCGTGTTATAGAAAATAACCACATCGTATTTGCTGGCGGCGACATCGCCCGGATAGTTGGGCGCAACATCCACCTGAAGATCGGGGTCTACCTCCAAAGCGTTCTCCAAAAAGAGGTTCTCCTGCCCGGTCAACAAAACTCTAAATAGGCGTTTCGGCGCCAGCACCAGGTAGGCCGTATCGTCGCTGCTAAGGTCGTCCTTAACATCCAAATGAAACTTCAGCGGAAGCGGCCCTTCCGGCTCCGGCATGGCATAGGTGTCGGTGTGAGAAGCCCCCGGTGCAAGCGAGACCTCGCGTGCATCTACCAACTGCTTGCCCGCGTAAAGCTCTTCGATGAACTTGCGGGGTCGAGACGAAAAGTTCTGGGTGGACGCCAGTACCTCCAGCCCATGCTGATAGCCCACCAACCGGCGATAGTCAAAAGCCACGATGCCCACATTGTCATCGCTTTTGCCCACGGTGTAGGCACGCAAACCAACGTTGTTGTTTAGGTTGAGCGAGGTCGTATCCGTGCGTGAAAAACAGCCATCGGTAACCAGCTCTATAAGCCCGCCGTTCCCTGTTGTCTGCGCCAGCTCCGAAGCTAGTTGCAGCGCCGTATGCATATCGGCGGGTGCCTCCGTTGCCCGCAGGTTGCCGATGGCCCGCCGCAACTCGGTGCGATTATCCGTAAAACCGGTAAGGGCTTGTGGAGAGCTACCGGCAGCGAGAAGGATCATCCTATCTCCCGGATGCATCTGTCCCACAAGGCGATAGGCCACCTGTTTGGCCTCGTCAATACGTGTGGGGGAGCCATCGGTCGCCTGCATCGTTACCCCGGTATCTACCACCAAAACCAGCGTGCGTCCCCCGCGCGCAAGCAGTCGAAGCACCGGCTGGGAGAGCGCCAAAACCAGCAGCAGAGCAATAAGCAATTGCACTAATAATAGTGGATTGTAGCGAAGTTTTTGAAACGGCGCGTTGGCCTGTACATCCCGAATCACCTGCTGCCAAAGGTAGAGCGACGAGACCTCTACATCCTTTCGACGCAGTTTCAAAATGTAGAGCAAAATAATGGCACCCCAAATAGGAGGTAGCCAAAGCAGGCTCCAAGGGCTAAGCAGATGCATGGCTAAACGATCCGTTGATACTGAGGTCTTCCCTCTTCTTGAGGAGGAGCCACCACATGCTGTTCAAGCACCTGAACACGACGCTCCAGATTCTGCAGCGCGGTATCGAAACTAAGGTCGTACTGTGTCGTCGTGTCTCGAAGAGATTGCAACTCCTGACGCAGAGCGGTTATCTCGGCGAGCACCTCATCGTTCATCCGACTACGCGATTCCAACTCCATTTTTTTCACTTTCCTCAGGTGCTCCGTCCAAATAGCCGATAACGGCACACTAAACACAATAAGCACAATGAGAATGCCGATCATGCTCTTCTTCCTCTCTGCAGAGCGTGCTGCCTTCCTAACATTGTAGACTAAAAGCGCCCTTTTTCGGTTTCGGGAAATCCGTCTTCATGGGAGATGATACTTGGCCATTTTCTCACGCAGGAACTGGGCAGACTGTTTTAGGTGCGCGATGCCCTGCTCGGCATCCTCCCCATCTTCGATGCTAACCCACCCTCGAAAGCCCACCGAAGAGAGCAACGAGAAAATCTTATCGTAGTCGTTCATGCCCTGCCCTATCACGCCATGACGAAGGAAGGGCGCATAGCCCTGTTGGGGCGAGTAGGCCAGACGGCGTAGCTCCGCCAGAGAGCCTCCTTCCAGATAGCGATCGCTGGCGTGCATGCTGATGACCCGGTGTTTTACCTGATCCAATAGGGCGATGGGGTCGTCGCCGGCCAAAAGAGCGTTGGAGGGATCGTAATTTACTCCAAACCATGGTGAAGGGGGGATGAGCGAGAGCAGCTCCAAAAAGCGCTCTTGTTGCCAGGCCAGTTCGGGGTACTGCCAGAACCCGTCTTTATAGTGGTTCTCCAAGGCCAGCTTCACCTGAAAACGCTCCGCCGTGGGAAACAGCTCTTGTATGGCCTGCGCCGCAAGGCGCAAACCCATCGGTACGTCGAGGCCTGGGCGCGCCTGCCCGCTAAGCACGCGACAGGTCTCCGCCCCCAGAAGCGCCGCCACCTCTACGGCCCATCTCGCCCTCTCGATCTCGGCCCTCCACGCCTCGCGCTCCGGCTGGGTAAAGTCGGGCGAGTAGCACAACATGGCGATCCGAAGCCCATGCCCTTCGGCTTGCCGGCGCAGTGCTTCCAGGTGCCTTGGAGCATCGTGGGGCAGAAACGCCCAGTATAGCTCTAAGCCATCTATCTCCAAATGGGTGGCCGCCAGGTCAATCCACTCTTCGGGGGTCATTGTGCGGTCAACGCAAAGGGCCTTGAGAAAACATTTCGGAAAAGCTGCTAACGGCATGTGGGCCTCCTCTAGGGTAGAGGATTCGCCATCTACCGCATTACCTCCTGCCGCACTCTCTCTAGTCGCTCGGCTTTGCAACACGGCCGCAAATTAGGCTTTTGGCCAGTTGCCCCATTGTACCCAGCATGGGGATGGAGGGGGTATTCTAAATAGAGCAACTTGTTGAGGAAGGATGGACTTCGTAGTGAACGTGACGACAGACACAACGCCCACACGCATCGGCATCATCGGCTGCGGCAACATCAGCGACATCTATTTCGAGGCGGGGAAACGCTTCCGCAACCTCGAAATCGTTGCCTGCGCCGACCTTCTCATGGAGCGTGCTAAAGAAAAGGCCGAAAAGCACGGTGTGCCTAAGGCGCTTTCGGTAGACCAACTGCTGAGCGACCCGGATGTTGAGATCGTTGTTAACCTCACCATTCCCAAAGCGCATGCCGAGGTGGCCTTGGCGGCGTTGGAGGCAGGCAAACATGTGTACGGTGAAAAGCCCCTAGCCGTCTCGCGCGAGCAAGGCCGTCGCATGGTGTCCCTTGCCCGACAAAAGGGGTTGCGCATCGGTTGTGCGCCCGACACCTTTCTCGGAGGAGGGCACCAGACCTGCCGCAAGCTCATTGACGATGGCGTTATCGGCGAGCCGGTTGCGGCCTCCGCTTTTATGCTGTGTCACGGCCACGAGTCGTGGCATCCCGATCCGGAGTTCTATTACGATAAAGAGGGCGGAGGCCCCCTGCTGGATATGGGGCCTTACTATCTTACCGCCCTTGTGAATATGATCGGCGGCATTCGCCGAGTGGCGGGGGCGGCACGCATCACGTTCCCCGAACGCACCATTACAAGCCAGAAGAAGTACGGCACCAAGATCGTAGTCGGCACGCCTACCCACATCGCTTCCACACTCGATTTCCACACGGGGGCCATCGCCACACTGGTTACCAGCTTCGATGTGTGGGCACACCACATGCCCAACATCGAGGTCTACGGCACCGAAGGCTCTCTGCTTGTGCCCGACCCCAACGGCTTTGGCGGGCGCGTGTTGGTAAAGCGCCACGATGAGCCTGAATGGCGTGAAGTGCCCCTCGTTTACGGATATACCGGCAACGCGCGAGGCCTGGGGGTAGCCGATATGGCCGCCGCCATCCGCTCGGGCCGCGCCCACCGCGCTTCGGGCGACCTTGCCTTCCATGTGCTCGATGTTATGTTGGGCATCCTGGAATCGTCCGAGCAAAATAGGCACTACTTCCCAGAAACCACGGTAGACCGGCCAAAGGCGCTGCCGCTAGGCCTTCAGGACGGTGAGATAGACGCCTAGCCTAAACAGGCGTTCCGGTAAGCACGGCATGAGCTGCCCTAGGCGGTTACGGAAGGAGGCGATACGAATTGGAGCTGTTTAAGGAGTTTCATATCGAGGCGGCGCATCGTCTTCCGCATGTGCCGGAGGGCCATAAATGCGCGCGCCTGCATGGGCACTCTTTTCGTATCACCATCTACGTCGGCGGCTCTGTTGACTCGCATGTGGGTTGGGTTATGGATTTCGCCGACATCGCCGCGGCCTTTCGCCCGCTTCATGAGATGCTTGACCATCGTTATCTCAACGAGATAGAGGGGCTAGAGAACCCGACGAGCGAGAACCTCGCCCGATGGATTTGGCAGAGGCTTAAACCGCGCTTGCCGGGGCTTAGCCGCATCGTGGTGCAGGAGACCTGCACCAGCGGGTGCGTGTATGCAGGAGAACAAGACAATGACGACCACAATTTCTGAACCGTTCATCCCCGTAGCCGATCTGGAGCAACTGAAAGCCAGGGGCTGCCTCACCGCCGAAATCGAGGGGCGAACGGTGGCCCTCTTTTGGCATGACAACCAGGTTTATGCGGTGGATAACCGTTGCCCGCATATGGGCTTTCCGCTTCATCAAGGCAGCCTTCGTTGTGGCATCCTTACCTGTCATTGGCATCATGCCCGCTTCGACCTCGCCACCGGAGGCACTTTCGACCTTTGGGCCGACGACGTAACCGTTTTCCCCACGCGAATAGACGATGGCAAGGTTTGGGTGGACATCCGCCCCGCCCACGAAAACGACTTAGGCCAGCACCGCAAGCGCCTGGAACACGGCTTAAAGCACAACCTAAGGTTGGTCATCGCCAAAGCGGTGCTTGGGCTAGAGGGTTTTGGAGAGCTTGGGCACAAGCAGGCGCTGGAGGCAGGTGCCGAGTTGGGCACGCGCCATGCCCGCGATGGTTGGAACGCTGGCCTTACCATTTTCACGGCCATGGCCAATATTCTGCCGACCTTAGAGGCAAGCGATCGGCCTTTGGCGCTCTACCATGGACTCGGCCACATAGCCCCCATGGTGGCGAACCAGCCCCCTCTTTTTCTTCCCGATCCTTTGCCGCAAGCCCATGTCGAGCCGGAGCGGCTGAAGGCCTGGTTTCGGGAGTTCATCGAGGTGCGCGACAGCGTTGGCGCCATGCGTGTTCTTCACACGGCCATTGTGGCAGGCCACCCACTTTCGCACCTTGCCGACATGATCTTTGCCGCAGCTACCGACCACCTCTACCTCAGCGGTGGTCACGCGCTCGATTTCGCCAACAAGGCTTTCGAGCTTTTGCAGCAGGTAGATGCCCGTTTTACGCCGCAAATTCTTCTCAGCGTGGTACCCGTTCTGGCCAACGGGCAGCGCAGTGAGGAGTCGGCCAGTTGGCGCCACCCCATAGACCTGGCCCATCTGTTGACCTCCGCGTTTGCGCAACTACCGGAGATTCTGCAGAAGGCTTCCTCTGCCAAATGGCAGTGCACTCCGGCCTTTCTGGAGACGCTGTTGGGCGATGACCCTGTTGCCATTGTGGAAAACCTGCAAGCCGCCCTGCTTCACGGAGCCACCTTCGAGCAACTTGCCGGTGCCGTTGCTTTGGCGGCTGCCCATCGCATAGCCTATTTCCGCACCTCCAACGAATTCAGCGACTGGATAACGGTTCTGCACTCCTTTACCTATGCCAATGCGGTGCACCAGGCCATGCGTCGCGCCCCCTCTTTAGAGCTTCTACGCGGCGTTTTCGATGGTGCCCTAAGCGTCTACCTCGCCAGGTTCCTCAACACCCCGCCTGCCCCTCTACCGCGCCCACTTAACACCATTCAAGAGCCTTTAACCGCCTTGCTCGATAAACTTAACAGCCAAAACCAGGTGGAGGCGGTGGCCCAGCAGGTAATGACCTGGCTAGTGCATGGCGGTTCGGAGTCGGAGTTGCTGGCCACCTTGGGGCGTGCGCTGTTGCGAGAGGATGCCGAGTTCCACACCTACCAGATGGTTGAGGCCGGCTTTCGCCAATATCGTGACTACGGCAACACCCCGGAAGGTCGTGTTTTGCTTGTGGCGATGGCCCGCTATTTGGCCGCCCACTGTCCTACGGCCCGAGCCAATCTGCAGACCTATCAGGTGGCCTTGCGGCTTCATCGAGGGGAAAATCTATATACGGCGGAGGACAACGATTCTCCTTAGCATGGAGGTTGGTTCGCTTCCATGCTATGCGGAAGGGTTGTGTGCTACGCCTAGCTTTTTCGCATAGAGGAGGTTTTATGCTGAAGGAAGGCGATCTCGCCCCCGATTTTACTTTGCCCGATCAGGAGGGCAACCCCATAACGCTTTCGCATCTGCGCGGAAGAACGGTGGTGCTGTTTTTCTATCCGCGGGCCGACACGCCGGGCTGTACGGTGGAGGCCTGTGGGTTTCGCGACATGGCCGAGCGATTTCGAGAGCGCGGTGTGGAACTTTTAGGCATCAGCACCGATCCCCCTAAAGCACAGGCCAAATTCGCCGAAAAGTATGGGTTGCCTATGCGCCTTCTTGCCGACACCGAACATAAGGTGGCCGAGCTGTATGGGGTATGGGTTGAGAAAAAGCGCTACGGTCGCAGCTACATGGGGGTTGAGCGACAAACGTTTGTTATTGGCCCAGATGGTCGGCTTGTAAAGGTCTTTGAAAGGGTCAAGCCCGAAGGCCACGCAGCGGAGGTTCTCTCCGCGCTCGGTTAGGGTTAGCGCCTTGGCAATCCGCAGGTGACGATTAGCCGGCAGCGCTTTCTACAGATTAGGACGCCCCACAAGGCTGTCCTTCTCTCTATCGAGCGGGCGATTGGAGGGCAGGTTCATGCACAGGTCAGGCCGGCTATCTTTCGGTCTCCTTCGCTTTGTCTCTCAAGCCGGCAGGCGGGGCGTTTCACGCAGAGGGCGCCAAGGTTTTACCGGCGAGTCGTTCCAGCACGGCCACCGGCGCCAATTCGGGGTGCTGCATGGCGCTGCGGGGTACGATGCAGGTCTGTTCCAGGGCATACTGACCGGAGGTTACGGCATGGGCGATCTGGTCGGTGAAGCATATCCAGCTAGAGCCTGGTGGGAAGTGAAAGGTAAAGAGGCGTTCATTTTTTTGGAAGTTCTCGTTGGCCTTAAGAAAGTGATGAAATCCCATCATAAACTGATCGTAGGGGGAAGGGACATCGGAGCGCACGCCCAGCAGTCGCGTGACGTAGGCTCCGGTTCGTTGCAGGGTTGCCGTTAGGCCGGTTACCTTATCGAGTCCGGCCTCTTTGGCGTAGCGTTGTGCGAGCTGATCGAAGGGGCCTGCGGTTACCCAAACGCGGTCGCGGTCGGGGCTAATGTTGGTAAAGAGTCGCAGAATACGCCCACCATGGGTGGGGCGTGTAGGGAAGGCATCCACGTGCATAAGGTCATTTCTACGGCTCAGGGGCAGGTCTCGGCCTTGTTCCTCGAAGGGTCGAAAGCTCGCATAGTCCACCTTCCAAGCTTTGGCGTAGGCGGGCAAGAGGTTGGCGAGAAACTGGAGGGCTCCTTGCGCATAGGCTTTCATAATACGTTTAAGGCGTTGGGCATCTTCTGGGGTTTCGTTTTGGGCACCGGTTAATTTATCGAGGGGTGTTTTGTAGGCGATATTTTTATGGATTTTTGTTTCGGCTTGATGTTGACCACGGAGAAAGGCAGCATCCTCTTCGGGCGGGGCAAAGGGGGTTTTGGGCAGGAGGAGGATGTTTCCCATTTCGAGGTGTTCATAAAGCTCGGCAGCGTAGTCGGGTTGGCCTATTCGTTCGGGCTGGATAGTTACAAGCTCCATAGCCTCTATCCCTTCCTTTCAGTCTCGTGGCATTTAGGGGCGGTTCTTGGGCGGTGACGTCCTTTTGTTTTCTGGGGATATTATAGCCTATTTTCTCTTTCAGGGCGATTCTTGTTTCGGTCTTCATCCGCTCGGTTTCACTTCGGTTTGAGGGTAAGGGCATCGGCCTTGAGAGGAAGGACGCGCCACCCCCAGAAAATCGCAAGATTTTCCGGAGTCCCGGCATCGGCCTTGAAGAGCCGATGATACGAGTGTCATTTCGGTCCGAAGGCGACGGTTGCTTTGAGCCGAAGCGAGATAGACAACTGTCATTTCGAGCCGACGGCGAGAAATCTTGCGTTTCCATTCCCACAAGTTCTGAGGTAGAAGCGCATTTGTTTGCAGAAACTGCCAATGGCTTCGGTTCTAGAGGCAGTTTTACAAAGCAAGTTTGCCCTGTTCGCCCCCTATCCCATCCTTTCCCCCGCTTTGGGAGAAAGGGGGCTGGCGTGGCTAGTTTCTAGATGACAGCTTATCAAAGAGGACCGCGAGTGAAACTTGCCGGTCTCTCTTCCCCTATAGGGCGAGGGCATCGGCACCCCCATGTCATCTCGGAGCGAAGCTGAGAGGTCTTCTTGTTTCAATCCTCACTGAGGGGGAGAGCGTCGGCCTTGAGGGGAAGGGCGTCGGCCTTGACGCCGAAACGCCGGTGCCACGCAGCTTGGTGAGCGGCAGTTATAACCCGCAGGCTTAGTTTCAATCCCCACCAGCTCCGAAGAGCCGGTGATACGGGCCATACGGCTCCATGGTGTTGAGGGCCTCGAGGTTTCAATCCCCACCAGCTCCGAAGAGCCGGTGATACGGTGACAGGTTTTCGGGGGGCGCATCCTTTGTATAGGTTTCAATCCCCACCAGCTCCGAAGAGCCGGTGATACGGGGACGTCGCCCGAGTGGCGACGGTACCGGGGCAGGTTTCAATCCCCACCAGCTCCGAAGAGCCGGTGATACATGGCGGCGTCTATGGCGCGCCGCCTTGGACGCCTTAGTTTCAATCCCCACCAGCTCCGAAGAGCCGGTGATACAGTCTCAGATACTTGGTGCTCCTGGTTATCGAGTAGTTTCAATCCCCACCAGCTCCGAAGAGCCGGTGATACTTGATATAGCGTGTATGGATTGCCGACACCTTGCAAGTTTCAATCCCCACCAGCTCCGAAGAGCCGGTGATACGGTAGCACCTGGACGGATTTGAGCATCGAGATTCAGTTTCAATCCCCACCAGCTCCGAAGAGCCGGTGATACGGCGTATCGGGTCAAGTTGGTGTCTCAAGATGTCGAGTTTCAATCCCCACCAGCTCCGAAGAGCCGGTGATACGCTCCACAGAGTAGTTTTGCGCTAGGAGTTTTAGAAGTTTCAATCCCCACCAGCTCCGAAGAGCCGGTGATACACCACCAAACCATACCTGTGAAAACTCCCTGCTCTGTTTCAATCCCCACCAGCTCCGAAGAGCCGGTGATACTAGGTGCTATTGCAGTATTTTTTCTGATATGGCTGGTTTCAATCCCCACCAGCTCCGAAGAGCCGGTGATACGAGCAAGGCTTTCGCTCTGAGTGTTTCCGTGTCGAGTTTCAATCCCCACCAGCTCCGAAGAGCCGGTGATACAGCTATTATAATGACCCAGCCGAGCACGCATTTAGGTTTCAATCCCCACCAGCTCCGAAGAGCCGGTGATACTTGCTGTTGTGGTTGATCTATCGCGCATATGGAGAGTTTCAATCCCCACCAGCTCCGAAGAGCCGGTGATACAGGACTGCCTTATGCAGGTACTGGGTCTACCGGTGGTTTCAATCCCCACCAGCTCCGAAGAGCCGGTGATACGCTCCACAGAGTAGTTTTGCGCTAGGAGTTTTAGAAGTTTCAATCCCCACCAGCTCCGAAGAGCCGGTGATACGGAGTTCTATCTGCAGTCTCTGCACCTCCGTGCTCGTTTCAATCCCCACCAGCTCCGAAGAGCCGGTGATACGATGGATACTTTCAGGTAGCGATGGTAACATATTCCCGTTTCAATCCCCACCAGCTCCGAAGAGCCGGTGATACTTCTGATATGGCTGTACGATACCGGTAGGTTACAGCTAGTTTCAATCCCCACCAGCTCCGAAGAGCCGGTGATACGGCAGGTACGCCGATGCCGTTCATCCAATCCAGCACGAGTTTCAATCCCCACCAGCTCCGAAGAGCCGGTGATACGCTCTTCTGTCAACGGTTTGTAGACACCATCACCGTTTCAATCCCCACCAGCTCCGAAGAGCCGGTGATACGGTACGCCGATGCCGTTCATCCAATCCAGCACGAGTTTCAATCCCCACCAGCTCCGAAGAGCCGGTGATACCAGCTGCTCAAAAACGGTTGGCGCTACGTCTGCAAGTTTCAATCCCCACCAGCTCCGAAGAGCCGGTGATACACCTGATCGCCTACATTCATTATTACTCCACACTGTGGTTTCAATCCCCACCAGCTCCGAAGAGCCGGTGATACAATCCTGCTCCATATCAAAACCTCTCAAATGGATAGGTTTCAATCCCCACCAGCTCCGAAGAGCCGGTGATACCCAGTCTAGCACGAAACAACCATCGGGTGGATAGGTTTCAATCCCCACCAGCTCCGAAGAGCCGGTGATACTGGCTTCACCTCAGATTAGCTGATGGCGATGTGGTGTTTCAATCCCCACCAGCTCCGAAGAGCCGGTGATACAATCTCGAGATA
>Ga0209061_1000648_pt1 | contig 77160 bp, 68 predicted proteins | sample Coa_R1_10_FD_187157 | JGI IMG/M metagenome (GOLD analysis project Ga0209061, IMG submission 187157) | Surface soil microbial communities from Centralia Pennsylvania, which are recovering from an underground coalmine fire - Coalmine... | ecosystem: Environmental > Terrestrial > Soil >... | reverse complement strand
AAGAGTGGTTCGACAACGAGCGGCGCCTGCGCGCACTCGTGCGCGAGCTCGAAGACCTCAGCGTGTCAGTCGTAGACGCCGATCCCCGTACTCCAAGGCGCCACTGAGTCCCCGGCGTGTGGTTGCGGGGCGCATATCGTGTGGATGGGCTTCCGACCACGCTGTGAACGACCTAGTCAAGTCCAAACGTGAAGACCTCACCCGGCCCGAACTGGCTCGAATCCGCTCGGCTCCCGCCCGCGTGCCGGACGCGCCGCCGCCCGATGCGCGGTCGGCGCGCCGTCGAGCTACTCGCCGGCCGCGGCCTCCACCGCCGCCGCGACCTTGGCGTGGACGCCGGCGTGGAAGAGGGACGGGACGATCACCCCGATGCCGCGCTCGGCGTCGCTGACGGCCTCGGCGATGGCGTGGGCCGCCACCTCCTGCATCCTCCCGGTGATGCGAGCCGCCCGGGCATCCAACGCGCCGCGGAAGATGCCCGGGAAGACGAGGGCGTTGTTCACCTGGTTCGGGAGGTCGGAGCGACCGGTCGCGAGCAGGGCCCCGGGGGGGATCTCGTCCAGGTCGACTTCGGGCTCGGGGTTGGCCAGGGCGAAGACGATGGGATCGGGAGCCATCTTGGTGAGGGCAGCGGGGTCCCAGGCTCCCCTCCGGCTCACGCCCACCACCAGGTCGGCACCGGCGAGCGCCTCTTCGATCGAGGACACGCGGCGCGCCTTGGACCGCGCGGCGATCTCGCGATGGTGCGGCGGAAGGTCCGGGTCGGACGCGTCCAGCGGGCCGTGCCGGTCGACGGCCACGAGGTCCGAGACACCGGCATCGAGCAGGATCTTGGAGATCGCCGTCCCGGCCGCGCCGATGCCGACGACCACCGCCCGGAGATCCTCCAGCCGCCTGCCGGTGATCCTGCAGGCGTTCAGGAGCCCGGCGAGCACGACGACTGCCGTCCCGTGCTGGTCGTCGTGGAAGACGGGAATGTCGAGCGCGTCCTGGAGGCGCCGCTCGACCTCGAAGCAGCGCGGCGCGGCGATGTCCTCCAGGTTGATCCCGCCGAACCCCGCCGCCACCGCGCGCACCGCTGCCACGATCTCGCCGGGATCGGTGACGGTGAGGCAGAGCGGGAAGGCGTTGACGTTTCCGAAGGACTTGAAGAGCGCGGCCTTCCCTTCCATGACCGGGAGCGCCGCGAGCGGACCGACGTCGCCGAGGCCGAGCACGGCACTCCCGTCGGTGACCACGGCGACGCTGTTCCCCTTGCCGGTCAGGTTCCACGCCGCCTGCGGGTTGGCGGCGATCGTGCGCGCGATCCGGCCGACACCCGGCGTGTAGACGAGCGACAGGTCGTCTCGGGTCCGGACGGGGGTCCGGGGAACGACCTCGATGCTCCCGCCCAGATGCGACAAGAAGGTGCGGTCCGAGACGTTGCGGACCACGTAGCCGTCGGAGCGCAGCCCCTCGGTGATGGCGTCGACGTGGCGCTCGTCGATGGCGTTGAACGTGACGTCCACTCGCACCCCTGAGACGGTCGCCTCCACGAGGTCGATGGCCACCACCTCCCCGCCGCGGTCGCTCGTCGAACGGGCAAGGTCCGAGAGCAGACGTGGCGAGCTCGGAGCCTCCAGGCGCACGGTCGTCGAGTAGCTCGGGCTCGCGCTCCCGAGACCTGCCCGGATCACCGGCTCAATCTACCCCCCGCCGCGCGTGCCCCCAGCGAGACCCAGATATACTTTGATTGGCTACTCAAAGTAGAGGACCGATGGCGAAGACGACGCACGGACGCGCAGCGCGCCGGGAGCGCGCGATGGCGCGCTACCTGGAGCTGCGGCCAGTCATCCGGGCGCGCTTGGAGGCGACGGTCCCTCACGAGCTGCGGGCCGAGTGCGGTGCCGTCACCCCGCACCAGCTGCGAGCGCTCTCGCTGCTCGGGAGTGACGGGCTGCCGATGCGCCGCCTGGCCGAAGAGCTGGGGGTGATGGGCGCCACCGCGAGCGTCCTCGCGGACCGGCTCGTGGCCCACGGGCTCGCGCAGCGCCGGCACGACCCAGTGGACCGCCGGGTCACCCGCCTCGTGCCGACCGAGACCGGGATGGCGCTCGCCAGCCGCTACGCCGAGGCGCAGCGCCGCGCTGCCGACGCCCTCTTCGATGTCCTGAGCGAGCCGCAGGTCGAGTCCCTCATCGAGATCATGGAGACCCTGGCCCAGGCACCCCTCGGGGAACCCGAGGCAGCGCGGCGGACAGCCGCGCCCTCGGCCGCCAGCGCCTCGAGGCCGCTCGAGCGCGCACGATGAGCGTCGCCACCGTCCCCGACGCGGGCCGCCCTGGCGCCAGCGACAGGTCCGACCGCTACAAGTGGATCGCCCTGACCAACACGACGATCGGCATCCTGATGGCGACCATCGACGCGTCGATCGTCCTCATCTCCCTTCCGGCCATCTTCCGCGGGATCGGCATCAACCCGCTCGTCTCCACCAACACCAGCTTCCTCTTGTGGATGCTGATGGGCTACATGGTCGTGACCGCCGTGCTCGTCGTCAGCTTCGGGCGCATCGGCGACATGTTCGGGCGGGTGAAGATGTACAACCTCGGGTTCGCCATCTTCACGGCCGGGTCGCTCGCCGCCTCGCTCACGTACTTCAGCGGCTCGGGAGCGGCGCTGTACCTCATCGGCATGCGGATCGTCCAGGGCATCGGGGGGGCGATGCTCATGGCGAACTCCACGGCGATCCTCACCGACGCCTTCCCCGAGAACGAGCGGGGCATGGCGCTCGGGATCAACTCCGTCGCCGGCATCGCCGGCAGCTTCATCGGCCTCGTCGCCGGCGGGCTGCTGGCGACGGTCGACTGGCACCTGATCTTCTACGTCTCGGTCCCGATCGGGCTGTTCGGGACCGTGTGGGCGTACCTCAAGCTCCGCGAGATCGGCCGAACGGAGGGGGGTCGCCTGGACGTGCCGGGCAACGTCCTGTTCGGCGTGGGCCTGGTCGCCGTCCTCGTCGGGATCACCTACGCGCTCCAGCCCTACGGGGGCTCTTCGATGGGATGGCGCAGCCCGCTGGTGCTCGCCCTTCTGATCGGCGGGGTGGCGCTCCTCGTCGCCTTCGCAGTCGTGGAGGCACGGGTGGCCGACCCGATGTTCGACGTCAGGCTCTTCCGCATCCGCGCCTTCGCAGCGGGCAACATCGCCTCCCTCCTCTCGTCGATCGGCCGGGGCGGGCTCATGTTCATGCTCATCATCTGGCTCCAGGGGATCTGGCTGCCACTGCACGGCTACAACTTCGTGGACACCCCCTTGTGGGCAGGCATCTACATGCTGCCCCTCACCGCCGGCTTCCTCGTCGCAGGCCCCGCGTCGGGGTACCTGTCCGACCGCTTCGGCGCGAGGCCCTTCGCCACCGGCGGCATGGTCGCCGCTGCGGCGACGTTCGGCCTGCTCATGTTGCTCCCGGTCAACTTCGGCTACGGCTGGTTCGCGCTCTTGCTGCTCGTCAACGGGCTCGCCATGGGGCTCTTCGCCGCGCCGAACACGGCGGGGATCATGAACGCCGTCCCCCCCAACCGCCGCGGGGTCGCGTCCGGGATGCGCTCCACCTTCCAGAACGCCGGCATGACGCTCTCCATCGGGCTGTTCTTCACGATCATGGTGGTCGGGCTCACCTCGAGCCTCCCCGCCTCCCTCACCCACGGGTTGACCGCGCAGGGCGTGCCGGCGGCCGACGCGGCGAAGGTCGCGGGGCTCCCGCCGGTCTCGATCCTCTTCGCCGCCTTCTTGGGCTACAACCCGATGCGGACGCTGCTCGGACCCGCCCTCAGGTCACTTTCTCCCGCGCACCAACGGGTGCTCACGGGGCACAGCTTCTTCTCGAACCTGATCTCGAGCCCCTTCCACCACGGCCTCACCATCGTGTTCACCTTCGCCCTGGTGAAGTGCCTGGTCGCAGCCCTGGCCTCGTGGCTGCGTGGCACGAGGTCGGCGGCGCCCGCGGCCGGCCCCGTGCCAGAGCCCGCTGACCGACGCGTGGAGGCCGGCACCCACCCCCCGCTCGCCGCCTCGGGTCCGGGGTCCGTCGCAGCGAGGCCCGGGCCTGCCGTCCCAACGAGGCGAGCTCCGGTCGTCACGATCTCGGCCTCCTTCGGGTCGGGCGGTGCGGAGATCGGTCCGGCAGTCGCCGAGCGGCTTGGGGTCCCCTTCGTCGACCGGGCCGTCCCGCTGCGCGTCGCCGAGCTCCTGGGCGTGACGCCAGAGGAGGCTGCTGCGCACGACGAGCACGTGCAGAGCGCGGTGGCCCGATCGCTCGTGAACCTGATCGGCGCGCCGGTGTCGTTCGGGACGAGCGGGGTGCAGACGCGCCCGGCAGACGACGAGGAGGCGTTCCGGGCCGCGACGGAACAGGTGCTCTGGGAGGTCGCGACCCAAACCGGGGCCGTCGTGCTCGGACGTGCCGGGGCCCTCGTGCTCGCGTCGTACCCGCTGGCCCTCCACGTGCGCCTCGACGGGCCTGCCGACATCCGCGCCCGGCGGGCTATGGTGCATGCCGGCGTCGATCACGACACGGCGTGGGACCAGCTACGCCGGACCGACGCCGCCCGCAGCGCGTACACCCGGCATCTCTACGGTCACGACCCCCACGAGCCGAGCCTCTACCACGTCATCATCGACACGACGGCCGTCGGGTTCGACGCTTGTGTGGAGGCGATCGTGACCGCGGCCCGCTCGAGGGAGGCGACGACCCGTACAGACCAAGACCCCGACGCACGCACCGAGGCGCGGCTGCCTGCGGGCACCTGACGAGGTCCGAAGCCCCAGAGCTCGCGCAGTGCCAGAGCTCGCGCAGTGCCAGAGATCCCCGCAGTGCCAGAGATCCCGACTTCCCCGACTACCCGACCCGATCCCACAGGAGGAGACCCGAAGATGAGCGAAGACCTTCGAGCACGGACGATCCGGATCACCGGTCACGGTGGCGACGAGATCGAGGCGTACCTCGCCCAGCCTGAGGGCGAGACGCGGCGCGGAGGCGTCGTGGTCATCCACCACATGCCGGGGTACGACCGAAGCACGAAGGAGATCGTCCGGCGCTTCGCGGAGCTCGGCTACGACGCGCTCTGCCCGAACCTCTACTGGCGCGAGGCGCCAGGAGCGAGCCCGGACGACGCCGCTGCGACGGTCCGCGCGGCGGGAGGCGTGCCGGACGAGCGGCTCGTCGGCGACGTCGGCGGGGCGGCCGCCTACCTGCGGGCGCTGCCCACCTCGAACGGGAAGGTCGGCGTGATCGGCTACTGCTCGGGGGGGCGCCAGAGCGTCCTCGCCGCGTGCAGCCTCGACCTCGACGCGGCCGTGGACTGCTACGGCGCCTTCGTGACCGGCACGCCGCCCGAGGGCTTCCCGGTCAAGGTGACCAACCTCGTGGACAAGCTCCCGCAGCTGCGCTGTCCGCTCCTCGGGCTCTTCGGGGCAGAGGACCAGTTCCCGAGCCCCGAGCAGGTGAAGGAGCTCGAGCAACTCCTCACCGAGCACGGCAAGGAGTTCGAGTTCCACTCCTACGAGGGCGCGGGGCACGCCTTCTTCTCCCCAGACCGGCCCTCCTACAACGTGGCCGCCGCCAACGACGGCTGGGAGCGGATCGCCGCCTTCTTCTCCGCGCACCTCGGAGGCTGAGCCATGTGCACCTACACCACCGAGCAGCGGGAGGTCGAGGGGAGCGCCAAGGGCCCCGGGGGGACCTGGTTCCGAGTGGACCGGGCCACGATCTACTTCGACCACCCGGTCCACGCCATGGCCGCGCACACGCTCAACATCGATCTCGCCGACCCCGCGGGGGGCCCGTCGGCGCGCCTCGCAATCGAGCTCACGGCGTCGTCGGCCCGGCGACTCGTGGACGCCATCGAGTCGGCGCTGGCGGCGGCACCCGCCGAGCTGGCCTCGTAGCGACAGGCCCGGCCGGCTCAGCTTCGGGGTCCGGCGACGAACGGGTCGCCGTGCCCCGGGGCACCCTGCCCTGCGCCGTCCTGCCCTGCGCCGTCCTGCCCTGGGCCGCCGTGCCCTGGGCCGCCCCCGGGGCCACCAGCACCCGGCGGCGCCATCCGGGCCTGGGCGATCACGCCGCCGGCAACGCTGCCGGGGCCGTGCCCATTCGGGCCTCCGCCCGGCCCGTGCCCATTCGGGCCGCCGCCCGGCCCATGCCCATTCGGGCCGCCGCCGGGCCCATGCCCATTCGGGCCGCCGCCGGGCCCATGCCCATTCGGGCCGCCGCCCGGCCCGTGCCCATTCGGGCCGCCGCCCGGCCCGTACCCGACCGGCACGGGCGGCTTCCCCGGCGGGGTCCGCGCGGGTGGGGTCGAAGACGTCCCCGGGGCGACGTGCCCTCCTGCTGTGCCGCCGGGTCCGCTCGGCGCTCCTCGTGCTCCGGACGCCCCTGAGGGCACGGTGCTGCGCCGAACGATCGAGACGACCGACACGATGCCGCCCGAGGACGCAGAGGTCGCCGAGGGCGGTACCAGGGCGCCGCCTGTGCTCCGCACGGTCGCCGCGGCCGGAGCACCCGAGGCGGCCAGCCCGACGTTCGCCGTCGAAGAGGACCCTCCGCCAGGTCGAGCCGTTGCGCCGTGCGGGAGGTCGAGCCCGACCGCCGACCATCCGCCCGTCCCCGCCGGCGGACGGCCGGGCCCGGGCGCGCCCTGTGCCGAGAGCCCGGCCGGCGCACCGCCGAGCGTCGCGGCCCACACCGCCCCCGAGGTGACACCGGCGGACGCCGCGACGGACGCCACCACCGCGGCCCGACGCTTCCGGCGCGCCCAGGCCTCCTCCCGGCGCCGCGCTCGCCGCCGGGCGTACAGGTCCTGGTCGGCGGCCGCGAGCAGCGCGGCCGCTTCGGACTCGAGCGTCCCGGCGGCCCCCGGCCCCCGGGTCGCCGTGCTCGCGACGCCCCAGCTGAAGCGCGGTCCACCCATCTGCTCGGCTCGCCGCATGAGCGAGCGCACCCCCTCGTCGTCGGTGAACGGGGCGACCACGACGAACTCGTCCCCGCCGGTGCGGTAGAGCGTGTCCGCCTTGCGCAGCGCACGCCGCAGGGCGTCCACCAACGACACCAACGCCGCGTCCCCGGCGGGATGGCCGTCGGTGTCGTTGATGACCTTCAGGCCGTCGAGGTCCAGCGCGGCGACGGAGAGGTCCATGCCGGTCCGGCGGGCGCTCGCCAAGGTGTGGACCAGCTCCTCGTCGAGGGCACGGCGGTTGGCGCAGCCGGTCAGCGCGTCGATCCTCGCGACGTTCCGCAGGTTGGCCGATGCCGCGTCGACCACCTCCATCACCACCTGGTCGAAGACCAACGCCAGCCGATCTGGGTGTGCGAGCGCGCCCGGGCCCGCGCCCTCGGCGATGGCGTCGCGCAGCTGGAGGACGGCGCTCACCGCCTCGACGGGGGTGGCGAACCGGCGACCCCAGTTGCGGGCCGCCCGCCCGAGCTCCGGGCTGTGCGCCCCTCGCTGCACGGCACGGTCGAGCGCGAGCGCGAGCGCGGACGCCTCCGGCCCGGTGCAGTGGTGCGCGGTCCCTTCAGCTTCGCAGCGGCGCTCCCACGCGCCGAGGAGCTCGCGCTCTGATCGTTCCCGACCAGCTGAACCCATTTCCCATCCCCCGAGCGATGTGCGAGACGCACCTTAGTGCAGCCGCGGACGCCTCGCACGGCGCCCTACCCCGTGCCGCCGTCGAGCACCTCGATCAGCGCGACCTGGAGCGCGTAGACCACCTGCAGCACCGCCTCGTCGGCGGCGTCGAGCCGGGCCCGGTCCTGCTCGGTCCTGATGCCGAGCTCGGCACACCGGCGCGAGAGGGTGAGCCCGAGGACCTTCAGCCACGCCTCGGCCTCGTCGGCGTCGATGACCTCCTTGCGGGCACTGGCCGCCACCGAGGACGCCAGCTCGTCGACGGCGAGCTGACGGGAGAGCACGTAGGCGGGATCGTCGAGCACCGCCGTCTCCTCGATGCGCCCGAAGAGCCGCTCGAAGCCCGGGGAGCCGGGCGCCGCCGCGGTGTCGTGCAGCCGCTCGGCCGCGGCCGCCATGAACTCGCGCACCCCAGCGGGCAGGTCCAAGGCGATCCGTCCGTCGCCGAGCCGCGTGAAGGCCCTGCGACGTCGCCTGGTCACGACGCGCGCGCGACCGTCGACTGGAGCCCGTTCGTGCCGAGCTCGAGGCAGTACCGGACAGCCCGGTCGCGCTCGCCGGTCCACACCACGGCCCTGCCATGCTCGTGCGCGACCAGCATGAGGTGCTCGGCACGCTCGGTGCCGTACCCGAAGACCTTGCGCAGCACCCGCACCACCACGTCCATGAGGGTGACGGGGTCGTTCCACAGCACCACGTCGTAGGGCTCGTCGAGCGAGGCCCCGGGGCCCGTCTCCTCACCCTCGGCGACTGCCGGACGCTCGGCGACTCCCGGACGCTCGGCGACTCCCGGGCGTCCGATGACGTCCGGACCGGCGGTGGCGTCTGCGCTCAGCCTCGCCATGTCGCGACACGATACGGCACGCAGCCCGCCGGCACCGCTGGCCGGGCGCGCGGATCTGTGGAATGGTCGCGCGGTGCGGGCCGTGCCCAACAAGGGTGTCGGGAACGAGGTGGCTCGCCGGGTGTTCGCCGGGCTCCCCGACCGCTACGACCGCCTCGCGCAGTGTCTCTCGCTCGGGCAGAACGGGCGATGGCGGGCCGCGCTGGTCGAGGCGATCGCCGACGCGAGGCCGCAGCTGGTCGCCGACGTCGCGACCGGCACGGCCGGCGTGGCGCTCGCACTCTCACGCCGGACCGGCGCGCGCGTGGTGGGGTTCGACCTGGACGAGGGGATGGCGCGCCACGGACTTCGCAACGTGCGGGCCGCGGGTTCTCCCGGCATCTCCATCTGCCTCGCCAGAGGCGAGCAGCTCCCCTTGGCCGATGCCTCCGTCGATGCCCTCAGCTTCACGTACCTGCTGCGCTACGTGGACGATCCCGGTGCCACCATCACGGAGCTCGCCCGGGTCGTCCGCCCCGGTGGCGTCGTCGCGAGCCTCGAGTTCGCCGTCCCCGAGCGCACCGAGTGGCGTGCCGTGTGGTGGCTGTACACCCGCGTGGTCCTGCCGCTCGCAGGGCTCGGCGCCGGGGGACTGCCCTGGTACCGGGTCGGCCGCTTCCTCGGCCCGAGCATCACCGGCCACTACCGGCGCTACCCGCTCGACTGGACCGTGGACGCCTGGGAGCGCGCGGGGATCGGCGAGGTGTCGCTGCGCCGCATGAGCCTCGGCGGCGGGGTCGTCATGTGGGGCCGCAAGCGGTGAGCACGGACCGGACGCGCCCGGCCTTCTACGCCGCGCGTCCGGGCGGATGGCGCGACTGGTGGACGCTGCTGCACCCGCCGTACACGGCATGGCACCTCTCCTACGTCGTGGTCGGCGCGTGCCTGGCGCCTGCAGTGGCGGTGAGCCGGCTGCTCGCGACGCTCCTCGCCTTCTTCCTGGCGGTCGGCGTCGCGGCGCACGCCTACGACGAGCTGCAGGGACGGCCTCTGCGCACCCGGATCCCCACCTGGGCGCTCGTGACCGCGTGCGCCGCCGGGCTCGCCGGCGCGCTCGCGCTGGGGGTCATCGGGACGTTCGAGACCGGCCCCGTGCTCGTCCCGTTCCTCGTCGTCGGACCGCTCTTGGTGCTCGCCTACAACGCAGACCTCTTCGGAGGGTCGTTCCACACCGACTTCGGCTTCGCCCTCGCCTGGGGCGCCTTCCCGGTGCTCACCGCCTACGCCGCGCAGGCGGGCGGCATCTCCACGGGTGCCGTGCTCGCGGCCGCGGGCGCGACGGCGTGCTCGGCCGCGCAGCGCGCGCTCAGCGGCCCTGCGCGCCGGCTCCGGCGCAGCGTCCTCGACGTGAGCGGCACCGTCGTGCTCGCCGACGGCACCGAGGAGCACCTCGATCCCAAGCGGCTCCTCCAGCCCCTCGAGCGTGCCCTTCGGGCCCTCACGTGGACGACCGTCCTGTTCGCAGGGGCGCTCGCCGCATTTCGTCTCGGGTGACGCCGCCTGCGCCGGGTCAGGCTGGCTTGGACCCGACGACGATGGCGGCTTCGGCCACCACCCGTGCGCCCGCGACCTCGGTGAGCCCGGCATCGCGGAACATCTCGATCCAGGTCTCCATCGGAAGGGGCCGCTCCCGGATGCGCAACGTGAACCGTGCGGCGTTCTTGGCGATCCGCCACCAGCCCGCTGGCCCGCGCCGCAGCATCACCCGGACCTTGGCGCCGATGACCTCGCGATCGTGCCTCGTCGCGCCCCGGCCGAACATCATGTCGCCGAGCACGACCCGCCCTCCTGGCCTGAGCCAGGTCACCGCGGACTCGAGGACGGCCCGCTTCTCGTCGTCGTAGAGGTGGTGCATCGCGTAGTTGGACACCACCAGGTCCAGGCTCTCGGGCTCGACGGCGAGCTCCTGGACGGGGCGCACCGCGGTCCGGACGCTGAGCCCCTCCTGCGCCGCCTTCTGCTCGACGGTCTCGATCATCCTCGCGCTGATGTCGACGGCGAGGACTCGTGCGCCCGCCCGCGCGAGCGGGAGGCTGAGCTGGCCGTTCCCGCAGCCGAGGTCGACCACGTCCCGGTCGGCCGCCGGCGCGCACGCCTCGACGAGCGCGTCGACCACCCGCTCGAGCCCTGCGGAGCCGTGGTGCTCCCACCGCTGCGCGCGCCGATCCCAGAGGCGGCGCACCCGGCCCGCACCTCGCGCGACCCGGCGTCCGCCGGTCGGCGCCATGCCTGCGACCTGCGACCCGGACGGCGCGGCACCGCTGTCCTGGACGGGTTCGTGCGCGACGGCTTCCACTCGCAGGAGTCTGCGCCTCCCATCATGACGCCCTCGTGAACGCCATGCCCGGTTCCGGCGCGCTCCGTGCGGTAGCTTGCGCGCGAGTGCCGGCGTCCACCAGAGCACGGCGGCGTCCCCGCGTCGTGGCCACCGCGCTCGTCGCGGGCGTACTCGCCGCGGGAGCCGCGGTCGCGACCGTGCTCACGACGCGGGACGCGCCCACGGGCGACGGCGCGCCCACGACGTCCACCTCCGCGCCCCGCGAGCGCTCCACCACGACGACCTCGTCCCCCCAGGTGACGCCGATCGGCACCTACCCGGTCGCGACCACCGCGCTCACCGTCACGGTGCCGGGGCTCCCTGCGACAGACGGCCAGCTCCCGACGACCGTCTGGTACCCCGAGGCGGGCGCGTCGCGGCACCGGCCCAGACACGGCTTCCCCCTCCTCGTGTTCTCGCAGGGGTACGCCCAGCCGGTGCTGGACTACTCGGCGCTGCTCACGGACTGGGCATCGGCCGGCTTCGTCGTCGCGGGGCCCACGTACCCCCACACGGCCCCCGGGACGCCCACAACCCTCGACCGGAGCCCCGCTGAGCTCGGGCACCATCCCGCCGACCTGCGCGCGGTGATCGCGACGCTGATCGAGGCCGGACGCGCGCCGGGGTCCGCCCTCTCCGGCAGGATCGACGCGTCGGAGGTCGGCGTGGTCGGCCAGTCCGACGGCGGCGACGTGAGCGTGGCGGTCGCCGACGACACGTGCTGCCGGTACCCGGCGGTGAAGGCAGTCGTGAGCCTGTCCGGAGCGGAGTACGCCTACTTCGGCGGGCGCTACTTCACAGCGGCAGGCCCCCCGGGGCCGCCCATCCTCGTGGTCCAGGGCGACGACGACACCGTCAACCCACCCGTGTGCAGCGTCCAGCTCTACGACGCCGCGGGGTTCCCGAAGTACTACCTCGACCTCCTCGGCGCGACACATCTCGCCCCCTACGAGGAGGCGACGGGGTGGGAGACCGTCGTCGCCGCGGTGACGACGGACTTCCTCGAGGCCGAGCTGGCGGGCGAGCACGCCGCCCTGTCGCGCATGGCCGCGAGCGCAGACGTCGCCGGCGTCGCGTCGCTGACGACGGGTGGAGCGGCGCCGCCGGCCTCCGGGACGTGCCCGACAGCGCCCGGATCGCCGGAGCCCGGATCCACAGCGACAGCGGGCTGACGCGCCACGAGCTCCCTCGAAGCTTCACGTCGTCGTCACGAGCCCCCGGCACGCTGGCAGGCGTGCACACGACGGTGTCGGGAAGGGCCGCCACACCCCGCGCGGCGCGCGCGCCGCGCCTGCCGCGCGCCCGCCATCGCCGGCCTGCTCCCGCGCGGCACCCTGCTGTCCTGCGCGCGGCCGTCGTGCTCGCGACGGCTGGGCTCTGCGCCGTCGTCGCCCTCGGGATCACGAGCGAGTCCTCGGCGGACCTCGCCGTGCGTGGCGGGACCGCCATGTTCGCCGGGGGGATGGCGGGGCTCGTCGGCATGTACCTCGCGCTGGTGCAGCTCCTCCTGATCAGCCGCATCCCCCAGATCGAACGCGTGCTCGGCCAGGACGGCCTCGTGCGCTGGCACCGCCGTCTCGGGCCCTGGCCGATCAGCCTCCTCGTCCTGCACGCCGTCCTCATCACCGTCGGCTTCGCCGAGGCGGCCCGCCGCGGACCTCTCCACGAGGTCCGCGTCCTGCTCGCCTCCTACCCGGACATGCTCGCCGCCACGGTCGGCCTCGCGCTCATGGTCGCCGCCGGTGTCGCCTCCGCCGGCGCGCTGCGACGGAGGATGCGGCGCGAGACCTGGTGGGTCCTCCACCTCTACATGTACCTGGCGCTCGCGCTCTCGTTCGCCCACGTCCTCGCCCTCGGGCCCACCTTCGTCGGCCACCCGGTCACCCAGGCGGTGTGGGCGCTCGTCTGGGCCTCGACGGCCGGGACCGTGCTCGTCTACCGCTTCGGGCTGCCCATCGCCCGTTCCCTGCGCTACCGGCTGCGGGTCACCGAGGTCCGCCGCGAGGCACCCGGGGTGGTGTCGGTGGTGTGCAGCGGTCGCCAGCTCCATCGGCTCGCCATCTCCGGCGGCCAGTTCTTCGCATGGCGCTTCCTCGTGCGAGGACTGTGGTGGCAGGCCCACCCCTACACGGTCTCGGCGCTCCCTCGGCCGCCGCACCTGCGGCTCACCGTTCGGCAGATCGGCGACCACTCCGCCGCCCTGGCCCGCCTGCGACCCGGCACCCGTGTCGCGCTCGAGGGCCCCTACGGGGCGGTGACCGCCGACGCGCGGGTCCACGAGCAGGTGGTGCTCGTCGCGGGCGGCATCGGCATCACCGCCATCCGCGCGCTCCTCGAGGACCTTCCTCCGTCCAGCAGCCCCGTGGTCATCGTGCGCGCGCCGAGCGCCGAGCAGCTCGTCCTGCGCGAGGAGACCGCTGCCCTCGTCCGCAGGGCCAACGGGACGCTGCACGAGCTCGTCGGGCCGAGGTCGCAGACGGGCGGTCCGCGGGCCTTCCTCCCCCGCCTCGTCCCGGACCTCCCCGCTCGCGACCTCTACGTGTGCGGCCCCGAGGCCTTCGTCCACGAGGTCGTCGCTGCGGCACGGGTGCTCGGAGCCTCCCGGCGCAGCATCCACTACGAGGTCTACCGATGGTGAGCGCGTGCGGTGCGGACCGCTCGGGGCGATGAAGCGCTACCCCTTCGTCATCACCGCCACGGCGGCCGGCCTCGCCGGCGTGCTCAGCTTCCACACCCACCGCGCGTCCACGTCCCTGCCGATCGGGCCGCCTGCGGGAACCGGGAACACGGCTGCGAGCGGCCAGGGCAGCCGCAGCTCGGCGTCGTCCGGCACCACACCTGGCACACCCCGTGCGCCGTCGACCGGCGCGCCGAGGACCGCGCGCGGCGCGCTCGAGCAGTACGGCTACGGCCAGCTCTCCGTGCGGGTCACGATGTCCGGCGGGCGGATCACCCGTGTCGCCCTGGGCACCCTCCAGACCGCAGACACATACTCCCAGCAGCTCGCGGACCAGGTGATCCCGGTCCTCGCGCGTGAGGTGCTCTCCGCACAGAGCGCCCGCATCGACGGCGTGTCCGGCGCCACCTACACGAGCGAGGCGTACGCCGCCTCGGTCCAGTCCGCCCTGGACACGCTCCACACGCACCGGTCGGGCGCATGACCGCGGCCCTGCGACGAGCGGCGCCGAACGGCCGCTCCGTCCCGAGGCTCTCGCACGTCGAGCACGTGATGGGCACCGCCGTCTCCATCGACCTCTGCCTCTCCGACCGCTCCGCGGCTGGCATGGCGGCGGCGAGGCGCGCGCTCGAGCGCGCCTGCTCGGAGCTCCACCGCGCCGACGCCGTCTTCAGCACCTGGGACCCCCGCAGCGAGATCAGCAGGCTGCGCGGCGGGCTGGCGGCCCCAGAGGAGCTCTGCGTCGAGGTGCACGAGGTGCTCGACCTGTGCGCGCAGGTGCGCGACCTCACCGGCGGGTGGTTCGACCCCTGGGCGATGCCCGGCGGCGTGGACCCGACCGGCCTCGTGAAGGGCTGGGCCGCCGAGCGCGCGCTTCGGATGCTCGAGGTGCGCGGCGTCACCGCCGCGTCGGTCAACGCGGGGGGTGACGTCGCCGTGTTCGGGAGCCCCGGCCCCGAGGCGTGGTGGCGCATCGGCGTCCGGCACCCCTTTCGACCGGGATCGCTCGCCTGCGTGCTCGGCGTCGACGCCGCGCTGGCGACCTCGGGGACCTACGAGCGGGGCGCCCACCTCTTGGACCCGCGGACCGGGCGTCCCGCGCCGAGCGCGGTGTCGGCGAGCGTCGTGGGGCGGAGCCTCGCCATCGCCGACGGGCTCGCGACGGCGCTCGCCGTCGGCGGCGACGAGGTGCTGTGCGCCATCGATGCCCTCGCCGGCTACGAGGGGTACCTGGTGCGGGCGGACGGGACGGAGTCATGGACCGCCGGAGCGCCGTTCCTCCCCTGAGCGGCGGCGCGAGGGCCGCTCAGGCTGTCGCCGGTGCCGCGACGGCTGTCGGCTCCCACGGCGTGGGCGGCGCCCCCCGCATCTGGTCGGCGACCTGCTGCGCGTACCACCTGCGGAACCGGACGAGTCGCGGTGGCGACGCGAGGGTGAGCAGGTCACCCTCCAGGCAGTAGCGGTCCACCTCGTCGAGGGACTCGGCGAGGCGCACCAGCACCTCCCATCCGGTCTTCGGGACCGGCATGTGGATGTCGACCGTCTCTTGGCCTCGGCGGATCGCGGCCTCCACCTGCTCGCGCAGGCCGTCGATCGCCGGCGAGAACGTCTCGCGCACCTCCTTGGCCAGCTCCAAGAGCCGGCGGGGCACCTCGAGCCCGCCGCCCGGCGCGTCGGCTGCCTGCACGATCAGCGTCAGCTCGCGGACCACGGCGTCGTTGTGCTGCTCCGCCTCGAGGTAGACGTCGATGGGGAGGGCGAGCACCTGGACGTCGACCGTGTCCGGCGGGAGCCCGCGCTGACCGGCACGTGCTGTCCCTCCCAGCTCCTCGAGGGTTGCGCCAGTGGCGGGCGCCGGGTCGGTGGGGCGCGCGTCCGGCACCTGGCTCAGCGTGAACCACACCGTCTTGCCCCTGGCGTCGCGCCCGATCCCCCACTCGTTGGCGAGGAGCGCGACGAGCTGCAGCCCACGGCCCGTCGGCGAGTCCGCCGCGTAGCGCTTCTGGACGGGGACGGCACGCCTGGCGTCTCGCACCTCGAAGCGCACCCCGGTCCCCGCCACCCACCCGGACACGGTGACCGGGGTCCGCGCGTGCAGGAGGGCATTCGTCACCAGCTCGGAGACCAGGAGCCGTGCAGTCTCGACGGCCTCCTTCGGCCAGCCGGCGAGCACGTCACGCACCCATCCCCTCGCCCGGCTCGCCGCGTCGGGCCGGGGCGCGAGCTCGAGCGGCTCGAACCTGGCGTCGGCGACAGGCGGGGCGGTTTCAGTCATGCGGCAATCCATTCTGGCAGCTCGCGCACGCACACGACGGCATGGTGCGTCCGCGCCCGCACCTACTCTTCGTGTGTGCCACAGTCCACGAGCCCGCGCGCCCGCGCCGGTTGGGCCCCCCCGCCTGCTCCGCCTCTGGAGATGGCCGGGTCCGTCGCGCGGTCGCTGCTCGCCCCGCTCCGAGAGACCGCAGACGCCGGCGCCAGGATCGTCGCTCCCCTGCGTGCGGAGGTCCGCCGCAGCGTCCGGCGCTCGCTCGGCATGCCCGCGGAGCCGCCCCCGCGCGACGGCGAGCCCGAGACGCCCTTCCTCCCCCCCGGCAGCGTGGCGCGCGAGGTCCATGGCGACCTCCCCTCGATGGTCGTCGGAGGGCTGGCGGCGCTGTTGCTCCAGACGTTGCACCCGCTCGCGATGGCCGGCGTGGCCGACCACTCGAGCTACCGGGAGGACCCGATCGGGAGGCTCCGCCGGACCGCCGCCTTCGTGGGGGCGACCACCTACGGGTCCTCGGAGGAGGCGATGCGCGCGATCGACCACGTGAGAGCGGTCCACCGGGACGTGCACGGGCGCGCGCCCGACGGCCGTCGCTACTCCGCCAACGATCCGGACCTCCTCACGTGGGTGCACGTCGCCGAGACGTCGAGCTTCCTCGCGGCGGCCGAACGCTTCGGCCCGCACCGGTACGCGCCCGAGGAACGGGACCGCTACTTCGCCGAGACGGCGCAGGTGGCCCGTGCGCTCGGCGCGCGGTGGGTGCCCCAGACCTCCGACGAGGTGGAGGCGTACTTCAAGCGCATCCGCCCCGAGCTGTACGCCGGTCCCCAGGCCATCGCCGCCCGCGACTTCCTGCTGCGCGGGGTCGCGCGCACGCCCAAGGACCGCGCGATCTACCTCGGCATCGTGACCGCTGCGCTCAGCGTGGTCCCGAGATGGGCTCGTGCAGAGCTCGGGATCCCCACGCCCTACCTGCTCGACGAGCTCCTCGTCGTCCCTCACGGGCGCGCCCTGTGCGGCGCGCTCCGCTGGATGCTGCGGCCGGGGCCCGAGCAGCCGCCCGACTCGCTCAGTAGGGGCGGAGGCCCCAGCACCCCTCCCAGGTCTCCCCGGGCTCGAGCACGATGAGATCCCTGCCCGAGCGGAAGGCGTCGGGTGGGCAGGTCATGGGCTCGATCGCCACCGCCCTTCGGCGGCGATCGGGCTCCACGGTGTCCGCCGTGTAGCACATGAGGTAACGGAACCGGTCGTCGGCCCACAGCTCGACGCCCCTTCCGGTCGCCGGGTCCTCGACGCTCGCCCTCGCCAGGCCGTCCTCGCCACGTCGCAGCGACGTGAAGGCGGTGTCGAGGCGCGTGGCGCCGATCGGCCGTCCAGCGCGGAAGTCCTGCTCGGTGCCCTCCACGTCCTGGATCCGACCCGTCGGCAGCCCGCGCTCGTCGAGCACGAGGAAGGCGGCCGCGGGGAGGACGAGGGTCGCCTCGTCGACGGTCGTGCCCCCGACGGCAAGGTAGGGGTGGAACCCGATGCCGAAGGGTGCCGCCGTCTCGCTCGCGCCGGTCGCCGCAGCGGTCACGACGAGCCCGTCGCGTCGCAGGCGGTACTCGCAGCGGAGCTCCACGGACCACGGGTAGCCGGGGGTCGGGTGGATGGTGCACCCGAGCGCGACCACGTTCTGGGCACTGGCTTCGAGGCGCCACGGCAGCCAGCGGACGAGACCGTGGATGGCGTTGGCGCGCGCAGGCTCGTCGAGCGCGGCCTGGGCCTCGACGCCGCGCCACTCGTACCTGCCGTCCCCGAGCCGGTTGGGCCACGGGGCGAGCACCTGCCCGCGCCCCGAGTGGCTCCACTCCCCCGGCCCGAACCCGTCGATCACGTCGTGCCCGCCGAGCGTGTAGCTGCGCAGCGTCGCCCCGACCTCGGTGACCACGGCCTGCTGGTGCCCGTGTGCGATCACCCACTGCTCGCCGGTCGGCGAGATCGGCGGCGCGCTCGGCTGCATGCGACGTCCTTCCGGGGGCGGGTGCGGGTCGGCGGGTATCGTACCGGCGCGTGCGAGTGCTGGTCACCAACGACGACGGCGTGCGCGCGCCCGGTCTCGCCGCGATGACCCGGGCCCTCGCGAGGTGGGCAGCAGACCACGACGGACACCACGAGGTGCTCGTGGTCGCACCCCTCGCCAACCACAGCGGCGCCTCCGCCGCCGTCGGGACCGTCTACGAGCGCGAGGCGGTCTCCTACCGCCGGGTGCGGATCGAGGGGGCCGAGGACGTCCCCACCTACGGCGTGGACGCACCGCCGGCGCTCGCCGTGCTCCTCGGGAGCCTGGGCGGCTTCGGCGGCCGACCCGACCTCGTGGTGTCGGGCATCAACCTCGGTGTGAACGTCGGCCGCTCGGTGCTCCATTCGGGCACCGTGGGTGCGACGCTCGCGGGCGCCCAGCTCGGGCTGCGCGGCCTGGCGGTGTCGCTCCGTGCCGGGTCCCCGCCCGAGCGGTGGGAGACCGCCTCGACCGTCGCCGTCTCCGTGCTCGGCGCCCTGTGCGACGCGCCGCCGCGCACGGTGCTGAACCTGAACGTGCCGTCCGTGCCCCTCGATGACCTGCGCGGGCTGCGACGCGCGCGGATCGCCAGCTCGGGCATCGTGAAGCAGGCCAGTGCGAACTGGATGGGCCCCGCAAGCGGCGGCCCGGCGGGCGGGTACGGCCCGGCTGGCGGCGGGGATGCCGAGGAGGGGGAGGTCCGTCTCACCCTCGGGACGGCCATCCCGACGCTCGGACGCCCCGACGAGTCCGAGGACCCCGCCGACGACGCCGCGCTCGTCGCGGCCGGCTACGCGTCGATCACCCCGATCGTCGGGGTCAGGGAGGACACCTCGGAGGACGCCGACGAGGTGGTCCGGGCCGCGCTCGCAACCGTCCACGGCGTCCTCGGCCGGTGACGGCACGGCCCTGGCGGGCGGCTCGCCGCTAGGCCTCCTCGTCGGGAGGACGGCGGCGCTGCTTGGTCTCGGCCCGCCGCCGCTTGTCCTCGAGGCGCCGCTCCCGCGACGCCGCCGTCGGGGCGGTCGGGCGTCTCGGGCGGGGGGCGCGCAGCGCCTCCGCCAGGCGTCGGGCGAGCCGCTCGAGAGCGAGCTCGCGGTTGCGCGCCTGGGAGCGCTCGTCCCCCGCCGACGCGGCGACCACCGGCCCCAGGCGCTCGAGGAGCCGCGCCCGCTGGCGCGGCCCGAGCGCCGACGAACGGGTGACGTCGAAGCGGACCTCAACCCTGCTCGCCGTCCGGTTGGCGTGCTGGCCACCGGGGCCTCCGGGCGTCGTCGCCCGCCAGCTGATCTCGGCGAGCGGGATGGCGAGGGACGGCAGCACCCGCAGCACGCCTTCGGGCTCTGCGCCCTCGCCCGGAGCACCGTCGCCGCCTGGCACCGCTCCGCAGCCTAGGGAGGCACCGGATCCGAGCAGTTACGCTCGAGCTCATGGAATACCGCCATCTCGGACGCAGCGGGCTCGTGGTCTCGTCGCTCGCCTACGGGAACTGGATCACCCACGGGGGCCAGGTCGAAGAGGACGCCGCGCGCGCCTGCGTCCGCAAGGCCCTCGATCTCGGCATCACCACGTTCGACACCGCGGACGTCTACGCACAAGGCCGGGCCGAGGAGGTCCTCGGGCGCGCGCTCGAGGGGCAGCGGCGCGAGTCGCTCGAGATCTTCACCAAGGTCTACTGGCCGACCGGTCCGGGACCGAACGACCGCGGCCTCGCCCGCAAGCACATCATGGAGTCGCTCCACTCGTCCCTGCGGCGGCTCCGGACCGACTACGTCGACCTCTACCAGGCCCACCGCTACGACTTCGAGACCCCGCTCGAGGAGACCCTGCGTGCGTTCGACGACCTGGTTCGCCAGGGGAAGGTCCTCTACGTCGGGGTCTCGGAGTGGACGGCCGGGCAGATCGAGTCGGCGCTGCAGATCGCCGACGACATGGGCTTCGACCGGATCGTGTCGAACCAGCCCGAGTACTCGCTGCTGTGGCGGGTCATCGAGCAGGAGGTCGTCCCCCTGTGCGAGCGCGAGGGCGTCGGCCAGATCGTGTGGTCCCCGCTCGCCCAGGGCGTGCTCACCGGCAAGTACCACCCTGGCCAGGCTCCGCCCCCGGGCTCCCGGGCCACGTCGGCCAACGGCAGCGGCTTCATCGCCGAGCTGCTCACCGACGAGGTGCTCGTCCCCGTCCAGCGGTTCGCAGACCTCGTCCGAGCGGCCGGGTACGCCCCCGCGGCGTTCGCGCTCGCCTGGGTCCTGTCCAACACGAACGTGTCGGCCGCGATCGTGGGCGCGACGCGCCCCGAGCAGCTCGAGGAGAACGTGCGTGCCCTCGAGATCGAGCTCGACCCCGACCTCGTCCTCGAGGTCGACCGCCTCTTGGACCCGGTGGTGCGGCGTGACCCGAGCCTGACCGAGAGCCCGTCCTCGCGTCCCTGATCGCCGCACCGTCGCCCCGTTGCAACGGGGGCGTTTACCGTCGGCGGGAGCCGGGAAGGGCCGGTGCGTGCAGACCAGGGACCTCGTCGGGACGCGCTACCGCCTCGACGAGCGCATCGCGGCAGGCGGCATGGGGGACGTGTGGGCCGCGCACGACGAGCTGCTCGGCAGACCCGTGGCCCTCAAGCTCCTGCACCCGCACCTGGCCGCCGACGAGGGGTTCCTGCAGCGCTTCCGCGCCGAGGCGAAGGCCGCCGCGCGCCTCTCGCACCCTGGCATCGTCGCCGTCTACGACTACGGCGAGGACGGCGACGTCGCCTACCTCGCGATGGAGCTCGTCGACGGGGAGCCGCTGAGCGCGGTCATCCGCCGCAGGGGCAGGCTCGATCCGGCCGAGACGATGAGCCTCGTCGCGCAGGGCGCCGACGCCCTCGCCGCCGCGCACCTCGAGGGTCTCGTGCACCGGGACGTGAAACCCGCCAACCTGCTCCTCAAGCCCGACGGCCGTCTGAAGGTCACCGACTTCGGCATCGTGCGGGCGGCCGACACCGCCACGGTCACGCGCTCGGGCACGGTCCTTGGGACCGTGGCCTACATGTCGCCCGAGCAGGTCCGCGGGGAGCGCGTCACCTTCGCCTCGGACCTCTACTCGCTCGGCGTGGTGGCCTACGAGTGCCTCGCCGGCTCGCGCCCCTACGGCGGCGGAGAGAGCATCGCCGTGGCCCTCGCGCACCTGCACGATCCGGTCCCTCCGCTTCCTGCGCACATCCCTGGGGGAGTCCGCCGGCTCGTGCTGCAGCTCCTCGAGAAGGACCCCGAGCGCCGGCCCGCCTCGGCCGCCGCGGTCGCACAGACCGCCCGGCGCCTCGCCGCAGACGGCGAGGCGACCTGGGCGCTCGAGGACCTCGTCACCGGCTCGGCGGCGGACGGCGCCGGGCCAGGCGTCGCGGCGACCGCCCCGCACGCGCCAGGACCCCCACACGCGCCAGGACCCCCGACCGAGCCCATGACGGCGGGATGGCAGGACCAGGGCCGGCCCGAGGCGCTGGCGCTCGCCGGGATCGCAGAGCCGAGGACGATGGCGCTCCCCCCTCCACGCCCGGTGGTCTTCCACCCCGCCACGCGCCGGCGGGACTGGCTGCCCGTCGCCGCGGTGTCGGGCGCGGCGCTCGTCGTCGCGCTGCTGCTCGGCACCGCCTTCGCCGGCGGCGCGCCGCGCGGCGCGCACGATGTCGCCGTGCCCGAGCTGCGGGGGACGACGCTCGGCCAGGCCGAGCACGAGCTGGCGCGCATGGGCCTGCGCGCGGCCACCGGTGCCGGCAACCCGTCGCCGTCGGACGTCGTGACCGGAGAGCGTCCCGGCGCCGGGACCGAGGTGGCGCGCGGGACGCGGGTCCTGCTCTCGGTGCGCACGCCCCGCACCACGCCCACCACGACGACGACCACCACGACCACCACGACCACGACCGTGGCGCCGGCGAGCCCCTCTGCACCGGGCCCCGGCGGCAACGGCCCGCCCGGGCACGGGGGCAACGGCCCGCCCGGGCACGGGGGCAACAGTCCGCCCGGGCACTGAGAAAGAGCGCGTCTCGGGCCTCACCGCTTCGAGCCTTCGAGCTCAGGGCGGGACCCTGGGCCCGCGGCCTTCAGGTTCGGCGCGCGGCGCGAAGGACGATGCGCTGCGCGCTCGTCACGGCCACCCCGTCCCGTTCGCCGCCGACGAGCCACACCGTGCCCTTGGAGACGGCGACGGCGGCGTAGGCCACCGGAGCGGCGAGATGCCCGGCGACGCGGAAGGCGCCGCTCTTCGGGTCGAAGGACCAGATCGTCGTCCCAGACGACGGTGGTGTGCCCGGGGCGTTGCTGTCCCCACCGGCGAGGAAGATCGTCCCCCCGAGCACGAAGGCCGCCGCGCCCTGGACGGCATGGGGCAGGTAGCCCACGACCCGGGCGCCATGGGTCCGAGGGTTGATCTCCTGGGCTACCGCGACCTGCTGGCCTGGCGGCGGTGTTGTCGAGCCGGCCGGTGTCGAGTACTGGGCTGTGGTCCCTCCGCGCTCCGACTCGCCGCCGAAGACGTAGATCGACCCCCCGAGCGCGGTGACGGCCGGGTACCGCACGGCGACGGGCAGTGTGGCGACCGTCGTGAACGTGGCCCCGTCGCGCGTGGCGAGCACCGGGGCGTCCCCGACGGCGCCGTCGTAGCCGCCGACCACGTAGGCGGTCTGTCCGATGGTCACGGCCTCGTCGTCGGCGCGCACCTGCGGAAGCTGTCCGGTCACCACCGCCCCTCCGCTCGGCGTCGGCCCCGCCGGGACCGGCAGGGCCTGGACGGTGGCGGTCGGTGTGCTCTGGCCGCCGCCGAAGACGAGCACTCTCCCCCCGACGGCGGTGATGCCCGCGTCGTGGGTCGGCGAGACGAGCGACGACACCGAGGTCAACCTGCCCGTGGCGGTGTCGAGCACCCCCACGTCGGCCGAGCTCGATCCGGATCCGAGCAGTCCGCCCACGAGGAGCACTCGCCCGTCGGCGAGCGGCACCGCTCCCGCACGTGACAGCGGAGCGGGCAGGTGCCAGCGCGCCATCGAGACGGCGAGCTGCGTCCCCGACCCGCTCGGCGCCCTGCGGGCATCCGACGCCGTCCGTGACGGCTGCCGGGGGGCGGGCGAGCCCGAGGAGGCGACGAGCCACGCGACGAGGCCGAGCACCACCACCGTGCCGACCAGCGCGAGGCGTCTGCGCCGCCTGGCCGCGCGCCGTGCTCCCGGCCACCGCGAGCCTCGCCGGGCTGCGTGCGCGGGGATGCCGGCGGACGGGCGCGGCGGGCGGCGCGGCGGGGGGGTCATCGTGCCGAGTCTGCCATCTCCCGTGGGCGGGGTCGGGTTCAGGCCGCCCGTCAGACCTGGGCGATGCCGTCCTTCCAGACCCCGGCGACGCGGCGCTGAAGGTGCTCGAGGTCCGAGAGGTCGCCCTCCACGGCGGTGAGGTCGGCGAGGAAGCCCGGGGCGATCCGGCCGAGGCCCTCGCCCACGCCGCACAGGGCGGCTGCGCTCGAGGTCGCCGCGACCCAGGCGTCGAGAGGAGCCATCAGGCTGTGCGCGACCATGAGCCGCAGCTCCTCGAGGTTCTGCCCGTGCGGGCCGACCCCGCTGTCGGTCCCCATCGCGATCTTGACCCCGGCACGCACCGCGCGCGCGAAGGACTCGGTGTGCACGTCGACGACGTCGTGCGCCTTGCGGACCACCTGGTCAGGCAACCTCGTCCCTGCCTCCGCCGCGGCGATCACCGCGCGCGGCGCCGAGAGCGTCGGGACGAGCCACGTTCCGCGCTCGAGCATCATCGAGATCGCCTCGTCGTCGAGGAAGATGCCGTGCTCCACCGAGCGGACGCCGTTGCGCACCGCGGCCTTGATCCCCTCGGTGGCCTGGGCGTGGGCCATGACGAACTTCCCCGCGGCCGTGGCCTCGGCCACGAGAACCGCCAGCTCCTCGTCGCGGAAGTGGCCGTGGCGCGGGTCGTCGTTGGGCGAGAGCACGCCTCCGGACGTCGCCACCTTGATGACGTCGGCGCCCTCCCTCACGAGCTCGCGCACCCGGCGGCGCACCTCCTCGGGCCCGTCGACGAGGCCGCCCGGATTCCCGGGGTAGGCGTGGTCCCACCCGAAGCAGCCCCCCGACGGGGCGTGCTGGTCGCCGTGGCCGCCCGTCTGGCTGAGCATCGCGATCGAGATCTGCATGCGCGGGCCGCGGACCAGGCCACGTTCGACCGCCGTCTTCACACCGAGGTCGGCGCCGAAGGCTTCGCGGACGGAGGTGACGCCCGTTCGCAGCGTCGCCGACATGTTGGCGATCGCCTCGTAGTAGCGCAGTGAGAACGGCTTCATCATCCGCGCCACCGGGTCGAGGTCGCCCGAGAAGGTGAAGTGGACGTGGCAGTCGAACAGGCCGGGCACGAGCGTGCGGCCGTCGAGCTCCACGGCCTCGTCTCCGTCGAGGCCCGGGCCGACGTCCACGATCCGGTTCCCCTCCACGACCACGTCGGCGCCGGAGGGGGCGGCACCCGTGCCGTCGAAGACCGCTCCTCCCCGGAACAGCGTCCTGTGCCCCGCCGCCACGGCGCCTCCCTTCGCTCCTTGCCTCAGCGCGCCAACCGTCGGGCCATCGTGCGCGCCGCGGCCCTCGGGTCCGGCCCGTGCGGCACCCCGGTCAGGAGCAGCCGCTCGTCGACCCGCAGCTCGGGCAGACGTAGCAGGATCCTGCCCGCTGCATCACGTTGCCGCAGCTGTAGCAGAACGGCGCGTCGCGCTGCTCGAGGCCGGCGGCGGCGCGGTCCTGCGGGCGGGGCGGCCGTGGCGAGGCCGAGCGTGCGGCCGGAGCCGGGACCTCGGTCTGGGCCGGGCCCTCCCCGACGATGCCGACCGTGGGGGTCGCGCTCTCCTCGACCCCCGGGAGCGTGGGCTGGATCCGCTCGGAGGTCGAGAGGACCCCGAGCTCGACCCGCTCCTCGTACGCCAGGTAGTCGAGCGCGAGACGCCGGAAGATGTAGTCCACGAGGCTCGTGGCGATCCGAAGCTCCGGATCGTCGGTGATCCCTGCCGGCTCGAACTTCACGTTCGTGTACTTGGCGACGTACGTGGAGAGCGGCACTCCGTGCTGGAGCCCGAGGCTGATCGAGATCGAGAAGGCGTCCATGATCCCGGCAAGGGTCGAGCCCTGCTTGGACACCTTGATGAAGACCTCACCCGGCCGGCTGTCCTCGTACTCCCCGACCGTGACGTAGCCCTCGCAGTCGGCCACCCGGAACTTGAACGTGTTCGACCGCCGGCGCTTGGGGAGGCGCTCGCGGACGGCACCCACGACGACGGGCTCGCTCCCCTTGGCGCGCTCGAGCTCGAGCGCTGCCTCGAGCTCGGCGATCCTCGCCGCGGCCTGACGGGCCTTCGCCTCGGCCTCCGACCCGGGAGGGGCGGTGTCGCCGCCCTCGACGAGCGTCCCCTCCTTCTTCGTCGTCGAGAGGGGCTGGGCGACCTTGCAGTTGTCGCGATAGATGGCGACCGCCTTGATCCCGAGCCGCCACGCGTCGATGTGGAGCTGCTCGACGTCCTCGACGGTCACCTCCTCGGGCATGTTCACCGTCTTGGAGATGGCGCCGCTGATGAACGGCTGCACCGCACCCATCATCCGCACGTGCCCCGAGTAGTGGATCGTGTTGTCGCCCATCGAGCACGCGAAGACCGCAAGGTGCTCGGGCGCCAGCCCGGGGGCGCCCACGATCGTCTTGTGCTCGTCGATGTAGGCGACGATCTGGTCGATCTGGTCCTGGGCGTAGCCGAGGTGGCGTAGCGCTCTCGGCACCGTCTGGTTGACGATCGACATGGTGCCGCCGCCGACCAGCTTCTTCGTCTTCACCAGCCCGAGGTCGGGCTCGACGCCGGTCGTGTCGCAGTCCATGAGCAGCCCGATGGTCCCCGTCGGGGCGAGGACGCTCGCCTGCGAGTTCCGGACGCCGTAGCGCTCGGCGAGCTCGACCGCCTCGTCCCACGCCTCCTGCGCCGCGCCCAGCAGCTCGGGAGGCACGAGCTCCTCGTCGATCCGCGAGGCCTCGCTCTGGTGCATCCGCAGGACGTTCACCATCGGCTCCGCGTTCTCGTGGAAGCCCGCGAACGGTCCCATGCGGCTGGCGGTCCTGGCGGACGTCGCGTAGGCGTGCCCCGTCATGAGCGCCGTGATGGCCGCCGCCCACGCGCGGCCGGCGTCCGAGTCGTACGGCAGGCCGTTGGCCATGAGCAGCGCCCCGAGGTTGGCGTAGCCGATGCCCAGCTCGCGGAACCGGCGAGAGTTCTCGGCGATCTTGGGCGTCGGGTAGTCGGCGTTCCCCACGATGATCTCCTGCGCGGTGAAGACCACCTCGACCGCCGACTTGAAGCCCTCGACGTCGAACGACCCGTCCTCGCCCAAGAAGGCGAGGAGGTTCAGGCTGGCGAGGTTGCACGCCGAGTTGTCCAGGTGCATGTACTCCGAGCACGGGTTGCTGCCGTTGATCCGGCCGGTGTTGGGCGCGGTGTGCCACCGGTTGATCGTGGTGTCGAACTGCATCCCCGGGTCGGCGCACTCCCAGGCCGCGTGGGCGATCTGGCGGAAGAGGTCGCGGGCCTTCACGCGCCGGACCACGCTCCCGTCGGTGCGGGCGGTGAGCTCCCACTCGCCGTCGGCCAGGACCGCCTCCATGAACTCGTCGGTCACGCGGACCGAGTTGTTGGCGTTCTGGTACTGGATCGAGTGGCTGTCCGAGCCGTCGAGGTCCATGTCGAACCCGGCGTCTCGCAGCACGCGCGCCTTGCGCTCCTCGATCGCCTTGCACCAGATGAAGTCCTCGATGTCGGGGTGGTCGACGTCGAGGATCACCATCTTGGCGGCCCTGCGGGTCTTCCCGCCGGACTTGATCGTGCCGGCGGACGCGTCGGCCCCGCGCATGAAGCTGACCGGGCCTGAGGCGGTCCCTCCGCCCTTCAGCAGCTCGTGGGACGACCGGATCCGCGAGAGGTTGACCCCCGCTCCCGAGCCGCCCTTGAAGATGATGCCCTCCTCCACGTACCAGTTCAGGATCGAGTCCATCGAGTCGTCCACCGAGAGGATGAAGCAGTTGTGCACCCGCAGGTTGGCGCTCAGGTACTCCCCGCTCTCGGTCTGGACGTCGTAGACGTCCATCTGGCCGAGCCGCTCGATGCGCTCGACCTCGAGGCGCTCGGCGTCGCGCTGGGGCAGCCCGGGGACCTCGAGACCCTGGGCGAGCCGCCCGGACCGCTCCGGGTCGCCGAAGCCGATCTCGTCGGCGAACGCACGGCGGTCCCCGAGGGAGGCGACGACCACCGTCCACGCGCCGCGCTCCTCGCCCTCGCGTTCCTCGCGGCGGACCTCGGCGAAGATCCCGAAGCGCGCGAGGAGGACCTGGGCGCCCCGCACGATCCCCTCTGTGGCCAGCTCGAGACCGATGCGGCCTCCCTGGTCGTCGGTGACCACCTCCCCGTGGGCCTCGAACAGGCTCCGGAGGTAGGCGGCGACGACGGGTAGGGGGGCGGTGAGGAGCCCGGGGGGCACGGTGATGCCGTCCGCGGTGCTGCCGTCCGCGGTGCCGTCGTCCGCGGTGCCGTCGTCTGCGTTCGCGTCGTGTGGGGCCCCCCGGTCGGGCAGGGCCCTGCCGGCGAGGCCGGCCGCCGCGATGGCGGCGCGGTCGATCTCACCTGCACCGAACCCCGTCGCACGGTGCCACGACAGCGCGTCGCCGGGCCGGAGCTCCCCTGCCGGGACGAATCGGCCGCCGTGCCGCTCGTCGGCTCGCCACACCAGGTGGTCCGCCGTCACGTCCAGCCGGTGGCCGGACCGCAAGTGGACCCGCAGCACCTCCTTGCGACCGTTGCGCTTCACGGCCACGATCCGCGTCACGCCGTGCGCATCCAGCACCTTCGTGCCGACCGCCCGCTCCTCGACGAGGCGCCCGATGGGCACCATGCCCTCGGGGGTGCTCACCAGCGCGCCGTAGGGCTGGCACGCCGAGCCCTGCTGGGGGACGCCCCGGACGCCGATGTTGAACCAGACCGGCGAGTTGAAGGCGGCCTTCTGGCGGATGACGAGGTGCTTCAGCTCGTCGCGGAAGGTCTCCGCCTCTGCCTGGTCGACGAAGTAGCCGTCCTTCACCCCCCACGCCGTGATCGTGTCCACCACCCGGTCCGCAACCTGCTTGAGCGACCACTCCCGCTCGGGGGTGCCGAGCGTCCCGCGGAAGTACTTCTGGGCGAGGATGTTCGTCGCGTTCATGCTCCAGGACTCCGGGACCTCGACGCCGGGCTGCTCGAAGGCGACGGTGCCGTCCCGGAAGTTCGTGATCCGCGCGTCCCGCCGCTCCCAGCGGACCTCGTCGTAGGGGTGCACGCCTTCGGTCGTGAAGTGCCTGCGGATCCCGATTGCGGCACGCTGCGGTGCGATGGCCATGGGCTGGTGTCTCCTCCGGTGCTGGGTCTGGTCAGGCTCGCTCGTCGACCACTACATCTTGTGGCCCGATCCCCAGGGGACGCGAGATGTGGGGTTCATTACAGCACTGTAGTTACGAGCTTGTCAATGGCCGCCGCGCGCGCTCGTCCCTGGTCAGGGGCCGCTCGCGAAGATTGGCGCGCGCAAGGCCCCCTCGAGGCGCTCGACGCTCGGTAGCCTGCGGCGCCGTGGCCTCGATCCTCGCGGTCGACGCCGGGACGACCGGCGTGCGCACGGTCGCCTTCGACGAGGAGGGCTCGCTACGAGCCGAGGCGTACCGACCCCTCACCCAGCACTACCCGAAGCCCGGTTGGGTCGAGCACGACCCCGAGGAGATCTGGACGCTCGTCGCCGAGACGCTCGCCGAGGTGACCTCGGCGCTCGCCCGCGCCACACAGACCGTGGCCGCGATCGGGCTCGCGACCCAGCGCGAGACGGCCGTGGCCTGGGACCGCTCCACCGGACGGGCCCTGCGGGCCGCCATCGTCTGGCAGGACCGCAGGACCGCCGCGCGGTGCCAGGAGCTCGCCGACGCCGGCCTCCTGCCCCTCGTGCGCGAGCGCACGGGCCTCGTGCTCGACCCCTACTTCTCCGCAACCAAGTTCGAGTGGCTGCTGGGCGACCCCGACGTGAGAGCCAACGCCGACCTCGTGCTCGGAACGGTCGACACCTGGCTCCTCTCCAAGCTCACCGGTGGCACCGTGGTCGCGACGGACGTCACGAACGCCGCACGGACGATGCTCCTCGACATCCGCTCCCGCACCTGGACACCCGAGCTGTGCGAGGTCTTCGGTGTCCCGCCGAGCGCGCTGGCGGAGGTCCGCCCGTCGTGCGGGCGCCTCGGGACCGTGGCCGGCGCGCCGGGCGGCGCGACCGCCGACGACCTCGGGTCGCTCAGGGAACTGCGCGGGGTCCCGGTGAGCGGGCTCGCGGGGGACCAGCACGCGGCGCTCTTCGGCCAGGCGTGCCTCGAGCCCAAGGCGGCCAAGGTCACCTACGGCACGGGCAGCTTCCTCCTCGTCCACGCCGGCGCCACGTGCCCCGCGCCGCCGCCGGGCCTCCTCGCCACGGTCGCATGGGACCTGGGCGGCCACGAGTCGCGCCCGGGCACCGGCGACGTCGCCTACGCCCTGGAGGGCTCGACGTTCGCCGCAGGCGCCGCCATCGAGTGGCTGCGCGACGAGCTCGGGATCGTCGGGCGCGCCGAGGACGTCGGCCCGCTCGCGGCCTCCGTGCCGGACGCCGGCGGCGTCGTCGTGGTCCCCGCCTTCGCCGGGCTGGGCAGCCCGTGGTGGGACCCGCACGCTCGCGCGGTGGTGACCGGGATCACGCGCGGCACCGGCCGCGCGCAGCTCGCCCGGGCAGTCGTCGAGGCGATGGCCTTCGGCGTGCGCGACATGGTCGACGCCGTCACCGGGGTACTGGGTGCGCCGATCCCCGAGCTGCGCGTCGACGGAGGGGCGTCGGCCATGGACCTCCTGCTCCAGCTCCAGGCAGACCAGCTCAACCGGCGCGTCGTCCGGCCGCGCTGCATCGAGTGCACCGCGCGCGGCGCCGCGGGGCTCGCCGCCATCGCAGAGGGGATCTGGGACGTGGAGGGGTTCGCCGCGCGTTGGGAGGCCGACGCCGAGCACGTGCCCGCCGCGGAGGGCGCGGCCGCCGACGCGGCGTACGGGGCGTGGCTGCGCGCGCTCGAGCGCGCCCGGGGGTGGGCACGGCCGTCTTGAGCCGGCTGTCGTGGCACCGCTGTCCTGACACCGCCGTCGTGGGGTGCTGGACTGTCGGCACGATGCCTCCCCTCGTCGCCGAGCCCTTCCTCGAGGGGATCACCTTCGGGGAAGGGCCGCGGTGGCACGCGGGACGGCTGTACTTCTCCGACTTCTTCTCGCGCGCCGTCTACTCGGTCGGGCCCGAGGGGGGCCACCCCGTGCGGGAGCTGGACGTCCCCGGGAGGCCGTCGGGGATCGGCTGGCTGCCGACAGGCGCCCTCGTGGCGGTGTCGATGGCCGGGCACGTCCTGGTCAGGCGTGACCCCGACGGGGCGGCCCGCACGCACGCCGACCTGCGTGCGCTGTCGGGACCGGGCGACGCGAACGACATGCTCGTCCTCACCGACGGCACCGCCTTCGTCGGGCAGTTCGGCTTCGACCTGCAGGGCTTCTTCCGCGGACGCGCCGAGCCCGCGCCCACGTCCCTCCTGCGCGTCGACCCGGACGGCTCCGTGCACGAGGCGGCCACGTCGTTGCGCTTCCCGAACGGGATGGCGCTCCTCGGCTCGACGCTCGTCGTCGCGGAGACCTTCGGGTCGTGCCTCACGGCCTTCCACCTCGGTGACGACCACGCCCTCGACGGCCGCAGGGAGTGGGCGGCCCTCGCGGGCGCAGCGCCCGACGGGATCTGCGCCGACGCGGAGGGAGCCATCTGGGTGGCCAACGCGCTCGCGCCCGAGTGCCTGCGCGTCGCCGAGGGCGGGGAGGTCCTCGAGCGCGTCGTGACCAGCCAGCCTTGCTTCGCCTGCGCGCTCGGCGGCCCGGACCGCCGGACGCTGTTCTGCTGCACCGCCCCGAGCAGCGACGCCGAGCTCGTCTCGACCCGGCGTGCCGGGCGCATCGAGGCCGCCACCGTGGCGGTCCCCGGCGCGGGGACCCCGTGACCGCGCGGCGCACACGGCAAAGCCGCACATGCCCGAGCCGCACATGCCCGAGCCGCACGCAGCCGAGGCAACCGCGGCCGAGGCAACCGCGGCCGAGGCGCGCAGCGCTCCTTGGCGCCGCCCTCCTCGCGTCGGCCGTGTTGGGCGCCGGCGTGCCCGCGAGCGCGCCTGCTGCTGCCACCGCGGCGCACCCCTCCGCCGGAACGCGCACCGTGTGGCTCTGCCGCCCGAGCCTCGCGCACAACCCGTGCACCGCCAAGCTCACAATGACGAGCATCGGCCCCGACGGGGTGCGCAGCGTCGAGTCGGCCTCCCCCGCCGCCCCCTCGGGGTTGGACTGCTTCTACGTCTATCCCGCCGCGCTCGGAGGGGGCACGGGCGCGCTCGACCCCGAGCTCGTCCGCGCCGAGGTGCCCGGTCTCACGCCGGCGCCCTCCACGTTGTGGGTGACGTTCCCAGGGCTCTACACGGCTCGCTGCGAGCATGTCGGCGACGTCACCTGGCTCCAAGTGGACCACGCGAGCGGGACAGGCCGACCGATCGTCGCGCCGACACCGGAGCCGGGCTTCGGCTACCACGGCAACGACATGACGCTCACGATGGGGAACCTCCTCGAGGACGTCGCCGCGGCCGAGGCGACCGCACGCCTGAGCCGCTGAGCGCTCGCCTGTCGGCCCGGGGCCTCCGGGCTCAGGGCCTCACGTGCGCGTCCTCTGCGCGTCGGCCAGCTCGTCGATGTCCACGGGCCACGCGAGCACCGCCCAGGTGGCACCGGCCGCGGCGAGCCGTCCGAGCGCAGGCGCCAAGGGACCCTCGAGCGGGCCGCCCCACGTCACCTCGCCGTGCCCGGCGAGCGCCGCGACGACGTCGACCGGGACGTCCCACAGGTTCACGGCGGCCCCCTCTTCGGAGGCGATCTCTCGGATCTGCGGGGAGCCCCCGCCCACCCACACGGGGAGCCCCAGCGCCCGGGCGCCGCGCACGCACGCACGCAGCCGCGCCCTGCGGCGGGCGGACGGCTCGAACTCGACGCCGTAGGCCTCGTTCTCGCCGGCGCTGAGCCGGTCGCCGGTGCCGAGCCCGGCGACGACCCGTCCGGGGGCGAGCCTGGAGAGGGCGGCGAGCTCCCCGAGGAGCACCGCATCGGGCACGAGGCCCACGCGGGCGACGAGGGTCCCGACGGCGATCCTGCGGGTCCGGGCCGCGACGAGCCCGAGCACCGGGAACGGCGCGAGCGCCGGCCGCGACGGCTGGCCGAGCGGCCAGACGTGGTCGTAGCAGAAGACCCCGTCGATCCCTGCTGCCTCCGCGCGCCGCGCGACGTCGAGCGCAGCGTCCGCGCGCTCCTGGAAGATCGGGAGCAGGATGCCGGTGCGCACCGCGGCGGACTCAGGCCGGTCCGAGGGTACCCGTACGGGCGACGAGGGCGGCGCCGATCGCCCCCGCCTGCTCACCCAGCCCTGCGCCGCGCACGGGAACGGTCCCCCGCTGGCTCCCGCCTTCGACGAGCGCCGCGAGGGCACGGCGAGACGGCTCGAGCAGCATCTCGCCTGCCCGCCCGAGCCCCCCGCCGAGCACGATCCACTCCGGGTCGAAGGCGGCGACCAGGTTGGCGAGGCCCAGGCCGACCCACCACCCGAGCTCCTCCATCACGTCCAGCGCCTCCGTGTCGCCGGCAGCGGCGGCAGCGGTCACGTGCTCGCCGGTGACGAGCTCGGGGTCGCCGCCTGCCAGGCGGACCGCCTCGTGCAGCGTGCCGGCGAGCGCACGTTCTCGAGCGAGACGGGCGAGGCCGGCACCGGAGGCGTAGCGCTCCCAACATCCTCTGTTGCCGCACGGGCAGGGCGGCCCGTGGGGGTCCACGACCATGTGGCCGAACTCCCCCCCGAAGCCGTTGGCGCCGGCGCAGACCCGCCCCTGTGCAATCGACGCGCCGCCGATGCCGGTCCCGAGCGTGACGGTGAGCCCGTGGCGCATCCCCCGTGCCGCTCCGAAGGTGAGCTCCGCCACGGCGGCGCACGTCGCGTCGTTGTGCACGCGCACCGCTGCGGTGCCGTGCCCGGGGGCCGCGGTCCTCCCGAGCCGTTCGGAGACGAGCGCACCGATGTGCGCGCCGCTCGCCGTCGCGAGGTTCGGCGAGAACCGGAGCACGCCGGCGCCGTCGACGAGCCCGGCGACCCCGATGCCGATCGGCGGTGTGGCTCGGTCGTCCGCCGCGGGGACGTCGCGTGCGAGCGCCGCCACCATCGAGGCGACCACGTCGGCCACGGCAGCGCCGGGCACGCCGTCGGGACCGTCCGCCCCGGTCGCTCCGAGTGCGGAGCCTGCGGCAGCCCCCGGGGTGCGCGCGCGTCGCTCGGCCAGCACCTCCCCGCGCGCGCTGATGGCCACGCCGAGGACCTTGGTCCCCCCGACGTCCACGCCGTAGGACCACGCGCCGGCGCACGCGCCGGTCACGGGGTCACTGCGCCGACTCGGCGCGCGCCTTCAGCTCGCGGAGGGCCGTGGACATGATGCGGCTCGCCGCCCGCAGCTTGATGAAGCCGGGGATCGGCACCCGCAGCTCGACCTCGAGGTGGTACGTGACGTCGGTCCCCCCTGTCGCGGGCTCGAAGACGTACCGTCCGTCGAGCTTCGTGGTGATGTCCCCGTCGGTCTGCCGCCAGGCGAGCACGTGGGGCGCGTCGGAGTAGTCGTACTCGAGGGTGTAGCTGGTGCTCCGGCCGAAGGCGGCGGCACGGAACGTGCAGCGTGCGGGGCGGCCCTGTGCATCCCGGCGCTCGACGACGACCTCTTTGATGTCGGCCGCCCACTCCGGGTAGCGCTCGATGTCGGTCACGATCGCGTAGCAGCGCTCCGGTGGCGCCGCCACCGTCGTGTGCTCCGTCGTCTGTTCCGCCACCTCGTTCCTCCCCTCGCCCGGCAGCTGCGGGCCAGTTCAGCCTTGCACTTCGGCGAGGGCCGCAGCCAGCTCTGCCGCAAGGACGGTGTAGTCGAACACGCGGCAGGCCCGCGCACGCGCGGCTGCCCCCATGGCGTGGCGGCGCCCGTCGTCCGCGAGGAGCATCCGCAGCGCGGCCGCGACCGCCCCGGCGTCCCGGGGATGCCGGACGACGATCCCGGTCACGGTGTCCTCGACCGCCTCCGCAGCGCCGCCGCTGTCCCCGGCGACCGACGGCACGCCCGACGCGGCAGCCTCGAGGAACACGATGCCGAACCCCTCCTGCTCGAGCCCCCCCCAGCGGCTCCGGCACGCCATCGCGAAGACGTCGGCCGACGCCAGGAGCGCACGCTTGTCGTCTTCGGTCACCCTGCCGAGGAACAGGACCGGTGCACCGGCGCGCCGTGCCTGTGCGACAAGGCGCCGTCCCTGCCGCCCCGTCCCGGCGACGACGAGCACCACGTCGGGGTACGACGCCTGCAGCCTGCGCACCGACTCGATGAGGACGTCCATCCCCTTTCGCGGCACGAGCCGGCTGACGCTCGCCACGACCGGTGCGTCCTCGGGAACCCCGAGGCGCCGGCGCGCCTCGAGCCGCTCGGCGCGCTCCACGGGCACGAAGCGCGCGCAGTCCACGCCCGGCGGCACCACCACGTGGCGCGGGCGTGCCGGGCCTGAGGTGCCCGACAGCACCCGCTCCGCCTGCTCGGCGACGTACCCGCCCGCCGAGACGACCAGGGTCGCGCCGACGAGCACCCGCCGAAGGAGGGTGCGTGCGCCGGGCAGGCGCGCGGGGACGACGGCCTCTGCACCGTGGAGGACGACGCCGTAGGGAAGGCCGAGCCGCGGTCCGAGGAGGCCGAGGGGCAAGACGGGGTCGAGCACCACGAGCGTCGCCCCCACCTCGGCGGCGAGCGACCGCACCGCGGCCTCCGCGCGCCCGGTGGGCAGGTAGAGCACCCGGCTCCGGACCCGCTCCACGCGGATCCCGCTCGCCGCGGCGGCGGCGTCGAATTCCCGGGCGCCCTCGTCGGAGCTCGCGGTGAGCACGACGAAGCTGGCGGGGTCGAGCCGCCGCCACAGCTCCCACAGGTAGGCCTGGATGCCTCCGACCTTCGGCGGGAAGTCGTTGGTCACGAGAAGGTGCCGCGGGAGGGTCATCCCGCCCGCACCCCCCGCTGCGCCGCCGGACGCCCCTGTGCGAGCTGCGACGGCCCCTCAGCCGGCGCGGCCCTCGAACCGCAGCGAGGGGAGCAAGCCGGACTGCTCGAGCATCCGCATCGCGCGCGCCTCGTCTGCGTCGATGACGACCGCGTCATCGGGCTCCCGGCCGAGCAGGAACGTGACGACGCAGTCGTCGCACGTGTCGGTCCCCTGCATCGCACAGGAGCTGCACTCCACCGTGATCGGCTCCATCGCCGTCCCCTTTCGCCCTGCACCCTGCGGGCGCTCTTGCGTCTCGCGTCCCGACGAGCATGGCCGAAGGGTGTGACAGCGCCAAGGCGCCAGGGCGCGACGAGCACCCCGCTCACCGCACGGAGCCAAGCCAGCTGCAGCGCAGCTGGCGCCTGGGGTTGTCCGGGTTCGTGTCGACGAGGACCACCGATTGCCAGGTGCCCAGGAGCGGCTCCCCGTCTGTCACCGCCAGGACCAACGAGGGCGACACGAGCACCGTGAGCAGGTGGTCGGCGCCGTGCCCGCGCGAGCCGTGGCGGTGCCGGTAGCGGTCGTCCCTCGGCAAGAGGCGCCCGAGGAGCTCCTCGAGGTCCTCTTCGGAGCCCGACCCGGTCTCCATGAGCGCCAGGCCGGCGGTGGCGTGCGGCGCGAGCAGGTGGCAGAGCCCGTCCCCGCGTCCGGCGCAGAACCGAGCGACCGTCGCGGTGACGTCGGTGACCGTGCGCCGGTCGGTGCGCAGTGAGAAGAGCTGGGTGTCCATCGGGCTCCTCAGCGTCGCGCAGACCGTCGGCGCCCCGCCTCCCCGGGACCGCGCCGGCGCGCCCTGGCGACGTCGGCGGCAAGCTGCTCGAGGCTCCACAAGACGCCCTCGACCACGACCTTCACGCCGTCGAGCAGGACGAAGAACGGCGGCCCGTGCACACGGTACGCACCCCACGCGGCGTCGGACATGACGAGGGCGCCGGCGATGCCGCGCGACCGCTCGGGTGCGCCCGGCGGCGCAGCCAGCTCCGGGGGTCCGGCCAGCTCGGCCAGACCAGCCAGCTCCACAAGACCGGCCAGCTCGGTCGGATCCTCCTCCTCCGGCCCTCGGGTGACCACGACGACCTCGTCCCTCGCCGAGAGGCCGACCGCCGTCGGCGCACCCGCCACGCTCCAGAACGGCCGGCACCCGTCGCAGCGCGCGCCGAGGAACACGAGGAGGGTCCAGCGGCCCGGCGAGGCCACACGCAGCGTCCGCGCCCTCCCGTCGAGGTCCCAGCCCTCGACGTCGGTCGCCGGCGCGCCGGGCGAGCCCGTCGGGACGGCGACGAGGTGCTCCAGTCGAGGTCGCTCGGGCATCGAGGCGCGCGCGCCGCCCGCCGACCGCTACAGCCGGTCCAGGAGCTGGGCCTTCTTGGCCGCGAACTCCGCCTCCGACAGGATCCCGCGCCGGCGGAGCTCGTCCAGCTCGACGATCTGGCGCGGCACCGTCCGCGCGTCTGCGCCGGCGCCGGCCACGAGCCCGTGCGGCGGCGTGTCGGTCCAGGTCCGGGGCGCCCCGGCCGACGGGTACCTGCCCCGGTCCAACGGCCTGTCGAGCCGGTCGAGCTGTGCGGTGATCATGCGCTGGAGCCGGCGTGGGCCGCGAACGTCGTCGACGACGAGCGGTGCCTCCGCGCCCGCCACCTCGAACACGAGCCTGCCGGTCCCGACCATCCTGGCGCCGAGCGACTGGTGGCAGTGCACCTCGGCGACGCGCTGGAACCGGAGCTGCACCACGTCGCGCCCGACCACGCCGCGGCGGTAGACGAGTCGGCTCGACGTGACGACGAGCCGGACCGACCTCCATCGGAGGAGCCGAACGGCGGTCCACAGCGCCGGCAGGACCACCATCGCGGCGAGCAACCACGCCACCGCGACCGGGGCGCTCGGGAAGCGCACGGCGATCGCCACCGCGCCTGCCAGTGCGAGCGCGAGGAGCACCACGGGCCCGACCAGCACCACCGGGTGCGGCCGGAGCTCGGCGAGGAGCTCCTCGTCCTCGTGCAGCAGACGGCGGGCGTACCCCACCGGCTGGAGCGTACCAAGGGACCAGGTGCGCGCTTCGGATGGGCAGGCCGCCCTCAGCGGCGGCCGGGCCTCGCCGCAGCGTGGCCCCCGCCCAGCCACGCCGAAGCGTGGGGCAGCATCGCGACCCCCGCCACGAGCCCGAGCACGAGCGCGCTGAGGAGCACCCACTGCCTCACGCTCGCGCCAGCGACCTGGCGTCTCGTCCGCCAGTACCAGTCCCGCGGGGCGAGCTTGGCGGTGTCGACGAGATGCCCGAGCACGTGCACCGTCATGGCCGCGAACCACAGCACGAAGCTCACCTTGTGGACGAGCAGGAGCCCCGAGCGCGCCGCCGGGGGGGCGAGCAGGAGCGCCACGCCGCTCGCGAGGACCACCGCGGTCGTGACGACGACGAGGGGGCCGAGCAGCCGCAGCAGCGGGAGCGGCGGCCCCTTGCGCCGGTAGGCGGGATCCCCGAGGTAGTACTTGGCGAAGCGCCACGTCGTGCTGCCGATCTTGAGCAGCACGGGCGGGATCAGGAGCATCCCCACGACCACGTGGACGCCGAGGAGCGGCCCGATCCGCAGGATCGTGGCGCCTTCGACGGCGAGCAGGACGAGGAGCACGGCGGCCGTCGAGCCGGTGAGGCGGGCGTTGGCCTCGACGCCGTCTCGGCGCCTGCGGCGGCGCGCGGAGGGCAGCGCCGGGTGCCGGTCGGGGCTACGTCCCGAGTCGAGCCGGCGGAGCTCGCCCACCGCGGCCTCCGGGAGGTCGCTCATCGGGGTGCCGCGCCGTGCCATGACAGAGGAGAGGGGGAGAGCCGGCCGTCGAGACCGCAGCGCCGATCCTACGGTCCGGAGCTGACGGCGAGATGAACGTCCCGGTCCGCTGTTCGAGCTTCCGCGGGCGGCCGGCTGCCGTCGGGGACCCTGCGCCAGGTCACCTCCATGCGCGCGCCGCCGAGGGCGGCGCGGCCGACCGACCACGTCCCGCCGGTCCTGCGCACGACCGAGTCGGCGATCGCGAGTCCGAGCCCGGAGCCCGATCCCTCGGGCGTCGCCCGGTGGAAGCGGTCGAACACCCGCTCGCGCTCGGTCTCGGGGATGCCGGGCCCGCTGTCGTCCACGCGGAGCGCCACCTTGGAGGCGCTCGAGCGCACGTGGACCTCGACCCGCCCGGCCTCCCCCGCGTACGTGCACGCGTTGTCGACGAGCACGCCGACGAGGCGGTCCACGAGCTCCCCGGCGGCGTCCACCGTCGCGGGCACCTGACCGGTCGCCGCGAACGACAGGGAGACACCGAGACGGGCGGCGACCGCCTGGAAGCGCCCGACGCACGCCTCGGCGACGGCGGAGACGTCGGTGACCTCGCCACGGGGCTCCTGCCCGCCCCCTGCGTCGGCACGGGCGAGCCACAACAGGTCGTCCACGATCCGTCGGAGCCGGCGGCTCTCGTCGCCGATCCGGCGCAGCACCGCCTCGTACTCCTCGGCCGGACGGCGACGGTGCAAGGCGAGGTCGACCTCCGCCTCGACGACGCTGAGCGGGGTCCGCAGCTCGTGCGACGCGTCGGCGGTGAACTCCGCCTGCCGCCGCCGCACCGTCTCGAGCGGCACCGACGCCCGCAGGGCGACGAGCAGCGAGCCGACGAAGGTCGCGAGACCGAGCAGCACCCCGAAGGCCACCTCGGGGAGGACGAGCGCGGCGTCCACCCGCTGGATCTCGACGATGCTCTCTCCGACGACGACCCAGCCCGTGCCCCGCCGTTCGGCGAGGAAGCGGAAGGGCAGTCCCCGCACGTCGCGGGTCACCGGCCCGCTCCCCCATCGCGCCCGGGGCAGGGCGGGTGCCCCGACGCTGAGGGCGACCGCACGTCCATCGCCCGGCACGTCCCACGTGAAGACCGGCACGTCGTCGAGGTCCCCGTTGTCCGTGGCAGCGCCCGGGAGCGGGGCGCTCGGGCGCGGGACCGCCTCGTGCGGGGGGAGCACCTCGTCGGTCCGTGCCGACAGGGTCGACCGGAGCCGCGCGTCGGCCTGCCCGATGAGCCGGTGTGTCACGAACACCCGCAGTCCCAGGGCGAAGACGGCGTAGCAGGCCAGCACGACGGCCGTCGCCATCATCGCGACGCGCGCGGCGTGGACCCAGAGCCGCTTCTTGTCGTTCACGGGACGAGGACCCGGTAGCCGCTCCCGCGCACCGTCTGGATCTTCGCCGTGCTCGCCGCGATCTTCGAGCGGAGACGGCCGACGTGCACGTCGATCGTGTTGGACCCGATCGCCTCGGACTCGTCGTCCCAGACCTGGACGGCGATCGAACGCCGGGTCACGACGGCGGGCGACCGGCGCAGGAGGAGCTCGAGGATGGCGAGCTCGGTCGCCGTGACGGCGACCGGCACCCCCGCGACGGTGAGCTCACGGGTCGCGGGGTCGAAGCACAGGTCCCCCACGGCCAGCCTCGGGGCGACGGTGAGGGCGGGGCGTCGTTGGAGGGCGGTCAGGCGTGCGAGGAGCTCGTCGAAGACGAACGGCTTGACGAGGTAGTCGTCTGCACCGGCGCGCAACCCCGCCACCCGGTCGACCGGGGCGTCGCGCGCCGTCAGCATGAGGATCGGGGTCCGCACGCCCAGGCGCCGGACCTCGTCGACGACCTCGATGCCGCTCTTGCGCGGCATCCGCCAGTCCAAGATGGCGACCTCGTGGTCGTAGGCGCGCAGCCACCTGACCGCCGCGTCGCCGTCGGCGACCGCGTCGACCACGTAGCCGTTCTCGCGCAGCCCACGCTCGAGGACTGTGCGGAGCGCAGCGTCGTCCTCGGCGACGAGCACCCTCATCGCACGCTCACCCGACCACGATACGCAGGGAAGATGACAGCACGGTGACGGCCCGGCCCGCAGCGGCGGCATCATGGCGCCCATGCCCCCGACGAGTGCCGGTCTGCTCGTGTGGCGGCCTGGCGGGGCACGGCGGGTGCCCGAGGTGCTCCTCGTCCACCCGGGCGGCCCCTACTGGGCGCGGCGCGACGACGGGTGGTGGTCCATCCCCAAGGGGGAGGTCGGTCCCGGCGAAGACGAGCTCGCGGCGGCCGAGCGGGAGTTCGCCGAGGAGCTGGGGGTCCCACCCCCTCCGGGACCTCGCGTGCCGCTCGGCGAGGTCCGCCAGGCAGGCGGCAAGCGCGTGGCGGCCTGGGCGGTGGCCGGGGACCTCGACGTCTCGAACATCTCGGGCGGCAGCGTCGAGCTCGAGTGGCCGCCGCGCTCGGGGGTCGTGCGCGCCTTCCCGGAGGTCGACCGCGCCGCCTGGTACGACCTGGACACGGCGCACGCCAAGCTCCTCGCCGGCCAGGTCCCCTTCCTCGAGCGCCTCGCGGCCGCGACCGGCGCGGGGCCGACGCGACGGCGCCGGACGTAGGCTGCCGCCTGGGCGGCCCCGGGTAGGGCTCGGGCGCAGCGCAGAGGGATCGGAGGCAGGCGATGCCGGCGACGGTGCGCGCGGTGGTGGCGACTCGACGCGGTGCGCCGGTCGAGGTGGTGCCCGTCGTCGTCCCGGACCCGGGTCCTGGAGAGGTCGTCGTCGACGTCCGAGCCTGCGGGGTCTGCCACACCGACCTCCACTACCGGGACGGGGCGGTCACCGACCAGTTCCCCTTCCTCCTCGGGCACGAGGCGGCGGGGTTCGTCGCCGAGGTCGGAGAGGGCGTCGAGCAGGTGGCGCCGGGCGACTACGTCGTGCTCGCATGGCGTGCGCCCTGCGGCACGTGCCGCTCGTGCCGTCGCGGGCGCCCGTGGTACTGCTTCGACAGCCGCAACGCGCGCCGCCCGATGACCCTCGAGGACGGCACCCCCCTCACCGCGGCGCTCGGCATCGGGGCGTTCTGCGAGCGCACGCTCGTCGCAGAGGGCCAAGCGGTCCGCGTGGACCCGGCGGCACGCCCCGAGGCGGCGGGCCTGATCGGGTGCGGCGTGATGGCGGGCTTCGGGGCGGCCGTCAACACCGGCGGGGTCAGACGCGGCGACACGGTCGCGGTCATCGGCTGCGGAGGGGTCGGCGACGCCGCCGTCGCGGGTGCCGTCGTCGCGGGCGCACGCACCGTGATCGCCGTCGACGTCGACGACCGCAAGCTCGACTGGGCGCGCGCGCTCGGGGCGACCCACACGGTCAACTCGGCCAGGACGGACCCCGTGGAAGCCATCCGGGCGCTCACGACAGGCCACGGCGCAGACGTCGTGATCGAGGCCGTCGGACGGCCCGACACCTACGAGCAGGCGTTCTACGCGCGCGACCATGCCGGCACCCTCGTCCAAGTCGGCGTGCCGGCCCCCGAGATGCGCGTCGAGCTGCCCCTGATCGAGCTCTTCGGACGCGGCGGCGCCCTCAAGTCGTCGTGGTACGGGGACTGCCTGCCGTCGCGCGACTTCCCCGTGCTGATCGACCTGTACCTGCGCGGCCGGCTGGACCTCGACGCCTTCGTCTCCGAGACGATCCCCCTCGAGGGGGTGGAGGACGCCTTCGCCCGGATGCAGCGCGGCGAGGTGCTCCGGTCCGTCGTCGTGCTCGGCGACGGCGCGCACAGCCGCTGAGCGCGCCGACCGTCCGACCGGCGATCGTCTACCTCGGTTCTGCGCGCTTGAGGGAGCCGGGCTCCTCGACGACCTGCCGGTGCAGCGCCAACAGCCGGCGCTGGGCGGCGACGTCCCCGCCGAACGCCGCGATGCAGTCGGTCGGCGCGACGTTGGCGAGGGCGAGGAGGGCACCGGCGGCGCCGCAGGGTCCGGCGAGCGCGAGCTGGGTCGGGCTGCCCACGTAGACGCGCACCTGGAGCTCGAGCAGCTCGGCGAGGCGGTCGGTGCGGTGAGAGGAGTCCTTGATGCCGTCGACGCCCCAGGTGGGGACCTCTGCGGTCCCGAGCTCGCGTGCCGCGAGGGCGGGGTTGTGGTAGGCGATGACGGGACGCCCCCGGCTCTCCTCTCGGACCTTGCCGTAGAAGGCGGCGGGCTCCTCGGCCTGCGGGCAGTAGACGAGGAGCGCGTCGGCGACGCCGGCGGCGACCTGCGCCGACGCCTCGAGCGCGCTCGTCGCGTCCGGGAAGCCGGTGCCCACGATCACGGGCACCTCGGGCACGGCCGACTTCACCGCCGCGGCGAGCTCCACCCGGTCGCGCACCGAGAGGCGGGCGGCCTCGCCCGTCGTGCCGGCCACGAGGACCGACGCGACGCCGAGGTCGGCGCACCGCCGGGCGCGCGCGGCCGTGGCCCTGGCGTCGACGGCGCCCCGGTCGTCGAAGAACGTCACGAGCGCCACGCCGACGCCCGAGGGGAGCGGTGCGGGGGCGGCCACCGGACCACGATACGACGTCGCACGGACCGAGCGGCGCGGCGGCCCGGCAGCCCGGCGGTAGGCTCCAACCGAGCCGGCTCCCGTGACGACCCGGGAAGCACCCGAGGAGACCCACCCCGAGGTGACGATGACGACCGACGACCTGCGCCCCGGGTCCACCACGATCCGCACGTGAGCAGCGCCACGATCTTCCTCGTGCTCGCCGTCTTCGGCGCGTGCTGCGTCGAGGCGGTGGAAGCGCTCACCATCGTGCTCGCCTCGGGCTCCACGAGAGGCTGGCGCTCCGCGGTGGAAGGGACGGTCGCCGCGCTCGTCGTCCTCGGGGTGCTCGTCGGCGCCGTCGGGGTCCCGCTCGTCCACTACGTCCCGATCGACGCGCTGCGCGTGGTCGTCGGCGCCCTCCTGCTGGTGCTCGGCTTGTCATGGCTGCGAAAGGCGATCCTGCGCGCGAGCGGGCACAAGGCCAAGCACGACGAGGACGAGATCTACGCCGAGACGGCGGCGTCGCTGCGCGCCGCGGGCGGGGTGCGCGGGCGACGGGACAGCCTCGGGTTCGCCGTGGCGTTCAAGGGCGTCTTCCTCGAGGGGATGGAGGTCGTCCTCATCGTGATCAGCCTCGGGGCGAGCCAGCACGAGCTCGGCCCCGCCGCGGCCGCCGCCGGGGCGGCGGTCGTGCTGGTGACGGCCGTGGGCATGCTCGTGGCGCGCCAGCTCTCCGAAGTCCCCGAGAACACCATCAAGACGGTGGTCGGGGTCATGCTCACGAGCTTCGGCCTGTTCTGGGTCGGCGAGGGTGCAGGGGTCCACTGGCCCGGGAGCGACCTCGCCATCCCCGTCCTGGTCGGCGTCTTCGCCGCCGTCACGGCTGGCGCCGTCGCGCTGCTCAAGACCGCGCGGCCGGCCGCGGCACCCGCCGGCGCCGACCGCACGGCCGACGAGGAGGGCGTGCTGCGGTGACCGGGCGGCCGGTGCGCACGCTGTCGCGCTGGGCGAGGGCCTTCGGCCACTTCTGGTGGGACTTCCTCGTCGGCGACACCCCCGAGCTGTTCGTCGCCATGCTCGTCCTCGTCGGCGTCGCCTTCGCGCTCCACCACGACCGGGTGGCGGCCGTGGTGCTCCTGCCGCTGCTGTGCATCGGGGCGCTCCTCGGGAGCGCGTGGCGTGGGAGGCGCCGCACCCGGGGGCGCCGGCCCGCCGCGGACGCCTGAGGACCCGGGGCGCGCCGCCGCGGGACACCCGGACGTCGGGAGCCCCGCGGCCGAGCGCACGGCCGGCGGTGACCGGCCGGAGACGAGATCGGAGAGGAGGAGCACGTGGAGCTCGGGGTCGGAGTGCCGGTGTCGGGGTCCTGGGCGACGGCCGACGGCTGCAGCCAGGTCGCCGCCTGGGCCGAAGCGCTCGGCTACCGCTCGCTGTGGGTGTTCCAACGCCTGCTCGCTCCGGTCGACGAGGCAGGCGCTCCACGCCTGGAGCCGCAGTACCGGAGCGTCCAGGACCCCCTCGCGGTGCTCGCCTACCTCGCGGGCAAGACGACCACGGCGCGGCTCGGGGTCGCGGTGGTCAACGCGCCCTTCTACTCGCCGGTCACGCTGGCCAAGCCCCTCACGACGATCGACCTGTTCTCGAACGGGCGCCTCGACGTCGGCCTCGGGCTCGCCTGGATGCCCGAGGAGCTCGAGGCGACCGGGGCCCCGGCGGCGCAGCGAGGGGCGCGCACCGAGGACTTCATCGCGTGCCTGCGCACGATCTGGACCGACGACGTGGTCGAGCACGACGGCCCCTACTACCGGGTGGCGCGCTCGCGGGTGGACCCCAAGCCGCTCCAGCGCCCCCACCCCCCGATCCTGCTCGGCGGCTCGGCCACCGGCGCGCTGCGGCGAGCCGGGCGGTTGGCGGACGGCTGGATCAGCAGCAGCCGTGCCGACCCCCGCTCGCTGGCGGGGTCGGTCGAGGTCGTGCGGGCGGCTGCCGCCGACGCCGGCCGGGACCCGGCGCGGCTCCGGTTCGTGTGCCGCGCCGTCGTGAAGGTCCGCTCCACCGAGCGCGGGCCGCTCACGGGATCCCTCGAGGAGATCCGGGAGGACCTGGCCGCGCTCGCCGACGCGGGCATGACCGAGGCGTTCGTCGACCTGAACTTCGACCCGCTGATCGGCGACCCCGATGCGGACCCCGAGCGCTCCCTCCGCCACGCCCGGACCGTGCTCGAGGCGCTGGCCCCTGGTCGTCTCGAGGACCCTCGGGGCGCCTAACCGCGCGTCACCCCCGGATGCCAAGTACGGTTTAGGCCGAGAACCGGGGCAGGAGGGGCGGCATGCTCGTGCTCAATCGTCGGCCAGGGGAGTCGATCGTCATCGAACCGGACCTTCGGGTGACGGTCCTCTCGGTGTCCGACCGGCGGGTCTGGATCGGCCTCACGTGCTCGGCCTTCCCGGAGCTGCGCGTCTCGGCCACGGTCGTCTCGCCCGACGAGGCACGCCTCGAGATCGCCCCGATGTCGAGCGTCGTGTTCGAGGGCCAGCGCGTCCGGGTCGTGCCGGCCGTGGAAGGGGACCCTGCGACCTCGGCCAGGGCGGGGATCGCCGTCGACCGCAAGCCCGGCGAGCGGGTGGAGGTCGGAGACGGCCTGTGGGTGGCGGTGGCGGCCATCTCCAAGGGCAACCCCTCGGTCTCCTTCGGCGGCGAGGCGATCGGGGAGGCCTTCACCATCACGCTCATCAGGCCCGCCGGCAGCTACGTCCGGCTCGGGGTGGACGCCCCTGACCGCCGCGTCTACCGCGAGGAGCTGTGGGACGTGGTCCATGCGGCCGCCGGGAATGACGGCGAGCCACCGCCGGCGGCCGGCTCGGTCCCCGTCGCGCGCCGCCCCCGCAAGGCTGCCGTCGCCGAGGACGTGCCGGCGGGCTCGGTGCCGGGCTGAGCGCGGTCACTCCCTGCGCCGCAAGAGCAGGCTCGACTGCGCCGGCAGGCTCACGGTCGGGCCCCGCACCTCCCGGGGATCGCGGCCCGGGCGCGCCGTGTTCACGAGCTCCTCCCAGCGGCCCGGCTCGGCGACCCTTGGCAGCGTGTACGAGCGCGGGCGCATCCCGGCGTTCAGCAGCAGGAGGAGCGTCTCGCCCCGGGCCGAGCGGCCGCGGGCGTCGACCTCGTCGACCGCCCGGCCGTAGAGGAGCATCCCGAGGGTGCGGTTCTCCGGATCGGCCCAGTCGTCCGCCTTCATCTCCTCGCCGTCGGGGCGGATCCAGGTGACGTCCTTCATCTGGGTGCCCGGGACGACCGCGCCGGTGAAGAAGTTCCGCCGGCGCAGGATCGGGTTCTCCGCCACGATGCCCGCCAACTGGCGGAGGAAGGCGCGCAGCTCCGATCCGGTCTCGCCGACGTCCCAGTCGAGCCAGCTGACCTCGTTGTCCTGGCAGTAGGCGTTGTTGTTCCCGCGCTGGGTGCGGCCGATCTCGTCGCCGCCGAGCAGCATGCGGACGCCCTGGGAGCACATGAGGGTGGTGAGGAAGTTCCGCTTCATGCGGTCCCGCAGCCGCTGCACGCGCACCGACTCGCTCGGTCCCTCCACCCCCCAGTTCCGGCTGAGGTCGTCGGGGGTCCCGTCGGCGCCCCCCTCGCCGTTTGCCTCGTTGTGCCGCCGGTCGTAGCTCACGAGGTCGGTCAGGGTGAAGCCGTCGTGGCAGGTGACGAAGTTCACGCTCGCGTACGTGCGCCGCCCGGTGCGCGCGTAGATGTCGCTCGAGCCGGTGAGACGGGAGGCGAGCTCGGGCACCTGGCCAGGGTCCGCGCGCCAGAACCTCCTCACGCAGTCGCGGTAGGCGCCGTTCCACTCCGCCCACCCCTGGGGGAAGCGTCCGAGCCGGTACCCGTCCGGGCCGACGTCCCAGGGCTCGGCGATCAGCTTGACGGTGGAGAGGACCGGGTCCTGGTGGATGATCTCGAAGAAGGCGCTCGGCTGGCCGGCCTCGTAGCCGCGCACGAGGACGGGTGCGAGGTCGAACCGGAAGCCGTCGACGTGCATGTCGGTGACCCAGTAGCGCAGGCTGTCCATCACCAGGGCCATCGTGCGCGGGTGGAGGATGTTCAAGCTGTTGCCGGTGCCGGTGTAGTCGAGGAGGTGACGGCGGTCGTCCGGCCGGAGGCGGTAGTACACCGCGTTGTCGATCCCGCGCAGCGAGAGCGTCGGTCCGAGGCGGTCGCCCTCCGCCGTGTGGTTGTAGACGACGTCGAGGATGACCTCGAGCCCCGCCCGGTGCAGGGTGCGCACCATCGACTTGAACTCCCCGACCTGCTGACCGACGTCGCCACCGCTCGCGTAGCCGACGTGGGGCGCGAAGAAGGCGATCGTGTTGTAGCCCCAGTAGTTGGCGAGCCCACGCTCGACGAGGCGCCGGTCGTCCACGTGGTGGTGGACGGGCATCAGCTCGACCGCGGTGACTCCCAGGTCCACCAGGTGGTCGACGACCGGGTCCGAGGCGAGGCCGAGGTACGTCCCTCGGAGGTGCTCCGGCACCCCCGGGTGGCGCATGCTGATGCCGCGCACGTGGCACTCGTAGATCACGGTGCGGTTCCACGGCGTCCCGGGCGACCGGTCGTCGCCCCAGGTGAACGCCGGGTCCACCACGACGCACTTGGGCACCCTCGCCGCCGAGTCGCGCCGGTCGAAGGACAGGTCCTCGGCGGGATCCCCCACCCGGTAGCCGAAGAGGACGTCGCTCCAGCGCACGCCCCCGCTGAGCGCGCGGGCGTAGGGGTCGATCAGCAGCTTGTGCCGGTTGAAGCGGTGCCCCTCCTCCGGCGCGTACGGGCCGTCGACGCGGTAGCCGTAGAGGGCGCCCGGCCGCACGTCGGGAAGGTAGGCGTGCCAGACCCGGTCGGTGGTGGCCGGCATCGTCACCCGCTGGACGGGCTCCCCGTCGCCAGGCTGCGCGAACAGGCACAGCTCGACCGCCGTCGCGTGCTCCGAGAAGAGGGCGAAGTTGACGCCCTCCCCGTCCCAGGTGGCACCCAGCGGCTGGGGGTTCCCGGGCCAGACGCGCATCAGCCCTCCTCGGGCGAGAAGAACACGCACCCGAGCGGCGGCGCGACCAACGTGAGGGTGCGCGGGCGGCCGTGGGACGGCACCGGCTGGGCGTGCACCCCGCCCATGTTGCCGATCCCGCTCCCGCCGTAGACCTCGGCGTCGGAGTTCAGGCGCTCCCTCCAGTACCCGTCCACGGGCACGCCGACGAGCACGTTGTGCCTCGGCACCGGCGTGAAGTTGCACACGACGAGGACGAGGCGCCCTTCGGCCGAGCGCCGGAGGAAAGCGAGGAGGCTGAGGTCGGCCTCGGCCTGCAGGCACCACTCGAACCCGGCAGGCTCGGCGTCCAGCTCGTGGAGCGCCGGCTCGGCGCGGTAGAGCGCGTTCAGGTCCCGGACCCAGCGGCAGACGCCGGCGTGCCGCTCGTCGTCGAGCAGCTCCCAGTGCAGGCCGGTGTCGTGGTCCCACTCGCGCCAGTCGGCGAGCTCGGCGCCCATGAACAGCAGCTTCTTGCCCGGCAGCCCGTACTGGTAGCCGTAGAGCAGGCGGAGGTTGGCCCGCTTCTGCCAGTCGTCGCCGGGCATCTTGTGGAGGAGCGACCCCTTTCCGTGGACCACCTCGTCGTGGGAGAGCGGCAGGACGAAGTTCTCGGAGTGCGCGTAGACGGCCCGGAACGTCAGCTCGTCGTGGTGCCACTTGCGGTGGACGGGATCGCGGTCCAGGTAGCGCAGCGTGTCGTGCATCCACCCCATGTCCCACTTGAAGCCGAACCCGAGCCCTCCCCACTCGACCGGCCGTGAGACGCCGCCCCAGGCGGTGGACTCCTCGGCGACGGTCTGGATGCCGGGGTGGTCGGCGTAGAGCCCGACGTTCAGCTGGCGCAGGAAGCCGATCGCGTCGAGGTCCTCGCGCCCGCCGTACACGTTGGGCGTCCACTCGCCCGGCTTGCGCGAGTAGTCGAGGTAGAGCATGGAGGCCACCGCGTCGACCCGCAGCCCGTCGGCGTGGTACGTCCGCAGCCAGTGGTCCGCCGAGGAGGCGAGGAAGCTGCGGACCTCGTGCCTCGCGTAGTTGAAGACGAGGCTGTTCCAGTCCGGGTGCACGGCGCGGCGGGGGTCGGCATGCTCGTAGAGGTGGGTGCCGTCGAACCCGGCGAGCGCGAACTCGTCGGAGGGGAAGTGCGACGGCACCCAGTCCAAGATGACGCCCACGCCCGCCTGGTGGAGCACGTCGACGAGCGCCATGAAGTCCTGCGGCGTGCCGTAGCGCGCGCTCGGCGCGAAGAACCCCGTCGTCTGGTAGCCCCAGCTGCCGTAGAACGGGTGCTCCATCACCGGGAGGAGCTCGACGTGGGTGAAGCCGTTGCGGGTGGCGTGGTCGGCGAGCATCGGCGCCAGCTCCCGGTAGCCGAGCAGCTCGTGGGGCCGCTCGGGTGTGCGCCGCCAGCTCCCGAGGTGCACCTCGTAGATCGAGATCGGCGAGCGCAGGGTCTGGCGGTCGCCGCGCGACGCCATCCACTCCCCGTCGCCCCACTCGTAGGTGAGGTCCCAGACGACCGATCCAGTCCTCGGCGGCACCTCGCAGTACGCCGCGCACGGGTCGGCCTTCTCGAGCACGGCACCCTCCGCAGTGGTGATGGCGTACTTGTAGACCTGTCCTTTGCGGGCGTGCCGGGCGATCCCGCGCCAGATCCCCGAGCTCCCGCACGGCGCGAGCTGGTCGGCGTCGCGCTGCCAGAAGTTCCAGTCCCCGATCACCGAGACGCCTCGCGCACTGGGCGCCCACACCGCGAACTCCACCCCTGTGTCGCAGATGTGGGCGCCCAGCTTCTCGGCGAGCCGCCGGTGCGACCCCTCGTTGAACAGGAGAAGGTCGTAGTCGGTGATCACGCGGGCTCCTCGTTGCGGCGCAGCGCGTCGACCCGTTCCAGCGCGCGGGCGACCTCTTGGTCCGCCATGATCTCCTCGAGGGTGCGCGCGCACCGGTGCTGCCAGTTCCCGGCCTCTGCCCCGGTCCCCGGGCGGTTGTGCGGCCAGCGCTCCAGCCACAGGTCCTCGAGGTCGACGACGACGAGACGGGCCGGACCCGCGGCGAGGTGGTCGAGGGTGGCGCGCAGGCCTCGCCGGGGGTCCCCGCCGAGCGCACGGCGCCAGCGCGCGTGCTGCGGCGCCTCGAAGAACGACACGAAGCGCGGGAGGTCGTGCGTGCCCACGGTCGCCACCGACAGCTCCGGGGGGTCGGGCATCGGCGCGTCCGCCGAGACCTCGAACTGCAGCACCCACGAGCGCAGCATCCGGTCATCGGCCATGCCCCGGCGGACCTCCTCTCCGACCGTTCCGAGGTCCTCCCCCACGATGGCGGTCCCCGAACGGCTCGCCTCGAGGGCGACGATCGCCCGCAGCTCGTCGTCGCGGTACCGGACGTAGGCGCCGTCGGTGGCCTCGGCGCCCGCCGGCACCCAGTACAGGCGGTAGAGACCCATCACGTGGTCGAGGCGCAGGACCGAGGCGTGGCGCATCGCATGGCGCAGGACGGCGATCACGTGCCGGTAGCGCTGCTCGCGCAGCGCGCGTGGCTGCAGCGGGCGGAAGGACCACCGCTGCCCCTTGTCGAAGAAGCGGTCCGGAGGCGCGCCACCCTCCACGCCCTCGGCGAAGGCCGCGGGCTCGTAGGCCGTGTCGAACCCCGACGGATGGACCCCGACGGGCAGGTCGAGCAGGAGCCCCTCCCCTGCCGAGGCGAGCTGCTGCTCGGCCACCCACTGCGCGTACAGGGAGGTGCGGGCGGCCTCGTCGGCGGGGAGCGCTGCCTCCCCGGAGGCTAGGGCGCGGCGAGGAGCCCCGGGTGCGGAAGGCTCGTCGAGGCGCCCCGACGCGCGGAACCGCGCGTAGGCGAGCAGCTCGGGACGCTCCCGCGCGAACGCCTCGAGCGCCTCCCGCCGGGCAGAGGGACGCGCGAAGAGCGCGTGCGCCAGGAGCTCGAGCACCCGCCCGAGGAGCGCCATCGACGAGCGGTAGTCGACGAGCGCGCCGCGCCGCAACGACGCCAGCTCCCTCGTCACCGCACCGGAGCCGAGCAGGGTCCGCGCCTCTTCGGACACCTCGAGCTCGGGCAGCGAGGCCGGGTCGACGTAGAGCTCGTTCCATCCGAGGCGGGTCACCGGCAGGTAGGGGCTGACCTCGAACGGCTCGTCGTAGAAGCCCGGGTACAGGGGCAGGGTCCCGACCACCTGCCCGCCGAGACCCCGGACCCACCCCAGCAGCTCGTGCAACGCCGAGTAGCTCCCCACCCCGAGGTCCGCGCGCGTCCGCATCGCGTGGACGGGGAGGAACACCCCCCAACCCCGCGCGGGGAGCGGACAGTGCGGCGCGACGACGACCATCGACGTCGCGTCGATGCCGGGGCCTTCCACCGAGAGACGGTGGTAGCCGGGAGGGAGGAGCTCGAGTGGCGAGCCGAGCGTCGCCTCGTAGCGGTCCATCGCCACGCCCTCGACGTTGGCGGAGGCGAGCGGCCGGTGGATCGCCGGCATCAGGCGGGTGCGGCGGACCCGGCCGTCCTCGGTCTCGAGCACGAGCCAGCAGTCGCGCGGATGGACCCGGCGCGGGAGGGCGACCTCGACCGCCTGGGTGCCGACCGCCGGGAGGGCCACCACCGGCTCGAGGACCTGCGCGTGCTGGCGGAGGCGCTCGTGCCTGATCGCCGACGCGGGATCTGTCGCAGGGGCGCCGAGCGCCTCGAGGACGGCGCGCAGCGCCTCCGTCCCCGCCTCGCGCGTCGCGCCCGACACGTCGACGTAGGACGTCTCGACCCCGTAGAGGCGCGCCAGGGTCAGAAGCTCACCGCTCACCTCGCGTCGTCCAGCACGTCGAGGATCCCGCGCGCAGGGATGTCGATCCAGTCGGGGCGGGCGTTCGCCTCGTAGGCGAGCTCGGCCACCGCCTTGGCGAGGAGGAAGAAGTCCACCAGCACCGACAGCTCCTCCCGGTCCGAGGGCACGAGGCGGTCGACGCCGGGCACCGCGAGGTACGAGCGCACGAAGGCAGCCGACATCCACCGGTGCCAGCGGGCGAGCCAGGGTCCGACCTCGCGGTGACCCTGCGGTCCGACGAGGTCGCGCTCGGCACGCGCGGCGACGGCGCGCGCGGCGTAGTGGAACGAGCGCAGCATGCCTGCGAGGTCCATCGCCGCCGGTCGCTTGAGCCGCCGCTGCCCGAGCGAGCGAGCGGGCTCGCCCTCGAAGTCGATGATCACGATGTCCTTCCCCGTCCACAGGACCTGACCGAGGTGGTAGTCACCGTGTACCCGGATCCGCTGGCACGAAGCCGGGAACGTCACGATGGCGCGAAAGCGCTCGGTGAGCTCGGGCTCCCGACGCAGCACCTCGGCAACGGCCGGTGAGGAGCCGAGGCTCGCCTCCCGGACCTGCCGGAGCGTCCGGCGAGCCAGGCTCCCGGCACCGTGGTACAGCGAGAGCCGGTCGACCGGCGTCATCGGCTCGGGCGCCATCGCCGGGTCGGTCCGGTCGGAGGCAAGGGCGACGTGGAGCTCGCCGGTCCGGCGCCCGAGCAGGGACGCCCATTCGACGTGGTCGAAGAGCTCGTCGGGAGGGGCGTCCTCTGGCGCCCAGCCGAACAGGTCGGGCGCGGGCGCCGCTGCGACGGAACCTGGCGCCCCGTGCGCGATCGCCTCTTCGAGGCTGCGGGTGAGGGCGTCGACCACGTAGCTCCACCCGTCACCTTCGTTTGGGACCATCTCTTCGAGCGTGACCAGGGTGACCGGTCGGCTCGCCCGGTGGTCCGGGCGGTACTCGAGGCTGCCGCCCGAGCGGGGCGCGTGGTCGAAGTGGGCGCGCTCGGCGAGGAACCGTGGCAGCTCGACCCCGGGGTTCGTACCCTCCTCGAGGCGACGGATGTACTTCAGGATCGCCTGGTCCCCGAGCGCGACGGAGCTGTTCGACTGCTCTGCGGACATCGGGGACGGCTGGACGTCGTCGGCCAGGCGCCGGCGGATGGTCCGGTACGCCGGGGCCGGATCGCCCCAGGCGCGACCCGAGCGCGACGCCGACGAGCGCCGCCTGCCGATCATCTCGAGGACCGCGCGCGACAGGTCCGGTTCCCACACCGCGTCGTAGAGCACGCCGGGCGACCCGCCGACACGCAGGTCCGCGACGATCGCCTCGGGGTGCCAGCGGCGGACCGCCTCTGCCCGCTCCCCGCTCGCGTAGCCGAGCGGCAACAGGTACTGCTCGGGGGCGCCGTGGTCCAGCTCGACCCGGACGATCGCCAGCTGCGCCACCGTGGACGTCCCCTCGCGCACGGGGAGGGCGTCGAGCAGGCTCACCGAGGTGACGGTCCGGGCCTTCGACACGAACCACCGCCGGCTGGCGACGTGTCCCGCGAGGACGGACTCGAGCGCCCGGGGGTCAGAGAGCACCTCCTCCCAATGCCTCCGGACGCTGAGCCGGGCCTCCGGGCCCCGCCGGCGCTCGGGGTCGAACTCGAGCGAGAACCAGTAGAAGCCGTGCGGCCCGAGCGTGAGGAAGTACGGCAGCTCCCCGATCGGGGGGAACCGCATGTTGCCGAACACCTCGACCGGGACGGCTCCGCACAGCTCGGACAGGTCGAGCTCCGCGCACTGGACGAACCGGGAGAGGTTCACCACCACGAGCAGGAGCTCGTCCTCGTAGCGGCGGAGGAAGGCGAGCACCTTTCGGTTGTCTGGGCGCAGGTGCTCCAGGGTCCCCCGGCTGAACGCCTTGTAGCGCTGCCGCAGGTGGATCATGCGGCGCATCCACCACAGGAGCGAGTTCGGGTTCGCCTCGGCCGCCTCCACGTTGACCGCAGCTGCGTGGTAGACGGGGTCGATGACGACCGGCAGGTAGAGCTGCTGGGGGTTGGCCCGCGAGAACCCGGCGTTGCGGTCGGCGTTCCACTGCATGGGCGTCCGCACCGCGTCACGGTCCCCGAGGTAGATGTTGTCGCCCATCCCGATCTCGTCGCCGTAGTAGACGATCGGGGTTCCCGGCAGGGAGAACAGCAGGCCGTTCATCATCTCGATGAGCGCGCGGTCGTTCCCGAGGAGCGGAGCCAGCCTCCGCCTGATCCCGACGTTGACCCGGGCCCGGGGGTCCTGGGCGAACGAACGGTACATGTAGTCGCGCTCTTCGTCGGTGACCATCTCGAGGGTCAGCTCGTCGTGGTTGCGCAAGAAGAGGGCCCACTGGCAGTCCGGAGGCGCCGGCGGGGTCTCAGCCAGGATGTCGACGATCGGGAACCGGTCCTCCTGGCGTGCGGCCATGAACATCCGCGGCATGAGCGGGAAGTGGAAGGCCATGTTGCACATGTCACCCTTGCCCATGTAGGCGACGGCGTCCTCGGGCCACTGGTTCGCCTCCGCGAGGAGCATCCGGTCCGTGTACCGCTCGTCCACGTGCGCCCGGAGCCGTCGCAGGTACTCGAAGGTCTCCGGGAGGTTCTCGCAGGACGTGCCCTCGCGCGCGTAGAGGTAGGGGACGGCGTCGAGCCTGAGCCCGTCGACGCCCATGTCCATCCAGTAGTCGACGATGTCGAACATGGCCTGCTGGACGGCCGGGTTGTCGTAGTTCAGGCTCGGCTGGTGCGAGTAGAAGCGATGCCAGAAGTAGGCGCCCGCCACCGGGTCGAACGTCCAGTTCGAGCTCTCGAAGTCCTGGAAGATCACCCGCGCGTCCTTGAACCGGTCCGGGGTGTCGCTCCACACGTAGAAGTCGCGGTGCGAGCTGCCCGGCCGTGCGCGCCGGGCGCGTTGGAACCAGGGGTGCACGTCCGAGGTGTGCGCCAGCACGAGCTCGGTGACCACGCGCAGGTTGCGCCGGTGCGCCTCGCGAAGGAAGGTGCGGAAGTCCCGCAGGGTCCCGTACGACGGGTGGACGTCGCGGTAGTCGGCGATGTCGTACCCGTCGTCACGAAGCGGAGAGGGGTAGAACGGGAGCAGCCACAAGGCCGTGACCCCGAGCTCCTCGAGGTAGTCGAGCTTCTGGACGAGCCCGCGGAAGTCCCCGATGCCGTCGGCGTTGCTGTCGTAGAAGGCGCGGACGTGCAGCTCGTAGATGACCGCGTCGTGGTACCAGTGCGCCGTCCCGCCCACCGGCACGCTGCGCGCCATCTGCATGGACCGCTCGTCGGGCTCCGTCCGCTCGCCGGGCGCCGTCCGCTCGTCGGGCGCCGTGGCGGTCCGCTCGCCGGGCATGGTCACGGCGCGCCGACCTCGCGGGGCGCCCTCGGCGCGGACATCGCGAGCAGGTGCACCGGCACGCTCGCCGGGTCCAGGATCACGAAGCAGTGCGAGCCCTCCCACCGGTACCGGGCGTCGGTCAGCAGGTCGTGGGCCTCGGCCGCACCACCGGGGCGCGCCAGGTCCCCGAGGTCGACCCAGCCGGACTGGCGGTAGCGCGTGTCCAGGTTCACCACGACGAGGACCGCGTCGTCACCGGCGGTCTTCGAGTACGCGATGAGCTGGTCGTTGTCGGTGCCGTGGAAGCGCAGGGTGTCGTTGCGCTGCAGCGCCGGGTGCGCGTGGCGCAGCGCGTTCAGGCGCGACACGAGCGGGGCCAGGCTGTCGGGGCGGTCGAGCTCCCAGTGGCGCACCGCGTACTTCTCCGACCCGAGGTACTCCTCTGAACCAGGCGCACGAGGGACGTGCTCTTGGAGCTCGAACGCCGGGCCGTAGATCCCGTAGCTCGCGCTCAGCGTCGCGGCGAGGACGAGGCGCTTGACGAAGGCCGGCGTGCCGCCCTGCTGGAGCTCTTCGGTCAGGATGTCGGGCGTGTTGGGCCAGAAGCTCGGCCGGAAGAAGTGTGCGACGCCCGCGAGCTCGCGCAGGTAGCTCTCCAGCTCCCACTTCGTGCTCCGCCACGCGAAGTAGGTGTAGGACTGGGTGAACCCGATCTTGGCGAGCCGGTACATCACCGCGGGCCGGGTGAACGCCTCGGAGAGGAAGACCGTCTCGGGGCAGTCCTCCTTCACCGTGCCGATGAGCCACTCCCAGAAGGCGAAGGGCTTGGTGTGCGGGTTGTCGACGCGAAAGACGCGGACCCCCTGATCCATCCAGAACCGCACGACGCCGAGCAAGGCGAGCCACAGCCCCCGCCAGTCCTCGCCCTCGAAGTCGAGCGGGTAGATGTCCTCGTAGCGCTTCGGCGGGTTCTCGGCGAAGCGGATCGTCCCGTCCGGCCGGTGACGGAACCATCCGGGGTGCTCGTGCACCCAGGGGTGGTCGGGGGAGCACTGGAAGGCGAGGTCCATCGCGACCTCGATCCCTCGCTGGCGCGCCGCCGAGACGAGCGCGCGGAAGTCCGCAAGGGTCCCAAGACCCGGGTCGACGGCGCAGTGCCCTCCCTCCGCCGACCCGATCGCCCACGGGCTCCCCGGGTCCTCGGGCGAGGACTCGGTGGACCCGTCCGGGCCCTTCCTCGCCGTCCTCCCGATCGGGTGCACGGGCGGCAGGTACAGGACGTCGGCGCCGAGCCCCGCCACGTAGTCGAGCCTGGCGGCCACGTCGGCGAGCGTCCCCGGCCGGCCGGGGTCCGGGGACGCGCCGCGGGGGAACATCTCGTACCACGTGGAGAACCGGGCGAGCGGCGGGTCCACCACGACCGTGAAGGTCCTCGACGTGGTCGCCTCGGAGGCCGACCGGTACCGCCGGGCGAGCGCCACGAGGCGCGGCTCGGCTGCGAGCGCGCGGACGGCGCCGTCGCGCTCGCCTGCGGGCCGGGCGCGCGCTCCCGTCTCGTCCGTGCGCGCGGAGGCGCCGGCAAGCGCCTCGGCGGCGCCAGCCAGGCGCCTCCTGTCCGCACCGCCAGCCCGCGCGGCAGCCCGCGAGAGCAGCGCGGCACCGAGGGGGAGCTCCTCGCTCACGTCCTGTCCCGCGTCGGCCCTCGCCAGCAGGTCGCGCAGCCACGTGCCGTACCGGTCGACGCCAGCCCGCACCGCGAAGCGGTACCTGCCGAGGGACTCGGCCCGGAACGCCCCTCGCCAGCGGTCGTTGCCGAGCGGCTCCATCTCGACCGTCGTCCACGCGGCTGCACCCTCGCGCTGGAACCGCAGGTCGCACGCGACGAGGTCGTGCCCCTCCACGAAGGCGGTGGCCTCCACGACGACGAGATCGCCGGCTGCCGCCTTGGCCGGGAACTGTCCTCCGTCGACGACCGGCCAGACGTCTTCGATCACGGCACGGCGCGGCGTGCCCGACGGCATGCGCGCCTCGCCCGACGTCGTGCGCGCCTCGCCCGACGTCGTGTGCACCTCGCCGTGCTCGGTCCCGTGCTCGATCTCCTGCTCCGTCCCGTGGTCCGCCCGCCCGAGGGCGCGCGCTCTCGCCATCGCGTCGACCCTCCTCCGCTCCGCCCTACCCGCTCGTCGCCGCCAGGACACCGCCGTGGACGGCGGCCCGCTCGACGATGGCGTCCAGGTCGTGCCCGGTCGGCAGGTCCCCGAAGGCGCCGCGGTACTCCTCGCCGAGGCGCGTCGAGATGAAGGCGTCAGCGACGTCGGGCGACCCGTACCGGAGGAGCAGCGACCCCTGCAGGACCAGCGCGCACCGCTCGGCCACGCGTCGCGCCCGGTGCTCGTGGCCGGCCGCCTCGAGGAGCTCGCGCTGGCAGCCCTCGACGGCGCGGTCGAGCCTGAGGTCCTCGCCTGCCGTTGACCGCAGCTCCTCCACGAGGGCCTCCACGGTCTCGGGCCTCGTGGTGGCCGCGCGCAGCACGTCGAGCGCGGTCACGTTGCCCGACCCCTCCCAGATGGAGTTGAGCGGGGCCTCCCGGTACAGGCGCGGCATCGGCGACTCCTCGACGTACCCGTTCCCGCCGAGGCACTCGAGGGCCTCGGCCGCGTGCGCGGGCGCGCGCTTGCAGATCCAGTACTTGGCGACGGGCAGCGCGATCCGCCTCAGGGCCTCCTCGCCGTCGTCGCCCGCTGCCGCGCGGTCCGTCGCCGCCGCGAGGCGCAGGCAGAGGAGGGTCGCGGCATCGGACTCGACCACCAGGTCTGCGAGCACGTTCGCCATGAGCGGCTGGTCCGCGAGCAGGGCCCCGAAGGCGCGCCGGTGCCGCGCGTGGTGCACGGCCTGCACCGCGCCGAACCGCATGCCTGCCGCACTCGCGGCCGCGGCGTCCAGACGCGTCGCAGAGACCATCTCCATGATGGTCGGCACCCCGCGGCCCTCGTCACCGACGAGCCAGCCGACGGCCCCGTCGTACTCCACCTCGGCCGAGGCGTTCGAGCGGTTTCCGAGCTTGTCCTTCAGCCGCTGGAGCCGGATCGCGTTGCGCTCGCCGCCGGGCAGCACCCGGGGGACGAGGAAGCACGAGAGCCCCCCTGGCGCGTGCGCGAGCACCAAGAAGAGGTCCGACATCGGTGCGGACGTGAACCACTTGTGCCCGACCAGCCGGTAGGTGCCGTCTCCCGACGGCTCGGCGGACGTCGTGTTCGCCCGCACGTCGGAGCCCCCCTGCTTCTCGGTCATGGACATCCCCGCGACGAGGCCGCGCTTGGTCTCGGGGTCCCGCAGCCCGAAGTCGTACTCGCTGGACGCGAGCAGCGGCTCGAACCTCGCGGCGAGCTCTGGCGCGTGGCGCAGGGCAGGGACGACGGCGTAGGTCATCGACACCGGGCAGAGGTGGCCCGCCTCGGCCTGCCCCCACACGAGGAGCTTGGCGGTGCGCGCCGTGTGCGCACCGGGACGCGGTGTGCGCCACGCGGCGGCATGGAGGTCGTGGGAGAGCGCGAGGCGCATGAGCTCGTGCCAGTAAGGGTGGAACTCCACCTCGTCGATCCGGTTGCCGAAGCGGTCGTGGGTGCGCAGCACGGGCGGGTGCTCGTTCACGAGCCTCGCCATCTCGAGGACCTCTGCAGACCCCGCCCGGCGGCCCACCTCGTGCAGCTCCGGCTCCGCCCAGCTCGCGCCGAGGGCGTGCAGGGCTCCGAGGAGGCTCGGGTCGTCGGCGACGTCGTAGCCGGCGAGGACGGGAGGCTGGTTGGTCACCTCGTGGGTCGCCACGTCACACCGCCCCGGGCGGCGCGGCTCCGTCCGCTGCCGTCCCGAGCGACAGCACCAGCTTCCCCGAGACCGCACGCCGCTCCAGACGTCCGAACGCCTCGTTCACCTCCTCGAGCGGCAGCACGGCGTCGAGCACCACGCTCATACGGCCATCGGCGAGTGCGCGCAGCGCGCCTTCGATGCCGCGCCGGATCGCCGCATCGGGCTCGATGAGCCCGCCGTAGCCGAGGACCGAGAGCCCCTTGCGGTACAGCGCGCGGAGCGGCACGGTCCCCTCGGGCGCGCTGCTCGTCCCGAACAGGACGAGACGGCCATGGGGCTCGAGCGCCTCGATCGATGCGGCGGTGAAGCCGCCACCGAGGCAGTCGAACACGACGGTCGGGCGCAGGGGGGCGACCGCTCCCGCCAGCGTGTCGTGGTCGGCGACGACGGCCCGCTCGGCGCCGCTCCGCTCGATGGCGGCGGCCTTGCCGCGGTCCCCGGTCTGCCCCCACACCTGGGCGCCGATGGCGCGCACGAGCGAGACCACCATGCTGCCGACGCCCCCGCTCGCGCCGAGCACGAGCACCCGGTCGCCGGCCGTGACCTCGGCGAGCTCGGTGACCGTGCGGTACGCCGTCGCCCCGGCGACCCCGAGGGCCGCGGCCTGCTCGGGGGCAACCCCTTCGGGCAGGTCCACGCATGCCGCCCTCGGGACGACGGCGGCGTCCGCCCACAGGCCGTCGCGCAGGGTCCCGAGGCCGTGCCCGTGCACGAGCACGGAGCGACCTCCGGCACGCCCCACCCCCTCCATCCCGAGGGTCCGGGGAACCGGGGCGTCGGGCGCGACGGTCCCCATGGCGCCGTAGCGGTCCACGGGGTTCACGCCGGCGAAGGCCATCTCGACGACCAGCTCGTCGGGGCCGGGCTGGGCCAGCGGCACCGAGGTGACCTCGAGGGGCCGGCCGTGTGCGACGAGACGCGCGGCCCGCACGAGACGGCCCGACGCCGATGCCGTCGATGGCGCGCTCATCGCATCGCATGCTACGGGAACCGCCGTCGGCCCCGGACGGCGCCAGACGTGCACTCCTGCGCCGTGGGTAGGCTCCGCCACGTGCGACCGGCAGACGAAGTCAACGAGGCGGACCGCCTCGAGCAGGAGGCCGAGGCGACCCGTGACGAGCGGGAGCTGCGCCCCATCCCGCCCGACGCGCCGGACGCCGACGTCGTCGAGCAGATCCTCCCCGTCGTGGAGGACGCCGAGGCGCCAGGTCTCGACGCCGAGCGCACGGAGCCGGTCTCAGACGACGACTGGGCCGGGCCGGCGGAGGTCTGACGGAGGGCTGAGGACGCCCAGGGCGCTCGGGACGGCTCGGCTCGGTCTCCCGAGGCGTCTCGGCTGGCCCGAGCCGGCTCAGCTGGCCCGAGCCGACGCCCGTCGGTTGGCGCGCTCGATGGCCTCGACCAGCTCGTCTTTGGTCATGCGCGACCGGCCCGGGATGTCGAGGCGCCTGGCGATGTCGTAGAGGTGGGTCTTCGAGGCGTAGGCATCCACGCCCTCGTGCGTGCGGTACCGGCGTCTCGAGCGTGCACCGCCCCATGCTGCCTGCTCGTCGGAGGGCCCCCGCGTCCTCTTGGGCTCCCAGTGGTCCCCAACCTTCTCGAAGGAGCGCTTCAGCGCGGCGTACGCCGTCTGATGGGCCCGCCGCCCCTCGCCGTACTCCTCCGCCGCGCGGTCGTGCACCTCGGCGAAGGTCCGCTTGGCCTTTGCGGGAGACCGTCGGAGGGTCGCCGGCAGCTCGGACTCCTTGGGCTTGCCGCCACTCGTCATCTTGGGCATCGCCTCCCCCCATACCCGCGCCCCCGGGCCCGGGAACCCGGCGTGAGCGATGAACCGTGACGCAGCCCGTGAGCCGGCGTGCGACACCCGTGAGCCGGCGTGCGACACCCGTGAGCCGGCGTGCGACGACGACCACAGCGGATCGTGCGGCAGTTGCAACGCGTTCGGAAGCCACCGCGCACCCCTGAGCCCCGCGGGTACCGGTACCATTGCCGGATCGCCGCTCCCCACGACCTCCAGGACGAGGCCGCGCAGCCCGAGACTCCCCTGCACCGGGAAGCCGGCATGCACGTGCTCCACCTCCCCTCACCCCTCGCGTCGCTGCGGCACTCGCTCCCGGCGCTCGTGGAGGGCGTGGTCGGACCCTTCGCGGTCTTCTACACCCTGCTCCTCGTGGCCGGGACCAAGGGTGCGCTGATCGGAGGGGTGGCGTGGTGCTACGCGGCCCTCGGCCGCCACCTCCTGCGCCGGCGACGCCCGCCGGGCACGGTGCTGTTGGGCGCGGCGATCCTGACGGTCCGGACGGCCATCGCCTTCGCGACCGGGAGCACCTTCATCTACTTCGCGCAGCCGACGCTCGGGACCGCGCTCGTCGCCCTCCTGTTCCTCGCGACGGCGCTGGTGCGGCGGCCGCTGGTGGAGAAGCTCGCCAAGGACTTCTGCCCTCTCGACGCGTCGGTCCTGGCCCGGCCGGCGGTCCGTCGCTTCTTCCTCCAGATCTCCGTACTCTGGGGCGGTGTCCTGCTGACGAACGCCGGCATCGTCTTCTGGCTGCTGCTCACCTCGTCGCTCCGAGCCTTCGTCCTCGAGCGCACCGCGTCGAGCTGGGCGATGACCGCCCTCGCCGCCGTGTGCTCGACGGCGTGGTTCATGAGGGCGATGCGCCGGGAGGGCCTCCACGTGCGGTGGGGCTCGAAGCCCGAGGCCACGCCGCCGACGACGGCGTCCCTCGTCGGCGACTAACCGGAGGCGCCGACCGGGCCGACGGCGTCACCCTCACGAAGAGGAGCGCTCGGCGCGCGGCCCTGGGCGCGCTCGTCGTCGGCACCGCCTACCTCGCGGGCTCGGTCCCGTTCTGCCAGCTCGCTGCCCGGCAGTTCGCCGGTGCCGACCTCCGGCAGGTGGGCACCGGCACGGTCTCGGGGACCGGTCTCTTCGAGGTCGCCGGCATCTGGCCGCTCGCGCTCGCGGGGACCCTCGACGTGCTGAAGGGCGCCGTCGGGCCGTCCCTCGCCCGTTGGGTAGGCAGCCGATCGGCGCCGTCGTCGGCCGCACCGGCGGGCATGGCCGTGTACCTCGGCGCGCTCGCGGCAGCGGCGGCGATCGTCGGCCACGACTGGTCGCCGTGGCTCGGCGGGGCCGGTGGCCGAGGGCTGTCCCCCGCGCTCGGCGCCACCCTGGTCCTCGCACCGGAAGGGACGGCTGCCCTGGCCGGCGCGATGGCGGCAGGTCGCGTGCTCGGGCACACCGGGCTCGCCACCTTCCTCGCGGCGACGGCGCTGCCCTGGCTGCTCGGAGCACGCCGCGGGCTCCCCGGGGTGGCGGTCGGCCTGGCGGTGTGCGTCCCCATGGTCACCAAGCGCGCCCTCGGCAACTCCCCTCGGCCGCAGCCGCACCCTCGCCGCGACCGCGCGGCAGGCGCCCCCGTGCACCGGACGGTCTCCTCGGCCGTACGGCTGCGCTCCCGGATCCTCTTCGACCGTGACCCGGAGCGCACGTGAGCGGAGCTGGCAGTGCCGTCGCGGTGCTGACCGACGGCGGCGCGTCCCTGCCGGGGTGCGCGGCGTCGCTGGACGTCCACGTGGTGCCCATGAACCTCTCCGTCGACGGCCGAGTGGTCGAGTCCGGGAGCGTCACGCCGCGCGAGGTGGTCGAGCTCGCGGCGTTCGGCCGGGTGACGACGTCGGCACCGAGCCCGGGCGCCTACCTCGAGGCCATGAGGACCGTTGGCGAACGGCCTGTGGTCGTCGTCACGGTCTCGAGTGCGATGAGCGCCTCGCACGACGCCGCGCGCACTGCGGCCTCCTACGTGCCAGACGGACGCGTCGCGGTCGTCGACAGCCTGACGGCGGCAGGAGCCCAGGGCTTGGTCGTCCTGGCCGCGGCACGTGCCGCCAGGACGGGGCGCCCGTTGGCGGACGTGGCAGCCACCGCCAGGATGGTCGCAGGGCGAGTGCGCCTTGTCGCCTCCGTGGAGCGGCTCGACCACCTCGTCCGCAGTGGCCGGGTGCCTCGCGTGGCCGCGCGAGCCGGACGGGTGCTCGGCATGCTCCCCATCTTCGAGCTCTCCCGGGGCCGCGTGGCCGTCCGGCGGCCGGCACGGAGCGCATACGCCGCGCGCGCCCGCATCCTCGCCACCTGCCGTGCCGGCGCGCAGCCCGGGGCGCGCCTTCGCGCGGCGGTGCTCGACGCCGAGGCCCCCGACGCTGCGGCGTCGCTGCTCGCAGGGGTACAGGACCTCGCGCCCGATGCCAGCGTCGACTCGTGCCCGTTCAGCCCTGTCATGCTCGCGCACACGGGCGGGGGCATCTCTGGGCTCGCGTGGTGGTGGGAGGGTCCTCAGTCGGCGGAGTCGGTGGCCGGCGATGCGCCTCGGTCGCCGTGGACGTCGTGACCCACGACGTCCGACGCACGTGCGAGGACCGACGTGCCCGGAGGCCCGGCCTCCCCGAGCTCTTCTCTCGCCCAGCGCGCGGCGTGGCGGCGCGCCCATGTCACGCTGACCCATCCCCGCACCATCGAGCGGAGCGACTCACGGTGCGTGAGGGCCATGACGACGTGCCCGAGGATGACTGCCACGAACAGGAAGGCCAGCACCTCGTGGACGAACGTCGCCCCGGCGCGCCACCCCACGGGGAACAGGCCGAACCACTTCATCACGACTCCGCTGGCGAGGAAGACCACGATCGATCCCCCGACGAACACGGCGTTCAGCTTCTGTCCCGGGTTGAACTTGTCCATCTCGAGGTCTGCGGTGGCACCGAGCCTTCGCAACCACACGAGCTCCTCGTGCCGCCAGCGGTTGAACCGCCGCAGGTCCCGGCGCATCCGCGCCCCCCAGGGGCCGGCGACCGAGACGACCAGGGGGACCGGGAGCGCGACACCGGCCCAGACGTGGACGAGCGCCACCAGCGCGTGCCGGCCGACCTCACGCTCCACCGCGGGGAAGTAGAGCGGCAGGGCGGTCAGCACGAGCACGGTGAAGAGCGCGGCGGTCGTCCAGTGCGCGGCGCGCTGCACCCCGTCGAACCGCACCACGCGCGCGTGCGCAGCCACGCGCGCGTGCGCAGCCACGCGCGCGTAGGCCTGCGACGCGCCACTGCGCTCGGCCGCCGGAGAGGCGGCGGGCAGGGAGATCCGCCGCTCAGACGCCGCGGGGCGGGGCTGTGGAGGTCGACCCGTCGAGCCAGCCATTGACCGGGTACCCGTTCTCCTCCCAGTAGCCGGGCACGACCGCGTCCACGACGCGGATCGCCGAGAGCCACTTGAGCGACTTGTAGCCGAACATCGGTGCGACGTAGAGGCGGACCGGTCCGCCGTGCTCTCGCGTGATCGGCGCCCCGAGCATGCGGGTCGCCACGATCACGTCCGCCAGGCGCGCCTGGGCGAGGGTGAGGCTCTCGGTGTCGACCATGTCGTAGGAGTCGAAGCTCAGCGCGACCGCCCCCGGCCGCACCCCCACCCTGTCGAGGAGGTACGAGAGGGGGACACCCTCCCACTCCACGTCCGGGACGCTCCAGCCGGTCACGCAGTGGAAGGTGCGCACCAGCCGGACGTGCGGCATGGCCTCGAGCTGGGCCCAGCTGAACGTCGTGGGGCGCTCGACGAGCCCCGAGATGCTGAGGAGGTAGGCACTCGGCGAGACGCTCGGGAAGCTGCCGCTGACGCTGTAGATCTGGAAGGCGTCGCCGCCGGGGAGGAAGCTGGCGAGCCCGCTGCCGAGCGCCCGCCCGACTCGGCCCTGGACCGCCGACCCGAAGGCGATGCCGGCGGCACCGAGGGCCACCATGCCAAGGAACACCCTCCGGCCGACGGCGACCGTCTTGTCGGGAGCTCCCCGAGGAGCAGACGGCGTCGCGCCTCGCGCCACGACCACGACGGCAGTGTACGACCCGCCCCTCCCGCACCGGTGTCGCGGGGACGGGACGCGGCCCGGGTAGTCTGATGCGCCACCAGTCCGCACTCCAGACGCCGGGGGAACGGCCGTTCCAGTGCTGCACGCCGCACGCCGCATCTTCCAGGAGCCGCTCGCCGTCAAGGTCCCCCAGATCACGCTGCTCTTCTGGGTGGTGAAGATCGTCACGACCGCCGGCGGCGAAGCGACGTCGGACTACCTCGCGCTCGACAGCGTCGGGAAGGTCGTCGGGGGCGCCATCGAGGTGCTGCTCCTCGTGATCGCGCTGACCTGGCAGTTCCGGACGCGCCGCTACCACGCTGCCGCCTACTGGTTCCTCGCCTACGCCATCGCGGTCGCAGGGACCGGCGTCGCCGACTTCCTCCACCTCTACCTGGGCATCCCCTACACGGGCACGACGGTGATGTGGGCCCTCGTGCTCGCCGCGATCTTCATCGTCTGGTACCGGAGCGAGCACACGCTTTCGATCCACAGCATCACGACGACGAGGCGCGAGGCGTACTACTGGGCGACCGTGTTCGCGACCTTCGCCCTGGGCACCGCCTTCGGCGACTTCACGGCATCGACGCTCGGCCTCGGCTACTTCCGCAGCGCCGTCGTCTTCTTCGTGCTCATCCTCGTGCCGGCCTTCGCGTGGTGGAAGCTCGGCATGAACAGCATCGCCGCATTCTGGTGCTCCTACGTCCTCACCCGACCCCTCGGCGCCTCGATCGACGACTACCTGAGCAAGCCCCACTCGCTGAGCGGGATCGGGCTCGGCGACGGCACGACCGCGCTCGGTGCGCTGGCGGTGCTGGTGCTCCTCGTCGGCTACCTCGTGGCGGTCCGCCCCGACGTCCAGCAGGCCGGCGCGCACGAGCGGCGGCGTGCGGGCGAGACCGCGGAACCCGACCTCGGTCGCGTCCGGCACCTGGGCGGGGTCACCGTCCCCGGGGCGGTCCGCCGGGTCGGCCCCGACACGTCGGTCCGCCCGCTCCGGTCGGCAGGCTCCATCAGACCGCTCAGCCCTGGCCGGCCGCTCAGCCCCGGCCGACCGCTCAGCCCCGGCCCGCCGCTCAGCCGTGGCCGGCCGGGCACGTCGACGCGTCCCTTAGGTGGCGGCCACGTCGTGATCCGGCGGGACAACCCCTGACCACCGCTCACCGGTCGACCTGCACGAAGAGGTCGCCGTCCATGACCGAGGCGTGGTCGTCCGCATCGAGCGCCGCGGCGACCGCCGCCTCGTCGGGGAACCCGTGTGCCGCCAGCTCTCGCCCCGAGACGCAGTCGGCGACCACGCCGCCGAGGTCGGACGTCGCAGCGAACGCGTGTGCCGCCGCGCGCGCCTCTGCCGACAACGTGCACCCTGCGTCGGCGAGCGCACCAGCGAGCGCCCCCGCGCCGAGGAGGTCCTCGAGGGCGGGGCGAAGGGAGCCGTCCGGCCACCGCTCCCCCGCGCCGACGAGCCACACCGGGCACGAGTCGGCCCCGTAGCCGTGCGCGAGCAGCCAGCGGGCCGTTGCCGTCACGTTGCGCAGGCAGCCCGCGACGATCGCCACCCCTCCCCGGTGCGCGCGCGCTCCACCGCTGCGCTCCGCCCGGTGCAGCCCGGCGGCGATGGCGGAGCCGTTGGGCGAGGGGAGCACGAGCCGCGCCGTGTACGGCGCCGCGAGGAGCGCGGCCGGCGAGAGCGTCCAGGGGTGCTCGTCCGACCGTCGCCTGCGTGACACCGCGACCGCTGCGCGAAGGCGCGCGGCGAGCTCGACTGCGCCGGCGTCGTCGAGCGGATGCGGGGCGACGGCGATGCCGCGGCCCGTCGCGACGCTCACCGCCGAGGTGAACGAGAGCACGTCGACGACCACGGCGGCGCCCGTGCCCCCCACGAGGGTCTTCGCGCCGCTCGGCCCCCACTCGAAGCGGACCCCCGCCCCGTCCTGGCACAGGTAGCCGGTGCCTGCGTCCGCGAACGGCTCGCCCACGTCCCGCACGGCGCGCGCGGCAGCAGGCTCACTCCGTGACCGCGAGCGCGTCATGTGGCCCCTTCCCTCACCTGCTCGTCGGGCTGGCGGTGGGGCCGGCTGGGATCGAACCAGCGACCGAGGGATTATGAGTCCCCTGCTCTGACCACTGAGCTACGGCCCCCGCTGCCGGATGGTCGCCGGCGGCACGCGCGTCTTCGGCTCCACGGGAGCCGGCGGCGCCGGCAAGACTACCGGCGGGCATCGTCTGGGGCTCAGAGGTGGTTGAACCCCCCGGCCTCCTCGGGCGACATGCCGACGCTCACCGGATGGCGCTCGAAGTGCGCGATCGCCGCGCGCAGGTCCTCCAGCAGCAGTTCCACGAGGTCGCGGTCGACGCCCTGGCGGACGAGGACCCGCTGGACGGCGATCCCCGACGCGTCGCCGGTCAGGGTGTAGGCGGGAACCTGCCAGCCCCGTACCCGCAGACGGTCCGCGAGGTCGAAGAGGCTGTAGCCCGGTGTCCGCCCCTCCGAGATCCGCCAGGTGACCGCCGGGATCCCGGTCAGCGGATCGCTCGTCGCGAGCAGCTCGAAGGGGCCGAGCGAGGGAAGCCGCTCGGCGAGGTGGGCCCCCGCGTCGTAGCACGCCTGGTGGACGCCGCGGTACCCGGCACGGCCGAGCCGGATGAAGTTGTAGTACTGCGAGACGACCTGCCCCGCAGGGCGCGAGAAGTTCAGGTGGAAGTCCGGCATATCCCCGCCCAGGTAGTTGACGTGGAAGACCAGCTCCTCGGGCAGCTCGTGCTCGTCCCTCCAGACGACCCACCCCACCCCCAGGGGCGCCAGCCCGAACTTGTGCCCCGACGCGTTGATGGACTTCACCCTCGGGAGCCGGAAGTCGAACAGGACGTCGGGGGCGCAGAACGGGGAGAGGAAGCCGCCGCTCGCCGCATCCACGTGGATGTCCACGCTCAGCCCCGTACGCGACTCGATCTCGTCCAGGCGCTGCGCGAGGTCGGCGACCGGCTCGTAGCGGCCCGTGTAGGTCACGCCGAACGTCGGCACGACGCAGATCGTGTCCTCGTCCACGCGCGCCGCCATCTCGTCGGGGGTCAGCCCGTAGCGCCCGGGTGCCATCGGCATCTCGCGCAGCTCGACGTCCCAGTAGCGCGCGAACTTGTGCCAGACCACCTGCACCGGTCCGCACACCATGTTCGGACGGTCCGCGGGCTTGCCCTCGGCGCGACGCCGTGCCCGCCAGCGCCGGAGCGCCGCCATCCCTGCGAGCATCGCCGCCTCCGAGGATCCGATCGTCGAGGTGCCGACGGTGTCGGCAGCATCCGGTGCGTTCCACAGATCCGCCAGCATGTGCACGCAGCGCCGCTCGAGCTCGGCCGACTGGGGGTACTCGTCCTCGTCGATCAGGTTCTTGTCGATGGCGAGGTCCATGAGCGTGTGGACCTGGGGCTCCTCCCAGGTCTGGCAGAAGGTGGCGAGGTTCTGGCGGGCGTTCCCGTCGAGGAGGAGCTCGTCGCGCACCACCTGGAGGGCGACGTCCGCGGGCATCGCAGCGCGGGGGAAGCGGAAGCGCGGCAGCTCATGGGCGGCGCCGGCTGACGCGAAGAGCGTGTCGGCGAGCCTGTCCCTCACCGTCCTGCGGCGGTGCAGGGGCATCGGTCACCCTCCTCCCGCGGCCGCGTCGGAGATCGAGACCGCCTCGCCGTGCCCGAGCTCGCGCCCATCGCCCAGCGCTGACGCCTGCCCGTCCCCCTGCCGGAGGTGCGGCCGATGGGTGAGGTAGACGAGGGCACCGATCACGAGGATCACGAACATCACGACGAGGGTCATCCACCCGTAGTTGAAGAGCGCCGCGCGCGGAGAGCTCAGCGGGCCCGGGTACACGATGTCCACCAGCATGCCCACGCCGTAGATCATGGCGACCACGTACACCGGGTACGCCCATCGCCCGAGGTCGAAGCCTCTCGGGCGCCAGCCCCGGATCCTCCCGATGAGCGCTGCCAGCACCACCATCTGGAACGAGAGGTAGATCCCCGAGGTGGCGAAGGACACCAGGATGAACAAGGCGTTGACCTTGGCCGGGTATGTGAAGAACAGGATGTGGACGGGCTTGGAGGGCGTCGCACGCGCGAGCAGCGCGAAGAGCGCCGGGAGGACGGTGGCGACGAGGATGGCGACGACCGGGGTCTTCGTGCGCGACGAGATGTGGCGGACGCTCTTGCTCGCAGGGAGCTGCCTGTCGCGTGCGTAGCTGAACAGCACCCGGGACCCTGCGGCCTGCACCGAGAGGCCGCACGAGAAGAACGCCAGGCAGATGAGCACGAGGACGGCGTCCGCGAGCCCGGTCGAGTGGATGTCGGAAGAGATGATGTACGGCACGCCTCCCGTGACGACCTTGGACAGGCTGGAGCCCGGGACGGCGAGCGCCAGCCCCGCCACGAGGACGAAGGACGTGACGCCCCCGACGACCATGGTGGTGACCATGGCGCGGGGGACCCGACGCCGCGCGTCCACCACCTCTTCGGCGATGTCGCCGGCCGACTCGAAGCCGTAGAAGATGTAGACGTTGGCGAGGACGGCGATGAGCGCGGCCCCGGGGAACCAGCTCCCGCCGAAGCTCACGCCGAAGGGGTTGGCCGAGGCTCGTGTGGTCCCCGCGCTCGAGGTCAGGTACCCGGCGGAGTGGTGGAACCCGGCCACGGCGAGCAGGACGAAGACGCCGAAGGTGCCGAGGACCTCGACCCACACGCCCCAGCGCGCGATGAGGGCCGTGTAGTTCACCCCGACGATGTTGATCGTGGCCTGGATGGCGATGAGCACGATCGTGCAGACGAAGATGACGTTCGGGCTCGCAGGTGTGAACTTCGTGCCGAACCATGTGTTGAGGAGCGAGACGATGTACCCGGTGATCCCGGTGTCGACCGAGGCCACCGTGATGATGAGCGCCCATGCGTAGATCCACCCGACCCACCACCCGTAGGAGGGGCCGATCACCCGGCGCGACCACTGGTAGAGCGCGCCGGCAAGGGGATAGGAGCTGCCGAGCTCCGCGAAGACGAGCGAGACGAGGAGCTGTCCGGCGACCACGACCGGGATGGTCCAGATGTACCGGGGACCCCCGGTCCCGATGCCGAGCGCGAAGAGCGAGTAGATGCCGACGACGGGCGACAGGTACGTGAAGGCGACGCCGAAGTTCGAGAAGAAGCTGAGCGAGCGCCGGAGCTCCTGACGGTACCCGAAGTGGGCGAGATCGTCCCCTTCGGGACCGGTGCCGTGGGGCTCGGTCGACGTGATTGCCGCCATCGTTCCCTCCCGTCGCTCGGGCAGCGAGCGCCCCGCCGCGCCCGCCGCGCCGAGTCTGCACGCCTGCCTCGGCGCCGTCCAGCGCCTCCCCCCGACCGGGGTGCCGCCTGCCCTACGTGGGCCTGCCTACGCGGTGCCGCCTGCCCCCGTGGTGGCACCGGAGGCGGCGTCAGGACGCCGGATGAAGATCGAGAGGGGGGTGCGCTCGAGGCGCTCGACGAGCCAGTAGGCGAGGGGCCGCAGGGTGGTCAGCACCAGCACCACGGCGGCACCCAGCAGGGCGCCGGCCACCACGTCGCCGGGGTAGTGCGCGCCGACGTACACCCGGGCGAACAGGAGGAAGAGGCCGAGGACCGCGCTCAGGGCCGCGAGGCCGACGATGGCGCGCGTCGGCCTCGGGCGCCGGCCCGCCGCGGCCAGCAGGGCGGGGTCCACGCGCAGGTGGCCCGGTGCCGCCCGACGCACCACGAGGAGGACCGAGACGAAGAGGGCGCCTGCGACCACGGCGTGGTCGGAGGGGAAGGCGTAGTCGTGGGCCTTGGCCACGAGCACCAGCGCGTGCCGGTACGTGTCGTAGGGGCGACGCTCCTCGGCCGCGTGCCCCACGAGCTGGTTCAGCCCGAGCCCCACCAACGTCCCTGCACCGCCGAGGAACATGATGGCGGCGGCCCGGACGTCGCGCCGCCACCAGACGACGGCGTAGGCGGCGAGGAAGACCAGCGTGAGCAGCGTGAGCCCGAGCCACAGCGCGTAGGCGTGCATGAAGCCGTGCGCCCACGCGGTGTGGCGCGAGAAGTTGTTCACGTCCAGGTAGAAGCTGGAGTTGAGCCCCTTGGGCCACAGCACCCGGACGCTCGCCACGAGCGCGGCCCAACCTAGGGACACGAGTGGACCACCGGATCGGGAGCGGGCATCGCCCGTACGTTACCCATCCCGGGCATCCAGACCCGGGCGCGCCGGACGCCGGGCGCGCCGGACCCCGGGCTCTTGGGGGCGCACCTGCGGGCTCGGCACCGGCGACGGGCCTGCGCGATGCTGGCACCGTGACCACGGACGCCGGCGACGCGCCAGGGACGCACGGGCTGGGCGACGCCTGGGCGAAGGCCCTCCTCGACGCGGCAGCGGCCCCGGGCACGCGTGCGCTCGCGCAGGACCTCGGCCGTCGGGCGCCTGCCAGCTACCGCGAGCGGACCACCCCCGAGCAGGCTGCGCTCGACGCCGCCGAACTCGCCGCGCTCTTCGGGGAGGGTCCCGCGGCCGAGGGAACGCCCGCTGCCGACCTTCGGGGCGGCGGGGACCACCGGTTCGTCGTCCGCACACTCGGGGGGAGCCGCCTCCACATCCGGCGCCTGGCGGCGAAGCCCGTCGAGCTCACCGCCCTCTTGCCGGTCCTCGAGAGCTTCGGGCTCGTGGTGGAGGAGTCGGTCCCGTACCGCTTCGAGCTGCGCGACGGCCTCCCCGTGGCGATCGACGACCTCGGCGTCCACTTCGCGAGCCTGGGGACCGGTGCGGCGCCCTTCGTCCCCGCCGAGGACGGGGCGCGCCTGGTCGACGCCATCGACGCCGTGGTGGCCGGTCGCACCGAGGTCGACCGGCTGAACGTGCTGGTCGCCGCCGGACGGCTCAGCTGGCGCGAGGTCTCGCTCCTTCGCGCCTACGCCAACTACTGGTCCCAGTGCGACCCGCCGGTGCCCCCCGCCGACGTCGTGGAGGCCCTCGAGGGGTTCCCGGCCGTCGCGGCGGCGCTCGTGTCCTACTTCCGTGCGCGCTTCGACCCGGCTGCCGACGACCCCGAGCCGTCCGCCCGCGCCGCGTGCGTCGCCGCCCTGGCCCAGGTCCCGCTCCTGCGCTCCGACCGGGGGCTCCGGGTGGTGCTGTCGCTCATCGACGCCACGGTGCGGACGAGCTTCTTCCTCCCGTCGACGGGGGCGTCCGCAGAGACCGTGACCCTCAAGCTCGAGAGCGCCTCGGTCCCCCACCTGCGCCCGCCGCTGCCGAAGGTGGAGACCTGGGTCCACTCGCCGCGGGTGGAGGGCATCCACCTGCGCGCCGGGCTCGTCGCCCGCGGGGGGATCCGCTGGAGCGAGCGGCCGGACGACTTCCGCACCGAGGTGCTCGACCTCATGGTCGCGCAGGTGAAGAAGAACGCCGTCATCGTCCCCACCGGAGCGAAGGGCGGCTTCGTGTGCCGGACCCCGGGCCGTCCGTCCGCGGCGGACATCCGCGAGTGCTACGCCACGTTCGTGCGCGCGCTCCTCGACGTCACCGACGACCTCGAGGGCGGGAAGGTGACCAGTCCTCCCGGTCTCGTCGCGCACGACGGGCCCGACCCCTACCTCGTGGTCGCAGCCGACAAGGGCACCGCCGAGCTGTCGGACCTCGCCAACGAGCTGAGCGCCGCTCGCGGGTACTGGCTCGGCGACGCCTTCGCCTCGGGGGGGAGCCACGGGTACAACCACAAGGCCATGGGGATCACGGCGCGGGGGGCATGGGTCGCCGTCCGCCGCCACTTCCACCAGCTCGGGATCGACGTCCAGAGGGAACCGATCCTCGTGGCAGGCGTCGGGGACATGTCCGGAGACGTGTTCGGCAACGGCATGCTGCTCAGCGAGGCGATCCGGCTCGTCGCAGCCTTCGACCACCGCCACATCTTCGTGGACCCCGACCCGGACCCTGAGGTCTCCTACGCCGAGCGCAGACGCCTGGCCTCCCTGGCGACCTCGAGCTGGGCGGACTACTCGCGCGAGCTGCTCTCGCCGGGCGGAGGGGTGTGGGCGCGTGACGTGAAGGAGATCGAGCTCGCGCCGGAAGCCCGCCGCGCGCTCGGCGTCGAGCGCGACCGGCTCGCGCCGCCCGAGCTCATCAGCGCGATCGTCGAGGCACCGGTGGACCTGCTGTGGTTCGGAGGCGTGGGGACCTTCGTGAAGGCTGCCGACGAGCCCGACAGCGCCGTCGGAGACCACGCCAACGACGAAGTCCGCGTGAGCGCCGACCGCCTGCGCGCGCGGGTCGTCGGCGAGGGTGCCAACCTCGCGCTCACCCAGCGGGCGCGGATCCGCTACTCCCGGCGCGGCGGGCGCATCAACACGGACTTCATCGACAACGCCGCAGGGGTCGCCACCTCGGACCGGGAGGTGAACCTGAAGATCCTGCTCGCGCTGGCGATCGAAGAGGGGCGTCTGGCGGCAGGCGAGCGGGACGCCTACCTCGCCCGCGCCGAGGACGAGGTCGCGGCCGAGGTCCTCCGCCAGGTCGACCACAGCGTCGCGGCGCTCAACCGCGCCGTGCCGGACAGCGCGGGACAGCTCGACGCCTACAGCTCGCTCATCGACGTGCTCGAGGCGTCGGGACGCGTCGACCGCAGCGTCGAGTCGCTCCCCGACGCCGAGGAGCTGGCGCTGCGCAAGGCGGCGGGGGCAGGGATGATCCGGCCCGAGCTCGCGGTGCTCCTCGCCTACGCCAAGTCCGACCTCGCCGCCGCGATCGAGAGCTCGCCGGTCATCGCCGACGGCGCCTTCGCCCAGGCGGTCCACACCTACTTCCCCGCAGAGATGCGAGCGGCCTTCGGCGACCTCATCGCCAAGCACCGCCTCTACGACCAGATCCTCGCGACCGAGGTCTCCGCCGAGATCGTGGACCAGCTCGGGGCGGTGTGGGCACACGAGACGGTCGCCGAGCTCGGGATCGGTCTCGGGGGCGTCGCAGGGGCGTACTGGGCGGCACGCCAGGTCGCCGGCGCTGCGGCGGCCTGGGACGACCTGGACAGCCGTTGGGCGGACCTCCCCGCCGACGCGGTCGACCAGCTGCACCACACGGTGGCCGACGCGGTCGCCCGCTTGGCGCGCTCGTACCTCCGCCGCGGGCTCCCCCTCCAGCCGAGCGCCCTCATCGCCGACGACCTCCCGGTCGCCGACGCACTCGAGGACGTCCCCGCCTCCGAAGAAGGCCTGCGCGAGCTCCTCGCGCTCGGGGTGGAGCGGGCCACCGCCGAGCGCTGGAGCGCGGTGGGCGCCCGTTCCCGGGTGGCCGAGGTCGGACCCGTGGTCCGCGCGACCGGTCGCGACGTCAGAGAGGTCCTCGCCGCCTTCGGCCTCGTGGACGAGGTCGCAGGGGTCAAGCGCATGGTGCGCGCCCTGCGCACGGCCCCGGCCGCCGATCGTTGGAAGTCCTGGCTGACCAGGGCGACCCTCGACGACCTCGAGGACTGGCGCCGCACGGCCGCCGTCGACGCGCTCGGCACCGGCGTGGACCCAGCCGACCCCGTCGTCGGCTGGGCGGCGACGCACGACGCCGCCCTGACGGCGGCGCGGCGGCTCCTCCTCGCCCTCGACGCGCCCGGGGCGGACCCGACGACCGTGGTGGCCGTCGCCCTCCGGCGCCTCCCGCGCCCGGCCGAGCGGGCGGACCGTCTGGCGTAGGGGCGGCTCAGCGCGCCGCGCGCGAGAGGCTCTTCGCCATGCGGTCGAGGATCTCGTCGAGGATCGCCGGACCCGTCCCGAAGTTCAGCCGCACGTAACCCTCCCCGCCAGGACCGAAGTTCGGGCCCGGCACGAGCTCCACCCGTGCGCGGCTGCGGAAGTGGCCGGCGGGGTCCTCGAGCCCCGTCGCGCGGCAGTCCAGCCACGCGAGGTACGTCGCCTCGGGTCGCCGCATGGAGACGCCTGGCAGCCCTGCGACCCGCTCGACGAGATGGTCGCGCATGGCCTCGAGGTGCGCGACCTGGCGCACCAGCCAGTCGTCCCCTGTGCGCCACGCGGCCAGCGTCGCCTCGACCCCGAGCACGTTCACGGAGCCAAGGAGCTCGGAGGGGAGCCGGTCCCAGCGGTCGCGCACGCGGGCGTCCCCCACGTGCGCGACGGCGGTGCGAAGCCCTCCGAGGTTGAAGGACTTGGTCGCCGAGGTGATCGTCACGGTCCGTCGAGCCGCGTGCTCCCCGAGCGAGGCGAACGGCACGTGCGCGTGGCCGGGGTAGGCGAGCTCTGCGTGGAGCTCGTCGCTCACGACCACGAGGTCGTGCCGCTCGGCGATCTCGCCCACCTCCTCGAGCTCGGCGCGCGTGAAGACCCGCCCCGTCGGGTTGTGGGGGTTCACGAGCAGGAGGACCTTGGGCCTCGCGTCGGCCACGTCGGCGGCGAGCCGTCCGGCGTCGAAGCGCCAGCCCGCTCCTGCGGGCAGCAAGGGGCTCGGCACCGGCGTGCGGCCCATACGCTCCAGCGCTGCGAGGAACGGCGGGTAGTTCGGGACGTGGAGCACCACCCCGTCGCCCGGCGCGCTCGACAGCTCGGTCACCACCTGCATCGCCTGGATCAGGTCCGACACGTGGCGGACGTGCGCCGGATCGGGGCGCCAGCCGTAGCGGGCCTCCATTCGCTGCGCGAAGGGCTCGGCGAGCGGCTCCTCCGGCCAGTCCGGATAGCCCACGTCGCCCCGGCGAACCGTCTCGACGATCGCGTCGGCGACCGCGGGGCACAGGTCGAAGTCGGTCTCGGCCACCCACGCCGGCAGCACGTCGCCGGGGACGTGGTGCCACTTGGTGCTCCGCCTGCGGCGGCACTCCGCCACCGAGGGGTCGAAGCTGCCGGGGGTCACTGCGACACCGAGGGGTCGGAGCTGCCTTCGGTCACTGCGACACCTCGACCTCGAGACGTCCCGGCCCGCGCAGCACCGCGTTGTCCTTCCATACCGGCTCGCCGGCCAGCCTCAGGGTGCGGAACGTGCGCGTGAGCGCGCGCAGCGCGATCCGGGTCTCGAGGCGCGCCAGCGGCGCGCCGAGGCAGAAGTGGATCCCCTGGCCGAAGGCGAGGTGCGGGTTGGGCTGCCGTCGCACCTCGAGGCGGTCGGGGTGGTCGTAGACGTCCGGGTCGCGGTTGGCGGCGCCGATGAGCAGCAGCACGAAGGTCCCCTCGGGGACGGGGGTCCCCCCGACCTCTGCGTCCTCGAGCACGACGCGCATCGTGAGCTGGACGGGTGAGTCGAAGCGGAGGAGCTCCTCGACGGCCACCGGGACGAGGTCGTCGTCACGGGCCACCTCGTCCAGCTGGCCCGGATTGCGGAGCAGGGCGTGGAGGCCGTTGCCGATGAGGTTGGTCGTCGTCTCGTGGCCCGCGATCAGGAGCAGGATGCAGGTGGCGACGAGCTCAGGCTCCGTGAGCGACTCGTCGTCACGCTCCCGCGCAGCGACGAGGTCCGAGAGGAGGTCGTCTCCGGGCTCCCGCCGCCTCCGGTCCACCTCCTCGAGGAGATAGGCCGCGAACTCCTCGCGCGCGGCTCCCTGCGCCGTTCGCTCCTCTTCGGAGAGGAGGAACGCCGGCTCGATGGACCTGGCCAGGGCGTGGGACCACCCCACGATCCGAGCCCGGTCTCGCTCGGGGACGCCGAAGAGCTCGCTGATGACCGCGACGGGGAGCGGAGCCGCCAGGACGCTGACGACGTCGAAGCACGTCGAGCCTGCGACCTCCTCGAGCAGTTCGCCGGCGATCGTCTCGATCCTCGGTGCGAGCGCCTCCACCCGTCGCGGCGTGAACGAGCGCGAGACGAGCCGGCGGAGCCGTGTGTGGTCAGGCGGGTTCAGCACGAGGAACGACGGCGTCGGTTCCGAATCCCCACGCCGCGCGCCCTCGTGGCCGGCGACCCCGGCACGGACGCGGGCGCGCCGCACGGGGCCGCCCGCCCCCACCGCCCGCTCGGGGTCCAGGTGACCGAAGCGGTGGTCGCGCAGCACCCGGGCGCAGTCGGCATGGCGCGTCAGCACGAAGAACCCGGGCGCCGCCTCGAGGACCGGCGTCGACTCGCGCACCTCTGCGTAGTACGGGTAGGGGTCATGCCGCCGAGCAGGCGACAGGAGCTCGGCAAGGGCACCGGGTGCAGGTCCCGCCGGCTCCGAAGTCACCTCGAGCGGACCCCGAGCGCCACGGCCATGCGCCGGTCGGGATCCGTGGAACCCGGTCCCCGACCGGCGCCGACGTCCACGAAGCCGTGGCGCGCGTACAACGCGACGCCAGGCGCGTTGTGCGCACGGACCTCGAGGACGACACGCTCGGCACCCGCCTGCCTCGCCCACCCGAGCACGTGCGTGACGAGGGCGTCCCCGACGCCCTTCCCACGGGCCTCCGGCGCCACCCACATCGAGACGAGCTCCACGTCTCCAGCGACCGGCGCGGTCGCGCTCACCATCCCGGCGTCACGTCCGTCGAGGACGGCGACCACGTTGTGCGCGACGCCTTCGAGCCGGGCGCGCCACCGGTCCTCGTTGTCACCCTCCCCGCTCCACTCGGCGAGGGTGGAGCAGAAGGCGTCGGGCGCCTCTGCGAGCGCCGCGCGTCGGAGCCCACGCCACCGCTCCCAGCCGGCGGCCTCGACCACCTCGATCGTGATCGGTCCCATGCGTGTCCCATACTGCCTCGCACGCGCCGGCGCAGCCCAGCCGCCCGACGAGCCGTCGCCGTC